>Ga0116226_10001082_pt1 | contig 23644 bp, 20 predicted proteins | sample S1TSphfallax_FD_89692 | JGI IMG/M metagenome (GOLD analysis project Ga0116226, IMG submission 89692) | Host-associated microbial communities from peat moss isolated from Minnesota, USA - S1T2_Fa - Sphagnum fallax MG | ecosystem: Host-associated > Plants > Peat moss > Unclassified | place: USA... | reverse complement strand
GTCAGCCTGCGCATCGAAGCCGGTGAATTCTTTACCCTGCTGGGCCCCTCCGGTTGCGGCAAGACCACGCTGCTGCGGTTGATCGCGGGATTCGAGACGCCGGAGTCCGGCAGTCTGTATTTGCACGGCAAGCCACTCGATGGGCTGGCCCCCTGGCAGCGGCCGGTCAACACGGTGTTCCAGAGCTACGCTGTGTTTCCGCATCTGTCGGTCGCCGACAATATCGGCTTCGGGTTGCGGATGCAGGGCCTGGCGCGGGACGCGATCACGCGGCGGGTGGGAGATATGCTGGCACTAGTACGGATGGAGGGGTTTGGCGCGCGGCGTCCCGACCAGCTCTCCGGTGGGCAGTTGCAACGGGTGGCGCTGGCCCGTGCGCTCGCCCCGGCGCCGCGTGTGCTGCTGCTCGATGAACCGCTTTCGGCGCTGGATCTAAAGCTGCGCACGGAGATGCAGCTCGAACTGAAGCGCATCCAGTCAGGCCTTGGAATCACGTTTGTGTTCGTCACGCATGACCAGCAGGAGGCGCTGACCATGTCGGACCGGGTCGCGGTGATGCGTGCGGGCCGGATCTGCCAGATCGGCACGCCACAGGACATCTATGAGCGGCCGCGCAGCCGGTTCGTGGCCGATTTTATCGGCGAGACCAATCTGCTCGCGGCCGAGCCGCTGGGCGGGCGGCGGTTCGCACTGCCTGGGGGTGGGGAATTGCTGGCTGAGCACGACGGGCCAGGCCATGTCCTGGCCATTCGGCCCGAGCGGCTGCGTTTGGTGACCAACGGCGTGCTGACCGGCCGGGTGACGCATATGGTGTATTCTGGTGGTGACACGCTTTACGAGATCAGCCTACCTGGCGACGTATCGCTGCGGGTGCGCGCGCCCAACGACATCAGCACGGGCGCGCGGGCGGCACTGGGTGAGATGGTGGGGATCGACGTGCCTCCCGCTGCCGTCCGGGTGCTGGAAGAATGATCCGCAAGGTCGCCCTGCTGGCGCCGGCCGCATTGTGGATCGGCGTGTTCCTGGCGGCGCCGCTGGGGCTGATGGCCTATGTCTCGACATTGCAGCGCGGCCCAGGTGGTGGGGTGATCTGGGGCGCGCATACGGCGGACGCCTATGTGCGGTTCCTGTTCGAGCGCGATCTGTCGGATGAGTGGGTGATCAACACCGATTATCTCCGGATCTTTGCGCGCTCCATCTGGCTCGCCGGCGTGACCACGCTGCTGTGCGGGATGATCGCCTTTCCCACCGCGCTCTGGATGGTATTTCAGCCACCGCGGCAGCGGCTGTTACTGGTGTTCCTGGTCACCGTGCCGTTCTGGACCAATCTTCTGGTGCGGACCTATGCATGGATTCTGCTGCTGCGCACCGGCGGCGTGATCGAGCACGCTTGGGCCTGGAGCGGCCTGGGCACCCTAAGGCTGAACATCCTCTACACGCCATGGGCCACCCTGATCGGGCTGGTCTACTCGTTCCTGCCCTACATGATCCTGCCGATCTATGTGAGCCTGGAACGGCTGGACCGGAGGCTGGTCGAAGCCGCCTATGATCTCGGCGCCACCAAGCCGCGGATGATCCGTCGGGTGATCCTGCCGTTGAGCCGACCCGGTCTGTTCGCGGGCGGCCTGCTGGTTTTTGTGCCGGGGCTGGGTGCGTTTGTCAGCCCCGAGCTGCTCGGCGGCGGCAAGACACTGATGATCGGTGGACTGATCCAGCAGCAGTTCGGCCAAGCGCGCAATTGGCCGTTCGGGGCGGCGCTGTCGTTCGTGCTGCTGGCGCTGGTACTGGTCGCTCTCGTCGTGCGCACGCTGCGGGTGCGCGGGCGCGTTTTGCCATGACCGGCCTGTCCCTGTGGCGGATGCCGGGTGCGCGGGTGATCGGCGTGGCGGCGCTCCTGTTTCTGTATCTGCCGATCCTGGTGCTGGTCGCGCTGTCATTCAGCGCCGATGACAGCCTGGCCGGCTGGTCCGGTTTCAGCCTGCGCTGGTACCGGGCCGTGTTCGCCGATGACAATATGCTGGCCGCCCTCCGCCATTCCCTGGTGGTGGCCAGCTGTGCGGCGACGTTCGCGACGGCGTCAGCCATCATGGCCGCCGTGGCGCTGGATCGGGCACGCTTTCGAGGCAGCAGCACCGTGGAGGCGCTGCTCGGGTTACCGCTGGTAGTGCCGGAAATCGTGGCCGGGATCGCCGTGCTGCTGTTCTTCGTGCTGATCGGCTTCCGCCTCGGGCTGATCAGCGTGATCGTCGCGCATATCGTGCTGGTGATCCCGCTCGCCTATTTGCCGATCCGCGCCCGGCTGAGCGGACTCGATCCGTCGCTCAAGGAAGCCGCGGCCGACCTCTATGCCGGTCCCGTCGCTTGCTTTCGACGCATCACCCTGCCGCTCATCCGCCCCGCTATCGCCGCCGGCTTCATGCTGGCCTTCATCGGCTCGCTCGGCGACGTCGTCGTCAGCTATTTTGTCGCCGGCCCCGGCGCCACAACTTTGCCGGTCTATGTGTTCGCGATGGTGCGCATGGGGGTAAGCCCCGAGGTGAACGCGGCCTCCACGCTGCTTCTGCTCATCTCCATCGCCGTCTTCACCCTGTCCAGCCGGATCAGTCGTCGCTTCATGTGAATCCCACGGAGATCGCCATGCGCCTGTTCGTCGCCCTGCTGTGTCTCATCGTGCTCGCGTTGCCGGACCACGCGTCGGCGCAGTCGAAGGAACTGCTGCTGTTCAACTGGTCCAACTACATCCCGCCCGCCTTGCTCAAACGCTTCGAGGCGGAGACCGGCATCAAGGTGACGCTGGACACTTACGACACCAACGAGGCGATGCTTGCCAAGCTGCAGGCCGGCGGCGGCGGCTACGACGTGGTGGTGCCCACCGGTCCCACCCTGCAGGCGATGATCCGCGACGGGCTGGTGCAGAAGATCGACGTCGCCGCGATGGCGAATTTTCACAACATACGTCCACCCTTCGACCACCCGTCCTTCGATCCCGACCGGGCTTTTTCCGCGCCCTATATGTGGGGCACCACCGCCATCGCCTACGACAAGACGGCGCTGGGGATGACGCTCGATGACAGTTGGAAGGAGATCTTCGAACCCCGCCCCGCGGTCGCGGGCAAGATCGCCATGCTGGCCGACATGGGCGAGGTCTACAGCGCCGCTGCCTATTATCTCGGCCTGGACACATGCACCACCGATCCCGCGCAGGCGCAAAAAATCCTCGAACTGCTGCAACAGCAAAAGTCCGCAGTGAAGCTCTATTCATCCTCCGGCTCGATCGACCGCATCGCCTCCGGCGAGGTGGTGATGCACCACATGTATAACGGCGCCGCGCATCGCGCCGGCCTGCGCAAGCCAGGGATCACCTACATCTATCCGAAGGAAGGGCTGACCTTGTGGGGCGACAATCTCGCTGTGCCGAAAGCCGCCCCCCATGTCGACGCCGCGAAGATCTTCATCAATTTCATGATGGATCCGAAGAACGCCGCCGAAGCTTCCAACTTCACAGGGTACAACAATGCCGTTGCCGGCTCGGACGCGTTGCTGCTGCCGGCGCTGCGGGATGATCCGGCGGTCAATACACCGGCCGACATGATCGCGCGGCTGCGGCCGGCGCGGGAATGTCCCAAGGCGGCGATTGATCTCAGGGAGAGGGTTTGGACGCGGTTGCAGAGGTAGGAAGCAAGCATGTTCTTTTGTGAAAAAAAGCACCAAAAAACTTCCGCCCGCTGACGTCGTGGCAGAGCATGTCGATAGCCACTACGCACGAACGCTGCGCGAGCGGATGGTGTTCGGTACGGCCGAGGGGCGCATTGAGACCGAGATTTGCGTGATCGGGGCGGGGCTCGCGGGACTGGCCACCGCCCTCGATCTCGCCGAGCGCGGGCATGACGTGGTTGTGCTCGAAGCCAACCGCGTCGGTTGGGGCGCCTCCGGCCGCAACGGCGGCTTCGCGTCGCCCGGCTTTCCCCAAGGGGCGCCCGCTCTGGTGGCGCGGGTCGGCATGGACGACGCGCGCGAGCTGATGGCGCTCTCCATCGCCGGCCACAATCTGCTACGCGCCCGGATCGATCGCTATGCCATCGATTGCGGCCCGATCGAGCCTGGCGCGCTGCGCTGCGCCATGGCCGATGCCTCGGAGAGCCTTGAGCGGTTCACCGAGCAGATGGCCCGCGATTTCGGTCTTGCTTACCACTACTGGCCGCGCGAACGGCTGCGCGCCCATCTCGCCACATGTCAATACAGCGATGCGTTTCTCAACACCCACAGCTTCACCGTCCATCCGCTGAACCTCGCGCGCGGTCTGGCGCGCGCGGTCACGGAGCAGGGCGGCTGCGTGTTCGAAGCCTCCCGCGTCACCGCCACCCGCCTCGACCGCGCCCGCAAACGCCTCACCACCGCCCGCGCGACGATCGACTGCGACCATGTGGTGTTCGCCTGCGGCGGCTATATCGGTGGACTGAACTGGAAGATCGGCATGGCGACGATCCCGATCGCCACCTTCGTGATGGTCACCGAACCGCTCGGCGACCGGCTGGATCAGGCGATCTCCGTCCGCCACGCCATTTCCGACATCAAGCACGCGACCAACTACTATCGCAGGCTCGACGACGGCCGCCTGCTCTGGGGCGGCCGCGTGCTGGCCTGGGAGCCGGCGGCCAGCCGCATTGCCGCCCGGCTGCGCCACGACATGGCGCAGTTCTACCCCGATCTGGCCAGCGCGCGGGTCGAGCGCGCCTGGGGCGGCAAGATGCCCTACCTGGCCCATCGGACCCCCGTGGTTGACCAGATCAGCCCGGGCGTCTGGACCGCGACCGGGTTCGGCGGGCTTGGTGTGTCCTTGACCACCACGGCCGGGCGGATGATCGGGGCCGCGATCGGCCAGCGGGATGATCGGTTCCGCCTGCTTGCCCGGTTTGGTCTGCCATTCGCCGGTGGCCATCTCGGACGCGTGCCGGCGCAGGCGGTTTATTGGCGGCATGCAGCCGAGGCCGCCTGGAGCCGCCATCGATAGAAGGGAGCTGTTCTTTCTTGAAAGAAAGAACCAAAGAACGTCTCTCCAAGAGTGGCTCGTCGTAGCACTCTTAAGTTCTTAATGGATAAGAGTCTTTTTGCTTCTTTTTCTTCAAAAAAAGAAGAATCTTTTTTCCTTGCCCTGTCCCACTCCCGCCGTTCCAAACCCGGATTGCAATCGCACTGCAACATGGCAACATGATGCCATGCCCGATCCGACGCCCTATGCCGACCTGAGCGACGCGCTCGTTTCGTTGCTTGCCCTCTCCACCGCGCCCGTGGCCGTGCAGTTCGCCCGCACGCCACCGGCCGGCATTCCCCGCATCGAGGACGCGCTGAAAGGCTGCATGTATCTTGACACCGCGCGGTATGACCGGCGCGTGTTCCACGCCGACCATGACAATCTCGCCCCCTGCCCGGGTGGGCGGTATTATCTCGGCCTCGGCAAACCCTTTGACCGCCTGCTGGACGGCAGCTTTCCCAGCGGTGAGTTCCCTGCCGAGGGACTGGCGATCTTCGGCAATCCCGCGGCGGTGCGGGAGACCTTGAAGGACTATGCGATCCTGCCGGAAGGCGAGGCCAGCGTGATCTGCTATGGCCCGCTCGATCTCGTGGCGTTCGACCCGGCGGACGGCCCGGTCGTGGTCAATGTATTCTGCCCGGCCAAGACCGGCATGTATCTCGCCCGCGCAGTCACCTACGAAAGCGGCGGCCTCGTCACCGGCCCGGTGGGGCCGCCCACCTGCGCCAGTGTGATGGTGCAGCCGGTCACCACAGGGGATGCCGTCTACACGCTCGGCTGCTTCGGCTTTCGGCGCTATGTGCGTATCGGTGTGGACGAGATCGTCATGGGCATTCCGCTCGACAAGCTTGCCGCCACCGTCGCCAATCTGCGGCGGCTGTTCGCCCGTCGGCCAGACATCGAATCGGCACTGCCGCTGAACGAGGCGGAGGAACGTCCGATGCCCCTTACCGGCTCGGCACTGGGCGGGCTGTATCAACGTATGTCCGGCAAAGGCGAGATCTGATCATGGATGATTTGTCGGCACTCTCCCGCGCCTCCGTTGCGGACCTGGTGGGGCACGACCGGGCGCATCGCCGCATCTACACCGATCCCGCGATCTTCGCGCTCGAACAGCAGCATATTTTCGGTCGCGTCTGGCTGTATGTCGCCCATGAGAGCGAGCTGCGCGAGGATGGCGATTTCGTCGCCAGCCGCATGGCCGGCCTGCCGGTGCTGGTGACGCGCGACGGCGAGGGCATGATCCACGTGCTGGTCAATCGCTGCGGCCATCGCGGTGCGGCCGTGTGCACCGAGGAGCGCGGCCGTTCGCGCGCGTTCCGCTGCCCGTATCACGGCTGGTCCTACCGCAATGACGGCTCGCTGCTCGGCGTGCCTAACCGGCAGACGTACCCGGAGGGCTATGATTTCACCATGCCCGAGCTGCGCATGAAGCGGGTGCCGCGCGTGGCCACCTACCGCGGCTTCGTCTTCGCGAGCCTCGCCGCGGACGGGCCGGATCTGCTCAGCTATCTCGGCGCGGCCACCACTGGTATCGACGATCTCATGGACCGCGCCCCGTTCGGCGAAATCGAGCGGGCCGGCGGCGTGATGAAATACGCGGTCAACGCCAACTGGAAGCTACCGACCGAGAACTATAACGATTTCGGCCACAATACCGCGACCCATGAGAGCTCCTACAGCGTCGCCAAGCGCTTCACGCCGCAGGATCGGGTGGAGCCGTACGAGCTCCGCCCGGTCGATATCATCCGCCAGAATGGCGCCGGCAGCGAGGTGTTCATCTCGGCTGGCGTGTATGCGTTCGATTGGGGCCATAGCTATAATGGCAGCCACCAGACCGGGGCCGGCGGCAAGGCCGGTGGGTTGATCGATGTGGAGAACGCGCCGGAGGAATCCGGCTATGCCGAATATTGGCGCCTGCTGGTGGCGCGCCACGGGCTGGAGAAGGCGCAGAACGTGGTGCGCAAGCGCCGCCATCTCAGCGTGGCCTGGCCGACCATGGGCATCCAGGCGTTCTTCTGCCGGGTGTCGGTAATGCACCCGATCGCAGTCGATCGCACCGAGGTGCACATCATGACCTTCCGCCTGAAGGGCGCGCCGGAGGTGCTGTTCCGCAACTCCGTGCGCTATCTCACCACGGTGAACTCACCCGGTTCGATCATTTTGCCTGATGATATCGAGGTGTTCGAGCAGGCACAGCGCAACCTCGCCGCCCCCGGCGCGGGGGATTGGGTGGTGTTCCCCAACGGCGTTGGCGCCGAGACGGCGCATACCGAGGCCGGTCAGTTCGAGGGGCTGCGCGGCAACGGTATGAGCGAGCTGACCCAGCGCAACCAGCTGCGGGCGTGGCAGCATTTCATGCGTGATGCCGCGGTATGACCATGCTGCGTGATGCCGAGGCGCTGCTGTATCTTGAAGCCCGCCTGCTCGACGAACGGCGTTTTCGCGCGTGGCTCGATCTTTACACCGACACCTGCAGCTACTGGCTGCCGGCCCGCTGGGGCCAGCCCGATCCAGTCGACGAGGTGTCCTTGATCTATGATGACCGCATGACGCTGGAAACTCGCATCGGTCGGCTGGAACATCCGCGCGCCCACGCCCAGTTGCCGCCGAGTCGTACCGTGCATGTGGTCACCAACATCCGTGTCGCCGAGCAAACCGATGGCGGCGCCGTGGTGCAGTCGGTCTGCCAGTTCAACGAGTTTCGCACGCCGGATCTGACCCAGCTGGTGGGACTGCAGGAGCATCGCCTGGTTGCGACTGACGCGGGCTTGCGCATCGCCGCCAAACGCGTGGACCTGCTGACCTGTGACCAGCCGCTCCGTTCGCTGCAAATCCCAATCTGATATTGGGCGGTTTGGGGTGACCTATCTCAAGCAAGTAAGGCTGGGCTCCGCCCAGACCCGCAAAGGGGCGAGCCGCTTTGAACCCCCAGACTTAAGTGTCTTGGAGGACGGGGGCTTACTCGGAGGTTGCAACCTCGGTGTAAGCCCCCTTCGTCAGAGACCTTTCACATATAAGGTCCAGGGGCTTGGCCCGTCGCGCGAAGGCGCGCTCCGGACCTGGCGGGTCCGGGCAGCGCCCGGCTTACTTGCTTCCGGTGGGTCACTTCCAAAGCCGCACAATACAAGGACAAGACCATGCTGAGACGCGACCTGCTACGCACCACGGGCGCCCTGCTGTCGGCCGATGCGCTGAGCCTGTTGCGCGTCACGCCTGCGTCAGCCCAGAGCCGCGCCGAGACGCTGCTGGTGGTGGTCGAGGTTGGCCAGAACAGCCTTGATCCGCAGGGCCTCGGCGTTAATCAGGCCACTCTTGGCGTGACCTGGAACCTGTATGACCGGCTGATCGGATTCGGCGTGAAAACCCTGCCGGACGGCAATGCCAGTTTCGATTTCGATCATCTAGTGCCCGAGCTCGCCGAAAGCTGGACCACTGCCGCCGATGGCGGCTCGGTGACGTTCCGTCTGCGCCCCGATGCCACGTTTCATGACGGCAGCAAGGTAACCGCCGCGGACGTGAAATGGTCGCTCGACCGCGCTGTGAGCAATCCCGCCCCCGCGAGCCAGATGCGCGCCGGCGGCCTGGAAAAGCCCGAGCAGTTCGTGGTGCTCGATGAGCACACCATCCGCGTCGATCTGCCCGCGCACAGCAAGCTGTCGCTGCCGGACCTCGCCGTCATCCAGCCGTCAGTTTTCAATGCCAAACTCTGCCAGGCGCACGCCACCACGGACGATCCTTGGGCGCTCAACTGGGCCAAGACCAATACTGCCGGCTCCGGCGCCTATACGCTGGAGAGCTGGACCCCGCGGCAGGAGACGGTGCTGGCGCGCAACGAGAGCTGGCGCGGCGGCAAACTGCCGTTCTTCAAACGCATCGTGATTCGCGAAATCCCCTCGTCGGGCAATCGCCGGGCGTTGCTGGAGCGGGGCGACGCGGATCTGTCGTTCGATCTGCCGCCGCGCGACTTCGCCGATCTGGCGCGCGACGCCAAGCTGACCGTGCTCGGCGTGCCCGCCCCCAACACCTTCCAATATGTCGGCATGAACACGCACACCAAGCCGTTCGACGACGTGCGCGTCCGCCAGGCCGTCGCCTGGGCGCTGCCCTATGACAAGATTTTCGACACGGCGTTGCAGGGCCGCGGACGCAAGCTGTTCGGCGGCCCGGCGGCCCCGGTCGGCAATGAATGGCCGCAGCCGTTTCCCTATCACACCGACCCCGACCGAGCGAAAGCGCTGCTGGCCGAGGCGGGGCTCGCCGGCGGGTTCGAGACCACGCTCGCGTTCGATCTCGGCACTGCCTCGGTTGATGAGCCGGTATGTCTGTTCATCCAGGAGGCCTTGGCCGGCATCGGCATCAAGGCGGCGATCAACCGGCTGCCGCCCGGCCAGTTGCGCGGTTCGATCGGCAGCCGCCAGCAGCCGCTCTATCTGTTCTCGTTCGGCGCCTGGTTCGATGTGCCGGAGTATTTCTTTTTCCTGTTGTATGATGGCAAATTGAACGGCCCGTCGAACGGCGCGTCCTACGCCAATCAAGCCGTGGACGCCGCGATCGACACCGCGCGGAATACCAGCGATCCGGAGGCCTACGCCGCCGCCCTGCGCACGATGTTTACCGCGGCGATGACCGACGTGCCCTACGTGCCGTTGGCGCAGCCGTTCGTTAACGTGGCGATGCAGAAATCGATCTCCGGTTTCGTCAACATGTTCCACCGGCAGCTCGACTACCGGCCGCTGCACCGCGGCTGATCCGGCGATGGCATCGGCCTCGCTTTGGCGCTACGCGGCTCGTCGGGTACTGCTCGCTTTGCCGGCACTGGCCGGCGTGGTGGTGGTGACGTTCGTGATCACCCGCATGCTACCGGGGGATCCCGCGCTGTATTATGCGGGCCAGGTCGACAGCTTCGCCTCGGTCGACGAGATCCGTCACCGCATGGGGCTCGACCGGCCGTTACCACTGCAGTTCGTCGCCTATGTCGATGATCTGGCGCATGGCGATCTCGGCCAGTCGCTGTCCACTGGCCAGCCGGTGGGGCGCGAGCTGATCCAGCGTCTGCCGGCCTCGTTCGAACTGATGGCGTCGGCCCTTAGCCTCGCTTTGCTGATCGCCGTGCCGCTTGGCGTGATGGCGGCCACGCGGCCGGGCAGCTGGATCGATCATGCCTGTCGGCTGATCGGCACCGCCGGGGTCTCATTGCCGACATTCTTCACCGGGCTGTTGCTGATCTATGTGTTTTACTACGTCGCCGGCTGGGCGCCGGCGCCGGTCGGCCGCTTCCCGAGCTTCATGCGCCCGCCGCCGAGCATCACCGGCATGATCCTGATCGATTCACTGCTGGCCGGCGATCTCGACAAGTTTCAGGCAGCCCTTGGCCAAATCGCGCTGCCGGCGCTGACCATGGCGCTGTTCGCGCTGGCGCCGCTGACCCGCATGACCCGGGCCGCGATGCTGGGCGTGCTGTCCAGCGACTTCGTGCGCCAAGCGCGTGCCAATGGCGCGCCGCGGCTGCATCTGCTGTTCGTCACCGCGTTGCGCAACGGGCTGCTGCCGGTGGTGACCACGCTGGGCATGATCGCCTCCTCCATGCTCGGTGCCAATGTGCTGGTGGAGCGGGTGTTCGCCTGGCCGGGCGTCGGCTCCTACGCGCTCGATGCCATGGTCTCTCTGGACTACGCGCCGCTACAGGGGTTCGTGCTGGTCATGAGTGTGGTGTACGTGCTGATCAATCTCGGCATCGACATCCTGTATGGCGTGATCGACCCGCGGGTGCGGTTCGAGGCATGAGCGAGGCCGTCGCGCGCCGCTCCCCGCTGCGCCATTTGCTGCAGGAGAACAAGCTCACCGGGGTCGCGGTGGGGTTGTTCGGCTTGCTGGTCCTGGTGGCGCTGCTGGCGCCCTCCCTGGTGCCGCACGACCCGCTGGCCACCAATGCGGCGCACAGCGTGGAGCCGCCCTCCGCGCAATTCTGGTTCGGCACCGACGAGGTCGGGCGGGACGTGTTTTCCCGCACGATGGTGGCGACCCAGCTCGACCTTGGCATCGCGCTGTCGGCGGTGGCGATCTCGTTTGCCATCGGCAGCGTGCTGGGTGCGGCCTGCGGCTTCTTCGGCGGCTGGCTCGATCGCATCACCGCGCGCCTGGTCGATACGCTGATGGCGTTTCCGCTGTTCTTGCTCGCGATGGCGATCATTTCGGTGCTGGGCAATAGCACCGCCAATGTCGTGTATGCCACAGCGTTGGTGAACCTGCCGTTCTACATCCGTATGGCGCGCGCAGAGGCCGCGAAATTGCGTGGCTCCGGTTATATCGAGGCGGCGCGGTTGGCGGGCATGGGCCCCGCGCAGCTGCTGACGGCGCATGTCTATCCCAACATCCTGCCGCCGATCATGGTGCAGATCTCGCTCAATCTCGGCTGGGCCATCCTCAACGCCGCCGGCCTCTCCTTCATCGGTCTCGGCGTGCGCCCGCCGGTGGCGGAATGGGGCATTATGGTGGCGGACGGCGCCTCGCTGATCGTATCCGGCGCCTGGTGGGTATCGCTGTTCCCAGGCGTCGCGCTGATGCTGACCGTGCTTTGCTTCAATTTGATCGGCGACGGCCTGCGCGATGTGCTCGACCCCCGGCGGGTGACATGAGTGCGGGTGACATGAGTGGGGCGCTGCTGGAGATCACCGATCTGTCGCTGGAATTCCGTGGCCGCGGCGGCACGGTGCGCGCGCTGGAGGCGGTGAGCCTGTCGGTGCGCGCCGGCGAGATGCTGGGGCTGGTTGGCGAGAGCGGCTCGGGCAAGTCGGTCACCGCCTATGCGCTGCTGCGCATTATGGATGCCGCGGCCCACGTCACCGCGGGCCAGGCGTGGTTTCGCGGGACCGACCTGCTGGGATGTGATGCGGCGGCGATGCGCGGCGTGCGCGGGCGGGGGATCGCGATGATCTTTCAGAACCCTCGCGCCGCCCTCAACCCGGTGGTGCCGGTGGGGCGGCAGATCATGGTGGCGCTGCGGCATGCCGGGGTCGCCGGGGGCGCTCGTGCCGCGGCCCTCGCGCTGATGGACCGCGTGCATATCGCCGACGCCGCGCGGCGGTTCGAGGCGTTGCCGCTGGAGCTCTCCGGCGGGCTGTGCCAGCGCATCATGATCGCGCTTGCCTTGGCCGCCCGCCCGGCGCTGCTGATCGCCGACGAGCCCACCACTGGCCTCGATGTCACGACCCAGGCGGTGATCATGGATCTGATCGCCGAGACCGCCCGCGAAGCCGGCATGGCCACGCTGCTGATCACCCATGATCTTGCGCTGGCCGGCGAGCAGTGTGACCGGATCGCTGTGATGCATGCTGGCCACGTCGTCGAGATCGCCGCGACGGCGGCGATCCTGGAGCAGCCGCGCCACCCTTATACGCGGCGTCTGCTCGCCAGCATGCCGCAAGGGAAAATGGCGCTTACCGAGCTGCGCCCGATCCCCGGCGGCTTGCCGGACCTGCGCGCGTCGCTGCCGCCCTGCCGCTACGCCGCGCGTTGCGAGCGCCACGCGGCTGACTGCGATGCGGGGCCGCTGCCGCGCCTGTGGCAGGACGCCCATTTCATCGCCTGCCGCCACCCATGACCGCGCTGCTCGACATCGCCGATCTACGCTGCCGCTTTCCCGTGCGCGGCCGTAAAGGCAGCTTTCTGCACGCGGTGGACGGTGTGTCCTTCAGTATCGACCGCGGCGAGGCGGTGGCGCTGGTGGGCGAATCCGGCTGCGGCAAATCCACTCTGGCCCGACTGGTCGCCCGACTGATCGATCCCGATTCCGGCCAGATCAGCTTCGCCGGCATTGACCTCGTCGCCATCCCAGCCCGCCGCTTCGCTGATGATCCCGCCCGCGCCCGCATCCAGATGGTGTTCCAGGATGCCGGCGACAGTATCGATCCCCGCTACACCGCCCGCCAGGCGATCGCCGAGCCGATCCGTGGTCTCACCCGCCAGACCCGCGCCGGCCTCGCTGCCCGGGTGGCCGAGGTCGCGGCACTGGCCGGCCTGCCCGAAGCGCTGCTCGACCGCACGGCGCACCAACTCTCCGGCGGCCAAAAGGCCCGCGTCGGCATCGCCCGCGCGCTGGGCCCGGCACCCGATGTGCTGATCCTCGATGAGCCGACCGCGGCGCTGGATGTCTCGGTGCAGGCGCTGGTGCTGCGCCTGTTCGACGATCTGCGCCGCGAGCTTGGGCTGTCGTTGCTGTTCATCTCGCACGATCTCGGCGTGGTGCGGCTGCTGTGCGCGCGGGTGCTGGTGATGTATCTCGGCCAGATCGTCGAATCCGGGCCGGCCGCGGATTTGTTTGACGCGCCGCGGCACCCCTACACGCAGGCGCTGGTGGACGCGGTACCGAATCCGGCGCGGCGTGGCCAGCGGCTGCGCATTACCGGCGATATCGTCAGCGCGATCGATCCGCCGGCCAACGCCTGCCGCTTCGTCGGGCGCTGCCCGGTGGCGATCGCACGCTGCCGCAGCGAGGCGCCGATGTTGCGCGAGGTGATGCCCGGCAGGCAGGTTGCCTGTCATTTGTGACGCAAGCCGCTCCTGCTTTTTCACGCAGCCTATGAACGATCTGCGAATATTTTGCCCCGTCGCGTTACCTCGGCCAGGCCCTGAGCGCATCGGCAACTTTGGCTAGTACCGGCGCCCAGTCTCCCATGGTCGGCTGACGGAAGATGGTGAGTGACGGATACCAGGGGCTGTCGTCGCGGTCGTGCAACCAACGCCAACATGAGTCGGCCCGATCGAGCAGGAAGACCGGCTTGCCCATGGCGGCCGCAAGGTGGGCGACGGCCGTGTCGACGCTGATCACGATATCCAGATTGGCAATGATCCCGGCGGTGTCGGCGAAGTCGGTGATGTCCGCGGCAACATCGTGGACGGCCAGGCCGCGCTGCGCGGCCGCGGGACCTGTCTGCAAGCTGATGAAGGCGACGTCCGGCACCTGCGCCAGCGGCGCGAGGGCGGCGAGAGACAGGCTGCGGCGGCGGTCGAGTCCGATGAAGCCCGGCAGCCAGGGACGCGCCTGGCCGGCCCACACCAGACCGACGCGCAGGCGGCCGGGGGGCGGCAGCCGCGATGCCCAATGCTCGCGCGATCCGGGCAGTGCGGCGAGGTAGGCGGCGGCCACCGGGATACTGTCGAGCTCGGTCTCGAAGACGCGCGGCAGGCTGAAGAACGGACAATGATAATCGTGGGGCGGCAAGGCCGCGCCAGCGGGCAGCAGGTCGAGATGCCCGGCCAGTAACCGACGAAGCGGGTCCGGCACCACGGCTCGCACGATCGCGCCGCGCGCCACGAGCAGCGGGACGTAGCGCAGGAACTGCAGCGTGTCGCCAAAACCCTCCTCGTGCGTCACCAGGATGCGCAGCCCGGTGATGTCACCGAGCGCTGACAGGCACGGCAGGAGCGGGGAGGTCGCCACGGGCAGGGGGTGCCCGGGCAGACGTAGGCGGCATTCATAATCGGGCCACGCCTCGCGCATGCGGCCGGCGCGCAGCATGGCGATCGACCGGTTCAACCGGATTTGGGGATCATCGGGGCTGCCGGCGAGGGCGCGGTCATAGGCCGCGATGGCTGCCTCGAACTGGCCCTTGGTCTTGCGTGCCATCCCGAGATTGGCCCAGCCGACCGACGCCTCGGGATCGAGCCGCACGGCGGCGGTGAAGTGCCTCGTGGCGTCTTCCAGCCGGCCAAGCTCGAACAAGGCGATGCCCATGAGGTTGTGACCGACATCAAACTCGGGACATTGTCGCAGCGCTGGGACCAGTACGTCGACCGCTGCCTGAGGGTCGCCGGATTCCTGCAAATGATCGGCAAACGCGTAGCGGAGATTGGTATCCCCAGGCGACAGCGCCAATGCCTGGTGAAATTGCGGCGCGATCTCGCTGTCCCGTCCCTGGGCGCGCAACAGCTGGGCGAGGTCGCGACAAGGATGCGCGTAGTCCGGCCTGGCATGGGCCACGCGGTTCAGGATGGGGGCGGCGCGGCGGCGATCGCCCTGCGCGCCGAGCGCGATGCCGACCAACAGCAGCGCCTCGATGTCATGGGCCTGGGTGGCGAGCAGCTCGCGGCCTAACGCCTCGGCGTCGCCGAACCGCAGCTGATCGATATAGTTGAAGCCGGCCTGGAGAATGGCCGTGCGTTCGAACGGATCGAGCGATGCCGACATGATGTGGCTTCCGTAAAAGCCACAGTCTGAACAGCGAGAGTTAAAAAGCGATTGCGGTCCACGTGGCGAGCGGCGTCAGACCGCGGATTCCGAGATCATGGTGGACTGCGTGCGGCTGGTGGCGAAATCGGCCGTGGCTTCGGCGTCCGTCAAGGGACGCCAAGTGCCGCCCTGCAGCACCTCGCTGGGCCGAAACCGCGCCTTGTAGGACATCTTGCGGCTTTCGGGTACCCAATAGCCCAGATAGACGTAGGGCAGATCCAGCGCCCGGGCGCGTTCGATCAGCCACAGGATACTGAAGGTGCCGAGGCTGCGGCGGTCCATGTCCGGTAGGAAATAGCTGTAGACAGCGGATAGTCCGTCGCCGAGACGATCGGTGAGACAGGCGCCGACCAGCAGGTCCGAGGCGTCACGGAATTCGGTGATGAAAGTCTCGATGGGTGTGTCCTCGACCATCGCCCGGTAGTCGTAAAAGCTCATCGTCGCCATGTCGCCGTCGCCATGGCGGGCTTGCTGATAGCGTTGAAACAGCTGGAACTGCTCGGTGGTGGCGCGGGCGGGTACGTCAAAGCCTTCGAGGCCCGCATTCATCCGCGCGATCTTGCGCAATGTGCGGTCGGGTCGGAAGGACGCCGTGGGGATGCGGATCGGCACGCAGGAATTGCAGCCGGGACACACCGGTGCATAGGCGATGTTATGGCTGCGACGAAAACCGGCGCGGGACAGCCGATCATGCAGGGAATCAGCGTCCGGCCCGCTGATCTCGGTGACGACTTTGCGTTCGGTGCGGCCCGCCACGTAGGGGCAGGGCAGGGGGGCGGTGGTGTAGAAGAACTGCGGGCGTCGCGGCGACTTGTAGCTCATGCGGCGGTCGGACCTCCTGGCGGCGCGGCTCCGAATCGCATGTTCCAGGAGGTCGCGGGTGGGGTCAACGCACGATTGCGCACCACCACCAAGCCGGAGATCAGGTCGTGCGGGGCGCGGTGGCGGGGCGTGAAGATGGCGATCGCGAACCAGATCACCCCTAGAGCCATGGTCAGATAGAACAGCAGTGTGAAAGCCAGCGCCGCCAGCGGCGAGGGCGCCAGCAGGTCGGCGTCCTGCCGAACGGTGAGGCCGAACAGCGCCTGGCCGGGGGTTGCGGCAAACGCCGACAGGAACAGCCAATGATAGAGGATGGGAACCGCCGGCAGTGCGCCAAACAGCGGCCAGCCCAGGCCGAGCGTCATCACGCCAAGCAGCAGGCAGAAGGTCCAGGCCAGGGACGCCGCGACGGCGATCAGCGCCCCGTCGACCAGCAAGGCCAACATACGACGCAGCATGACGCCATCGGTGAGCCAGTGGTCCTCTGCCAGTGCGGAGGCGTATCCGCCATAGCTGCCGGGGGACGTGGGGATCATGGATCGGTCCTCATGGAGACGAGGGGTTGAGCTTGATATGGGCACTCACCGCAGCCGGTGCCGGGCCGAGCGTCACAGTACCGCCATCGCGCCAGCGCTGCACGAAATTCCAGGCGAGGCTGCTGACCGCGTTGCCGGACTGGCCTGGCGCCACCACGAACAGGCTGCGATCCAGGTCCGCCAGGTCGTACACACCACGATAAGATGCCCCATGCACGGCCACAAAACTACCGCCGCGCATGCCGCCGCGGAATAAGGTGGTATCGTCGCCCGGCACCGAAATGCGCATGTCGCCGAGCAGCTTCAAGACCGGCAGATTGTGAAACAGCGGGTGGGCGAACAAGGCGCGGTGGGCGCGGCCCCAACGCCAGCTGGTGGGATCGTCACCGAAGCGCGGCTGCAGCGCCTTGATCGCGTCGGCCAATGTGGTGCTGAGCATGTCTCCACAATCACCGCCGCAATAGGCGCCACCGTCTGGCGCGAGGGCCGCCGCCGTCAGTTCGGTGCCGGCGACCGCCGGGCTGTCCGCAACGCCGAGGCGGGCCAGCAGCGCGGCATGAAATCGGTCCATCCAAGCATTGAAAATCAGTGGCTGCGGCCGCGACGTCGGCATGGCGCCGTTCCAGCTGCTGAACAGCACCAGTGCCGCCCGCGACGCGTCGTCGGCGGGCTTGACCGCGCGCAACCGCGGCAGCATGGCTTGGGCAAAGCTGCTGACCACATCGACCTGCATGGCCGCGAAACTTTGTAGGCTGTGATGGTCGGTGGCGGACAGCAGGTCGCGGATGCGCCGCGCCCGCCAGTCGCCGAACCAATCGCGGCCAAGAAACACTGGGAAGTCGCGTGGTGCGACGCGCTCATTGCCGTTGACGATGCGGCCGCTGTCGGGATCGACGACATGCGGCAATTGATCGCCGGAAGCCCAGCCGGTCCAGTCATGGCTGCCGTCGGCACCCGGCGCTGGCACCGAGCCGTCGCCGGATTTCCGGATTGGCACGCGCCCCGTGAGATACAGCGCGATGTGTTGGCGATCGGCGACCGCCATGTTCTGCACCGGCGACGTGATGAGCGCGGCGGCGGAGCCGGCTTCCGCCACCGTGCTCGCCTGGTTGAGCGCCTGGAGACCCGCCGCCGCGGTATCGCCGGGGGCCAGGTTTGCCATCTGGACGGCCAGGATGGGGCCATTGGGGGCGACCAGGTCGCTGATCACCGGGCCATGCCGGGTCTCGCGAACCTTGAGAACCTCGTCGGGAGCGCCACGGACGTGGATGTGTTCCTCCCGGATCGTGTACGGACGGGGACCGTCAGGCGTGGCGTAATGGTCGGCGTCGACCGGGGTCTCCTCGAACACATCCTGCACGTCGGCACCGGTGGTGGTGAAACTCCAGGCGATGTGGCTGTTGTGACCGAGCACCAGGAACGGCACCCCCGGTGCGGTGGCGCCCGCCAGCACGCCCTGTGGGGTCTCGATGCGGGCGAGATACCAGATACCCGGCATGCTGAACGCCAAATGCGGATCGCCGGCGAGGAGTGGGGCGCCGGTGTCGCTGTGGCGGCCATCGACGGCCCATTCGTCGCTGGCGGTCGCCGGCAGGGTATAGGGGGCTGGGAAGCTGGGCAGGATTGCCGCCAATTTGGCCGCGACGGTCGCGATGGCTGGATTGTCGAGAGCGGCTTGCGGCTGGCCGCTGCCGCTGAGGTCTGGCCACAGGCCGTTGACCGTGGCCGGAGGTAAACGACGCAGCAGAGCGGCGCGGGCCAACTCGGTGCGCCAGTTGCCTGACAGATAGAGCCCCATGGTTTTGGCCCATAACAGCGTATCGACCGGCGCCCACGGGCGGGGCGCGCCAATGGCCAGGAACTCCAGCCCGCTGAAGCGGCCGCGCGCCGCGATCCAGGCATTCACGCCACGGGCATACGCGTCGATTACCGCCCGGGTCGCGGGTGGCAGACCGGCGAGATCGCGCTCGGCACTTTCGCGCACGCCCAGGATGCGAACCATGCGGTCGAGCGGTAAGGCTTGCGGACCGACCACCTCGGAGAGGTCGCCGGCGGCGGCGCGGCGCATCATGTCCATCTGAAACATGCGATCACGGGCGTGCAGAAAGCCCAGTGCCGTCGCGGCATCGGCTTCGGTCTGCGCGTGGATACGTGGGATGCCGTCGGAGTCGAGGTCGATTTGTACCGGGGCGGAGAGGCCGGTGATGTCGGCGACGCGACTGCCACCCGGGAGGCTCATCCAAACCAGCGCGCCGACGCCGGCCCCGGCCAACACCAACAGCACCACCAGGAACAGGATCAGCCGGCGGACAATTCGGAGGATACGACGCATGCCAAAGACGTAGCGAGGTCCGGTTATCAAAGAAAGAGCGGATCGGCCAAGGCGAATAGGCGCGACGGTCAGCGGCGGCTGGTCAGCGTGCCCTGGCGGTCTTATAGGAGGCAGCTTTCGACCGATTTTTTGGACCGACAGCAGGAGACGACATGGCAGATGAGCCGGCGGTGTTGACCGAACTACAGGCGCTGCGTGGCAGCATCGACAATATCGACGCCGCGATCATCCATATGCTTGCCGAACGCTTTCGCTGCACCCAGCGTGTCGGGGCCCTCAAGGCGGAGCATCATCTACCGCCCGGCGACCCGGCACGCGAGGCCTATCAGATCGCCCGCCTGCGCAATCTCGCGGAGACGGCCCGGCTCGACCCCGAATTCGCCGAAAAATACCTCGCGTTCGTCATCCGCGAGGTCATCCGCCATCACGAGGCGTTTCCGCGAAAAGCGACCGCCTGACGTCCCGTCTGCTTCGCGTCATGATCAAAAGAGCGCTTCAGCGACATGCCACAGCACCCCCGACGGATCGAACAGGAAACCGACTTTCATGCCCCATGGCTGCATTGTCGGCGGCCTTGGCGGGCGCACGCCGAACTCGGCCGCAAGCTTGGCGGCGTCGATTCTGCTCCACCAGAAATCGGCATTGCGCACCAGAAGCTGCATCATGAAATTTTCCGCCAGCTCCTTCACATAGAAATTCTGCAGGATGAAGCTGAAATTTTCGAGTTTCAGCATGGTGACGTCAGCGTCGGCATGGGTCACGACGAACCCGATCGCCTCGTAGAAGCGTCGGGACTGCGCGGGATCGCGCGCCGGCACGAAGGGGCGCAGCGCCAAAACCTGTTCCATGGCCAAGCCTCCACGCAAGCTGACGATCGTCGGCGAACGGAGTATCGGCAGCGCGGGCGTCAGGCCAGCTCTGCCAGAATGGCGCCCGCCGTCACCAGGCACAGCATGATCCAGGGGGCGACCCGCCACACTGTCAGGAGCAGGAACCCAGCGACCGCAAGGGCGACATCGCCTGGGCGCAGGACGGCACTGGTCCAGACCGGTGTATATAAGGCAGCCCCCAGGATGCCGACCACGGCGGCGTTGGCGCCGCGCATCGCCGCCTGCAAGCCTGGGCGGCGGCGCAACCCGTCCCAGAACGGCAGCACGCCGTAGACCAGTAACAACCCCGGCAGAAAGATCGCAAGTACGGCAATGGCGGCGCCGGCCAGCGGGTTCGCCAGCGGCGTGGCAATCGCACCGAGGTAGGCGGCAAACGTGAAGAGCGGCCCTGGCATCGCCTGGGTCAGACCATAACCGGCCGTGAAGCTCGCCTCATTCACCCAGCCCGGTGAGACGACCGCACTCTGCAACAGCGGGAGCACGACGTGGCCGCCGCCAAACACCAAGGCGCCGGAGCGGTAGAACGCGTCAAACAGACGCGCGGCCGGAGGCGCGAACAGCGCGGGCAGGATCAGCGGCAGCAGCAGCAAGGCGGCAAACAGCAGCAGCGCGCATGCGCCACCCCGCTTGCCGACGGGCACGTGTAACTCGCCCGTGGGGGTTGGTGGCGCGTCGCGGCATAGCAGCAGACCGAAGAGAGCGGCGACCCCGATGACGCTGACCTGGACAGTCGATTCCGGCAGCAGCAGCACCGTCGCCATGGCCGCCAGCGCGATTCCCGCCCGGCGGCCGTCCGGTGCCAGGCTACGCGCCATGCCCCACACCGCCTGAGCGACGACGGCGACGGCCACCAGCTTCAGGCCGTGCAGGAACGCCACCGCCGAGGGGTCACTGAAACGGGTCGTCACCAGCGCAAAGCCGAGCAGCACCAGGGCCGACGGCAAGGTGAACCCCGCCCAGGCGGCCAGCCCGCCGGCCAGTCGTCCCGCCCGGATCACCCCGAGCGCGAAACCGACCTGGCTGGAGGCGGGGCCGGGCAGAAACTGGCACAACGCCACCAGATCGGCATAGCCAGCCTCGTCAATCCAGCGGCGACGCAGCACCAGCTCGGTGCGGAAATAGCCGAGATGGGCGATCGGTCCGCCAAACGAGGTCAGGCCGAGGCGCAGGAAGGCCGTGAAAACCTCGAGGCAAGGTCTAGAGCTGTTCAACGCGCAACGGCACCCACTTCAAGTTCCCATCGCTCTCGACCAGTGCTCGCGCGAACGGCCGTTGCTTGCCGCGCACCTGGTCGACCGTTTTGCGGAACGCGTCCAACGACGGCGTCGGGGTATCATCGAGCATGACGATCACGTCGCCCGGCTTGATCCCGTGCTCAGCTGACGTGGTGTCGGCCGCAACCTCGGTCACCACGAGACCGTTGAACGCCGCCCCGATCTTGAATTTGCCGCGCAAACCAGGACTGATTGGGGACAGCTTCAGCCCGAGGTCAACCGCCTTCGGCGGCGCCGGGGGCGCGGGTGGGGCGGGCTGCGCCTGCGCGTATTTCGCGTTTTCCGGGGACAGCTGCAAAGTTGCTTGCACTGTCACCGGCGCCCCGTTCCGCAAAATACCGATCGACACGGTCTTGCCTGCCTGTGTCTGTGCAATAACGCGCATCAGGCCGCGGATATTATGCTCGTCCTTGCCGTCAAACGAGCGGATCACGTCGCCGGCGCGGATGCCGGCCTGCTCGGCGGGGCTGCCGGGCTGGTCGCTTGAGACCAGCGAGCCCCAAGGCTCTTCCATGCCCAGGCTGCTCGCCAATTCCGGCGTCACCTGCTGCACGTTCACGCCGAGATAGCCGGGCTCGATGCGGTGATAATCGAGCAGCTGTCCCACCACGAACGTCGCGTCGTTGGAGGGAATGGCGAAACCGATGCCGATCGACCCGCCATTGTCAGAGGTCGCGTAGATGTCGCTGGTGATGCCAATGACCTCGCCGGCCGCGTTGAATAACGGGCCGCCGGAGTTACCGTGATTGATCGCGGCGTCGGTCTGGATGTAATCGTCATAGACGCTGGAACGAATGTCGCGGTCGAGCGCGCTGATCACGCCGGTGGTGACCGAGCTCGAAAACCCCAAAGGATTGCCGATCGCGATCACCGGATCGCCTTGGCGGACCTGGTCACTGTCACCAATCTTGACCACCGGGAAGGGCTTGTCGTCGTGGACTTTGATCACCGCGACATCGACGTCCACCGCTTTGGCGATCAGCTGGGCACGCAGCCGGCGGCCGTCGGCAAGCGTCACAAAGAACGCATTGCCGCCGTCCACCACATGCCGGTTGGTAACGATATAGCCACTGGGTTCGACGATGAAGCCCGAGCCGATCAGCGATTTTTTCGTGAGCGTCGCCGCAGTCTGTTTGGCGACAGTCGTGCCGCGATCAGTGGGTGCACTCTGATAACTGATCGCGGTGATGCTCACCACGGCGGGCACCAAACTCGCGATCAGGTCGGCCTGGCTTACGCCGGTATCAGGCGCGCGGGCGTGCGCCGGTGCCACGGAGACACTGCAGGCGGTGCCGCATAGCAGGGCCATGATCAGCATGGAGGAGACTAGTCTGGGCAGCACGGCGGGCCTCGCTTGGGGTGGCGGCACTCGCGGAATGCGACGACGGAGCAGTTGGCAACGCGAAATAATGAAAATGGTTCATTTTCTCGCCAGATCCATGCCTGACCGATCACGCCGTTACGGGGCGTAGTTCACCATGATGGTCTTCTTGTGCGTGAAATGTTCGAGCATCGACTCGAGGCTCGCTTCCTTGCCAAGGCCGGAACTCTTGACGCCGCCATAGGACAGGTTGGCTTGCACCACCAAGTTCTGATTGATCTGCACCAGCCCGGCCTCGAGGCGGTGGGCGAGGTCCATGCCCAGTTTCAGATTGTTGGTCCACAGCGAGGCGGCAAGGCCGTACTCGCTGTCATTGGCTTCGGCCAGGACAGCTTCCGCGTCGTCGAAGGGGAACACCACGGTGACCGGACCGAAGATCTCCTCGCGGACCAGGCGGGAGGCCGCGGTGAGGCCGGTGAAAATATGCGGGCGGATGAACAAGCCTTTGGCTAGCCCGGGATCGTGGGGTAGCCGGGAGCAGGCCCGTCCGGTGGCACCTGCGGTCGCCAGCCCCTCTGCGATGAACGCACTCACCTTGGCGTGCTGCTCCTCGCTGATGATGGTGCCGATGTCGGTTGCCTCGTCCAGCGGGTCGCCCATCACCATGGCGTCGACCCGCGCGGCCAACGCTGCCACGAACCGGTCGAAGATCGGCCGCTCGACATAGATGCGGCTGGCGGCGGTGCAACTCTGACCCTGACGCGTGAAGCGCATCGAGGTGATCGCGCCCGTGACGGTCTTTTCGAAATCGCAATCCGCGAACACCAGCATCGGGCTCTTGCCACCGAGCTCCAGCGTCACCGGGATCAGCTTGTCCGCCGCGGCCCGGCCGACGATTCGACCAACCTCGACGCTGCCCGTGAACGTCACTTTGCGAACTTTCGGGTGGGCGACCAGCGGCGCGCCGCAGTCCGGGCCATAACCGGACAGCATGTTGAACACGCCAGGCGGCAGGATTCGATTCATCAACTCGCAAATGCGCAGCACGGTCAGTGGGGCTTCCTCGGCCGACTTCACCACCACGCTGTTGCCGGCCACCAGGGCGGGCGCGATTTTCAGCGACATCAGCAGCAGCGGGACGTTCCACGGGATGATGGCCCCCACCACGCCAAGCGGCTGCCGGACGGTGACGCTGAGCACGTCGGG
>Ga0116226_10001081_pt1 | contig 23651 bp, 22 predicted proteins | sample S1TSphfallax_FD_89692 | JGI IMG/M metagenome (GOLD analysis project Ga0116226, IMG submission 89692) | Host-associated microbial communities from peat moss isolated from Minnesota, USA - S1T2_Fa - Sphagnum fallax MG | ecosystem: Host-associated > Plants > Peat moss > Unclassified | place: USA... | reverse complement strand
CGGGCGGTTTCAACCCGAACGCCCAGCAGAGCGCCCGGATCGGCCGGCTCAGCGGCACCGGCGCCGCCTCCATCAGCGCCACCATCCCGGGATCGCGGAGCAGGGCGTCGAACCGGCCGCGCCGGGCTGTCGCCTGCGTCGGGATCATCGGCATCAGCCACCCCCTTTTGTTCGGGAGCACGCTGGGCGGCGGCGGTTTTCTGAGCGTTTTGGGCGGGGCGTCGGTGGCCGGGGCCGTTGCCGCAACCGGGGCCGTTGCCGCAGCGGGATCGCCTGCCGGAGCGGCGGGCGTTGGGGGCTCGGCGGAGCGGCGGCGCGGGACGTAGGTGCCGGCGTGGACGCGGGCGGCGATCTCCTGGATGCGGCGCTGGTGCCGTTGGATGCGGCGGCTGATCTCGACGAACATCGGCATGGTAGGCGCTTGCGGCGGCCGGGCCGCCCAGGCCAGAGAGGCCGAGAGGTCCATCATCAGCCAGTTAAAGAAGCCGCGCAACCAGGCGAGCGCGCTGTCGATCGGGGGAATGGGGGGTGGGGATGTCATGGACCCAGGTGAGGTAGTGTTAGTGACTCTGAAAGTCAATGGGGATAACACACGGCGCAGCGATTTTTGACGCTTCGTGCGGTCCCATGGATCGCCGGGTCGAGCCCGGCGATGACAAATTCGTATTGAATCAACGGGTTGTTGTGTAGGGAGGAAAAGCGCAGTGCCTTCCGCCGACGCATGGTGCCGCAGGGACACGCTCTCCGTCGGCCCGCGGCACCGTTCGCGCACGGGATGGGTGCGATGGCGGAAGGCGCTTCGCTTTTCCGCCCTACCGCCGACGTGGGCGCTGCCGTCAAAACACCACACCGCCTCCGGCAGCGGCGCGCCGTGGATCAGCGGGTCCGGGCCCGGTGATGACGACTACTGAGGACGGTTTAGGGTGCGCGGGATGGTGCCCAGGGGCGGAATCGAACCACCGACACTGCGATTTTCAGTCGCATGCTCTACCAACTGAGCTACCTGGGCATCGCCGGAGGCACGAACGCATGGCGGGCGCGTTGGAGGCGGCGGAGATAGCCCAGCCACCCCGGGTGATCAACCCGCTATTTCGCCGGCCGCCTCGCCGGCCACGCGCTTGACCATGAACACGCGCTCGAAGCCGGCCTGGGAAGCGCGTCCGGTCTCGCGGTAGCCGATGCGCGCATACAAGGCGATGTTCTCGGTCATTTTGACGTTGGTGTAGAGACGCACCTCGGCGTGGCCGCGCCGGATCGCCTCGGCCTCGGTGAATTGCAGCAGCGCGCGACCGAGGCCCGCACCGCGATGCGCCGGATCGACCGCGACGTTGTCGAGCAGCAGATGGTCCGGTGCCTCGATCAGCACGAGCACGCCGGCGACGCTGCCCTCGGCCTCCAGCACCCATGCCTCGCCGCGCCGTACGCGGGCCGCGTGGTCGTCCAGCATCGGCGCGGGCTTGCGGCCCATGCGCGCGACGTAGGGTGCGTAGGCCACGTCGACGATCCGGGTGATCGCCGCCACGTCGGCCGGTGTGGCGGGGCGGATGGTCATGCTGATCTCCTCGCTGCGGACAGCCCAAGCAGACATTCGTTGAAGGGCCAACGCTTGCGTTCGGCCATGGAGGAGCCCCTCCCGACCTTCTCCGCCCCCAGGGGCGGAGAGGGAAATGTGCCTTATGTTAGCGCCTATGGGGGTGAGCCGACCGGCTCAGCCGATCCGCACGCGCACGGTGCCGACGCCTTCGACGGTGCCTTCCAGCAGGTCGCCGCGCTCCACGGCGCCGACGCCTGCCGGCGTTCCGGTGAAAATCAGATCGCCGGGGGCCAGCCGCACGAGGCCGGAGAGGTAGGCGATCGTCTCCGCGACGCTCCAGATCATCTGCGACAGGTCCGAGGTCTGGCGCGCCGCGCCGTTGACCAGAAGCTCGATCTTTCCGCGCGTCGGGTCCGGCAGCGCCGACGCGGGAACGATGTCGCTGATCGGCGCGGAATGATCAAACCCCTTGCTCATGTCCCACGGGCGGCGGGCGGCCTTGGCGTCGTTCTGCATGTCGCGCCGGGTCATGTCGAGGCCGGCGGCGTAGCCGAACACATGCGCCAGCGCATCCGCCACCGGGATGTCGGCGCCGCCGGTGCCGATCGCGACGACCAGTTCCATCTCGTGGTGCAGGCTTTCCGTCTTCGTCGGATACGGCATGTCCGCGCCACCGGTCACGACGGCGTCGGCGGGTTTGGTGAAGAAGAACGGCGCCTCCCGGTCCGGGTTGCCGCCCATCTCGCGCGTGTGCTCGGCGTAGTTGCGGCCGACGCAGAAGATGCGGCGCACCGGAAACAGGCCGCCGCCGGCGACCGGCACCGAGGCTTGCGGGGGCGGGGTGATGACATACGCATTCATGAAACGAACCTGCCGGGCGAATGGATGAGTGCAGGACGATACAGCCCGCCGCAGCCGCCGCAAAGGCCGCGTCGACGCTCGGCGCCCCCGGATTGCCCGTCGCCCTCGGCCGGTGCTTAATGGCGCGCCAGGCCAAGCCGGAGGAAACAAAGTGCCAACCGCCAGCGCGTCGAAGTCGCTCTATATCCAGGTGCTGATAGCGATCGTTGCCGGCGCCGCGCTCGGCTATTTCTTCCCGGCGACCGCGATCGACATGCAGCCGTTCGGCGACGGCTTCGTCAAGCTGGTGCGCATGATGATCGCGCCGATCATCTTCATCACCGTCGTCGTCGGCATCGGCAAACTCACCAACACCGCCGAGGTCGGGCGCATCGGCCTGAAGGCGATCGTCTATTTCGAGGTGATGACGACGATCGCCATGCTGATCGGGCTGGTCGTCGGGCACGTTGTACATCCCGGCGTCGGACTGAATGTCGATCCCGCCTCGCTCGACGCGAAGGCGGTCGCGAAATACACGACCGCGCCGCACCTGGGCGTCGCCGAATTCCTGCTCAACATCATCCCCGACAGCATCGTCGGCGCCTTCGCCAAGGGCGACATCCTGCCCGTCCTGTTTTTCGCCGTGCTGTTCGGCATCGGCATGGCCAATATCGGCGAACGCGGGCGCAACGTGCTGCGCGTGCTGGAGGAAGCCAACAACGCGCTGTTCGCCGTGATCAACATCATCATGCGTGTGGCCCCGCTCGGCGCGTTCGGCGCGATGAGCTTCACCGTCGGCAAATACGGGATCGGCACGCTCGCCAATCTCGGCTTCCTGATGCTTTGCTTCTACCTGACCTGCGCGATCTTCATCTTCATCGTGATGGCGGGGGTGATGCGCCTGTCCGGCCTGCGGCTGTGGCCGCTGCTGCGCTACCTGAAGGAAGAGTTCTTCATCGTGCTGGGCACGAGTTCCTCGGAAGCGGCGCTGCCCTCGCTGATGGCCAAGCTGGAAGGCGTCGGCTGCGCCCGCTCGCTGGTCGGCCTCGTCGTGCCGCTCGGCTATGCGTTCAACCTCGACGGCACCTCGATCTACTTCACGATGGCGATCACCTTCATCGCCCAGGCGCTGAACATCCCGCTGAGCTGGGGCGATTACGCGCTGATCCTGGCGGTGCTGCTGCTGACCTCCAAGGGCGCCGCGGCGGTGACGGGCGGGGGCTTCATCACGCTGGCCGCGACGCTGTCCACGCTCGACGGCAAGGTGCCGGTCGCCGGCATCGTGCTGGTGCTGGCGATCGACCGCTTCATGAGCGAGGCGCGGGCGATCACCAACCTGTTCGGCAACGCGGTGGCGACGATCTTCGTCGCCCGCTGGGAGGGCCAGCTCAACGCCGAGCAGGCGCGCCGGGCGCTGGCGGGGACCTCGGTGCCGGTCCCGGCCGAGTAGTTCGGTCGCGCAACGGGCCGCCGAGTCCGCGCGCCCATATTGCAGGCACAAGCACGCAGTTCGCTGGCAAACCGCCTTGTTGCGGGCATTATGCCTGCATGGTTTGCGATCAGGCAGGCAGTCTCCCACAGGATCGTAATCCAGTCAGAAACCAGTCATTCCAACCAACAATCGTATTGAAACCGGCGCACGCCGCCTCGAATTGCGGCGCGTGGAGGCGCTAAAACCTCGACATTTTCGCGCTTTTACCTTGCATGGACGCTGCCGGACGATTGACCGGACAATGTCCAAGCAATCGGTACAGTCTTTGCTATCGCATGGTTCCGGACAGGATGGTCTGTCTGGCGGGGCGCTGGTGCCGACTGGCCGAGATTTTCGGCGGCGACCGGACCTCTCCAACGTCTGCAACCACCGGGAGCTTCACATGTCGTTCGTCAATGCGTTGGGTCTCGTGCTGTGCGTCATCGGGGGCGCGCTGGCTTTCCTCTCGCTCGGTCCGCTGAGCGGGGTCTACTTCATCTGGGCCGTCTTCATCTTCACGGCGACCGGGGTCGCGATCGGCGGCACCAACGAGGCGTTCAAGAATCTCGTCGTCTGCGGCATCCTGGGCGTCGTGTTGGCCTGGATCGCCTCGCTGATCATCCTCAATGTGCCGCTCGCGGCGACGCTCGGCCTGCCGCTGTGGGCCGCGATCGTTGTCGGCCTGACGACCGGCTGCCTCGCCTGGTCCGCCAATCTGCCGATCTTCCCCGCCATCCCGGCGACCGTGATCGGCTACGCCTCGACCTTCGCGTATCTGTTGCAGACGCCGGGCAAGCTCGCGACCGAGGTGCTGCTGAGCGCCACGCTGGCCAACCCGCTTGTCGTGATGATCATCGCGCTGCTGGTCGCCGCCGCGTTCGGCCTCGTCAGCCTGTTTCTCGCGGGCAAGCTTTCGGCCAAGGCGGCCGCCTGACCATCGTCGCCCCGTGACGGCGGCGGAGTGCGTCTCCGCCGCCGTATCGCGCCTGCCCCAAACGTCATCGCACCGTCATTGTCGCCCGCGACGCGCGCGCGCTATGTCGGCGCTGTCATGAAACCGACTCCTCGCCGCCTCAAGGCCATGCGCATTCCCCTGCTCCGCCGCCCGGCCGAACCGGCGGAGGAAGGGTGGAACGCCCTGACGCTCCCCGCCAATCACCTGATGGTGCGCCGGCTGCGCGCGATCCGGCGCGGCATCGGCATCATCCTGTGGACGCTGATGTCGCTGCTGATTCAGTCGCTGATGCTGGCGCTGCCGGGACGCGGCAAGGTGGTGTTCGCCCGCATCTACTGGTCGCAGATGTGCCGGCTCCTCGGCCTGCGGGTGCGTGTGATCGGGCCGCGCCTGCCACGCGCGAGCGCCGGCGGCCGGCCGATCGTCTATGTCTCGAACCATTCATCCTGGCTCGACATCCTGGTGCTCGGCGCGCGGCTGGAGGCGTGCTTCATCGCCAAGCAGGAAGTGGCGAGCTGGCCGCTGTTCGGCTGGGTCGCCGCGCTTGGCCGCACCGTCTATGTGCGCCGCCGCCGTGGCAGCATCACCCGCGAGCGCGACGACATGCGGGAGCGTTTGCGCCGGGGCGACAATCTGATCCTGTTCCCCGAGGGGACAACATCCGACGGGTCGCGCGTGCTGCCGTTCCGCCCGGCCTTCCTGACGATCGCCGAGGCGGAGGCCAAGCAGGACGGCAAGGCGCCGCTGATCCAGCCCGTGTCGGTGGTGTATGACCGGGTCGGCTACCTGCCGGCCGGCCGCAACAGCCGCTCGCTGTTCGCGTGGTATGGCGACATGACAATGGCCTCGCATTACTGGCGCCTCGCCCAGCATCGCGGACTACGGGCGACGGTGCTGCTGCACGCGCCGCTCGATCCGGCCAGTTTTCCGAATCGGAAGGCACTGGCGCAGGCGACATGGAACGCGGTGGCGGATGGCGCTGCGCTGCTGCGGCAAAATCGTCCGCCGCGACCCGAAACGGCTGCAAGCGAGGACGAGCGCGCGACCTCGCCTGCGTTTGCATGACGGACGCGAGAAACTTTCGCCAGTTTACTTGACAGCGCCACCCGATTTGCTGCGAGACTGAGGCGCGTTTTTGGAACGCCGGTACGGAGGCTCATTCCCGCCCTTGCGCTTGACCCGCGCCCGACGAATGACCATTGCTCCCCGTCTTTCCGGCCGGGCTGTTCCGGCCGGGCCGGGGATGCCGCATTGACTGAAAATACCCGCCGCCTGCACGTCATCACCTGGGGATGCCAGATGAACGTGTACGACAGCAATCGCATGGCGGACGTGCTGACCCCGCTCGGCTACGCACCGGCCGAGGCGCCCGACGGCGCCGACATGGTGATCCTGAATACCTGCCACATCCGCGACCGCGCCGCCGAGAAAGTGTTCTCCGAACTCGGGCGGCTGCGGGTGCTGAAGCAGGCGCGGGAGGCCGAGGGCGGGCGCATGATCATCGCCGTCGCCGGCTGCGTCGCGCAGGCGGAGGGCGCGGAGATCGTCGCGCGCGCGCCGTACGTCGATATCGTGCTCGGCCCGCAGACCTATCACCGGCTGCCCGAGATGGTAGCGCGGGCGAGTCGGGCCGCCGGCGCGGTGATCGAGACGGATTTCCCGGCTGAGGACAAATTCGACCATCTGCCGGAGGCATCGGCGCTGTCGGGCCCGACCGCTTTCCTGACGATCCAGGAAGGTTGCGACAAGTTCTGCTCGTTCTGCGTGGTGCCGTACACGCGGGGCGCCGAACAATCGCGCCCGCAGGCCGCCGTGATCGCCGAGGCGCGGCGCCTGGTCGCCCTCGGTGCGCGCGAAATCACGCTGCTCGGCCAGAACGTCAATGCCTGGCACGGCGAGGGGCCGGCGGGGCCGTCCACGCTCGGCCGGCTGGTGCGGGCGCTGGCGGACATCCCCGACCTCGCCCGCATCCGCTACACCACGTCCCACCCGCGCGACATGGACGACGACCTGATCGCGGCGCATCGCGACGTGCCGCAACTGATGCCGTTCCTGCATCTGCCGGTGCAGTCGGGGTCGGACCGCATCCTGGCGGCGATGAACCGCCGGCACACGGCCGCCGACTATGTTGCCCTCATCGACCGGCTGCGCGCGGCGCGGCCCGACATCGCGCTGTCGTCGGACTTCATCGTCGGGCATCCGGGCGAGACGGACGCCGATTTCGACGCGACGATGACGCTTGTGCGGAACGTCGGCTTCGCCCAGGCGTTCAGCTTCAAATACTCGGCCCGTCCCGGCACGCCGGCCGCCGCCGCGCCGGGGCAGGTGCCGGAGGCGGAAAAGGACCGGCGGTTGCAGGAATTGCAGGCGCTGTTGCGCGAACAGCAGGCCGCCTTCAACGCCGACTGCGTAGGCCGGATCGTCGACGTGCTGTTCACCGGCGCGGGGCGCCGCCCCGGCCAGATCTCCGGGCGCACGCCGTGGCTGCAACCGGTGCATCCGATCGGGCCGGACAGCCTGATCGGCCAGATTGCCCGCGTGAAAATCACCGCCGCCAACCCCAACTCCCTGAATGCGACCCTACTGACGCAACCCTTGGAACAGGAGCGAACCCAAGCTTGAGCGACATCGCCGCGACCTCGGCTCACCGCGTTTCATCCCCGCTTCCCGCCACCCCGGCCGGCAAGGCCGTCACGCTCCATTTCGCCGACAACATGCTGCTGCCGCTGTTGCTCGGCGACCATGACCGCCATCTGGCGCGACTGGAACAGGGGCTGGGCGTGCGCCTGTCCTGCCGAGGCAACCGCGTTGCCATCGCCGGCGAACCGGCGCGGGTGGATGCGGCGCAGACGGCGCTGACCGGGCTGTGGCGACGGCTGGAGCGGGGCGAGTCGGTCGGGCAGGCGGACGTGGACACGGCGATCCGCCTGTCGGATTTCGACGATCCGCGCCTGCCGCTGTCGGACGCGCCGGCGATCCGCACCAAGCGCGGCGCGGTCGGCCCGCGCAGCCCCGGCCAGGCGACCTACATGGAAGCGCTGGCCAAGGCGGAAATGACGTTCGGGATCGGCCCCGCCGGGACCGGCAAGACCTACCTCGCGGTGGCGCAGGCGGTGGCGATGCTGCAAGCCGGCAAGGTGGACAGGATCATCCTGTCGCGTCCGGCGGTTGAGGCCGGCGAACGGCTCGGGTTTCTGCCGGGTGACCTGAAGGAAAAGGTCGATCCGTATCTGCGCCCGCTGTACGACGCGCTGAACGACATGATGCCGGGCGAGCAGATGGTCCGCCGGATGACCACCGGCGAGATCGAGGTGGCGCCGCTGGCGTTCATGCGCGGGCGGACGCTCGCGCACGCCTTCGTCATTCTGGACGAGGCGCAGAACACGACGCCGGTGCAGATGAAGATGTTTCTGACGCGCATGGGCGAGGGCACGCGCATGGTCATCACCGGCGACCTGACGCAGGTCGATCTGCCGGCGGGCGCCCGTTCCGGCCTGCGCGACGCGCTCGACACGCTGGAGGGCGTGGCCGGCATCGCCGTCTGCCGGTTCGACAAGCGCGACGTGGTGCGCCACCCGCTGGTGGCGCGCATAGTCGACGCCTACGACCAGCGCGCCGCCGCCGAACGCGACACGCGGCGCAGCCGCACCTCCTCCGCCAGCAGCGAGGCGGTCGCGGCCAAATAGATGGGTTCGGGACATAGTCGGTTCCCCGCGCGCGCGGGGATCCCCATCATCGTGGCGGAGGCCGGCTGGCGCCGGCTGATCCGTCAGCCGGAGGCGCTGGCGACCCGGGCCGCCCGGGCCGCCGGCACCGGCGCGACGCTGGTGCTGGCGTCGGATACCGAGGTGAAACGCCTCAATGCCCGCCATCGCGGCCGCAACAAGCCGACCAACGTGCTGACCTTCGATCCCGCCGGCCCGGGCCTGCATGGCGAGATCGTGCTGGCGCTCGGCACCGTGCGGCGGGAGGCGGCGGCGGAGCGCAAGCGGCCGGCGCACCATCTGTTCCACCTCGTCGTGCATGGCGCGTTGCATCTGCAAGGGCACGACCACCATCACCCCGGCGAGGCGCGGCGGATGGAGATGGCGGAGACCCGCATCCTGCGGCGCGCGGGCCTGCCGAACCCGTGGCGGCGCACGTGAGCGCGCCCGGCCGCAACCGCTTTCGCGCCGGTCTCGCATCCCTGATCGGCTGGCGCGCGCCGGAGCCGAGCGTGCGCGAATCGATCGCCGAACTGGTGCAGGAAGCCGCCGAGGCGGCGCATCAGCCGGGCCAGCCGCCGGAACTGGACCGGCAGGAGCGGGTGCTGATCGCCAACGTGCTCCGCCTGCGCGGCATCACCGCCGACGATGTGATGGTGCCGCGCGCCGACATCGTCGCGATGCGCGCCGACGTCACGCTCGACGAGGCGGTGGCGCTGCTGCGCCGCGAGGGGCATTCGCGGATGCCGGTCTATCGGGAGGAACTCGATGACGTCGCCGGCATGGTCCACATCAAGGACGTGTTCGCCTATGTCGGGCGGCCCGACGAATTCAAGCTGGAGAGCATTCTCCGCCGGCCGCTGCTGGTCGCGCCGCAGGTGCCGGTCCTCGACCTGCTGCTGCAAATGCGGCAGGCGCGGGTGCATATGGCGCTGGTGGTCGACGAATACGGCGGGATCGACGGGCTGGTGACGATCGAGGATTTGGTGGAAACCATCGTCGGCGACATTTCCGACGAGCACGACGAGGTCGGCGGCCCGATGGTGGTCGAACGGCCCGACGGGGCGCTGGATCTGGATGCGCTGCTGCCGGTCGAGGATTTCGAATCCCGCGTCGGCACGGTGCTGACCGACGACGAACGGGAGGCCGATATCGACACGATGGGCGGCCTGGTCTTCAAGCTCGCCGGCCGCGTGCCGGCGCGCGGCGAAGTGCTGCGGCACCCCTCCGGCTGGGAGTTTCGCGTGCTGGAGGCGGATGCAAGGCGCATTCGCCGGCTGCGGGTGCGAAGGTCGCCGCCGGTGGTGGTGGCGGCGGCGCCCTGATGCCGGTGGTCCGATGAAATGACGTCTTTGGTCGAGGCGATCTGCGTTTGGTTTGACACGGATAACATGTGGGTTGCGCTCCCCGACCGGCGCCTCGGCGTGCCGCCTGTGACCAGGCTGAGGCTCTCGCAGATGAAGGGTCGACGCGAGTTGGGCGCCGACCCTTCACTTGAGGTGTGACCGGTAGATAACCCTGGCTTTAGAGGCCGCCGCCGGATTTGAAGTCGATCGTCTGATCCTCCTGGCAGGCGAAGAAGTAATTTCGGCCGTTGCGCTCGACGACGGCGCCGAAATGCTTGGTGTTACCGATGGCCGGGTCGCCGAAACTGGCATCGTTGATACCAACGACTCCGTCGTTGGAGTCGATCAAGCTCTGCAACTGGGCCTTGACGTTGTAGGCCTTGGCTTCGTTCGGGATGCCGCCGGGCAGCGCACCGTAGACGGCGAAGAGGACTGTCAGTGTCATTTTTGAACTCCGTTCCAAGTTGACTGGTATCGTCCGTCGTGGACGGGCGGCCGAACCATTCGCCCCGCCGGTCTCGACGGGCCAACCTGTATTGTTTTGCTATCGGTCCGGATGTGAAAAATGCCACAGTCCGGCGTTCCATTGCCCGGCGTAACAACCCCGTGATCCTGTGACGTTCGTCACATCTCGGCAATGGCACGGTTGTCATCCTGCTGTCACAGACGCAGGGAGATCAAAACGTGACCGAACTTCTCTCGCCCGAGCAGCTTCGCCGGGTCGCCCGCGTGACCGAGCGGCCCGAGCCTGTGGCAATCCGTCCGAGCCTTCGGATGGCCTGGACGATCGATGCGACCAACGGGCGCCCGGTGGCGCGGTGGGTCGTGGTCGATGAACGATCCGACCGGAGCGCCTGACGGCGGACCGGCGCCGGCTACTGGATCGGCACGCCGGACGGCGCCTCGGCGGCCAGCGCCGCGCCGTTGGCGACGATCCGGGGCTTGCTCGATTTGTCGACCAGGTCGAGGAACGGCTTGATGATGTCGATCGGCATCGGAAAGATGATCGTCGAATTCTGCTCGGCGCCGATCTCCGTCAGGGTTTGCAGATAGCGCAACTGCATCGCCGCCGGAATGCTGGAGAGGATGCGCGCGGCGTTGACCAGGGTCTGCGAGGCCTGGAACTCGGCTTCCGCGTGGATGATCTTGGCGCGACGGTCGCGCTCGGCCTCGGCCTGCTTGGCAATCGCCCGGACCATGTTGTCGGTCAGTTCGACCGTGCGGATCTCCACGTTCGTCACCTTGATGCCCCAGGTCTCGGTCTGGGAGTCGAGGATGCTCTGCACGTCGGTGCTGAGCTTCTTCCGTTCCGACAGCATCTCGTCGAGCGCGTGCTGGCCGAGCACGGCGCGCAACGTGGTCTGCGCCAGCATCACGGTCGCCGGGCGGAATTCCTGCACCTGGATGATCGCCCGCTCGGGGTTGACGACGTTGAAGTAGAGGACCGCATCGACCTTCATCGAAACGTTGTCGAACGAGATCACGTCCTGGGTGGGAATCTCGATGACCTGTATGCGCAGATCGACGCGCACCATCTGCTGCACGAACGGAATCAGGATCACCAGGCCGGGGCCCCGCACGCTTTGGAACCGGCCGAAGGTGAAGACGACGGCGCGCTCGTATTCGCGCAGGATCTTGACCGACGCCGCGATCACCGCGAAGGCCGCGATGACGATCAGCGGCACGAGATAGAGGGAAAGATACGGCATCGTTCAATGGCCTTGATTCAAGGATAGACCGTAACGTCGATGAATTCCGCATGGTCCGGCAGCATCGGAAACTACTCAGCGGACGGCCGTGGCGCGCCGCGCGCGCGAACGTGAAGGTCTCCGCTGCGCCCGATCAGGTGCGGGATCGCAGTTTCCCGATAAGGTCCGGCGCCCGGAGGTGGGCCTTCTCGGGATCATACGCCAGAAAGCGGAGACCAATGTTCATCAGCGTCGCGCATATCCAGCCCATCGTTGCCCTGATCGCCGGCATTCTGATTCTGATCGTTCCGCGGCTGCTGAACTACATCGTCGCCGCCTTCCTGATCGTGTCCGGCGTGATCGGCCTCGGGCTGCTGCGCTAGCCCGCCAGCGCCGCCACCTCCTCGCCGATCGCAAGCGACGCGGTCAGGCCGGGGCTCTCGATGCCGAACAGGTTGATCAATCCCGGCACGCCATGCCCGGCCGGCCCCTGGATCAGGAAATCCTGTTTGGCGACGTGGGGCGGGACGATCTTCGGGCGGATGCCGGCATAGCCGGGCTGCAACGCGCCGTCCGGCAGCGCCGGCCAGTATTTTCGCACGGCGTCGTAGAACACGTCGGCCCGGCGCGGATCGACCGTGTAGTCGGGCGTTTCCACCCATTCCACGTCCGGCCCGAAGCGCGCCTGCCCGCCGAGGTCGATGGTCAGATGCACGCCGAGGCCGCCGGCGACCGGCACCGGGTAGATCAGGCGGGAGAACGGCGAGCGGCCGGTGAGGGTGAAGTAGCTGCCCTTCGCGTAATACTCGGTCGGCACCCGGTCGGCCGGCATCCCGGCGATGCCGCGCGCGAGCGCGGGGGCCGACAGGCCGGCGGAATTGACCACCAGCCGCGCCGCCAGCGTCATCGGCTCAGAGCCGCCGATATCGAGCACGATGCCGTCATCGGTGGCGGCGCCGCCGCGCACGGGGCTGTGAAAGACGAACACGGCGCCGGCAGCCTCCGCCTCGCCCTGCATCGCCAGCATGAAGGCGTGGCTATCGACGATGCCGGTCGAGGGCGAGAGCAGCGCCGACGTGCAGGACAGGTTGGGCTCCAGCGCGACTGCCTCGGCCGCCCTTAGCGGGCGCAGGTCGGCGACGCCGTTGGCGGCGGCGCGGGCGCGGATGGATTCGAGCTGAGCGGATTCCTCGGCCGTCGTCGCGACGATCAGCTTGCCGCAGGCGCGGTGCGGCACGCCGCGCTCGGCGCAGAACGCATAGAGTTGCCGCTTGCCGCGCACGCACAGCCGCGCCATCGCGCTGTTGGCGGCGTAGTAGATGCCGGCGTGGATCACCTCGCTGTTGCGGCTCGATGTGCCGGTGCCGATCGCCTCGGCCGATTCCAGCACCAACACGTCCCGCCCGGCCAGCGCCAGCGCGCGGGCCACCGCGATGCCGACGACGCCCGCGCCCACCACCACGCAATCGACCCGTTCCATCGCGCCCCCGCCCGCCGCAGCTTTCGCCCGGCGCATCCCGATTGTCGAGGGGCCGGCGGACGCCTACGCGCCCACCTCGTCGTCCACGGTGAGCGAGCATCCGTCGATCTTCCAGGTCCCGTCCGGTTCGCGCTCCATGTAATAGAGCGCCAGTGCCGCGCGGCCGTCCGGGCCGATCAGGTGGACCTTCTGCACCGTCCGCCCGTCGTCGTCGACCAGGCTGCCGAAGTTCGCCGAGCGCGGCCGGTAGACCGGCGGGAAGCCGGTCCTGACCATCGACATGAAATGACCGGCATCGCCGTACATCCCCTGGATGGTCGGCGAGGCGTAGGAGAACGCCTTGCCCGCGTCGTCGGCGCGGAAGGCGTTCAACTGCGCCTGGATCACGCCCTGGATCGCCGTCCGATCGGCCGGCGGCAGGGGCGAGGCGGTCTCGTCAGCCCGTGCCGAACCCCAAGGGGCGGCCAGCAGCAGGCCCAGCATGAGAACGGCAAGCGCACGCATCGCACCCTCCCGATCGCCCAGAAAACAGGAGAGTGGTGCGTCCGCCGGCGGCGACAAGCGGGCCGCCTAAAAGCCCCACGCGACCCGCTGCTCGTTGCCGCGCCGCAGGGTGCGATAGCGTGCGAGCGCCATCAGCGGGAAGAACAGCCGGTAGCCGTGGTAGCGCAGATAGAACACGCGCGGGAAGCCGACCGCCGTGTAGGGCTTTTCCTCCCACTCGCCATCCGCCCGCTGCGTCTGCGCCAGCCACGCAATACCGCGCGCGACCGCCGGGTGTTGCGCCTCGCCCGCCGCCATCAGGCCGAGCAGCGCCCACGCGGTCTGGCTCGGATTGCTGCGGTCGTAGCGGCCGCGCGGGGCGTCGGCGTAGCTCTCGTTGTCCTCGCCCCAGCCGCCGTCGTCGCGCTGCGTGTCCAGCAGGAAGCCGACGGCCTTGCGCATCGCCGGATCGTCCGTGGCCACGCCGGCGGCATTCAGCGCGCACAGCACCGACCAGGTGCCGTAGATGTAGTTGGTGCCCCAGCGGCCGAACCAGCTTCCGTCCGGCTCCTGCTCCGCGCGCAGCCACGCCAGCGCCCGCGCGATCACCGGGTCGCTCGGGGCCATGCCGATCTGCGCGAGGAACGAGACGCAGCGCGCCGTCACGTCCGCTGTCGGCGGATCGAGCAGGGCGCCGTGGTCGGCGAACGGGATGTGGTTGAGGAACATCTTGTCGTTGTCGGCGTCGAACGCGCCCCAGCCGCCGCCCTTGCACTGCATCGCGACGACCCAGTCGCGCGCCCGGGCGATCGAATCGGCGTGTGCCGGGTCGCCCTGCCGGTGCAGCAACATGCCGACCAGCGCGGTGTCGTCGACGTCGGGGTAATGCGCGTTCTCGTACTGGAAGGCCCAGCCGCCGGGCACCGCCTGCGGACGGGCGCGTGACCAGTCGCCGACGACGTCGAGCACCTGCTTGCCGCGCAGCCAGTCCGAGGCCAGCGCCACCGGCAGGCTCGCCGCACCCTCGGCTTCGGCGATCGCGTGGCCGGCGAGCCCGGTGTCCCAGATCGGCGACAGGCACGGCTGGCAGTAGGCGCGATCCGGCTCGACCACCAGCAGCTTGCGCACCGACGCCCAGGCGGTCGCGGCGGCGAGGTGGTCGGGCGGGTAGCCGAGCGAATCGAACATCATCACGCTGTTGGCCATCGCCGGATAGATCGCGCCAAGCCCGTCCTCGCCGTTCAGCCGCTCGATGACGAAATCGACCGCCCACGCTTCCGCGCGCCGGCGCAGCGTGGCCGGAAACAGCGGTTCGACCACCTGCAACGCGGCGTTGAGCCGCTTGAAGAACTTGCCCCAGCCGGAGCGGTATGGGCCGCGAATCCAGTCCCGCACCTGCTCGGGCGGCGTGCGGAACAGCTCGGGGACATGCACGTCACGCGGGTTGCGGGCGCGGGGCTTGCGCGCCATCAGCACGGTCAGCGGCACCAGGACCGTGCGGGACCAGTAGCTGATCTTGTCCAGATGGAACGGGAACCAGCGCGGCAGCAGGACCAGCTCGACCGGCATCACCGGCACCGCGCGCCACGGCACCTCCCCGAACAGGGCCAGTTGCGCGCGGGTGAACACGTTGGTTCGCTCCGCCCCGCCAGCCGCCAGGATCGCCGCGCGGGCGCGCGCCATGTGCGGCGAGGCCGGATCGTCGCCGATCATCTTCAGCGCGAAATACGCCTTGACGCTCGCCGAAAGGTTGAACGCGCCGTCGTGGAACAGCGGCCAGCCGCCGTGCGCCGCCTGCGTCTGGCGCAGATAGACGGCGATCTTTTCTTCCAGCGCCGGGTCGATCCGGTCGAGGAAATGCTCCAGCAGCACGTACTCGGCGGGGATCGTGGCGTCGGCCTCGAGTTCGAACACCCAGTGGCCATCGTGCTTCTGACGCTTCAGCAACGCGTCGCGGGCGCCGTCCACGGCACGGTCGAGGACGACCAGGGAATCAGGTTCGAGCAGCATGGCGGCCCAGTTATTTTGTGAGCAGACTGTTCGCCGCCGCACGGCCCGAGCGAATCGTTCCTTCTATAGTCGCGGGCAATCCGGTCGCAGTCCAGTCGCCGGCCAGTACAAGATTGCGCCATTCGGTACGCGGAGGGGGGCGGCGTGACTCCTGCGCCACAGTCGCCAGATGGGTTGCACGCCGCTCTTTCACCACGCGCACCGCTGGCATCGACGCGGGCAGGCGGAGCGTGGCACGAACGTCCGGCCAGACGAGGTCCGCGATGTCCTCGGCAGGGCGATCGACCAGGCGATTGGCGGCGCTGACCGTCACGGAGACGATTCCGGGTCGCACGAACACCCATTCGGCGGTGCCCCCGACGACGCCCCAGAAACCCGCCGGACCCGCTTCTGCGTCGGCGAGGAAATGCACGTTCAGGATGGCGCTGAAGGCGTCGGGCACAACCAGACCGGGCAGCAGGTCGGCCGCGACCCAGGCGGGCACGGCGAGCACGACGGAGTCATCGGCGCCGAGCGGGACCGGACCATCCGGCGTTTCCAGCGCCGTGACCCGCCCCGCATCGCGCGCCAGTGCCGCGATCCGCCGGCCAGTGTGCAGCACGGCGCCCCGCGCCGCCAGCCACGCCACCGCCGGATCGACGAAGCTCTCCGACAGGCCGACGCGGGGCACGCGCGGCAGGCACGCCGCTCCGCCGCGCATCAGCGATTCGCGCACCACAGCGTCGAGCAGCCGCGCGAGGCCGGTCTCGGCCGGCGTGTTCAGCGCGGCGACCGCGAGCGGTTCGAGCAGCCGCCGATACAGCACCCCGCCGCCCAGCACGTCCCGCACGCTCTGCCCGGCGCCCGCCCGGCGCAGCGCGAACAGGGAGAGGTAGTCGCGCGGCCTCGTTCCGGGCACGCGGCGGTCGCCACGCAGAATCCACCACGGCAGCCTGCCCCGGTTCGGCGCCACGACCCAGCGGGCACCGTCCGCCAGGTCGACGAACGGAAACAGCGGCTCGGACGGGCCCGCCATCGAATCGCCGGCGCCGATCTGCGCCAGATAATCGAACGTCGCCCGGTTGCCGGAGAGAACGAGGTGGTTGCCGTTGTCGATGCGCCGGCCGAGCCCGCGATCGAAATACGAGCGGCAGCGCCCGCCGGCGGCCGGACCCGCCTCGTAAAGCGTCACCGCCCGGCCGGCGGCGACCAGCGACACCGCCGCGGACAGTCCCGCGAGCCCGGCGCCGACGATATGCACGCGGCCGGTCAAAACGCGGCCGGCCTACGCCAGGCCATGCCGCAGCGCGATCCAGAGTTTCTGCCATTTCGGCAATTTCGCGGGACGGTCCAGCCGCCGCCAGCCGCGCCGTTCCAGGCGGGCCAGCACGGCGCGATAGTTGGCGGCCATCAGGCGCGCCGGCCGCATCGCGCGGTGATCGCAGCGGCGCATCGCCGCCTCGGCGTCGGCGAACCGCGTGCGGGCCAGCGTCGCGACCCGCTCGCACACGCGCGGCAGGGCCGGACTCGCCAGCGCCGCCGCCGGGTCGAGCGGCACGCCTGCCTCCGCCAGCCATTCGCGGGGGAGATAGAGGCGGCCGCGACCGGCGTCCTCGTGGATGTCGCGCAGGATGTTGGTCAGTTGCAGGGCGCGGCCGAGCGCCTGGGCCACCTCGTCGGCAGCGGCCGAGGCGTCGCCGAAGGCGCGGACCGAGAGCCGCCCGACGGCGCCGGCCACCCTGTCGCAATAGAGGTCGAGCGTGGCGAGATCGGGGGCGACGATCGTCGTCTCCGCGTCCATCTGCATCCCGTCGATCACCGCGACGAAATCCTCCTCCCGCAAGCGAAAGGCGCCGATCGCGCGCACGAGCACCCGCGTCACCGCGCCGTCGGCGTGGCCCTGATACAGATCGGACACCCGGCGGCGCCACGCGCGCAACTCGGGGAGCTTCTTCGCGAACTCGCCCGGCTCGTCGGCGATGTCGTCGACGATCCGGCAGAAGGCATAGATCGCGTACATCGCGTGGCGGCGGTCGGGCGGCAGCACGCGCATCCCGCGATAGAAACTGGTGCCGGCCGCGCGCACCAGCGCCTCGACCGCATCCAGGTCGGACTGCCTGGCCCCGAGCGCGCTCATGCCAGATGGCGCAGCGCCGCGAGCACGCTGACCACGGCGTCGACCTTGCGCAGCTTGACCCGCGCGGCCAACGGGTCGGCCCGGCGCAGGCGGGCGGCGAGGCGATGCGCGAGGCCGACGATCACCGCGACTTCCAGCCGCAGCCGGCGGTCCTTGATGCGGCGGGGAAACGTGACCGCCGTCCGGTTCAGGGAGTCGCACTGGTCCAGCAGCGCATCCAGCACGCGGCGCAATCCGGGCGTGGCCGCCGGGCGGCGCAGATCCTCGATGTCCGTGTCGTGGTGGTGCATCAGGTCGAGCGGCAGATAGCAACGATCGAGGTCGGCGAGATCGCGGGCGCAGTCCTGCAAATGGTTCAGCACCTGGAGCGACGCGCAGAGCGCATCGCTCGCGCCCCACGTGTCGGGGCTTTCGCCGTGCAGGTCGAGCACGTGGCGGCCGACCGGCATCGCCGAGACGCGGCAATAGTCGAGCAACTCGCCCCAGTTCGCGTAGCGCAGCTTGGTCGCATCGCGGCGGAACGCGATCAGCAGGTCGAGCGAATGCCGGGCGGTCACGCCGGTCTCGGCGAGGTCGCCGCGCAGCCGGGTGGCACTCGGGCTGCCGTCCCGGCGGTTGCCGAGCAGCACCGCCTCCATGATGTCGAGCCGCCGGACCTTGTCGTCCGCCGCGAGGGACGGGGAGTCGGCGATGTCGTCGGCATTGCGGGCGAAGGCGTAGAAGGCGTGGACGTGCGGGCGCACACGGGCGGAGATCAACGCCGAGCCGACCGGGAAATTCTCGTCGCCGCGATCCTTGCCGGACCAGGTCTCGACGTCGGTGCTGTCGTCGGCCGCCCCGCTCACGCCTGGCTCTCCGTGTAGGCGCGGCGTTTCCAGACGACGCCGCGCCCGCGATGATGGTCGAGCGCCGAGCCGAACGTCGCCGCCATGTAGAACGCGGCCATCGCCGGCAGCAGCAGCGCGCGCAGCGGCGACAGGCGGAAGCGGCGGAGCGTCGGCAGCAGCGTGGCGGCCATCAGCGCCCAGGCGAGCACGCCGAGCCAGCGCGCGACGCCATGCGAGAACAGGGCGGCAAGCGGCGGCACCAGGAACGCGACGAACAGGCCAAGCAGCGTGCCGAGCAGCAGCAGCGGCGAGAATCGCAATTGCACGTAGGCCGAGCGTGCCACCATCCGCCAGATGTCGGCGAATGTCGCATACGGCCGGATCGAGCGCGCGAGCGCGCTGTGGCCGAGCCAGACCGCGCCGTGCGCCTTGATCGCGCGGGCCAGTGCCACGTCGTCAATCAGCGCGCCCCGGATCGCGGCGATCCCGCCGATCCGTTCCAGCGCCGCGCGCCGCACCAGCATCGTGCCGCCGGCCGCCGCCGCGACGCGGCTCGCGGGGTCGTTCACGCGGGCGAACGGGTAGAGAAGCTGGAAAAAATAAACGAACGCCGGCACCAGCGCCCGCTCGGCGCGGCTGGTGCAGGCGAGTTCGACCATCTCGCTGACCAGATCGGCCCCGCTCCGCTCCGCCTGCGCGAGCAGGGAGGCGAGGTGTGCCGCGTCATGCAAGATGTCGGCGTCGGTCAGCAGCAGCCACGGCGCGTCGGTTGCGGCGACGCCTTGCTGCACCGCCCAGAGCTTGCCGGCCCAGCCGGCTGGGCGGGGCGCGCCGGCCAGCACGCTGAGCCGCGCATCCGCGAGGCCGCGCGCGATGTCACCGGTGCCGTCGGCGCTGCCGTCATCGACCAGGGTCACGCGAAACGCCGGATACGCCTGCGCCAGCAGCGAGCCGAGCGACGCGGCGATCACGTCCGCCTCGTCGCGCGCGGGCACGACGATGTCGACTTGCGGAGAGGCGGACGGGAGTGCGAGGCGCGCCACCGGCCCCGATTGCCAGAAGCGGCCGTGGCCGAGCGCGAGGTAGAGCCAGGCGATCGCGGCGACGGTGGCGAGGACGATCATGCCGGCAATCGCCCGCTGGCACGCAGCCATGCCACCGCGTCATGCACCGCCTCCGCCGCGACGCGCGGCGCGTAGCCGAGGTCGGCCTTTGCCTTCGCCGACGAGAAGAACATCTTCTTGCGCGCCATCCGCAGATGGTCGCGCGTCACCAGCGGCTCCACGCCGGTCAGGCGGGCGACGCCCTCGCACGCGAGCGCCAGCGGCCACAGCGCGGCGTTGGGCAGCCGCACGGTCGGCGGCCGCCGCCCCGCTTCCGCCGCGACCATGCCGAGCAGCGCCCGCAGCGACAGGTTCTCGCTGCCGAGGATGTATTTCTCGCCGATGCGGCCACGCTCCAGCGCCAACAGATGCCCCTCCGCCACGTCGTCCACATGCACGACGTTCAGGCCGGTGTCGACATAGGCGGGCATCCGGCCGGCGGCACCGTCGAGGATCATTTTCCCGGTCGGCGTCGGCTTGATGTCGCGCGGGCCGACCGGCGTGCTGGGGTTGACGATGACCGCCGGCAGCGCGTGCGTGCGCACCAGCTCCAGCACCGCCCGCTCCGCCCGGTATTTCGATTTCTTGTAGATCCCGACGATCTTTTCCTCGCTGACCGGGGTGGTCTCGTCGGCCGGCGTGCCGTCCCCGGTCAGGCCGAGGGCTGCGACGCTGGAGCAGTGGACGATGCGTTCCACGCCGACATCGAGCGCCGCGAGGAACAGCGCGCGCGTGCCGTCGACGTTGGCGCGCAGCATGGCGGCGGGGTCCGGCACCCAGATTCTGTAGTCGGCGGCGACGTGGATCACGAACCGGCAGCCGGTGACGGCGCGCCTGAGCGAGGCGGGGTCGGTCAGATCGCCCTCGACGACATCGAGCGGCAGGCCATCGAGGTTGCGCCGGTCGCTGCCGTGGCGCGCGAGGGCGCGGACCGCGTGGCCCCGGGCCAGCAGCGCGCGAGCGACGGCGGCGCCGACGAATCCGGTCCCGCCGGTGAGGAGCGTGGTGTTCATGGTCATCCCCGGCCCGTATAGCGCGCCGGCCGCCGCCGGCAAAAAATGCCGGATTTCGATGCCCAGCCTTCTGACATTCGGCCTCGCCGGGGGCCAGGAATTGCCCTGCCGGCTTGCTTCGACGCACCCGGGTGGAGCGGTAGGGTTGAATGATATTACGACAACGGAACAAAATTGGCGTGCTTCGCCACAGGCTTCGGGCGGGCTTTTTTTGGAGGGATGCGGACCCCGGGGGGCGCGAACGGGAGCCGGGCGTCGGAGCGGGCGGGCGGCCACGATGGGCGCTGCCGCTCGGGCGGACTGGGTGCTTGGGATGTGGCGGATGCTCGCTCCGCCGGCTCTGGGGCGGGCGGGGGCCTGGGCGCTCTGGGCGCGGCCTGGAGCGGCCCGTAGAGCCACGGGGGTTCCGGCTCTCGGACCTGTGGCGGCTTCGGCCGCTTTGGCGGCGGGGTCCAGCCGGAGGTTTCCGATGGCGCGTCGGGTGGTTCGGGGGAGTATTCCGACTCCCGGTAGGTCCCGTTCTGGACCGCCTCGGCGATCCGCGAGATCGCTTCCAGGATCGGGAGGAGGAAGTCCTCGACCGCGTCTTCCGCCTGTTGGGAGGCTTTGCTCCGAAACAGCCGCCCGGCCAGCCGCCGCCAGAAGCCCTGGCGGAACAGGCCGATCAGTTGGGCGATGACGGGGAGCGGGGTGGGAGGCGGCATGGGGGTTATGTAGCGCAACGGGCGCGTCGTGTCAAGTGATAATAACATATTTTCTAACACCGCCGGTACAACCGCTGACCCAAGCACCGTCTATGCCGTTGGTGCCCCCCCCCCTTGCTCCAGCCTTGAGCATGATGGCTGGCATTGGGTATCGCCGACGTCCGGTGCTTCCGCGTGATGCGGGCGGCACCCAGGGCGCGGCTGGGCTGACTGCCTGAGTGTGTCCGGCAAAGTCCGTCGGCCAGACCACGCACACGGGCGCTCCGCGAATACTCGGTCCCCAAAATCCATTACATGAATTTGTCTCTTGCGGAAAAGTCCCGTTCGTGCAAAAATCGGTTTACAGGAATAAAACACATGTCTGATAGCAGTAGCGATCGGACGGTAGAGAAGCTGTTGCGTCAGCAGGCCGCGCTGGCGGCGTTCGGGAGCTTCGCTTTCCGGGAAACCGATCTTGAGAAAATTCTTACGGAGGCGGCACGTATTTGCGCAGCCAGCCTGGACGTTCCATTCTGTAAAATCTGTCGGTATCGGGCGGTAGAGGACGACCTGCTGATCGAGGCCGGGTGGGGCTGGAAGGTCGGGGTCGTCGGGCGCGTCGTGTCACAGGCCAACGAGACGTCGCCGCAGGGGCGGGCTTACGTCTCGCGCGAACCCGTGATCATTCGAAGCTTGCAGGAGGGCAACAATCTGTCCCTGCCTGACTTCTATAAGCAGCATGGAATCGTCTCGACCGTCGATGTCGTCATTCCGTCCGTCGGGGGCGCGCCGTACGGCGTGCTGGAAGTCGACAGTCCGGTCCTCCACAACTACGACGTCCACGACATCAATTTCCTGACCGGCTTTGCGAACATCCTGGCCGAGGCGGTCGCTTCGGCGAACAAGAACGCTGCGATGCGCAGCCTGCTGGCGCAGCAGAAACTGCTGGCCGAGGAATTGCAGCACCGGGTGCGCAACAATTTGCAGATGGTCGGCGGTATGCTGGCGAACTACGCGCGGACCGCGTCGGACGACACGACGCGTCAGGGCATCGGCTCGATGTCGCGGCGGGTGATGACGCTGGCGCAGATCTACGACAGCCTGCTCGGTGTCGGGCTGAGCGATACGATCGACCTGAAGGAATATATCCAGGCTCTTTGCATCAGCCTGCCGACGTTGCAGGACCGCCCGGTCGGCAAGGTCGCTCTTGTCTGTCAGGCCGAATCGATTCGTCTGCCGCTCGACAGCGTCACGTCGCTGGGCATGGTGGTTGCCGAGCTGGTGACCAACAGCTTTGCCCATGCTTTCCCCGATCATTCCGGGCTTATCACGGTGTCGCTGGTCGGCGACCGGGCTCTGGCGCGGGCGAGCCTGACGATCGAGGATGACGGGGTCGGGTTTGTCGCCGACATGAAGACCTCGCGGCGGGGCGTCGGGCTGGTCAAGCGGCTGATCGCGCAGATCGGCGGTACGATGGAGGTCACGTCCGTTCCCGGCACGCGATGGGTGGTGGTGTTCCCGGTTCCGAGCAACGCCAAGGCCGCGGCGTGACGGGCCTCACGCCCCGATGAAGCGCACCGTGTCGCGCAGCACCGGCGACCAGCGGCGGAACAACGTGGTAAAACTCAGGACGATGCCGATGTGGCCGACGCGCGAATAGGTGCGGGCCTCGGCGCGCCCGCCGGCTGCGCGGGTGCGGAGCGCCAGGGCGATCGAATTGCGTGGGTAGCAGGTGGTATCGTTGTCGCCGTGCAGCAGCAGCAGCGGGGCGTTGCCGCCGTCGACGTGGAAGATCGGCTGGGTCTGTCGCAGATCGTCGTTGGCGGAGGAGAACACCAGCTTGATGTCCTCGCCGATGAACGGCAGGAAATCGTACGGGCCGGCGACGCCGACCGCGCCCGCAAGATCGCCGCGCGCCATGCTGACGGCGGCGAGGTAGGACGGCTCGATCGCCAGCATCGCCGCCATGTAGGCGCCGGCCGAGTGCCCCGTCACGAACAGCCGCGCTGGATTGCCGCCGGAGGAGCCGGCGAGCCGGCGCATCTGGGCGACGGCGGCGGCGGCGTCTTCCAGGAACACTGGGAAGCGGACCTCGGGATAGACGCGGTAGTCCGGCACCGCGACGACGATGCCCGCCCGCGCCAGGTTGGCGGCGACGAAGCGGTAGTCGCCCCGCTCGCCGCCCTGCCAGGCGCCACCGTAGAAGAACACGGCGACCGGCGCCGGCGCGGCGACGTGCGCCGGGCGGTAGATGTCCATCATCTGCCGGGGCGACGGGCCGTAGGGAATGGCGCGCGTGACCAGATACCCGGCCGTGCCCACCGTGGCGTTGAGCAGGTCGATCCCGCGCGGCAGCTTCATGGTCAGGTGGACTTTCGCTTGAGGGCACGCGGCATCG
>Ga0116226_10001080_pt1 | contig 23679 bp, 20 predicted proteins | sample S1TSphfallax_FD_89692 | JGI IMG/M metagenome (GOLD analysis project Ga0116226, IMG submission 89692) | Host-associated microbial communities from peat moss isolated from Minnesota, USA - S1T2_Fa - Sphagnum fallax MG | ecosystem: Host-associated > Plants > Peat moss > Unclassified | place: USA... | reverse complement strand
GGATGCGCCCCGCCCGCGACAAGGCCGGCGATGTGGGCCATGTCGACCATGAGGTACGCCCCGACCGCATCGGCGATCTGGCGGAAGCGGGCGAAATCGATCACCCGCGGAATGGCCGAGCCGCCGGCGATGATCATCTTGGGCTGATGCTCGCGGGCCAGGCGCTCGACCTCGTCATAATCGATCGTCTGGGTCGCCTCGGAGACGCCGTACTGCACCGGCTTGAACCAGCGCCCCGACACGGTCGGCGCGGCGCCGTGGGTCAGATGGCCGCCATGGGCCAGGCTCATCCCGAGGATGGTGTCGCCAGGCGACAGCAGGGCGAACAGCACCGCCATATTGGCCTGGGCGCCGGAATGGGGCTGGACATTGGCGAACTCGGCGCCGAACAGCTGCTTGACGCGGTCGATGGCCAACTGCTCGGTGATATCGACATGTTCGCAGCCGCCGTAATAGCGCTTGCCGGGATAGCCTTCGGCATATTTGTTGGTCAGCACCGAGCCCTGGGCCTCGAGCACGGCGCGGCTGACCAGATTCTCGGAGGCAATCAGCTCCAGCTGGTCGCGCTGCCGACCCAGTTCGTCGCGCACCGCCGCCTGCACCTCTGGATCGCGCGCCGCCAGGGAAGCGGTGAAAAAGCCATCGATCATCATCGTCGTCATCTGGGCACCTCGGGTAGCTGGCGGTCGAAAAGGCGCGCGGACATTAGCCTTTCGCGCACGATTTTCCCACTGTGTTTTTGCGATGGCAGAGCGGCGCCTGGCGCCCGGCAAACACGGCACTTCACGGTAGAATATCTGGTGCGAAATTCTTCCTGTTTTTGAAGGGCGCAATAATAATCAAGTGCTTCCGATGCCTTCGTGACGCGCCGACGAGGGATTTGCTCAAGCGGGCTCTTTTGTCTATTCTTCATCCGGTTAGAAGCGCCGGGGGGAACCATTGCGTGAGTCGGGACGAAGTCGATAGGGCGCCATTGTCGGTCCTGCTGGTCGAAGACAATGTCGTGAACCAACGGGTTGCCGCCGCCCTGCTCACCACCATCGGCCATCGGGTGACGGTCTGCAATAACGGTCGCGAGGCGATACAGGCCATCGAGGGCGGCCATTTCGACATCATCCTGATGGACATCCAGATGCCGGTGCTGGACGGACTGGCCGCCACCGCCGAAATCCGCGCCCTGCCCGATCGCGCCAAGGCGCAAATTCCCATTCTGGCCATATCGGCCAATGTCCGCGAGGACGACGTCGCCCGGTACCGCGCCGGCGGCATCGATCATGTGCTGGCCAAACCGCTTCGGCCGGACAGTCTGAAAGCGATGCTGACCAAGATCCTGGACGGTCCCGCGCCGCCTGGCGCGGAAGCGTCCGGCGCCACCGCCCCGCCGCCGGAAGAGCTGATGGACGGCCCCCAGGTCGCCGCGCTGCGCGAGGCTCTGCCGGCGGACAAGCTGTCTGAACTCTATGGCCTTGCCAAGGAATCGCTGCTGACCGGCGCCGACCTGCTGCGCGACGGCTGGCAGAGGGGAGAGGTCAGCGAGATCAAGGCCGCGGCGCACCGGCTGGCCGGGGTCGCGCGCAATTTCGGCTGCCTGGCGCTCGGCAAATGCGCCGGGCGCATCGAAGACGCCGCCAAGGCCGGCAGCACCGGCCAGGACCAGCAGGCCGCCTTCGAGGCCCTGCTGACCGCATCCCTCACCGCCCTGCCGACCGATCGGTGAAGACGATGGGGCGCGCCGAATACTGTGATAACGTTTACCTTTGCTGTGACATCGTTCATATTCGTCACTGAAATCCTCGTAAAAACCGCGCTATCGGATCCCTGTCGGCATGTTTGACCTGATCATTGCCCTGTCCATCACGGTCATCGCCGCAGCCCTGGCGACTTTTGCTTGCATGCGCCTATGGTTTCGCTGGAACGCCCGGCGAGTGGACCATGCGCCTGCCATGCGCATGGCGTTGGACATGTCGCGCGAGGCATTGATCGCCTGCCGCGACGGCCGCATCCTGCACATCAACGCGACCGGACTTCGGCTGCTGGGTGAGAACGCCGCCGGCGCCATCGGCCAGCCTTTCACCACCTATATTCACCCCGACTACCAGATCCTCTGCGCCGGCAGTTTCGAGGCGCTGCTCGAAGAGGACACCGCCACGCCGGCCAAGCTGGTGCAATCCTCCGGGCGCGTGCTCGACGTCCAGATTCTGGCTTGGCGCTCGAACGAGGAATCCGCCGACATCCTGGTAAGTCTGCGCGATATTTCGGACCTGATGCGCGCCAACCACAATGTCGCGGCCCAACTCAAGCGCCTGAATTCGATCCTCGACACGGCGCTCGATGCCATCATCGTCAGCGACCAGTCGGGCCATATCGAGACCTTCAACAACGCCGCCAGCGCCATGTTCGGCTTCGAGCCGCGCGAGGTGCTGGGCAAGCCGCTCGCCACCCTGTTCGTCGACCCGGTGGTGGCGCGCACCGCCTCCTCGATGGAATTGACGGCGCGCCGCAAGGACGGCACGGCTTTTCCCGCCGAAATGTCTCTGTCGGCCTGCCAGCTCGATGACCGCCTGCTGTCGACCGCGCTGATCCGCGATGTCACCGAGCGGCGCATGATCGAGAGCCATCTGGCCCACGCCGCCACGCACGACGCCCTGACCACCCTGCCCAACCGCAATCTGCTGCTGGAACGTCTGCAGGCCGCCATTGCCGGCAGCACCCGCAGCGGCAAGATCCTGGCCCTGTGGTTTTTCGACCTCAACGGCATCAAGACCGTCAATGACGTGATGGGCCATGCCGCCGGCGATCAGCTGCTGATCGCGGTGGGCCAGCGGATGACGGAGATGACCGGGGCCGACGGTTTGGTGGCGCGCTTCGGCGGAGACGAGTTCGCCGTCATCGCCAACGGCTTCAACGATGAGGCCGAGATCGACCCGGCAGTCGAAGCCTTCCTGCGCCAGCTGTCGCGCCCCTTCACCCTGATGGGCCGCGAGGTGACGGTAACCGCCAATGTCGGCATCGCCATCTATCCCAAACATTCCGCTACCGCCTCGGAGCTGCTGCTCGATGCCTCGGCGGCGATGATGTTCTCGAAGATAGCGGGCCGGAACCAGTTCCGCTTCTTCGACCCGATCATGCACCGTCAGTCCGAGGAGCGGCTGACGCTGGAAAGCGAATTGCGGCGCGGCATCGACCGCGACGAGCTGCTGCTGCATTACCAGCCGCAGGTCGATGTCCAGACCGGGCGAATCGTCGGGCTGGAGGCGCTGGTACGCTGGCAGCATCCGGCGCGCGGCCTGGTCCTGCCGGCCCAGTTCATCCCGATCGCCGAGCAGACCGGGTTGATCGGACCGCTGGGCGAGTGGGTGCTGCGGCGCGCCTGCATGGATCTCAAACGCCTCGAACTTATGGGCATCGACAGCGTGCGCGTCGGCATCAACATGTCGCCGCGCCAGTTCGACCGCGACATCGTCGGCACGGTCCGCTCGGCTCTCTTCGATAGCGGCGTAACCCCGCACCTGGTGGATGTCGAGATCACCGAAAGCACGCTGATCGACGATCCCGACCGGGTGATCGGTCATCTGCAGCAGCTCAAGGAACTCGGCATCCACATCTCGCTCGATGATTTCGGCACCGGCTTTTCCTCGCTGTCCTATCTCAAGCGCTTTCCGGCCGACACGCTGAAGGTCGACCGCTCCTTCGTCATCGAACTGGCCGAGAACCGCAAAGACGAGGCGATCGCGCAAACCATCATCGCCCTGGCCCATTCGATGGGCATGACGGCCTTGGCCGAAGGAGTCGAGGAATTGGGGCAGTACGAGGTGCTGCGCAAAGTCGCTTGCGACGTCGTGCAGGGCTATCTGTTCAGCGCGGCGCTGTCATTCGACGATGTGATCCAGCATCTGCAGCGCAAGACCATGCTCCTGCCCGAAGCTGTAAAGGCTGCGGAACCGACACATTAAAGCTCGCTCGACATCATCGCGGCATCGATCGAATGGATGCCGCACTCGGCCTTGGTGCGCCCCGCCCAGCGGCCATCGCGCGGCCCCTCGCCCGGCAGCGCGGCACGCGAGCAAGGCCAGCATCCGACCGAGCGAAAATTCTGCGCCGCCAACGGATGGGCTGGCAAGGCGCGGCGCTGGAAATGCTCCTCGATGTCGGATTGGCTCCAGCGCGCCAACGGGCTGACCTTGATGATGCTCATAGCGCCTTCCTCGAAGGTCGAAAGCGTGGCGCGGTTGGCGCCGTGAAAGCGCTTGCGCCCGTCGGCCAGAACCGAGAAACCCAGGGCGGCGCGCTGCAGCGGCAGGACCTTGCGGATATGGCAGCAACGGTCGGCATCGCGGCGCCAAAGCTCATCGGCTTCGGTCAATTCCGCGCCGGTGGGCAGGATCTGGCGGATGTCGGTCAGGCCGAGATGAGCCTCCAGTTGCGCCTTATAGACATGCGTCTCGTCGAACAGTTCGCCGGTATCGAGAAAGATCACCGGAATGGTCCTGTCGACGGACGCCACCAGATCGAGCAGCACCGCCGATTCGATGCCGAACGAGCTGATCACCGCGAACTTGTCGCCGATCTCGTCGCGCAACGCCGAAATCAGCTCGGCACCGTCGCGATGACCATGCCGCGCCCTCAAGCGACCGATCGCCGGATGCCCGACAGACTCATCAGGCGCCAGCATAGGCCGCCCCGCCTCGGAGTCGCTGCGCTCGGCGTCCGACGCGTCGCGCCCTATGGCAGCGTCGGTCATTCTGCGGCTTCCGCGACAACCCCTTTGGACAGAACCGCTCGAACGTTGTCGAGATAGAGCGCCGTCGCCTCGCGCAGAGGCTCGGCCGGACCACCGGCGCGCGAGCGTTCGAGCGCCGCCAGAGCATCCTTTAAAGCCTGGGCTGCCGCGGCGCCATTCGGCAGGTGCAAGGCGAGGGCGTTCTCGAACAGGGCTTCGGGCGCTTCCTCGCCGCTGGTGATCTGGTTGCCGAGGTGAAGCAGGCGGCGGGCGCCGAAGGCCAAAGCCTGGGTCGCAGCGTCGGCGGCCTGGGCGGCGTCGCCAAGCAGCAGCCAGCGATCGACCTGGATCAGCGCGTCATCGCCAAAATCGGCCAGTATGTCGTCGGATGCGAACGGGGCGGCGCATTCGCCCCGCAGCGTCGGCGCGCCCTTGAACTCGTCCTGATCGCCCCAATCGAGGAACTTGCGGCCGTTCTGCTCGCTCTGCAGCGGCGCCAGCACGGCGCTTATGCCGTCCTTGCCGAGCCGCTCGCCCCACTGGCGCACGGTCTCGTTAGGCTGCTTCTGCTCGGCATAGGCGTGACGCAGGAGGCGCAAGGCGATCGGCGCCAGACCGGCAGCGATGATCGGACCCGACAGGCCGGCCATGGCCGCGGCGGCGCCCAGGCGAGCCTCGCCACCGATATGGATCTGGTAATGCGGAGCCGGATGGCCGTCGATTTTTTTGGCCAGGCCGTGAAAGCCGAAATCGCCGATATGATGCTGGCCGCAGGAATTCTGGCAGCCCGAAATACGCACCGCGATGCCGCGCGCGGTCGGATCGTCGGCGGCTTCGGCCAGCACGGCATGGGCGAAGCCCGGCGAATTGGTGATGCCGATGCGGCAGGTGGTGGTGCCGGGGCAAGACACCACGTCGGTGCTGTCGGCAGCCGAGGTCGGCACCTCGATCTTCAGCGATTTCAGCAGCTCGACGACCTGCGTCAGATATTGGGGTTCCACATCGGGAATCACCAGATTCTGGTCGCGCGTGACGCGCACCTCATCGATGCCGATCGCCAGCGCCAAGGCGGCCAGCTTGTCCAGCGTATCGGAGGACAGGTTGCCCAGCACCGGATTGCCGACCACGGCGTAGCGGCCATCATGCTGCTCGACCACGCCCATCGGGGTGCGCTCGACGGCGGCGTCGGTGGGCTGACGCCAGTCCAGCCTCTCCCACGGACGCTGCGGCAGGGCCAGCAACCGGGCGAACTCTTCCTGGAACAGGGCGATGAACTTCTCGGCCCCGAAGCGCTTGACCACGAATTTGATGCGCGCCTGGTTGCGATTGACGCGGTCGGAATAGCGCTGATGGATGCGGGCCAGCGTTTCCATCACGGTGGGGAGCTGCTCCTCGGTAACGAACGTCAGCACTTCGGTGGCCGGCTGCGGCTGGCTGCCCAAGCCCCCGCCGACGAAAACGCGGAAACCCTTCTTGCCATCCTTCTCGATGGCGACCAGACCGAGATCGTGGAAGCCGACACCGGCACAATCGGTGGCGCAGCCCGACACCGCCGCCTTCACCTTGCGGGGCATATTCTGCACCAGCGGATGACGGATCCAACTGGTGGCCAGCTGCTGGGCGACCTTGCCGGCATCGACATGCTCGCGCGGGCAATTGCCGGACAGGGCGCAGGCGGTGATATTGCGGAAGGTATTGCCGCAGGCCTCCCGCGTCGTCATGCCATGGCTATAGAGATAGTCGAGCGCCTCGGCCGAGCGTTCCAGCGGGACATAATAGGTCTGGATGTCCTGACGGGTGGTGATGTGCACGTCACCCTGGCAGAAGCGGCGGTTGAACTCGGCCAGGGTGGTCAGCCAGTCGCGCGACAGCACGCCGCCCGGAATCTTGATGCGCACCATCTGCACGCCAGCCTGCTTCTGGCCATAGACGCCAAAGCGGGTGCGGAAACCGGTCCATTTATCCTCGTCCCAGTCGCCCCCCAGTCGATGCGCCAGCCCCACACGGTATTCATCGAGATCGGACAGGCTGACGAGGGGTTCGGCGGAGGGAGCTGAAGGAACGGCAACGGTCACAACGGGCACCTTTCAAAACACATTAATTTTTTGTGATATGAATTGATTTAACGGAAATTAATGCAATGAAGTTCACAGGTCAATTAAATCCGCCCGTTTTACTTGCAGATCAAATCTACTTATTTAGTGTATTAATAAAGCTCGATCAGATGACGTGATCGATCGGCGTTTCGGGATCGAGCAGCGCCGTGCCTTGCCAGGAATCCCGCAGAAAGAAACGCGCTTGGCGCGGCCAGATCAGGACCTGCTGGCCGGTCTTCAGCCTGAGTTCGGTATGCCGCTGGCGCGAAATCTCGGCTTCCAGGACTTGGCCACCCAACAATAATTCAACCCTGACCAGCGGCCCGAGAATGGATATGTGTCGGACTTCGGCGGCGGCCCCCGCCCCTTCTCCCGGCTTTGACAGCAAAAGATCGTGCGGGCGGACAAAGGCCAGGCCGGCTGCCTCCTGCACGCCGGCATAGGCCGAGGCCGGCAGGGTCAGGCTGCCGATCTGGGCGACGCCGTCGCGGATATGGCACTCCAGCGAATTGACGTTGCCGAGAAACTGATAGACGAACGGGGTGGCGGGGCTGTCATAGATCTGGGTCGGCGTGCCGGCCTGCTCGATGCGGCCCTGATTCATCACCACAACCCGGTCCGCGACGTCGAGCGCCTCCTCCTGGTCGTGCGTGACGAACACGCCGGTAATCTTCAGCTCGTCATGCAGATTGCGCAGCCAGCGACGGAGTTCCTTGCGCACGCGGGCGTCGAGCGCGCCGAACGGCTCGTCGAGCAGCAGCACCTTGGGCTGGATCGCCAGCGCGCGGGCCAGAGCGACGCGCTGGCGCTGACCGCCCGACAATTGCGAGGGATAGCGGCCGGCCAACCCGCCGAGTTGGACCATGTCCAGCAGATGGCGCACGCGGTCGCCGATCTCGTCCTTGGACAGGCGCCCCGGGCCGCGCCGCACCGTCAGCCCGAAGGCGACATTGTCGAACACGGTCATGTGGCGAAACAGCGCGTAATGCTGGAAGACGAAGCCGACCCGGCGGTCGCGCGCCGAAAGGTTGGTGGCGTCGCCGCCATCGAACAGCACCCGGCCGGAATCCGGGAATTCGAGGCCCGCCAGGATCCGCAGCAGCGACGTCTTGCCCGAACCAGAGGGGCCGAGCAAAGCGACCAACTCGCCCTCTTTGATATTCAGCGAGACGTCGCTCAGCGCGGGAAAACCGCCAAAGCTCTTATGAACATTCTTGATATCGATCATGCGGCCAATTCCTTGGCGTAACGCCATTCAAAGAAGGTCTTCACCGCCAGCGTCACCAGCGCCAGCATGGCAAGCAGCGAGGCGACCGCGAAGGCGGCGACCATGTTGTATTCATTGTAGAGAATCTCGACCTGCAGCGGCATCGTCGTGGTGCGGCCGCGGATATGGCCCGACACAACCGACACCGCGCCGAATTCGCCCATGGCGCGGGCATTGCACAGCAGCACGCCATAGAGCAGGCCCCATTTGACATTGGGCAGGGTGACGCGGCGGAATACCTGCCAGCCATTGGCGCCGAGACTGACCGCGGCCTCCTCGGCTTCGGTGCCCTGCTCTTCCATCAACGGGATCAGCTCGCGCGCCACGAAGGGAAAGGTCACGAACAGGGTCGCCAGCACGATGCCGGGCAGCGCGAAGATGATGTGGATGCCATGATCGCGCAGCCAGGGTCCGAACCACCCTTGCAGCCCGAACACCAGCACATAGATCAGGCCGGCGATCACGGGCGACACCGAGAAGGGAAGATCGATGATGGTGGTCAAAAGACTCTTGCCGCGGAAATCGAACTTGGCCACGCACCAGGCGGCGCAGATGCCGACCGCCATATTGACCGGCACGCAGATCGACGCCACCACCAGGGTCAGCCAGATCGAGGACAGGGTATCGGGCTCGGTCAACGCGTCGTAATAGACATCGAGCCCGCGCTTCAACGCCTCGCCGAACACCACCACCAGCGGCGCGAACAGAAACAGCCCCAGGATCACCGCCGCCAGCACGGTCAGGGCGATCCGAACCGCCGCCGGTTCCAAGAGAGGGTTCAGGCGGGTGCTCATTTAAATGTCCCTATCGCCTGTGCAATCGACGCTGTCGGCAGCGCGGGCGTGCAGTCGCACGCCTGCAACGAATTTGAGGAAGCGGTGGGGCGCGACGACGAAGTCAAAGCGATCAAATTCGTTGCTCATCTTCCCGCGAGCCTCGACTGATTCCATTTCTGAGCGCTGTTGATCACCAGCAGCATGAGAAAGGCGGCCACCAGCATCACGGTGGCGATCGCCGAGGCGCCGGCATAGTCATATTGCTCGAGCTTGGTGACGATCATCAGCGGCGCGATCTCGGACACGCCCGGCATGTTGCCGGCGATGAAGATCACCGAGCCGTATTCGCCCAGAGCGCGGGCGAAAGCGAGGGCGAAACCGGTCACCAGGGCCGGCAGAATGGCCGGCAGGATGACATAGGTGAAGACCTGCCAGCGATCGGCGCCGAGACTGACCGCCGCCTCCTCATGTTCGGCTTCGAGATCCTGCAGCACGGGCTGGACGGTGCGCACCACGAAGGGCAGCCCGATGAAGATCATCGCCAGCACCACGCCGAAGGGGGTGAAGGCGGCCTTGATGCCGATCTTGAGCAGCAGCTTGCCCAACACGCCCTTGGGCGCATAGAGCGCGGTCAAGGCCACGCCGGCCACCGCGGTCGGCAGGGCGAAGGGCAGATCGACCATCGCATCGACCAGCTTGCGCAGCGGAAAATCGTAGCGTACCAGCACCCAGGCGACGATCAGCCCGGCGATCACATTGAAAACGGCGGCGATCAGCGCGCCGCCAAAGCTCAGACGATAGGACGCCAAAACCCGCGGACTGAAGGCGGCAGTGACGAACTGCTCCCACGAAAGCCCGGCCGCGCGCAGGAACAGGGCCGAGATCGGGATCAGGACGATCAGCCCGGCGGCGAACAAAGTCACCCCGAGCGTCGGCCCGAAGCCGGGAATAACCGGCGATTTGACAGACATGCTGGCCCCTATTGCCTCGCCGCACCCATGATCTGGTCGAAGATAGCACCGTCGCCGAAATGGGTCTGCTGCGCAGATCGCCAGCCGCCCAGGTCGGCGATGGTGACCAGGTTCATCGCCGGGAAACGGTCCTTGACGCGCGCGGCCACCGCGGGGTCGGTCGGGCGATAGAAATGCTTGGCGGCCAGCTCCTGCGCCTCGGGGCTATAGAGATGCCTGAGATATTCCTCGGCCTCGGCGCGGGTCTTGTGACGGTCGACCACCTTGTCGACCCATGCCACCGGCGGCTCGGCGAGGATCGACAGAGACGGACGGACGATCTCGAAATCCCCCTTATTCTCCGAGGCGGTGGCCATCAGCGCCTCGTTCTCCCAGGCCAGTAGCACGTCGCCGAGACCTCGCTGCACGAAGCTGGTGGTGGCGCCGCGCGCGCCCGAATCGAGCACCGGCACATTCTTGAACAGAGCGGTGATGAAGGCGCGGGTCTGCGTCTCGTCATGGCCGAATTTGGCGTCGGCATAGGCCCACGCAGCCAGATAATTCCAGCGCGCGCCGCCCGAAGTCTTAGGATTGGGGGTGATCACCGCCACGCCGGGTTTGACCAGATCGTCCCAGTCCTTGATATGCTTCGGATTGCCCTTGCGCACCAGGAACACGATGGTCGAGCTGTAAGGTGTGCTGTTGTGCGGTAGCCGCGACTGCCAGTCGGCCGGCAGCAAACCTGCATGGTCGGCGATGGCGTCGATGTCATAGGCCAGAGCGAGAGTCACCACATCGGCTTCCAGCCCATCGATAACCGAGCGCGCCTGGGTGCCCGACCCGCCATGGCTCTGGGCGATCTTTATGGTCTGGCCGGTCTTGGCCTTCCAATAGGCGACGAACTGCGCGTCATAGTCCTGATAGAATTCACGGGTCGGATCATAGGACACATTGAGAAGCTCGGCGGCTCCTGCTTGCGCGGCCAGCAGCAGGGTCAGGAAGGCGGCGGCGAGCTTGGTCATGGCGAAATCCTATTAATACATAAAATAAGTGTTTTTATCGCGGATAGTCTCACACGCCGATGTGGTTATGGTCAAGACCGGCTGCCTGTCGGGCGGTCGAGCGATCAATCAGTTTTATCGATTGAACTGACAAATATCATCTGTTTGATACATATATCGAAAAGGCGCACATCCCTCTCGACACCCGGAGAACAAGATGATGCCCGCCCAATCGATCTATCCGTCTTCCGCGACCAGCGCCCCTTTGACACTGCGCGCTTTCGAGACTCTGCCGGGGCTGGCGCTCTGTGTCGGCGTCACCGGGGCAGCGATCGGTTTGCAGGCGCTGGAAGTCCATCTGTTGGGCAGCGCCTGGTTGGAATCGCTAGTTCTCGCCATCCTGCTCGGCGCAGGGGTCAGAACGCTCTGGACGCCGGGTGACCGATGGCGCCGAGGCATCGATTTCGCCGCCAAATTCCTGCTCGAACTCGCCGTGGTCCTGCTCGGCGCGTCGATCAGCGCCGCGATGATCGCCTCGGCCGGCGCGGCCTTTCTGGTCGGTATCGGCGGCGTCGTGGTGATGGCCATCGCGGCCAGCTATGGGATCGGCCGGCTGCTCGGCCTGAAGCGGCGCATGGCGATACTCATCGCCTGCGGCAATTCCATCTGCGGAAATTCGGCCATCGCCGCGGTGGCCCCGGTGATCGGCGCCGACAGCGAGGATGTCGCGACCTCGATTGCCTTTACCGCCGTTCTCGGCGTCCTGACCGTGCTGGTCCTGCCGCTGATCGGAGAGCTGCTGGGCCTGTCCGCCCTGCACTATGGCGCTTTGACGGGATTGACCGTCTATGCCGTGCCGCAGGTGCTTGCCGCCGCTGCGCCGATGGGCGCCGTCGCGATCCAGATCGGCACCCTGGTCAAGCTGATCCGCGTCCTGATGCTCGGACCCGTGACGCTGGCCCTATCGATCGGTATCAGCGCTCTGCGCGACCAGACCGCCGGCGACCGCCCGAAGCCGGGCCTGCCGCCAATCCATCGCCTGGTCCCGTGGTTCATTCTCGGTTTCCTCGCCATGGTCGCGCTGCGCTCGATCAATGCCATTGCACCCGTTGCCTTGCCGCCGCTCGCCTCCGCCGCAAGCCTGCTGACGGTGGTATCGATGGCTGCGCTGGGCCTGGGCGTCGATGTCAGACTTGTCGCCAAAGCCGGCCCGCGCGTCGTGTTGACCGTGACGGTGTCGTTGCTCGTCCTGGGTGTCATCAGCTATGCGCTGATCAAATCGCTCAATATCACCTAAGATCGAACCATGACCCTTGAGCAATTGCGCATTTTCGTGGCGGTAGCGGAACGCGAGCATGTGACTCGGGCCGCCGCCGATCTGCACCTCACCCAATCCGCCACCAGCGCCGCCATCGCCGCGCTGGAAAACCGCTATGACACCCGATTGTTCGACCGGGTCGGTCGGCGCATCGAGCTGACCGAGGCGGGCCGGCTGTTCCTGATCGAAGCGCGCGCCGTGCTGGCCCGCGCGCGGGCGGCCGAGTCGCTGCTGACCGATCTGGCCGGCTTGAAGCGTGGCGCCCTGTCCCTGGCCGCCAGCCAGACAGTCGGCAACTACTGGCTGCCGCCGCTCCTGCAGCGCTACCGGGTGAGCCATCCCGGCATCGCGCTGTCCTTGCGCATCGGCAACACCGAGCAGGTCGCGCAGTGGGTCCACGAGACCAGCGCCGATATCGGGTTGATCGAGGGCGAGATCGACGACCCGGCGCTGGCCGTCAGCCAGATCGCCGAAGACGAGATGGTGCTTGTGGTCGGACGCGCCCATCCTTGGGCCAGCCGCGCGCGGGTCGCGCCGGCCGATCTCGTGCACAGCCAGTGGGTGCTGCGCGAGGCGGGCTCGGGCACCCGATCGATCTTCGAAAACTGGCTGGCCGAAGCGGGAGTCTCGCCGCAGACTTTGCCGGTCGCGCTGGAATTCCCCGCCAACGAAGCGATCTGCGCCGCGGTCGAGGCGGGTGCGGGCGCCACCGTGATCTCGCGGCTGGTGGCCGCCGGCGGGTTGCGGGCCGGAAGCCTGATCCAGGTCGGGCTGGCGCTGCCCAGACGCCGCTTCTGCGCGCTGCGTCACAAGGAACGGCATGTCACCCATGCCGAAGGCGCGTTCTTGACCCTGCTCTCAGAGTCTTGACGCAAGCGCCAAAATCCCGCTTCGTGAGCCCACCATGACGAACTCTCTCGATCTCGCGGCCCAGATCTTCGGCGAAGGCCCGCCGGTCCTCATTCTGCACGGGCTGTTCGGCTCTCAGCGCAATTGGGGCGGCATCATCCGCGCCCTGTCATCCGATGTTCGGATTCACGGGCTCGATCTCAGGAATCACGGCGACTCGCCCTGGGCGGAAACCATGAGCTATGACGACATGGCCGGCGACGTGGCGCGCTATATCGAGACCAATGATCTCGGTCCCGTCACCCTGCTCGGCCATTCGATGGGCGGCAAGGTCGGCATGCGCCTGGCCCTGACCCGGCCGGAGCTTCTTTCTCGTCTGATCGTGGTCGACATCGCCCCGGTGTCCTATCACAATGAGCATTATTCCGATTACGTGACGGCGATGCAGGCCCTACCGGTGCAAACGCTGACCCGCCGCGCCGAGGCTGATGCCGCGCTGAAGCCGGCGATCCCCGACGATAATTTGCGCGCTTTCCTGCTGCAGAACATGGTCAGTGACGGCGGACATTTCCGCTGGCGGATCAATCTGGCCAATATCGGCGCCAATATGAAATCGCTGATCGCCTTCCCCGACGGCGACGCCGTCTTTGAGCACCCGGCCTTCTTCCTGGCCGGCGCGCGCTCGACCTATATCCGACCGCGCGACGAAGAGAGTATCCTGCGTCACTTCCCGAAGGCGGAGATCCTGACCATCGCCGATTCGGGCCACTGGCCCCATGCCGAGCACCCCGAGCGGTTCCTCGCCATGGTCCGGCCGCTGCTGAAGGGCTGAGGCGATGGACGGCGAACCTTCCACTCTTGAGACCAAACCCGCGTCGCGCTGGCCGGTCGCCGTCTTTGGCGGGCTCATCGGCGCCCTGATCGCCGTGGTGGTGGTCGCCGCCGCCGGCTACAACAGGAAAGACCAGCTGCGTCTGTGGCTGCTGAGCGATGACGAGGCGCGGCTCTCGCATATCGAAAGCCGCATCGGCGAGCTGTCCGAACGCCTCGATCAGGTGAGCGCGCAATCCGCCCAGGTCAGCCGCGAACCGCCCGACACCGTCAAGCTGGAAGGCCAGATCGCCGATCTGCGCCGCGCCATTCCGGCTGAAGGCCTGATCTTGCGCCTGACCGAACGGGTCGAAGCGGCCGAGCGCGCCGAGCGCGAACTGACCCAAACCCAGGCCGCCGCGTCGGCGCTGCTGCTGACCATCGGCCAATTGCGGGATGCGGTCGATCGCGGCGACCGCTTCGCCGCCGAACTGGCTGCCGCCCGGCAGATGGCCAAGGGCGACGACACCGCGCTGCTCGACTCTTTCGCTCCGGGCGCCGAGACCGGCATCGCGCGACGCGACCAGCTATTGCGCGATTTTGCGCCTCTGCGCGAAAAATTACTGCAGCAGGAGGCCGATTCAGAAGAGCCCGGCTTCTGGCACGCCCTTGCCCGCCATGCCCGTAAGCTGGTGACGATCCGGCGCATGGACGGCCGGGGCAACGACGCCGAAGCCGTGCTGGCGCGCGCCGACGCCGCCCTCACGGAGGGCGACTGGGATAAGGGCGTCGAGGCGATGCGCGCCTTGCCCGGTCCATATCTGGCGAGCGCGGACGACTGGCTGCATCAGGCCCGACTGCGCCTTGCCGCCGACCGGGCCCTGTCGCAGTTGGCCGCCGCCGCGGGCGCGCGCACCGCGCCCCGTCCGCTCCCCTCCGGGTCGCCGTGACGGAGATCGTCTACCGCTTCCATCTGCCCAGCGGGACGGAGGAAATCCGCCTGGCCTTCGATCCCGACAGCTTTCTCCTCCAGACGCTGCCCCAGACGCCGCCCCCGGCCTGGGCGATGCTCGACTTTCACAAATGCGTCCATTGCCCGCTATCCGCGGCCGAGAGTCCGGCCTGCCCCTTCGCCTTCGCGCTGTCGGGCCTCAACGAGAATTTCGGTCATCTCGTCTCGCATGAGGAAGTCGATATCGAGGTGATCACCCCGGCCCGCCACATCACCGCGCGCCGGCCGCTGCAGAGCGGTGTCGCCTCGATGGTCGGGCTGATCGGCGCCACATCGGGCTGCCCGCATCTCGCCTTCTACCGACCGATGGCGCGCTTCCATCTGCCGTTCGCCGAACAGGACGAAACGCTCTATCGCGTGCTGTCGCTGTTCCTGATGCGGGCGCTGATGGCCGGCGACTCCGACGATCTCGCCCGCCTTAACGCGGTGATGGTGGATGTCTGCAAGGTGAATGAATCGATGGCCGAGCGCATCCGCGACGGCTTTGACAAGGACGCCATGGTCAATGCCATCGTCGTGCTGGATTGTTTCGCCATGACGGTACCGATGGCGATCGACTCCCGCTTCGACGGAATGAAGGGGCTGTTCAAATCCTGAAAAGAGTCCCGATCGGCGTTAAATTCTTCGGCGCCTTTGCCCTGATTCTTGCCTGCATGGTGGCCCTGGCGACCCAGGCCTGGCGCGACGTCGAGACGGTGCGCCGCTCGGTCGCCGATTTGCGCAGCGGCCCGTTCCGCGCGGTCGAGGCCGGCCTCGCCGCCCAGCGCGACTTCCTGCAATTGCGCCTGCTGCTGGCCGAGCGCAAGGCACCCGATCTGCCGCATATCCGCCAACGCCTCGACATCGTGCGACGCAGCCTCGACCAGTTCCTCAGCGCCTCGACCGACGCCGCGGTGAAGAGCCATGCCGAGCGCGCCACCCGCCTGTTGCTGGAATGGGAGCTGGTAACCAGCGAGGATGCGCGCGACCGCGACCAGCGCCTCGATCAATTGACCGAGATGATCCAGGACGATATCGACGCCAATGTGCAGACCGCCCAGACCGAGTCCGATGCCGCGGTCGATCATGTCGAGCAGGTGGTGGCGCGGGCCGCCGCCTGGATCGCGGCACTCGGCGCGTGCACCATCGCGCTGGGCCTGTTCGCCGGACTGCTGGTCAATGACGTGCTGCGCCATCTCGGCATCGCGGTCGGACATGCCAGGCGCATCGCCGCCGGCGATCTCGGCAAGGTGATCGAGGTCCACCGCCATGACGAACCCGGCCAATTGCTGGCAGCGCTCGAATCAATGCGCAGCGAGCTCAATAAGCAGCAATCCGCGCTGGAGCGTCTGGCCACGATCGACACTTTGACCGGCTTGCCCAACCGCCGCCGGCTGGAAGAGGCCTGCCAGATCCAGCTGGGGCGGGTGAAGCGCCATGGCGAGAAATTGTCGGTGATCATGATCGACGTCGACAAATTCAAATCGGTCAATGACACGTACGGCCATCAGGCCGGCGATCTGGTGCTGCAGAATGTCGCCCAGGTGCTGGACCGAACCGTGCGCGAGTCCGACTTCGTCGGTCGCTGGGGCGGCGAGGAATTCATGGTGTTGTGCCCGGCAACAAAACTGACCGATGCCGGCATCGTCGCCGAAAAGCTTCGCGCCGCCGTCGCCGCGCACGACTTTCCCATTGTCGGCAACAAGACCGCCTCGTTCGGCGTCGCCGAACTGGCCACCGGCGAACCGCTCGAACATGCGGTCGAACGCGCTGACGCAGCGCTCTACAGCGCCAAAGAGAACGGGCGTAACCGCGTAGAATTGGCGGACTAGCCTGGCTTCCTCACACCGCGATTTGTGCCGGCGGGATGTGCGCTGACGCGGGGGGATTTCCAGGCTACTCTCAAAGAGTGGCGAGGCGGTCCTCAGGGATCCGGAACGAGGGATTGCGACCCGCCAGGATCAAGGCTCTTGCAGCGACGTTTAGGATCGGGTGAGGCTCCCTGCAATGATCGAGGATTTTGTCAGCCCTTTGGCGCGCCAGGACGTGACCGCCCTGTCACAGGTGGATTTCGCACCCTTTCCGCTGGATGAACCGCTGATCGCGTTGCGCCGCCGCATGCATGGTGCCCTCGCTTCCGTGGCCGATCGGTTGCCCGCGCCCTGGGCGAGTGAAGCACGGGCAACGTTCGTCGCCTATTGCGGCGGAGAGGAAGATTTCTATCGCTTGTTCTATGCGCCATGCTGGTCCTTCCTGCATTGGATCGCCGCTGCCTATCCAATCTCGGCCGACCTGCTGCAGACCGCTGAGCGGTGCCAGTCACTGGCGCTGTTCTGGCATCTCTGGGACGATCACCTGTCGGATCGGCAATTGCCGCTCACCATGATGCGCCTGCAGCTGCGCAGCCTGGTCCGCGAGGAATGGCGCCAGGATGCGCTAAAACTCTGCCAGGCCGCTGGGGTAAGCGAGTCCATGGTCGATCAGATCGAACAGGATTATTTGGTCTCGGTTGATGGATATGGCCGGCGTTGCGACCTTGAGTCCTATGCCCGTCACGCCATCTGTCAAGGCGCCATCTGGACCCTGGCGCCGCTCTGTCTTGACAGGCTTTACCAAACTCATCTCGCCGACATCGTTGGCGAATTTTGCGTAGCCTGGCGTTTGATCGATGACATTCAGGATGTCGTCGCAGATATCGCATCCGGCCAGGCCAACGCCGTCTGGCACGCGCTATCCCCGGCCGAGCGTGCGGTTTTAGGCGAGATGACCGAAGAGGATCTGATCGGCCTGGTCTGGTCCAGCGGCGCGGTCGGGAGGGTCGCCGCTTTGGCGCATAAAGCGGTGTCTCGGGCGGCTGCTTTGGCGGCCGAGGACGACTTGTTTGGCTACAGTGCGGAATTGCGGGCCGGCGCGGCCAGCCTTGTGGGGATGGCATGACGGCGGCGGAGACGATTTCTGCCGATTATTTGGTGATTGGCGCCGGGGCCGGCGGCATGGCGTTCGTCGACAGCCTGCTGACCCATGGTACCGGCAGCATCATCCTGGCCGACCGCCGCCCGCTGCCCGGCGGTCATTGGAATGACGCCTACCCATTTTTAGCCCTTCACTCTCCTTCCGCTTACTACGGCGTCGAATCCCGCGAGTTGGATCCCGGTACGCCTGGTCCCGACGGAATGGCCCATCGCGCCGGCGCCACGGAAATTCTGCAGTATTATCAAGACCTGCTGAGAGAGCGCTTCCTGCCGGCGGGCCGGGTCCGCTTCATGGCCCAGTGCGACTATCGATGTGAGGACGGCACCCACATCCTGCTTGAGCGTCCCGGCGGCAAGAGCTGGCGGGTCGAGGTAACAAAGAAGCTGGTCGATGCGACTTTGGCGGGCACCTGCCTGCCGCAGGACCGACCGCCGCCTTTCGCGCTGGCTGACGGAGTCCGCTGTATCACGCCGAACGCACTCGCCCAGACCGACTGCCCCGGAGACTGGGTCGTCGTGGGCGCAGGCAAGACGGCGATGGATTGCGTGCTGTGGCTGCTCGATCAGGGCACACCGCCCGAGCGGATCGTCTGGATCAGGCCACGCGATCACTGGCTTCTCAATCGCGCCAATATGCAACCGGGTCCATCGGCCTTCGACAGCCATATGGGGGCGCAGGTGGCGCAACTCGAAGCCATCGTCGCGGCCAGTTCACAAGGCGATCTGTTTGACCGGCTTGAAGCCGGCGGCCAGTTGTTGCGGCTTGATGGGGCCGTCCAGCCAGATTCCTATCGCTGCGCCACCATCACCCTCGCCGAGGCTGAACGCCTGCGCCGTGTCGAGCGTATCATTCGCCAAGGCCATCTGGTCCGGGCCTCGCAAGACTCATTGCAGCTGGAACAGTCGCGGGTACGATTGGCAGCCGGCAGTGTTCTGATCGATTGCACTGCCCGTGGCGTAAATCCCCCCACGGGCGGATCGGTATTCGAGCCCGCAAGGATCAATCTATTGCTGATCCGTCCCTGCCAACCATTGCTGAGTGCCGCCTTTGCTGCCGTTCTCGAAACCTATTCGCTCGATGATACGGACAAAAATCGTCTCGCCCGGGTGATCGGCGCCCCATCGACGGCCAGAGATTGGCTGGTGCAATGGCACTTCGCCCTGGCCGAAGGAAGCGAGCTGCAACGCCATCCGGCCCTTGCACAATGGCAGGCCGGTTGCCGTCTCAATATGATGGCGTCGTTGATGCCGCGCGACGGCGTGCTGACCGACCAACATGGGGCACTGCTGCAGCGACTGCACTCTTTGGCGCCACGCGCAGCCGACAAACTGTTGCAGCTTTTGGCCACAGAAAGCCGGTAACCAAATTACGCCGGTGTCAGCCCTGCCGCTTGCATGATTTGCCGTGCCGCCGGGGTCTTCAGCGCCTGGATCACATCAAACGCTTCCTGCGCATGGGTAGCGTCGGACAGGACGGCGCCGGAAAAGGCGATGATCTTGGCGAATTCACCCGGCAGAGTGCCGGCGATTTCGATGCCGGGGACCATCATCAATTCGCTGACCATCTGCACCGCCAGCGCGGCCTGGTGCGAGACCAGATACTCGGCGGCGACGCCACCGGCCTTGACCAGGATGGCGTGGCGGTTGACCTCGTCGGCGATGCCGAGCACATCCAGCATATGGGCGAAATGCACGCCGCTGACCCCGCCGCCCGCCGGGTCCGGATAGGCGGTCGGACCCGCCGCAAGCAGCAGCCTCTTCAGGGCCTCGACCGAGGAGACATCGATCTTGCCAACGCCTTCCCTGATGGCGATGCCGACCGGCGTGCTGGCAATATCGGTCAGGCTGCCGGCCTCGACCTTGCCGAGATTGGCCAATTCATCGAGGGCCGGACGGGAAGCCAGCAGCAGATCCCCGCCCCGGCCCGCCTCGACCTCGGCGACCAGTTGGCCGGTGGTTCCATAGACCACCGAATCGCCCGTTATATGCGGCAGGATCGCGGGAAAGACGCCTTCCAGCGCCTGGGTGCAGAGAATCTTCATGGCCAGCTCTGGTCACTGTGACGGGGGGCCGACAATAACGCGTCGGCGAAGGCCAAGATAGGTTCGGCATTCACTTACCCGCCTTTATGTCCTCAGCGAAGCGCCGCCGCACCCAAACGCCGCGTCAGCGGCGCCTGGATGATCGGCAAATCGAAGTCTATGCGCTTATCCGCTTGACCGCGTCGGCCAGCTTGGTGCGCACCGCGTCGGCTTCGGCGCGACGCTCGCGCTGCTCCTCGACCACTTCGGGCTTGGCCTTCGATATGAAAGCCTCATTATTGAGCTTGCCGTCCAGCTTGGCGATCTCGGCATCGAGCTTGCCAATCTCCTTCTCCAGGCGGGCGCGCTCGGCGGCCAGATCGATGATGTCGGCCAGCGGCAGGAATAGGGTAGCCTCGTCGACCACCAGCTGAACCGCGCCCTTGCCGCCCGATTCCACGCCGGTCTCGATGGAGTCGAGACGAGCCAGAGTCTGGATGATCGGCTGATAGCGCGACAGGCGAGACTCGGTCACGGCCGACTGATCTTTCACCTTGAGCGCCAGCTTGGCTGATGGCGGCACATTCATCTCGGCGCGCACGGTGCGGATCTCCGAGATGGTGCGAACCAGCCAGTCGATCTCGGATTCGGCCTGCTGGTCGCGGAAGGCCAGATCGGGCCAGGCGCTCAGCATCAGCGAGCCGCCTTCGCCGAACTGTTCCCACAGCTCTTCGGTGATGAAGGGCATCACCGGATGCAGAAGCTTGAGGATCTGCTGCAGGCTCCAGGCGGCGGTGGCGCGGGTTTCGGCCTTGGCGGCTTCGTCGGTGCCCTGGAAGATCGGCTTGGCGAATTCCAGATACCAGTCGCAGAACACGTTCCACACCAGCTGATAGAGCCCCTGCGCCGCATCGTTGAAGCGATAGGCGTCGAGCGCATCGGCAACGCGGGCGGCGGTATCGGCGACCTTGCCGGCCATCCAGCGATTGACGGTCTGCTGGGCGGTGGCGGGATCGAAACCCGCGACCGGCTTGCACTCATTCATCTCGCAAAAGCGTGCCGCGTTCCACAATTTAGTGGCGAAATTGCGGAAGCCCTCGACGCGGCTTTCCGCCAGCTTGATGTCGCGGCCTTGGGCGGCCAGCGCGGTCAGGGTGAAGCGCAGCGCGTCACAGCCGAATTTGTCGATCAGATCCAAGGGATCGATGATGTTACCCTTGGATTTCGACATCTTCTGGCCCTTCTCGTCGCGGACCAGGGCGTGGATATAGATGTCCTTGAACGGCACCTCGCCGACGAAATGCAGGCCCATCATCATCATGCGGGCGACCCAGAAGAAGATGATGTCGAAGCCGGTGACCAGCACCGAAGTCGGGTAGAACTTCTTCAGCGCGTCGGTCTCCTGCGGCCAGCCCAGCGTCGAGAAGGGCCACAGCGCCGAGGAAAACCAGGTGTCGAGCACGTCGGTATCGCGCTTCAGCTCGACCGTCTCGCCATAATGGGCGTCGGCCTGGATCTTGGCCTCTTCCTCGGTCATGGCGACGAAATATTTACCGTCGGGGGCGAACCAGGCCGGCACCTGATGGCCCCACCAGATCTGGCGCGAGATACACCAGGGCTGGATGTTGCGCATCCACTCGAAATAGGTGTTTTCCCATTGCTTGGGCACGAAGCGCATACGGCCATCCTGCACCGCCTCGATGGCGGGCTTGGCCAGGGTCGCCGCATCGACGAACCACTGATCGGTCAGCCAGGGCTCGATCACCACGCCGGAGCGGTCGCCATAGGGCTGGGTCATGGCATTGGGCTCGATCTTGTCGAGCAGGCCCATTTCCTCGAAGGCGGCGACGATCTTGGCCCGCGCCTCGAAGCGGTCCATGCCCTGATAGTCGGACGGCACGGCTTCATTCAGCTTGGCGTCGCGGTCGAAGATGTTGATCATCGGCAGATCGTGGCGCTTGCCGACTTCGAAATCGTTGAAATCATGCGCCGGGGTGATCTTGACCGCGCCCGAGCCCTTTTCGGGATCAGAATAGAGATCGGCGACGATCGGGATCAGGCGGTCGGCGATGGGCAGGCGCACCTGCTTGCCGATCAGGTCCTGATAGCGCTCATCCTCGGGATGTACGGCAACCCCGGTATCGCCCAGCATGGTCTCGGGACGGGTGGTCGCGACGATGATGAAGCGGCCTTCCTCACCCTCGATCGGATATTTCAGATACCACAGATTGCCAGTGACCGGACGCTGCTCGACTTCGAGGTCGGAGATCGCGGTATGCAGCTTGGGATCCCAATTGACGAGGCGCTTGTCGCGATAAATCAGACCCTGCTGATAGAGATCGACGAACACTTTGCGGACGGCGTCCGACAGGCCCTCATCCATGGTGAAGCGCTCGCGCGCCCAATCCGGCGAGGCGCCGAGGCGGCGCAGCTGGCGGGTGATGGTGCCGCCCGATTCACCCTTCCATTTCCACACGCGCTCGATGAATTTCTCGCGGCCGAGATCGTGGCGGGTCAGGCCTTCAGCGGCCATCTGGCGCTCGACCACCATCTGTGTCGCGATACCGGCATGATCGGTGCCGGGCTGCCACAGCGTGTCCAAGCCCTTCATGCGGTGATAGCGGGTGAGAATATCCTGCAAGGTGAAGGTCAAGGCATGGCCCATATGCAGGCTGCCGGTTACGTTCGGCGGCGGCATCATGATGGTGTAGGGCTCGGCGTTAGCGTTCCGCCCGCCCGCGGCGAAGGCGCCGCTTTCTTCCCATTTCTGATACTGCTTGGGCTCGACGTCGCCCGGCCGATAGGTCTTATCCAGCATTGATCTCTCGTGAAATGCAGACGCCACTGCCCAGGTCGGGACAGTGGCGTCGTATTTAGACGTCCGAAGAGCTTTGTTTAGAGCTTTTCGGCGCGGTTGACCATCTTTTCGATCTCTTTTTTGACGATGCGCTCGATCATGTAAGGCAGGTTCTGGTCGAGCCAATCCTTGATCAGGGTGGTCAGAATCTCGCGGGTCAGATCCTCGAGCGTAAGCCCGCCGCGGCCCAGACCCACGCCGCGTTCGCGGGCGACGGCACGGGCCAGTTCGGCCAGCGCAGTGGTGGAAGCCACCTGCACCGGCGGGGCCAGGATGCTCTCGGCGTCCTCCTCGATGTCGAAATCACGCATCGCCATGCGCGGCGCCGGCTCGCGGACCGCGGGGATCTCGTCCAGGTAGCTCTCATCCTCGGCGACCATGTCGTCGGTCAGTTCGAGAATATCCTCCTCCGGTTCCGGCTCGGGCTCGTAGACCGGCTCGGGTTCGGGCTCGGGTTCGGGCTCAAGGAACGGCTCGGGTTCGGGCTCGGGCTCGAACATCACCTCAGGCTCGGGCGCCTTGGTCGGTGCCGGCGGAGGAGGAGGTGGCGGCGGTGGCGGAGGGGGTGGTGGCGGAGGAGGAGGTGGCGGTGGCGGCGGCGCAGGCGGCGCCTTGGCGGCCTCCTCGGCATCGTCCTCGGACAAAATCCGACGAATCGATGCGAGGATATCCTCCATGGAAGGTTCTTGTTGCGACTTGTCGTCACTCATAGTTCAACCCGCCCCTCGATGGCGCCGTCCTGACCTGGGATCCAATCCGTCAGGCTGGGCGCAAGATCACTTATACTGTGGACCAAGGTCCGGCCGGTCGCCGAATCCTGCCCATTTGTCGTGTACTTCTTCATAATGCACCGCCGGATCGTAAAGTTCGACCGGCAAGGCAAGGTACTGCGCCGTCAATTGGCCGGTGGCATTGAGGAGCTGATAGGCGGCGACGATCTCGTCGTGATGCGCCTGCACCTCATTGACTTCGGCCTGCAGTAATTCCTGTTCGGCGTTCAGCACGTCGAGCACGGTGCGCGACCCGACCTGGTTTTCGCGCGTGACACCCT
>Ga0116226_10001079_pt1 | contig 23704 bp, 18 predicted proteins | sample S1TSphfallax_FD_89692 | JGI IMG/M metagenome (GOLD analysis project Ga0116226, IMG submission 89692) | Host-associated microbial communities from peat moss isolated from Minnesota, USA - S1T2_Fa - Sphagnum fallax MG | ecosystem: Host-associated > Plants > Peat moss > Unclassified | place: USA... | reverse complement strand
TTGTATTTCATTTCCGCGAAGATTCGCTGCGTGAGGTCCAACAGGCCGGTCAGAATCGGCTGCCCCTCCGAAAAACTGGTTTTGCCATAGGCCGCAATCTCCGGATTTGGCGTGGCAAGCGGGCTTGGCAGGCAGAACTCGGCCACATCCGCGCGCCGCAGAGCCGCTTCGGCAATCTGTTCGAAGGCCGGCGTCAAATCCGGCGGCGGGGGGGCGGGTTGGATCACGTCCACCGTCGCGGTTAGCTCGACGATAAATTGCTTGTGGGGGTTGGTCAGTGACACGGTGGTGGTGAAATTGCCGAAATGGTCCACCTCGTTGCGGCGGTTATCCGGCTTCGGCGAAATTTCCAGCTGCGATTCGCGGATGATCTGACCAGGCCGCTCGCGCGGGATCAAATGCATATAATGCGTGCCGAGAACCACAGGTTCGGCATATTCATAGGTGGTTGCGTGACGCAGACGGTAAATCATTTAACAGTCGCGACCACTTCTTCCTCGTCCTCCAATTGATGCGCTTCCGGCAACAGCGTGAAGAACCGGCGCTGCACACGGTCTGAAAGCAGGCGCAGCCGCGCGGCCACGGTGGAGAGCGGAGTCGAAAGGTCGGTGGCGCGGCCAGCAAGGTTGGTCGCCTCCTGCTGCAGCAGCCGGGCGGATTCCGCATCGTCATCCGCACCCAAACGCTCCAGCGACCAGCGCAGCGCCGTACACTGGAAGCCGAGGCTGCGCGGGTTGCCAGGGTCGGCGAGCAGCATGGCGAGCACCGGGCCAGGGGCAAGAATGCCGGCATGGCGCAGATCGTAACTGAGGACCGAATCTGCAAGCTCGATGCCCAAGGCAAGGCCGGGTTCCAGCCGCTCCTGCGGTGCATCGAGCAAAATAGCCAGGCTTTCTGCCAGGGTTTCACCGCGTTCCAGCCGCCTTCCCATTTCCAGAAACAGCCAGCCGCCGTCGCGCGACATGTTCTCCGCCGCGATCCCCGCAAACGTCGCGGCGAAGCCGAGGATTGCCGGCAAGGCAGCTTCCTCGTTGGGGGCAAGGTTGTCGGTAGCTTGGTTCAACGCGAACTGAACGGTGGAGAGCATGTTGGGGCTAAGCCGCTCGCTGGAGGCATGCACCAACCGGGCAACTTCCTTCATCAGCCCGGCCATCGGCTTGCGGCGCGCCAGCGTCTGCCGCAGGAACCGGCCGGAGATGGCGCCGCTGGCGAGATCGGCCGGAAGCAATCGCGCTTGCGCGAGGCAGCGCGCGATCAAGGCGCGTTCGGCAACATCCCGCGGCAGTGAGGTGCCGGACTCCAGCCGGGGTAAGGCCAGCATCAGCAGGCGCGCGGCGGACTCCACGCGCTCAACCGAGCGGCCAAGCCAGAATAGATTATCGGCCACGCGTGAGGGCAGGTGCGCCGCCGGCAAAAAGGCGGCACGCTCACCGGGTTCGGTTGGGGCGGCGCCTGAGAAAAATTGCGGCTCGTCGGCATCCAGCACCCAAACGTCTTTCATGGCGCCGGGACTGCCTTGGGCGTCCAGCCCGAAGGCGAGGCCGCCGGGCAAAACTTGCCAGCCTTTGCCCTCGTGCCAGGCATAGAGCCGGAACAGCAGCGGCGCCGATGCAAGCGCGCCGCCCCCCGGCCCGGATGAGTTGATGAACGGCGCTTTCGAGGCAAGCGCGAAGGGTTCGCCGTAGGCGGTTGGCAGCAGCGGCGCGGCCCCCATCATACGATGGAACAAATTATCGAAGAAAGGCAGGAATTCGGGATCTTCGAGTAAAGCGGTGCCAGGGGCGTTGAGCATGTTGAGTACACCTGCGCGGACCGCCCCAAAGGCGCCGGGTATGCCAGCACCGACCCGGCCACCTTGTTCCAGCGGGTCGAGTTCAATGCCGGAGAGGCTGCGGATAAGGGTTGCGACATGCAGCAGGCCGGACAAAGTTTTCACATGCAAAGCGCCGCCGCGCGCGGCAAGGTCGCCGGGTTCCACCAGCAGCACGCCCAAGGCGCGGGCAAGCAGCGCGTCGTCCATCATGTCCAGCGCCCTAGCCTGGGAGGAGATGCCCGCTGAGAGCACGGCGATCAACCCGCCTTGAGATTCGCGTTGCAGATGGTCAACCAGCATCTCCCTCGCCGGTCGGAGCGAGCGCAATCCGCCGGCGCGAAACAATTCCGGGATGGTGCTGGCCGCCAGCCGGCGCAGCGTAAGCGCGTGGCCAAGGCCGGGGATGATGCCAGTATGGTCGGCAAGCACATGGAATCGGCCATCCGGGGCGCGGATCAAATCCACCGCGTAAAGTGACAGGCGTGGAGTGGAAAGCGGCGCACCGGTACGCATCCCGCGCAAAAAATGCGCTTTGCCAAACACTAGGGCAGGGGGAATCAGGCCCTCATGCAGAATTGTCTGCCGGCCGTAAATATCTTCCAGCGCCGCATTGAGAAGCTGCGCGCGCTGCTGGATAGCCGGGTCCAGAATATTGAATTCAGAGGCGGTAAGCGGCGCAGGCAGCGGGTCGTAATGATGGACGGCGATTGCGCCGAACGGAGCTGCGAGGCGGACCTGGCGGTTCAAGGCGGACGCGCGCCGGAACATTTCCTCCGGACCAATGCTGCGGAACGCCTCCATCACCGGCACCCAGGGCGTGCGCAGGCGCCCGGTCCGATCGATCATTTCGTCGCTGCTGGCCACCGAATGCATGATTGACGGCTTATCAGACTGAATCGGAAGCGGCGAGAGAGAATTAAATTTGTTTCCCGTCACTTATCGAATTTGCCTTCGCCATGGCGCTTGTGTGGTCCGGGCTTTGCATGTCAATTTCAGATATACATACCCCTGATCAACGCTTTCAACGAAGGATGTTAAATGCCCGTTATGTTACAGGTCAGCGTCTGATGAGATCCGCGGCGTTCTCGCGCCAACTGCCGTGCAAAGCGGCATATTATGACCGTTATGAGGCAGTCACCTTCACGTTGAATTCCCAAAATCAAAACAACCCGCGCCGGAGATGACAGCGTGAACGAGAATTTTTCCAGCGTGCTCCCTGATTACGATCCCGGACGGTATTTCTGTGAGTTGACGCGAAGCCGGACCGATGCCGGGCCGGTACCGGAATGGCTGCTGGAGCGGCTCGCGCGAATCGGGCTGCCGGCGCTCAGGGCCCGGGCCGATCTGGCGGAGACCGAGCTGATTGACCTTGGCATTACCTTCACGGTGTATTCGGACGCAACCGCGATCGACCGGATTCTGCCATTCGACTGTATTCCGCGGATTTTAACCTATAACGAATGGGATTTGCTCGAACGCGCCTGCATTCAGCGTGTGACGGCGTTGAATTTGTTCCTGGGCGATATTTACGGCGCCGGAAATGTCGTAAACGATGGCATCATTCCGGCCGATCTGGTCTACGGCAACGCCAATTACCGCCCCGAAATGAAGGATTTTCCGGTCCCGCACGGCACCTATGTCCATGTCTGTGGCATCGATATTATCCGCGACGAATTCGGGGATTTCCGGGTGCTTGAGGATAACGCCCGTACCCCTTCGGGCGTTTCCTACGTGATCGAGAACCGGCATCTGATGCTGCGCACCTTCCCAGACCTTATGTCCGGCATCCGGCTCCGCCCGGTCGATGATTACGGGCGGCGGCTGCGCGCCGCGATGACGGAAATCGCGCCGGGCGGGCTGGAAGACCCGCAAGTGGTGCTGCTTTCGCCCGGTATCTACAATTCCGCTTATTTCGAGCATGTGTTCCTGGCGCGGGAAATGGGCGTGCCCCTGGTGCAAGGCAATGATCTGGTCGTGGAGAACGACCGGGTCTACATGCGGACGATCTCCGGCTTGCGCCCCGTGCATACGATCTACCGCCGTCTTAACGATGACTTTCTCGACCCGGCGGTGTTCCGGCCGGAATCGATGCTCGGCGTGCGTGGACTCATCGGCGCGTGGAAGGCCGGCAACGTGGCCATCGCCAATGCCGTCGGCACCGGCGTTGCCGATGACAAGGCGGTTTATGCGTATATGCCACGGATCATCAAATATTATTTGGGAGAGGAACCGCTGATCCAGAATGTGCAGACCAATATCTGCCGGGAGGCGGAAGGCCTGCAATATACGCTGGATAATCTAGACAAGTTGGTGACCAAACCGGTGGGCGAATCTGGCGGCTACGGAATCACCATCGGACCACGCGCCACCAAGGAGGAGTTGGCAGTGGCCCGCGCCTCGCTGCTCGCCGACCCCGATAACTGGATCAGCCAGCCGCTGATCGGGCTTTCGGTTGCGCCAACGCTCGGCGAGGACGGGATCGGCCCGCGGCATTTGGATCTGCGGCCGTTCATCGTCACCGGTAAGGATAGCTGGGTATTGCCGGGAGGGCTGACGCGTGTGGCCATGAAGCGTGGCAGTTTGATTGTCAACTCCAGCCAGGGCGGAGGCTCGAAAGATACCTGGGTGCTGGCGGACCGATTTGCGGAGCGCGCGCCATGAGATTCGATACGGTTCTACTCGCCCGCGACGCCGAGGGGCTCTTCTGGATGGCCCGCTACCTCGAACGCGTGGAAAATCTGGCGCGGCTGATTGATGTCACGCAGAGTTTTGAATCGCCGGGCTATGAGAGCGAAGCCTGGTTCGGGCTGATTCGCATCAATGCGGACGAAAAGAATTTTTCGGCGCGCGGCTTTTCGCCGGATGCCGATCATGTCAAGCGCTTCTACTTGCTGGACCGGGGCAATCCGACTTCGGTGCCTCGCAACATCGAAGACGCCCGCACCAATGCCCGCACGCTACGGCCGCTGATGAGCACCGAGATGTGGCGGCAAATCAACGTTTTCCACCGTTTCATCAGCCATATTTCGCCGGAAGATTTGGAGGGCGATTCCCTCTCCCGGCTTTGCACGCGGCTCAGGGAGGGTGTTCAGGCACATACCGGCATCACCGAAGGCACGCTTTACCGTGACCAGGGCTGGTATTTTTACCATATGGGCCGGGTGATCGAGCGGGCGGACCAGACCACGCGTATGCTCGATATCAAATACACCACCATTCTGCCGCGCGATGGCGAGGCGAAGCGGGTGGCCGAACTGACCCAATGGAACGCCGTTTTGCGCGCCGCCGCCGGATACCACGCCTTCAAGCGCCACGCCCGCGCCAATTTCCGGGCCGAAGACGTGGTTGAATTTTTGCTGCGTGACCCGTCCTCGCCCCGCTCGGTGCTGCTTTGCGTGCGCCGGGTCGAGGCGTATCTTGATGATCTCCGGCGCATCTACGGCTTGTCGCGCTCTCACGAGGCGCTGGAGGCGGCGGAATACTTAAGGGAAATTTTAACCGAGAAGGCGATCAGCCATATTCTTGCCACGGGTTTGCATGACTATCTGGATGTCGTGCAAATTCACTTACAACTTCTGGCGGGCGCTATTGGCCGTGCGTTCTTCCGGGACTGGCGGCCGGAAAAGCTTGGGTCTTCACAAACCCAGTCGCAGAGCCAGACAACGCGTGCCCCGGGCGACAGCACGGGGGGAAGGTCGGAGGCTCTGGCTTGACTGTAGTTTCAACGGGGATGCCAAACGCGGCTTTGTCCCGCCGCGTAACCTGGCTTGCGCACCCGGCAACGCTTCCGCTTCTGGTATTCGGCGCCGCAATGGCCTTACGGCTGATAGACCTTGGCCGCCGGCCATTTTGGCTGGATGAGGTGTTCACCATGCAGCGGGTGAGCCTTTCACCGGCGGCACTGGTGCATGATTCATTTCTCAATCATCACATGCCAAGTTTTTTTCTACTCCTTTCCGCATTGGTGCCGCTGGGCGAGCCGCAATTCTGGCTGCGGCTGCCGCCCGCGGTGTTCGGCGCCCTTTCGGTGATGCTGGTTTATATGATCGGCAAACAGATCAATGGCCGCAATGCCGGGCTCGCCGCCGCCTTGGTGCTTGGCCTGTCGCCGGCCGCACTCGCCTTTAGCCAGGAGGCGCGATCCTACACGATGGAAATGTGCATGATCCTGGTTGCACTTTTCGGCATGTCGAAACTCGCGATGGATGTGCCGGCTGCCTCCGTCAGCCTGCGCAACCGTGGATCGATGCGCGCCGCATGGGCAATTTTCACCATCGGCTCGGCGGCGGCGCTGGATGTGCTCGGGGATGGCCTCCCCTGGGTTGCCACGGCGAACCTGATCTTCGCCGTACTGGTCTGGCAATCCACACAGCGGCGCGCGCTGCTTTGGAACATAGTGGCGGCGGATGTGGTGATTACGGGGCTGAGCGCACCGTTTTACATCATCATGGCGCTGACGGTGCAGAACGGCTTTGTGCATAGTTTCGACTGGATCCCGCCGCTGAACGCGCCGCGGATTTGGTATAATATCGGCTCGGTGTATCTTATGCGTGTCGCCGATTCGGTGACATTCAATCTATGGGACGTGCCCACCCCTTCTTTTGTTATCTGGCTGATCGACGCGGCGCTGCTCGCCGCGGTTGCATTCGGCTCGTGGCGGCTGCGGACGCGGCCGGCCGCACTCGCCGCAATCGGTCTCTCGTTCATCGTTTTGCCCGTTGCTGTCATCTTCATTTCCGTCTGGAAGCCGATGCTGCTGCCGCGGTACATCTTATGGAGCCAGGCGCCGTTTGCGGTGCTTGCCGGGGTGGGCGCGAGCCTATTCATCAACACCTGGTCGCGCCCGGCGCGGCGTTGCGCGTTTGCGGCGGCGGCAATCGCACTGACGGTAAATCTCTTTCCTTATTACGGTGCCGAGACCAAGCCGCGCTGGGACATCGCGGCTAAACTCTTGGCGAGCGAAGTGGCGCCAGGCGACGTGATTTATATGAACGACAAGGGCGCATTGCCGGTCCTGCGGATGTATTTGCCGCCGGGGACCGAAGCAGTCGTTTTGAATGACGCTGATGGCAGCTTAAAACATGCCGAGCAGGCACAGTTGCAGGGAAAGCGCGTATGGGCGGTGTTCGGCCATGCCGGACAAAGCGCCTCCCACCATGAATGGCCGCAATTCTACAAGAAAATCGCCCCGCTCGGCACACCGTCGCAGATTCAGATGGCTGGCGGACGAATTTATATTACTTTATTCGATCAGTCGAGTCACGGGATTTCCACGAATTGCGTGGTTCAGCCGTCAACCTCGTCCCCGTCGGCGCAAACCGGCGTGCCGGGCGCACCCTGCAGCTGACACCGCGCCGTCATTCCCGCGAATTAACGAAGGAGGTGTGCAGGGCTTCGGAACCCACCCTTTGCTGACCAATACCGGCGTCCGCCGGCGCGCATCATTTCTCTACAAACGCCTTTTCGATAACGTAATGCCCCGGCTCGCTATGGTTGCCTTCGGCAAAACCTCGATCTTTTAACAGCATGTTAAGATCGTGCAGCATTCCCGGGCTACCGCAAAGCATCACGCGATCGCTGTCGAGGCTCAGCTTCGGCAGGCCTAGATCAAATTGCAGCTTGCCGCTTTCCAGCAGGGTTGTAATCCGCCCGGTGTTGCGGAATTCCTCACGGGTCACCGTTGGGTAATAGAGCAGCTTCTCGCGTGCAATTTCCCCAAAAAATTCGTCTTCCAGCAGCCGGTTCACCACAAGCTCGCCATAGCCGAGTTCCGGCACCTCCCGGCAGCCATGCACCAACACGATTTTCTCATAAAGCTCGTAAGTTTCCGGATCCTTGATAATGCTGACGAAGGGCGCCAAACCAGTGCCGGTGCCCAGCAGGTATAGAATTTTGCCGGGCAGCAAATTATGCTGTACCAGTGTGCCTGTGGGCTTGCGGCCGACCAGAATTTTATCGTTTTCCCGCAGGTGTTGCAGCCTTGAGGTCAGCGCGCCGGAGGCAACCTTGATCGAGAAAAATTCTAGGTGTTCCTCATGATGCGCATTGCACATGCTGTAGGCCCGCAATAGCGGCCTGCCCTCTACTTCAAGCCCGATCATTGTGAACTGGCCGGAGATGAAACGGAAGGCGGGGTCGCGGGTGGCGGTAAAACTGAACAAAGTATCCGTCCAGTGCCGGACGGAGAGCACCGTCTCGGTATTGAAGTTAGACACGCGATTCTCCTGTGGGGCGGCCGATTGCGCTGAGTAGCTTGGCCCGGCTGAAAAAGAAACAAGATTTACCGAGCTTTTTTGGCATTCCAGCCGGCCGCCCGATAGCGGCTGCCCAGGCTGTAGCGGGAGCCCGGATGGGTGAGGATGGAGCTGGTGGCGGTTTTTTGCTCCGCCCAAGTGCGGCGATGCAGGCGAAGGCAGGGTTCGGTAGCGCTGATTTCCAGCAATTCCTGCATGCGCTTGTCTGGCAGAACCGCATGTATCACATGCTCTACCTCCCCGGCCGGCGCGATATTTTGCAAATAGCGGCTGGCGGTTTGGGCGCAGAAATTCTGTTTCAGATAGTCCGGCGCGAATTCGGGGTTAACAAAACGCTCTTCCATTTGCACTGGCACATCGTTTTCATAATGGACGATTTCAGAGTGAAAGAGCCTGGCGCCAGGCCGCAGAGAAAATTCCCCGGCTAGCCGCGCATCCGCGCGGATGGTCTCCAGCGTCACAATGCGCGCCCGATGGCTATGCCGGCGCGCCACAATATCCTCCGAAATATCTGTGATCTCCACGAGTGCCGAGCGTGGGCTCTCCCGTCGGACGAATGTGCCCACACCCTGTACCCGCCGTAGCAGCCCGTCCGCCGACATTTCCCGTAACGCCCGGTGAACAGTCATGCGAGAGGCGCCGAGCGTTTCCATAAGGTCGTGTTCGGAGGGTAGGCGGGCGCCGTCCCGCCATTCCCCGCTTTGCATGCCTTGCAGAATATGCAGCTTAACGCGCTCATAAAGTGGCACGGGTTTGGCGGCACTCATGCCAAACGGCGATGAGGCTGACCCTCTGCCCTCCCGACCTCATAGCCGGGCTTGACCCGCTGGCGCGGCGCCCGGCCAACCACGCCTTTCAGGCAGAAGAGGCTTGAGTGCGTAGCTGCGTCATGAATGACCAAGGCTGCAACCATCACATCAGCTTTGCGATGACTGCATTAAAACGGTTTCGCCCGGCTTGAGCCGCAACATGCCTGCCGCCCACAACAAGTTTGCGGCCCCGCACCCAGACGCTCTCTACCGCCGGGGCACGCGCGGCGAAGACGGCGACGTTCAACGCAGTATCAGGCTTTTCGGCCGCAGGGCCGAGAGCGGCTTTGTTGAGGGTAACGATGTTGGCCGGCGCACCGATGGCCAGACCGGCGACGGCCACACCCAGCGCCTTGGCGCCGCCCGCGACCGCGCGCTGGTAAAGTGCTGTCGCCGTTGCCGGCGCGGCATCGCTGGCCAGCACATTGCGGCTTTGCGCCATCAGTCGCTGCGAATATTCTAGCTGCCGGAGTTCCTGCGCCGTATCAATCAACACATTGGAATCCGAGCCTATGCCGATGCTTCCCGGAAAACTTTGGGTGTGGAAAATACCATCCCCCAGATTGGCCTCGGTAATCGGGCAAAGGCCTATGACGGCGCCGGCCTTGGCCATACCGTCGCGTTCCGCCACACCGGCATGAGTGGCGTGGATGAGGCACCAATTCGGTGCGACCGGCGCATGGCTAAGCAGCCATTCGATAGGGCGCGCGCCGGACCAGGCGAGGCAATCCGCAACCTCCTTGGTTTGTTCGGCGATATGCAGGTGAAAGGGAGCACCGTCGGCCAGAGTTAAGAGCCGATTAAGCTCGTGCGGCGTCACGGCGCGTAGCGAATGCGGGGCAATGCCAGCGCGGCCGCCTGGCAGGCTTGCCGTGATTGCCTGGCATCTGGCGTAAAGCGCCTGAAAGTCATCGAGACCGCTGATGAACCGGCGCTGACCCTCCACGGGTGCCACGCCACCAAAGCCGGAATGCGCGTAGAAGACAGGGAGCAGAGTAAGATCGATGCCGGCTGTCGCAGACGCGGCAGCGATGCGGGCGGAGGTTTCGGCGATGTCCGCGTAATGGCCGCCATCCATATCGTGATGCAGATAGTGAAATTCGGCCACCGAACAGAAACCGCCTTCCAGCATTTCAATGAAGGCCAAAGTCGCAACGGCCTCAATATCGTCCGGACTCATACGCAGCGCGAAACGGTACATCTGCTCGCGCCACGACCAGAAACTATCAGTGGTGGCGCCACGGGTCTCTGTCAGGCCGGCGAAGGCCCGCTGAAAACTATGGCTGTGCAAATTCGGCATGCCTGGGATGCCGATGGCGTGGGACTCTCCAACTGGCTCTGCATTGGGCGTAAGCGCGGTGATGAAACCGCCTTCGATTCCGACGAGCAAATTCGCGGCCCAACCGCCGGGCAGCAATGCATGGCGAAAAAACAGTTCTGATCTCACTGGACAGGTTCCATCTTCCTCTATATTGTATATACAACTGGACTGCATTCGCCAAGCTCTAATTTGCCAGGAATTTCCGATGCGCGCTGACCGGGTCTTTACCAATGCAAGGTTAGCCACAATGGCGTCGGGTTTGCCGGGGCTAGGTGTGGTGGAGCACGGCATGGTGGTGGAGACTGGCGGCCGGGTTGCCTATGCGGGGCCGATCGCTGAATGCGATGCGCCGGAAGTGGTTGACTGCGAAGGCCGATGGATTACGCCGGGGCTGATCGATTGCCATACGCACCTTGTCTATGGCGGGGACCGTGCCGCCGAGTTTGAGATGCGGCTGAATGGCGCATCTTACGAGGAAATCGCTCGGGCGGGCGGCGGGATCATGTCGACCGTGAACGCAACAAGGGTGGCAGACGAAGCAGCGTTGTTGAGAGCGAGCCGGCCAAGGCTTGATGCGCTGATCGCTGAGGGTGTGACAACGATTGAGATCAAGTCCGGATATGGACTTACGGCAGATCCTGAATTACTGCTGCTCCGCGCAATCAATGCGCTAGGCGCGGCGGCGCCAGTCGACGTTTCGGCAACGTTTTTGGGCGCGCATGCGTTGCCGCCTGAATACGCCACCGACCGGCAGGGTTTTATGCGCATGCTTTGCGAGGTTTTGATTCCCCGCGTGGCGGCGGCAAAACTGGCCGATGCCGCGGATGGATTTTGCGAAGGCATTGCTTTCACGCCGGATGAGATCGCGCAGTTTTTTATGGCGGCAAAGGTCCATAGGCTAGCTGTAAAACTGCATGCGGACCAGCTTTCAAACCTGCATGGCGCATCACTGGCGGCGCGGTTTGACGCGGTATCGGCCGATCATCTGGAATATACCGACGATGCCGGTGCGGCGGCAATGGCGGCGGCCGGCACGGTTGCGGTGATTCTGCCGGGTGCTTTTTACACGCTGCGGGAGAAACAATTGCCGCCGATTGGATCATTCCGGGCGCATGGCGTTCCGATGGCGGTGGCGACCGACCTTAACCCAGGCACATCACCGCTCACATCCCTGCTTCTGGCGATGAACATGGCGGCGACGCAGTTTCGGATGACGGTAGAAGAATGCCTGCTCGGCGTCACCCGCCATGCGGCGGCGGCCCTGCGGCGGCTGGACAGCGTTGGTACGCTTGAGACGGGCAAAAAGTGCCATCTGGCGATCTGGGATATCGAGCGGCCGGCGGAGCTTGTTTATCGCATCGGGTTCAATCCGTTGTACCAACGCATTTGGAGTGCGGGATGATTTTTTCGCCAGGAAAGGTTCCGCTTCAACAATGGCGAGACATCTATCGCGGCAATTGGGTGACTCTGGTTGAGTCGGCAATGCCGGCGGTTCAGCGGGCCGCCGATGCGGTGGCGCGGATTGTGGCGCGCGGCGCACCCGTGTACGGAATCAATACCGGTTTCGGTAAGCTTGCGACGGTACGCATCGCCGAGGCTGATTTGGAGACATTGCAGCGCAACCTAGTACTTTCTCATGCCGCCGGGGTAGGGGAGCCGATGCCCATCGCGGTGGTGCGGCTGATGATGGCCTTGAAAATCGGCTCACTCGCGCAGGGTGCATCGGGCGTGCGGGTGGCAACCCTGCGGCTGATGCTCGACATGCTGGCAATGGATGTCATTCCCGTCATTCCCGGCCAGGGCTCGGTTGGCGCTTCCGGGGATCTTGCACCGCTCGCGCATATGGCCGCGGTGATGATTGGGACCGGCGAGGTTTTCTGCGCTGGCACACGAATGCCGGTTGCAGAGGGATTTGCGCAAATGGGCCTTGCGCCGGTTGTTCTGGGACCGAAAGAAGGCCTTGCGCTGCTCAACGGCACCCAGTTCTCCACGGCTTATGCATTAGCTGGATTATTTGAAGCGGAATTGCTGTTCAAAACAGCGCTTGTAGCTGGTGCGCTCTCAACCGATGCGGCACGCGGATCGGACGCGCCGTTTGATCCGCGCATCCACGCTCTGCGCGGCCATAAAGGTCAGGCGGAAGTTGCGGCTGCGTTGCGCGGCCTGATGGTGGGCTCAAAAATCCGGCAATCCCATGTCACTGGGGACGAACGTGTGCAGGACCCGTATTGCCTGCGCTGCCAGCCGCAGGTGATGGGCGCCGTGTTGGATGTGTTACGTCAAGCAGCGGCAACTCTGGCAATTGAGGCGAATGGGGTGACCGATAACCCGCTGATTTTCTCAGATACGGAAGAGGCGATTTCAGGCGGCAATTTCCACGCCGAACCTGTGGCCTTCGCGGCCGACATGATTGCCATGGCCGTGTGCGAGATTGGCTCAATCTCGGAACGTCGTCTTTCCCTTCTTGTCGACCCCGTACTCTCCGGCCTGCCTGCATTTCTTGCGCCATTTCCGGGGCTGAATTCAGGCTTCATGATACCGCAGGTCACGGCGGCCGCTTTGGTTAGCGAAAACAAAGGCCGGGCATTCCCGGCTGTGGTCGATTCAATTCCAACATCCGCGAACCAGGAAGACCACGTTTCCATGGCCGCCCATGGTGCGCGGCGGCTGATCACAATGACAGATAATCTGCGCGCGGTCATCGCGATAGAATTGCTGGCGGCGGCGCAGGGGTGCGATTTTCACGCGCTGCCATCCAGCTTCGTTCTGGAAGCAATCCGAAAAACGATACGCGGCAAAATCTCGCATCTAGATGATGACCGCTATTTTGCTCCGGATATCGAGGCCGCAATTGCTTTGGTAAAAACAGGTGTGTTTGCCAATGAAAACCTGCCAGGTGTTGCATGAGCTGGCTGAAAATTCACCGAGGCAAAGCGCGGCTCATCGTTAGCATTCCGCATGCCGGAACGGAAATTCCGGAAGTCTTTGAGCCAGCTTTAGTTTCGCTCTGGCTGGCGCGTAAAGACGCCGATTGGTGGCTGAAAGAGCTTTATAGTTTTGCAGAATCATTCGATGCCACCGTTATCAGCACGGAAGTTTCCCGCACGATCATTGACCTGAACCGCGATCCTTCGGGTAAGTCCCTTTACCCGGGCCAGGCAACAACTGAACTTTGCCCATCGACGACCTTCGACGGGGAGGCGCTTTATCGGGGGAGTATGTCACCCGAAGGTCTCGCCCACCGGCGCCTGAATTATTTTGATCCCTATCATGATGCAATCACCAAAGAGATTTCCCGGCTGAAATCCATCCACGAATCGGTTGTGCTTTATGATTGTCATTCTATCAGAAGCAGCATACCGCGCTTATTTCCAGGCACCTTGCCGAATTTCAATATCGGCACCAATGACGGTAAGTCTTGTAAGCCTGCGCTGACCGAACGTATTTCCGGCATCTGCGCTGCGGCGCAACAATTCACTCATGTGGTTAACGGCCGCTTCAAGGGCGGCTATATCACACGCCATTACGGGGACCCCGCTAACGGCGTCCATGCCATTCAAATGGAGCTGGCTTGCCGGGGTTATATGCGGGAGCCGACGATGCCAGACGAAACAAATTGGCCCTCGGTTTATGACGAGGCCTTCGCAGCGCCGCTGCGCAATATCCTGATGAACATTTTTGAAAGCATCTGCAGATGAGCCGTCTCGACAATGCCCGCATCATCCACGCCCCGCATGGCAGCATGCTCTCTGCCAAATCCTGGCAGACCGAAGCGCCGATGCGCATGCTGATGAACAATCTAGACCCGATGGTCGCTGAACGGCCGGAGGAACTGGTCGTCTATGGCGGCATCGGCCGCGCTGCGCGGGATTGGAACGCGTATGACAAGATCGTTGAGGTCTTGAAGCGGCTTGAAGCCGACCAGACGCTGCTGGTGCAATCCGGCAAGCCGGTCGGTGTGTTCCGCACCCATGAAAATGCGCCCCGCGTGCTCATCGCCAACTCGAACCTGGTGCCGCACTGGGCTACATGGGCTCATTTCAATGAGCTCGACCGTAAGGGCCTTATGATGTACGGCCAAATGACCGCCGGCTCCTGGATCTATATCGGCAGCCAGGGCATCGTTCAAGGCACGTACGAAACTTTTGTTGAGGTCGGCCGCCAGCATTTCAATGGTGACCTTTCGGGTAAATGGATACTAACAGCCGGTCTGGGCGGCATGGGCGGCGCTCAGCCATTGGCCGCCACCATGGCGGGTGCGAGTTGCCTTGCGGTGGAATGCCAGGACAGCCGTATCGAAATGCGCTTAAAAACCCGCTACGTGGATGTGCGTGCCAATACTTTGGATGAAGCGCTCGAAATCATCAACCGCTCCGTGGCCGAGAAAAAGCCAATCTCCGTTGGTCTGCTGGGCAACATCGCAGACGTTCTACCGGAACTTCTGCGACGCGGCATAAAGCCGGATGTGCTGACAGACCAAACCTCCGCCCACGACCCCATAAACGGCTATCTGCCAAAAGGCTGGACGGTTGCGGAATGGATCGAACGTCGCGAAAGCGACCCGAAATCCGTTGAAAAAGCCTCCCGTGCCAGCATGGCCGGCCATGTAAAAAACATGCTCACCTTCGCCCGCATGGGCGTGCCGACGCTGGATTACGGCAACAACATCCGCCAGATGGCCAAAGAAGAAGGTGTGGCTGACGCTTTTGATTTCCCCGGCTTCGTGCCGGCCTATGTCCGCCCGCTTTTCTGCCGCGGCATCGGCCCGTTCCGCTGGGCCGCCCTTTCCGGCGACCCGGAAGACATCTACAAAACCGATGCAAAAGTGAAAGCACTCCTGCCTGACAATATGCACCTTCACAACTGGTTAGATATGGCCCGGGACAGAATAGCCTTCCAGGGCCTGCCAGCCCGCATCTGCTGGGTCGGCCTCGGGGACCGCCACCGCCTCGGCCTCGCGTTCAACGAAATGGTCGCCAGCGGCGAACTATCTGCCCCCGTCGTCATTGGCCGCGACCACCTGGATTCGGGCTCCGTCGCGTCTCCCAACCGGGAAACCGAAGCCATGCGCGACGGCTCGGACGCCGTCTCAGACTGGCCGCTCCTCAATGCCTTGCTCAACTGTGCGTCCGGCGCCACCTGGGTCTCTATCCACCATGGCGGCGGAGTCGGCATGGGCTTCTCCCAACACGCCGGCATGGTCATCTGCGCGGACGGCACACCAGAAGCTGCTCGCCGCATCGCCAACGTCCTCTGGAATGATCCCGCTTCCGGCGTCATGCGCCACGCCGACGCCGGCTACGAAATCGCCCAAAACTGCGCCCGCCAGTTCCAACTCGACCTGCCGAGCCTTTGAGACCAATGCTTATTAGTGTCAACATAGAGCGAACAAAGCAATGGGGCAAAGCCCCATGACCTTGCTTACTTTTTGTTAGTCCAATCACCACTGCCTAAATGGCAGCGGCGCCAACTTCGCCGGTTCGGATGCGTAGTGCGTCTTCGACAGCGGAGATGAATATTTTGCCATCCCCGATTTTACCGGTGCGGGCGGAATTGACGATGGCTTCGACGGCGCGGTCGACAAGGGCGTCTTCACAAACGACTTCTATTTTCACTTTTGGCAGGAAGTCTACCACATATTCTGGGCCGCGATGGCTTTCGGAATGGCCTTTCTGCCGGCCGAAGCCTTTTGCTTCAAGCACGGTAATTCCTTGCAGGCCCACCTCGTTCAGCGCGTCGCGTACTTCGTCCAGTTTGAATGGTTTGATAATCGCTTCGATTTTTTTCATTTTGCAAACACCCGTAAGCAGGGCGTTCTCCCTTTTATGTGACATGGCGTTTTTGCGCCGGCCAACCGGCTGGCGGCAAACCCGTCACACGCTACGCGCGAGATTGCAACTGTGCTGCGCGCAGGACAGTTACTCGCTCCAAGCGCAACCGTCATTTGCGCGCGGCGATTGTCCAGGGCGAGAATTTCTCCAACAATGGCGCGTTTTCGGGGTCTAGCAGTACATTGTCTCCGGTGATTTTGGTATGATGCAGCAGGGGAAGGGCTTCTAGGAGGCCCGCGGTATCGCGGCACACCACGCGTACGGGCGGGACGGCTGCCATGAATCCGAAATGCCCATGGCCTTACGCCCAATCTTCTTCATTTCCGCGGCGGTGCAAGATAATCATCACCGAGCCGGAAAACATTGCGATCTGGTAGGCGCCGCCACCTTGCGTCGTGATGAAGTGATGGCAGCTTCTATACAGCATGTGTTTAAAAGTGTTGATGTCGGTAGTTCCGCCGCTGTTACAGTATACGCTAAAAAGCGTATCGAAGCAGATCACATCGAGGCGGCGCTCCAGGACGGCGCGGTCGTCAAATTGTTGGAAGCGGTTATGGTCTTCAACATAGCCGGGCTGCGTGGCGGCGATGCCATGGCGGATGTATACGATCGTGACACTGGCTTTTAGTGCATGAAAGGGCGAATCGAGGACCTCGAGCGGCCCGGCAGCCCATTCCGTATTGTATTCATTGTGGATCACCAGGATTGGCTTGCCGAAAACAAAGCCCGGCCGGTCCGGCCGGTTGGCGAATTTTGCGCGCAGATCGGGCGGGAAATGAAACGGGCAGCGGCCCTGGCCATCAAAGCTATGCTCGTCGCGGACCGGCAGCCGGAGCGGGCGTTGCGCCGGAGGCGCGGGCGCCTGACTTTTTGATAATCTCGGCGGCGCTGAGATCATCATAAAAACAATTCATGCCTCGATATGTCTTAATCCTGTGGCGGTGTAGAAGTTCCGCTTTGGCAAGCCACGTTCAAAATGGCAGAAAAAAGACGAGTTCCGTGCCGAATTCACCTTTATTCAAGGGTTTCCGGCAATTCGCTGGGAAGGCCTGTGAAAAACGGCGTGACGTGCAATGTATCCATGCCACATAAAAACATGGGTTAAGATGCAATACCGAAGGTTGTAAAAAGACGAAAACTGGCGCTTGAGCCCCAGTTGAGATATAATTTTAACGTTTTCCTGGACGAAAATAGATGAGATTTCCGTTACGCGGCGTTGAACGGCAAATGGTGGTGAATGCGGCACGGTTGCGTCCGGAATTCGCGGCCTTTCGGGGAATTCCGCCGGAGCTGGATGATGCGGTCTTTGCCCGGCCGGCACTGCTGGAATTTTTCCTCCGCCTGGCGCTCGAGGAGGCGTTTCTGGCCGGGAAGGGTGTGGGCGCTTGCCGTGCCCGACTTGCCGCCGCCCGCGCCGCGGCGCAGTTCATCCGGGCCGAGCTCGATACGCTCTCCCCGGAAGATCGTGCCGCCCTGCCAGGCTGGGTGGGCGCCATGGCCGGAGATGTGGCGCCGGGTGCTGCGACGTTGCAAGCCGCCGCACCTGGCGCGACTGCGGCGGATATCGCCCGCATCCGGTCCGTCTGGCCATTGCTCGGCACCGTCGAGGCGCTGATGGAAACCGGCGGGGATATCCGCCTGGAAACCGACCCGCGCTCGGCACTCAACGGCTATGGCTGTAGCCATCGACCACGGCCCTGGGCGGTCACATTTGCGTCCTCCACCGCCTCTTCCTCATCCGAACGTGGCTATGTAGCGGCGGACAAGGTGCGGCTGCGCACAGCGGCAGCGCTGCTGAGCGGGGATAGGCGCAAGGCCGTTTCCAACGTGCTGGCAGGCGTGCGCCGCGGGATTGGCCGGGCCTATGGACTCATGCCCGACTGCAGCGTTGTGCTTGCCGCTTCCGGTACGGATACGGAGCTGCTTGCCCTCGCCCTTACACAGCTTGCGGGGCGCGATTTGCCAATCCGCAATATTCTGATCGCGCCGGAAGAGACCGGCCGAGGCGTACCGATGGCGGCGCGCGGCCACCATTTTGCCGTCAATACAGCGCTTGGCGCGGATGTGACGTTCGAGGCGCCGATTCCCGGGTTCCGGCCCGATACCGAAATTCTGCCCGTTCCGCTCCGCGGTCCCGATGGCGGTGTGCGGCCGTTCGCGGATGTGGAGGCCGAAATCGCGGCGCTGGTGGCCGATGGCGTCGCGGCCGGGATAAAAATCATCTTGCACGCGCTGGATCTCTCCAAGACGGGCCTGCTCGCCCCCTCTCCAATGTTTCTGCGCCATCTGCGTGCCGCGCATGGAGAAAAATTTGATATCGTGGTGGATGCCTGCCAGGCGCGGCTTTCCTCCGCCTCGGTGCGGGCTTATTTGGCGCTAGACGCGGTGGTGCTGATCACGGGGTCGAAGTTTTTCACCGGCCCGCCTTTCGCTGGCGCGGCCCTGCTGCCGCATTCCATTGCTGCGCGGCTGCGCCACGGACGTTTGCCGGAGGGTCTGGACGCATATTTCGGCCGCGATGAGTTCCCGTCTACGCTCAGGGCCGCCGCAAGCCTTCCGCCACTGGGCAATTACGGCCTCGCCCTGCGCTGGCATGCCGCACTCGCGGAAATGCGGGCGCTGTTGCGCGTCCCGGCCACTCGGCGCGCGGAGATTTTGCAAGTCTTTGGCGAGACGGTTCGGCGAAAAATTGCCGCCACGCCAAAGCTTCACCTGCTGGAACAGCCGGAGATAAGGCGGCACGAAACCGGCGAGACATGGGAAGCCCTTCCCAGCATCTTCAGCTTCACGCTCCGCGCCCCGCACGCGCCGGAGCGTAATCTCACGCCGGTGGAAGCCCGGGCCGTGTATCTTTGGCTGAACGCCGATCTTTCAGGGCTGCTACCAGCCCATCCTGCGGCGGGTCGAATCTGTCATATCGGACAACCCGTGAAATTGCCCGCGCCGCAGGGGGCACAGGGTGTGTTACGCGTTTCCGCGGGCGCGCGACTGATTTCAGGTGAGCCGTCGCATCGGGGCCTGTCCGGCAAAACCCGTGTCGCGCGCGAACTGGCTGACCTCGCGACGGTCTTTGACAAAATTGAATTGATTTTGGCGAACTGGAACCTGCTTTGGGCCGCCAATCCGGCGCCGCGCTACCGTGCCGCAGGCCCGGGCCCGCGTGTGCTGAGCGCATTTTCCTTGACATCCGGTGGCATTCCGGTCCCATTCACGTAAACGTAAAGCGGAGCAAATCCGGCGCGAGGAAGGACAAGAAAATGAACGTCACAACGATGATTTCGCCTGAAGCGGCCACGTCCGGCTCGGCCATTCAGGAAGTTTTTCGCCGCCAACAGCAAATGGCAATTTCGCTGCGAACCTCAACCGCGGAGGCACGTATCCAAAAACTGAGGAAGCTGGAAGCCGCCGTGCTGGCGCACCGGGAAGCGATCTACCAGGCGCTGCATGCGGATTTGCGCAAGCCGGAGACGGAGGCTGATCTTTCCGAGATCATGCCGGTGATCAGCGAAATCCACCATACCGCGAAGCATCTGAAATCCTGGATGCGAACCAGGCGGGTTGCGCCGACGATGACCCTGCTCGGCACCCAGGCCAGGCTGCGCTACGAACCAAAGGGCGTGTGCTTGATTATTTCACCGTGGAATTATCCGATCAACCTGACGCTCGGGCCGCTGGCCTCCGCCATCGCGGCGGGAAACACGGCGATCATCAAGCCGTCGGAACTGACGCCATCTTGTTCGGCCGTGATGGCGGAGCTTATCCATTCCGCCTTCGATCCGGGTGAGGTCGCGCTGTTCGAAGGCGATGCGGCGGTCTCGACGGAGCTTCTGGCCCTGCCCTTCGACCATATTTTCTTCACCGGCAGTCCCGCCGTTGGAAAAATCGTAATGGCGGCGGCGGCAAAAAATCTCTCCTCCGTCACGCTTGAACTTGGCGGCAAAAGCCCGGTGATCGTCGATGAGACGGCGGATGTGAAGAAGGCCGCGAATAGTGTGATGTGGGGCAAGTTCATCAATAACGGGCAGACCTGCATCGCGCCGGATTATATGTACGTGCATGAGAAAATACTGACGGAATTTCTTGAAAGTTCTAAAGCCGCGATCACGAAAATGTATGGGCAAGACGCGCAGGCTAGCCCGGATTACTGCCGCATGGTGAATGAAAAGCATTTTTCGCGGGTGAAGCGGCTGATCGACGATGCCACGTCCAAAGGTGCGCGCATTGCCGCCGGCGGCGCCGTGGAGACCGGCGATAAATTCATCGCCCCCACCTTGCTCACCAATGTGAGCGAGACAGCCGAGATCATGGCGGAAGAAATTTTCGGCCCCGTGCTGCCGTTGATTTCCTATAGCGACGTTTCAGTTCCGATCTCGTATATTAACAAAAACCCCAAGCCGCTGGCGCTTTATGTGTACTCGAAGAGCGATGCAATGATCAACCGAGCGATCAGCGAGACCTCGACTGGCGGGTCATGCGTGAACATGTCCATGCTGCATTTCTCTCACGCCAACCTGCCCTTCGGCGGCGTGAACAATAGCGGCATCGGCTCCTCCCACGGAATTTTCGGCTTTAGGGCTTTTTCCCACGAACGCGCAATCCTGCGCGACCGCTTCAGCACCATCCCCATGCTTTTCCCGCCTTACACGAATCGCGTGAAGTTGCTGGTGAAGTTAACGTTAAAATATCTAACGTAGCTGCGTTCATCGTGTTGCCGCATTGCGAGGAGCGCAGCGGCGAAGAACGCCATCTTTCTCTGACGGCAGACCTGAGGGTATATTTTCGCAGGCTGGCAGCGATATTGGAAGCCGTGAAATCAACCCTGTCTACGGCGACATATATTCCGGCTTCCTGCAAGCCTCGCTGGGGTGGTCTTGTTCATGATCTTCCGGCCTGGGTTCGGCGCTGCCGAGCCAAGCCTGCATAACTGCAACGTTGAATTTCAGCGCACCTTGCATGAACGCCATTTGCGATTCGATCATGGGCCGGAACGCCTCAAAGCCTAACCTATCATCCGCCATGTCAGCCTCCATCGATTAAGCCCAAGCCATAGCCGATACGGTGCAAAGCTTCCTTGATTCAAATCAAGGAACCGGCTCCCTGACAACTGAAGTCTTACCACCGACCACTGACCCCAGCCTGATCCGCCCTTCGCCGCCCTTGCCGAAGAGCGTGCCGCCGGTGAAACTGGCGTCGGCGTTTTGTTCAGGCGCCAGCTGAGATTCCAGCAGCGCATCGGCCGTCATCGCGGCCTCGATGGTCAGACCGTTCCGGCTGATGGTGATCCTGGCATGCGAGCCGGTTGCGGCGATGCGCTCAATCCGCCAGGCGCCGGCCGGATTGGCGGCAGGCACGATATGATGTGGCCGGACATAGGCGGTCACCTCGCCATCCGGCGCATCGGCGGTGCCCAGAGGGAACCCCGCCGCGGCATAGACCGTCCCGTTATGGATGGAAGCCAGTAACACGTTGCTTTCGCCGAGAAATTCATGGACAAAGGCATTGGCGGGCGTCTGGTATATCTCAATCGGCGTGCCTTCCTGGACGATTTTGCCAGCATTCATGATGACGACGCGGTCGGCAAGGTCAAACGCCTCCTCCTGGTCATGCGTTACGAAGATCGTGGTGATGTTCATGTCCTCGTGCAACTGGCGCAGCCAGCGGCGCAGATCACGGCGTACCACCGCGTCCAGGGCGCCAAAGGGCTCGTCCAATAGCAGCACGCGGGGTTGGCTCGCTAAGGCGCGCGCCAGTGCCACTCGCTGTCGCTGCCCGCCGGAAAGCTGCGCCGGATAGCGGCCGGCGAGGGTCTCCAACTGAATGAGCTTCAGCAATTCCTCAACCCGCTCCGTTACCGCGGGCTTAGGCGCTTTTCGGATACGCAACGCGAAAGCGATATTCTCAAACACCGACATGTGCCGGAATAATGCGTAATGCTGAAAAACAAAGCCGACGCCGCGTTCTTTCGGCTTGCGCCCAAGCGCATCCGCCCTGTCGATTTTGATCGTACCTGCATCCGGCTGGTCCAGCCCGGCGATCAGGCGCAGCAGCGTGGTCTTGCCGGAACCGGACGGCCCCAAAAGTGCCAGCAATTCGCCAGGCCGCACGGAAAGATTCACATCGTTCAGCACGGTATGCGGCCCGAACCGCCGCACAATCCCGGCGATTTCGATTTCCGTACTCATACCGGCCCCCATCCGACGGCTGACAACTGGCGACTGATCACTACCTTGCCCTCTTCCGTCTCACGGCGTGAATCTCATCCCGGTGCCGCCATTCTAAGGCCGCCTTCAACACCAGCGTCAGCAGTGCCAGCATGGCAAGCAGAGAAGCGACGGCAAACGCCGCCTGAATCTCATAGCTTTCATACAGAGATTCAACCGCCAGGGACAAAGTATCCGTCTGCCCGAAAATCTTGCCGGAAACCACGGAAACCGCGCCAAACTCGCCCATCGCGCGGGCGTTGCAGAGCAACACGCCGTAGAACAGTCCCCAGCGCAGCTTGGGCAGGGAAATCCGGAAGAAAATCTGCAGCCCCCCGGCGCCCAGGGTCACCGCGGCTTCTTCTTCGTCATTGCCCTGTTCCTGCGCCAGCGGAATCACCTCGCGGGCAACGAATGGGAAGGTGACGAAGGTCGTGGCCAGGATCATGCCGGGCAGCGCGAAGATGATCTGGATGTTGTGATCGGACAACCAGCCGCCGAACAGCCCGTTCAGCCCGAACAGCAGCACCTCCAGCAGCCCGGCGATGACCGGGGAGATTGAGAAGGGCAGGTCGATGAGGGTAATGAGCAGGTTACGGCCGACAAAATCGAACTTGGCGATGCACCAGCTCGCCATGATGCCGAAAATGAGATTGGCTGGCACGGCGACCGCGGCGATGACGAGCGTGAGGTAAATGGCGTCCGCCACGTTGGGGTCGATGAGCGCGTTGAAATACGTGCCAACCCCGGCGGAAAGCGCTTCCGAAAACACAATCACCAGCGGAAACACCAGGAACAGCGTCATAAAGACGAGGGCAACGGTGATCAGAATATTCTTAACCGCCATGGCGGTTCCGAACCCAGGCCTGGAGCAGATTTATGGCGAGGAGAAGCAGAAACGAGACGAACAGCATCAGCGTGCCGATAGCGGTAGCCCCCTGATAGTCAAACTGGTCCAGCTGCGCGACGATGAGCAGCGGCAGAATTTCCGAGACCATCGGCTTATTGCCGGCGATGAAAATGATGGAGCCATATTCGCCGAGGCAACGCGCCAGCGCCAAGGCGAAGCCGGTGAGCAGCGACGGCAGGATGGCGGGCAGGCTGATACGTAGAAAAATCTGCAACTCCGTGGCGCCCATCAGGGATGCCGCTTCCTCCTGTTCCACCTCTAAGTCCTCGATCACCGGCTGAACGGTGCGGACGATAAAGGGCAGCGAAATAAACATCATAGCCACTACAATGCCCGCGGGCTGGAAGGCGATTTGAATGCCAAACGGCGCGAGGACGGCGCCAATCCAGCCATGCGGGGCGTAAAGCGTGGAAAGCGCAATGCCGGCAACCGCGGTGGGCAGCGCGAAAGGCAGATCAACCAGCGCATCCGCCAAGCGCCTCCCGGGAAAGCGGTAACGGGTAATCACCCAGGCCACCAGCAGCCCAAAAAACAAATTGATGAAACTCGCCATGAAGGCGGTTGAA
>Ga0116226_10001078_pt1 | contig 23708 bp, 17 predicted proteins | sample S1TSphfallax_FD_89692 | JGI IMG/M metagenome (GOLD analysis project Ga0116226, IMG submission 89692) | Host-associated microbial communities from peat moss isolated from Minnesota, USA - S1T2_Fa - Sphagnum fallax MG | ecosystem: Host-associated > Plants > Peat moss > Unclassified | place: USA... | reverse complement strand
GGCAGGGCCTGGTCCAGAGCCGTCTGCTCCAGATGATAGAACCAGACCTCGGTCACGCCTGGCCTCCCCACGGCGCCCGGCGGACGCACCACCTAGATTCTGACAACGTCAAGGCGGAACGCTGCGTCGGCGGCAGACCTGCAACGGCCGCCACGATGACGCTGGCGATGCGACCGGCGTTACGATCATCCAAGCCCTACCCCTCGAACCCGTCGGCCACCAGCCGGTTCAAAAGGCGCACGCCGAAACCGGTCGCGCCTTCGGGGATGGTGGGGTTGCTGGAGGGTTTTTTCCAGGCGGTGGAGGCGATGTCCAGGTGCGCCCAAGGCACGTTGTTGACGAACTTCTGCAAGATCAGGGCGGCGGTGATCGAGCCGCCGGGCCGCCCGCCGATGTTTTTCATATCGGCCGCCAGGCTCTCGAACTGGCGCTCGTACTGAGGCGGCAAGGGCATGCGCCAGAGGTTCTCGCCCTCCGCCTTGGAGGCGGCCAGCAGGCCCGCGGCGAGGGGATCGTCGTTGGCGTAAAGACCGGCGTAATCGTTGCCGAGCGCGACGATAATCGCGCCCGTCAGGGTCGCCAGATCGACCATGAACTTCGGCTTGAAACGATCCTGGCAGTACCAGAGCGCGTCGGCCAAGACGAGCCGGCCCTCCGCATCGGTATTGATCACCTCGATGGTCTGGCCCGACATGGAGGTCACGATATCGCCGGGGCGGGTCGCCTTGCCGTCGGGCATATTCTCCACAAGGCCCAAGATGCCGATGGCGTTGACCTTGGCCTTACGCCCGGCCAGGACATGCATGAGACCCGCCACGGCGCCCGCGCCGCCCATGTCCCACTTCATGTCCTCCATGCCCTCCGGCGGCTTTAGCGAAATGCCGCCGGTATCGAAACACACCCCCTTGCCGACGAAGGCGATGGGCTGGGCGGCGGGATCGTCGGCGCCCAGCCACTGGATCACCGCGAGCTGGCTCTCCCGCGCGCTGCCCAGTCCCACGCAGAGGAGCGAGCCCATGCCCAGCGCCTCAAGCTCGGGCTCACCCAAGATTTCGACCTTCAAGCCCATGGGCTCCAGCGCCTTAACGCGGGCGGCGAACTCCGCCGGATAAAGGACGTTGGCGGGCTCCGAGACCAGATCGCGGCTGAAGACGATGGCGTCAGCCAGAGCCTTCAGGGGCGCATAGGCGGCCTGCGCCGCCTCCACATCCTCGACAGCCACCTGAACGGTCGCGATCGAGGGCTTCTTGTCGGGCTTTTCCGTGGTGCGGTACTTGTCGAAACGGTAGGCGGCGAGCGCCACGCCGAACGCCGCCCGCGCCGCCTGGGCGGGTGTGAAGCCGCCAAAATCCAGCGTCAGGGCCGAAAGCCCCGTCGCCTTCACCGCCTGATAGACCGACGCCGCGCCCTGCTCGATCGCCAGATCGTCAAGCTTTTCGGCTTCGCCCAGACCAAACGCCAGCAGGCGGCCGACCTGCGAACCCGAAGGCGCGATCAGGTCCAGCGTCTGGCCCTTGCCGCCCTTGAATCGGCCGGCGGCCAGGGCGCGGGTCAAGGCGCCGCCGACCGCCGAATCAGCCTCCGCCGCGGGCCCCGCCAAACCCTCGCCGTCATAGATGGCGACGGCGAAGGCGGTCGATGACGCCGCGTCCGACAGGGCGACCCCGTCGGCAGCCGAGGGGCCGCGCCTCAAAACAAAACCGATCTGCATTTTCTATCAGCCTCCATGGCGTCTGGGACACGGCTTAGGGCAAAAGCGCACCCGGAGCGAGGGTTGACGCCCCGCTGTTGGCGATGTGGGCTCGGCGCGTGTAGAAGCAATGCTCCCCGGTCCGAGCCCGGCCTTGGGTTGTTTGCGATTCTTGAAGTTCATGCGACCTCGTCACACGCCGCCCTTAGAACGCATAACCGGGGAGCCCATCACCGGCGCCCAAGCCCCGAAGGATGCGGCGGCGACTAGGGCGAGATCTGGGGCGACATCTGGAGCGACAAGTTTGGGTATGGGCGCCCTGGCGGCCAAAGGCTTGGCGGCCAAGGGCTTGGCGGCCAAGGCGGCCAAGGGGCTTAGCCACTCAAGGGTTTGGCGGCGTACCGCGGCCGAGCTGCCGGGCCTCTCCAGCCTCACCGTTCGCCTTCGGCTGACCCGGATCGAGCGCTACGTCCTGAGGCAGACGCTTTTGGGCGTTGGCGGGGCCTTGGCCGTGCTCTCGGCCTTGCTGACCCTGATCGACTTCGTGGAGCTGTCCCGCACCATAGGGGTCCAAGCCAAGGATTCCACGGTAATGGATATCTTTGGGCTGACCCTTTTGGATGCACCGGCCAAGATTTTGCAGATCTTCCCCTTCGCCTTTCTGTTCGGCGTGCTGGCGGCCTATGTGAACCTCAATCGGCGCAGCGAGCTGGTGGCTTTGCGAGCCGCGGGCGTGTCGGCGTGGAGGTTCATCTTCCCGGCAGGCGGGGCGGCCGTGGTGATCGGCGTCGCGACCGTTTTGATCCTCAATCCCATCGCTTCGGCGCTCAGCGACGTCTACACCCGCGTGGAGACGCAGATGCTGAACGGCGACAATGTTCAGCACAACAAGGCGCTATGGCTGCGCCAGGGCGACCGGCACACCCAGGTCATCATCCGCGCGGCGACGCAGCTTGGCTCGGGCGTACAGCTTCGCGACGTGGTGCTGTTCGTCTATAAGATCGACGCCGACGGCGCCTTTCAATTCAGCCGCCGCATCGAGGCGGATCAGGCGCGATTGGTTGACCATCGTTGGGTCTTAAGCGGCGTCAAAGAGGCCAATCCCGGCGCCGAGGCCACTCAGGTGGACGAGATCACCCTGCCGTCGACCTTGAATCAACGCACAGCGTTGGAACGCTTTTCCTCGCCCCAGGCCGTGCCGTTTTGGAGCCTGCCCGGCATGATCGCCAGGACCGAGCGGGCGGGCTTCTCGGCGACACCTTATCGGCTGCAATTTGACCAGCTCCTGGCGACGCCCCTGATGTTCGCCGCCATGTCGGTGCTGGCGGCGGCCTTCTCCCTGCGGCTGCTGCGGCTTGGGGGACTGGCGCAGCTGGCGGGATCGGGCGTGGGCTTGGGGTTCGTGCTTTATTTCCTAGGGCAGTTTTTCAACTCGCTCGGCCGGGCGGAGATCATTCCGCCATTCATGGCCGCCTGGCTGCCGCCGCTGTTGGCGCTTTTGGCCGGCTTCACGGCGCTCTGCTACACCGAAGACGGTTGACCCGCTCGCCCGTCCATTGGAGGAAACGGCTCCCTGGCCGCTACTCAGCGTCCGCCGATCAAAAGGTCGCTGTCCTGATGCGTTTCGCCGACCTGTTCGGATTGGCCGCCTGTCGCGGCCCGGGTCAGCGAACCCGCGCCGCCCCTACGGCCCGACGGCTGGCGCCTCCCGTCCCAAGAGCGCGGATGTTGGCGCCTGCTGTCCACCCGGCGCGGATTTTGGTGATTCTGGGCGCCGTCCTGGTCGCCTGCCTTCATGGCGGCGTGGCGCACGCTCAGTTCGGCCCCACCACCCATAGCGCCGCCCCGATCCCCGACGACGGCCTTGGCCCTCGCGACGTCATGATCCAGGCCGACACCCTGATCGATGACCGGGACAACAATACCGTCACCGCCCAGGGTCGCGTCGAGGCCCGCATGCAAGGGCGAACCCTGCGCGCCGACAAGCTGGTCTACAATCGGGTCACGGGCGCTGTGAATGCGACCGGCCATGTGGTGGTCGTCAACGCCGACGGCACGTCCGAATACGGCTCCGAAATGGTCATGGACGACCAGTTTCGGGCGGCGCTGGCCTACGGCTTCGCCATGCGCGAGCAGGACAACATCACCCTGGCCGCCGGCGTTGCCGTGCGACGCAACGAGACTATCGATCAGCTCAACAACGCGGTCTACACCGCCTGCAACATTTGCGCGAAATCGGGCGCGGCCAAGAACCCGACCTGGTCGATCCAGGCCACCCGGATCATCCAGGATCGCGAACGCCATGTGATCTACTACCAGAACTTCATTGTGCGCATCCTGGGCGTGCCGATCTTCTATTCGCCGGTCTTTTGGCATCCTGATCCGACGGCGCCGCGCCAGTCGGGCTTTCTGACCCCCAAGTTCCAGTACGGCGCACGCCGGGGCTTCAGTTACGAGCAGCCCTACCTGTTCGCCGCAAACCCCTCCACCGACGTCGTGGTGTCGCCTCAGATCAACACCCGCGTCCTTCCGCTCCTCAATCTGGAATGGGTTCAGCGCTTCTATTCAGGTATGGTCGATATCCGCGCCGGCTATACGGACGAGAGCGACTTCGATAATCACCATTTCTATGGAACGCCATCGTCGCGCAGTTACGTGCTTGGCCAAGGGCTGTTCGAAATTGACCCGTACACGAGCTGGGGTTTTGGGCTTGAGCGGGTCGGCGACCCCACCTTCTTCCAGCGCTATTCGACCCCGGAGGTCTATGAGGATCGCGGCCCCTTCCCCACCACCACCAATCACCTGATCAGCCAGCTCTATGTCCGGCGCCAGGATGACGACACCTTCCTCTCCGTTGCGGCGATGGATTTTGAGAACCTGACGGTGTTCGGCCGCAACACGACCGCGGGTCAGCCAAATTATGGCAGCCTGCTTTCGGAGGACAGCAAGGGCTTCCCCTTCGTCGGCCCGTTCGTCGAGGGACACTATAACCCAGGCGAACCGGTGTTCGGAGGGCAGCTCAGCATTTCGACGAGCGGCGTGGCGCTGACCCGCAACGACGAGGTGGTCAGCATCAACGACCCGACCAGCGTGCAGGCGCCCGGCGCCCAACAGTTCCAGCCCGTTAGCAAGACCAACGCCGGATCGATTGAAAACATCGCGACCACGGCGGCCTTGACCAAGAACAATTCGGTAACCGCCCTCACCTACACGGATTATCGCCGGGCGAGCGCCCAAGCCGACTGGAACCGCACCTTCACACTCGACTGGGGCATCAGGGTGCAGCCCTTCGTTCAAGCCCGCGGCGACGCTTTTTCGGTCAGCGACAGCACGCTTTACAGTTTCGGCGTCACGCCTGCGACGATTTCGGTCAAGTCAAACGCGACGATCCTGACCTATGGGAATTCCTACGCGATCAGCACGGTTGGCCAGGACAGCATCTTTCGGGGCCTTGCCCAGGTCGGCGCCAACGTCAGCTGGCCTTTCATCCGCGACTTCGGCGGCGCCAGCGTGATCTTGGAGCCAATGGCCCAGATCGTCGTCGCGCCCCTCCTAGGCGTGAACCCTTACATCCCCAACGAGGACAGCGTCTCGTTCGAATACGACGAGACCAATCTCTTCGCGCTGAACCGATTCCCGGGCGCGGACCTTGTCGAAAGCGGGCAGCGCTTGAACCTCGGCGCCCGAGCGACGGCTGATTGGGGCGGGGGCCATGAGATCAGCTTCATCATCGGGCGCACCTTCCGAGCCGAGCCGGATCCAGCGTTCGATACCGCCTCCGGCCTAGCTGGTACCCGTTCGGATTGGGTCACAGCTGTCAATTTCACGCCCTCGGACTGGTTCACCGCCTACACACGAGAGCGGCTGGATGCGGATACGTTCACGATCCGGCGAAGCGATACGGGCGTCAATTTCGCCCTAGGTCGCGACAGCCTGAGCCTGCGCTATTCCTACAATATCAGCGGCTACCAGATCACCGGCGAGCCTGGGGCCGTCGTGAACGGCGTGACCCTGCCGTTGAACTATGTCAGCACGATCGCGCCCACGGAGGACGCCTCGATCAGCGGACAGATTTTCTTCACCCAGCATTGGGGGATCGGCGCGCTTGTGTCGCGGGACTTGGAAGAGAACATATTTCCGTTCGAACAGTTCGATTTGATATACCAGGATGAATGTCTAAGGCTGGACATACTGTACAATCACAACCAGACCTTTGGGACCGTGATCGGCACATCCAACGCCATAACGTTCCGCATTACGCTTTCCACCTTGGGAGGCACCCCAGCGGCCACCAACAGAGGCGGTACCCGTTAGATGATCTCGCCAGTTCAAGGACAACGCCTATGAGTGTCTCGCGTCGTTTTATGGCCCTGCCGCTCGCCCTCGCCCTCGTCGCCTCCACGACCGCATCCGCGCAGACTGCGGCGGCGGGACCGGGGAGCCTTTTGGGCGGGAGCCGCGACGGCCTGACCCTTCCGTCGCTCTCGGTCGCCAACAACGCCCCCCGGGCGCCCGAGCGCCCCAAGCTGTCGGAGAGCGTGGCCGCCATCGTCAACGATGAGGTCATCTCGTCCTACGACCTTCGCCAGCGTATGCGGCTTCTGGTCGCCACCAGCGGGGTGCAGCCCACGGCGGAAAACCTGCCGCAAATTCAGCGGGAGGCGCTCCGCAACCTGGTGGACGAACACCTGGAAATGAACGAGATCCACGATGTGGAGAAAAAGCAGAAGGACCTGAAGCTGGAGCCCACCGATAAGGAGATCGACGACCGCATCGCCGATATCGCCGCCGGCGCAGGGATCAAGGCCGCGCAATTTCTGGCCACTCTGCGCTCCGACGACGTCGACGTCGAAACCCTTAAGGACCAGATTCGCGCCCAATTGGCTTGGGAACGCTACATCGGCGCCCGGTTCCGCGACAGCGTCGAGGTTGGCGACAATCAAGTCCGCGCCGCCATGGAGCGGGCCAATGCGGAGGCCTCCAAACCGCAATATCTCGTCAGCGAGATTTTCATCGACGCCGCTCGGATCGGCACAGAGAACGCCGCGCTTGAAGGCGCGCGCCAGTTGATCGCTCAGATGCAGCAGGGCGCGCCCTTCCCCTCCGTGGCGCGCCAGTTCTCCAACGCCCCCACCGCCGCCAATGGGGGCGACCTCGGTTGGGTGACCGCCGATGCGCTGCAGCAACCCGAATTGACCAAGGCGATCGAGGAAATGCGTCCTGGCCAGCTCTCCCAGCCTATCGCCTCGGCCGACGGCGTCTATATCCTGGCCCTGCGCGATAAGCGGGCGGGCGTCACCGATACGGTCGTCGATCTCAAGCAGGCGGCGATCAGCCTGCCGCCCAGCGCGACCCCCGATGAGGTGTCCAAGGCCGAGGCGAAACTCGCGGCGCTCCGGGGCAAGCTGGACGGCTGCGACAGCCTGCAGGCCCGCGCCGCCAAGACCCCGGGTGTGCTTGCCGGTGATTTGGGCGAAACCGATGTGAAGGATCTACGCCCCGCCTTCCAGGAGGCCATCGCCAAACTCAAGATCGGCCAGGTGAGCGAGCCCGTGCGCACCGATATCGGCCTTCATCTCATCATGGTGTGCGAACGTCACGCCGCCGGCGCCCACGCCATTACCCGCGCGGCGATCGAGTCCCGACTGCAAGGCGAGCAATACGACATGTACGGCCGTCGCTTCCTGCGGGACCTGCGCAATTCCGCCACGATCGAGACCCGTTGAGCGGGCGCCTTCGTTTCGGCAGGGTCCGGTGACGTCCCAGGCGACCAACACCGCGAATATCAGCGCCCAGACGGCCAGCGTCCAGGCGGCTAGCGCCCTAGCCGCCAGCGTCCGAGCAGCGGGCGCCCCGTTGGCCGCAAATCAACCCCTTGCCTTGACGATGGGCGACCCCGCCGGCATTGGGCCGGAAATCATCGTCAAGGCCTGGGCGGCGCTTCGCCAAGGCGGCCCCGTCTTCATGGTGGTAGGCGATTATGACGCGCTCGCCGCGGCTTCGGCGCGCGGGGTGAAATTACGCCGGATCGGGTCGCCCGAGGCGGCCGCCGACATTTTCCCCGACGCTCTGCCGGTGCTAGACCTGCCGCTGTTGAGCCCGGTGGTGGCGGGAAAACCTTCACCCGCCTATGCGCCCGCGATCATCCGCTGGATCGAGACCGGCGTGGGGCTAGCGCTTTCGGGCGCCGTCAGCGGCCTGGTCACGGCCCCGATCGCCAAGAAGCCCCTCTACGACGCGGGGTTCAGTTTTGCAGGGCATACTGAATTTCTAGCGGAGCTGACAGCCGGCGCGGCCCATGACGGCCCCCGAGGTCCGGTCATGATGTTGGCGACGCAGGGTCTGAGAACGGTTCTGACCACGATCCACCTACCGCTGGCGGCCGCGGTCGCATCCCTGAGCACGGCCCGGATCGTGGAGGTCGGTCAGGTGACTGCCCACGCCCTCACGCACGACTTCGGCGTCGTGCGCCCCCGTTTAGCCCTGGCCGGCCTCAATCCCCACGCCGGCGAAGGCGGGGCCCTGGGGCGCGAAGAGATCGAGATCGTCAACCCGGCCGCCGCGGCGCTCCGGTCCATGGGGATCGACTGCGCCGACGCCCGGCCTGCCGACAGCCTGTTCCATACAGCGGCCCGGGCTCGGTACGACGCGGTGATCTGCCTCTATCACGATCAGGCGCTGATACCGGTGAAGACCCTGGACTTCTGGGGCGGGGTCAACGCCAGCCTGGGTCTGCCGATCGTTCGCACGTCGCCCGACCACGGCGTGGGCTACGACATCGCCGGCCGTGGGCTGGCTCGCGCCGATAGCTTGATCGCCGCGATCCATTTGGCGAGCGATATGGCGAGCGCGCGGGCGCGTGGCCGGGTCGGCGTGGCCGGAGGCGCATGAACCCAGATGACATGAGCCCCGATGAGAGCCTCGCCGGTCTTGCGCCCTTGCGCGACACCTTGGCGGCCCAAGGCCTGCTCGCCAAAAAAAGCTTCGGCCAACATTTTCTGCTCGATTTGAACGTGACGCGCAAAATCGCGCGCCTGGCGGGCCCCTTGGAAGGCCAGACGGTGATCGAAGTCGGCCCCGGACCCGGCGGGCTGACGCGGGCCGTGCTCGAAGCCGGCGCGGTGCGGGTGATCGCGATCGAGAAGGACCCGCGCTTCGCCGACCTCCTGCAAACGCTGGCCGGGGTGGCGAATGGCCGACTGATCATCGTTGAAGCCGACGCGCTTGACGCCGATGAGGCCGCCCTGGTGGCTACCCACCTTTCCTCCGGCCTGTCAGACGCCAGGGTCCATGTCGTCGCCAACCTGCCTTACAATGTGGGGACGCCGCTTTTGATCAAATGGCTGACCGGCCCCTTCACCCCAGACTCCATGACGCTAATGTTCCAGAAGGAGGTGGCGCAGCGGATCGTGGCGAGCGTCGGCGAGGACGACTACGGGCGTCTGGCCGTCATCTGTCAGGCCTGCGCCGCCTGTCGGATCGCCATGACCCTGCCGGCCCGCGCCTTCACACCGCCGCCCAAGGTCGAGTCGGCGGTCGTGCGCTTGGATCCCCGCTCCGACAGGCCCTCGCCCGCGCGCCGGGCCAAGCTGGAGACCGTAACCCGCGCGGCGTTCGGCCAGCGGCGCAAGATGCTTCGCGCCAGTCTCAAGCCGCTCGGCGGCGAAGCGCTGTGCCGCTCAGCCCAGATCGATCCCGCCAGGCGCGCCGAAGAGATCGACGTCGAGGGCTTCCTGAGACTGGCCGACGCCTTGTCGGTTCACGGCTGAACAGCCTTCAGCGCCCTGGCCTTGTTTGGCGCAGTCAGGCCTAAGCGAGACGCCGCATAAGCTTAACGATAAGCTGCGCTCAAGCTAAGCGGGAGCGCATTACCGCATCGGGAATGCCCTTTCATCCGTCTAATTTTAATTTCATCAATCCGGATCTTTTAGCTGAATGCTTCCGGTTGGCCGACGATCCGGTCATTGATGATAAAAATACTGGCCAATTAAGAGTCGATACGAGACTTCGCCGGCAACCTTTATGCCCAGATCGGTCAATTAATATTGTTTCTTTATGCGCCCGCCCTCTATTCAACACCGGCAAGCGACGAACGCGGACGAGAGGCAAATGACTCAACAAGACCGCGCCAAGCGCTGCGAGCCGCTCCTCACAAGCTTGTCCGCGCTGTTCCAGCGGCCTGCGATATTACGGCTCGTGTCGGCTCTCATCGTGTCGGCAAGCGCGGGGTCGGCCTTCTGTGCCACGGCCCAAGCGGCTGGCGCCGATCTCGTGGCGACGTCCGCGACCACCGGTGCGAGCTCTGGGGATGATCAGTCCACAGGGACGGCCGCGGCGCCGGCGCCGGCGTCTAAACCCAAGCCCGACAATCCCTACGATCACCTGGGCGACGATCTGTTTGTCCGCTTCTGGGCCTACCAGAAGCTGGAGCTAGGCATGGACGCCGCCCCGGTCGACCCGACCGTGACGGCGCTCTCGACCTCGCGGGCCGGCTGGCCGGTCACGCCGGAGACGACGCCGCCCATGCCTTTCATGGATTGGCCTTATGGCGGAACGACCTCGCTCGGCGACAACCGGACCGCGTCGGTCGATAGCCCCTTGATGGTCGCGGCCGCCAATACGGGCTTTGGCAAGGCTTTGGCGACATCGGGCATCCAGGCCTACGGCTGGGTCGACGTCGGCGGCAACCTCAGCTCCAGCAACCTGCACGGCGGCAATGCGCCGGCCGCCTACGATTATCAGCCGAACACCGTCCAGCTCGATCAGGCCGTTATCTACGTCGAGCGCACCCCCGATACGGTGCAGACCGACCACATCGATTGGGGCTTTCGGGTCTCGGCGATTTACGGAGAGAATTACCGCTACACCACGTCATATGGATTGGCGAGCTATCAGCTGCTCGATGAAAATAAATTCAATGGCTATGATTTTCCCATGATTTACGGGGAAATATATTTTCCTCAAGTCATGCAAGGTCTGATGGTCCGTATCGGACGATATATATCCTTACCGGATATCGAGGCGCAGCTGGCCCCCAACAATTATATGTATACCCACTCCATTACCTATACATTAGATAATTACACCAACGAAGGCATCCAAACGAGCCTTGCGATCACCAAGCAGTTCATCCTTCAAGTGGGTTTTAGCGCCGGCACCGAAACCACCGTTTGGAATTTGGGGCAAAAGAAGCCCAACCTGTTTGTTCTGGGCGGCGGCGTAGATCCGCTCTACCCCGGCGCACGTTTCGCCAAGGATCCGGGCGCCCAGCCGACAGGTACGGTCTGCGCCCGTTACCAAAGCCAGGACGGCGATAACAATGTCAATATCTGCGCCAATGGCATCAACAACGGCCAATGGGGCTACAACAATCTTCAGTGGTATGGAGTTACCGCCTATCACAAATGGAATCAGTTCTGGCACATCTCGGCCGAGTTCTATGACGAGCATGAAAGCGGCGTGCCCAACGCCAATAACCCGACGGTGCAGAATATTTATGAAAATGGCGGCACACCGTTTTCGCCGCAGTTTATTCCCAATAATGCACCGGACCTCGCCCAGTGCAAAACCGTCGCGACCTTACGCTGCACCGCGTCGGCCGTTGGCGCCGTATTTTATCTTAACTACTCGCCAAACCATCTAAATAATTTTACGCTTCGCGGCGAGTATTACAACGATTTGCAAGGTCAACGCTCCGGATACAAGACCGTCTACAATGACGTCGGCATCGGTTGGCAGCACTGGCTCTCCCCACAGATCGAATTTCGGCCCGAGTTTACATACTATACGAGCACAAGACCGGCTTTCGACGATGGCAATAAAAAGGACGAAAAGGTCCTCTCCGGTGACGTGGTCCTGCACTATTAAGGCTTTCAGCGCCTTACTGGAACCGGCGAAAATGAACAAGTTCGGCCCGCCGCGGCGCGCCCTCAGCTCGACTGAATCAGCAGCCCGTCCACCATGGGCTTGAGCCAGGGGTTGCGCGGGCGCTTCAAACGCTCGGCATGATAGATGTGCGCCAGCTGGGCGTAGGCGTGGTCGAAGTCGTCGTTGACGATCACATAGTCGTACTCGGCCCACATACGGATCTCGCCATAGGCGCGGGTCAGCCGACGCTCGATCACGTCCATCCCGTCCTGGGCTCGGGCGATCAGGCGACGGCGCAGGTCGGCCATCGACGGCGGCAGGATGAACACCCGAACCACATCGGCTGGGGCCTGTTGGGCCACGCTCATCGCGCCCTGCCAGTCGATATCGAACAACACGTCGCGCCCCTGCGCCAGCGCCTCCATCACCGGCGCGCGGGGGCTGCCGTAAAGGTTCTCATGCACATCCGCCCATTCCAGCAGAGCCTGATCGGCCACCATGGCGTCAAACGCCGGGCGGTCGATGAAATAATACTCCCGCCCCTCCTGCTCGCCCGGCCGCGGCGCCCGGGTGGTGCACGAGATCGATAGGTCCAGATCGGCGTGGTCGGCCACCAGGCGCCGCGACAGCGACGTCTTGCCCGCGCCGGAGGGACTGGAAATGACCAGCATCAGCCCGCGCCGGGGGCCGCGCTCAATGGACATGGACGGCTCTCCACAGGCCTGCGCTCACACGGATCATCGATGCTCCATCGGACCTGAGGGCGCCGCCGTTGACGATACGCGATTTTGGGATACGTCGCTTTGGGGTGCGCCGGCCAAGGCCTCGGCCTGGGCGCGCTGCTGTTCGATCCGACGCCAGCGCTGGACGTTCTGCGCATGCTGGGCCAGGGTTGTGGAGAAGGCGTGGCCGCCTGTTCCGTCGGCGACGAAATAGAGGTCTCCGGTGACCGGCGGGTCCATCACCGCGGCCAGCGACGCCCGGCCGGGGTTGTCGATCGGGGTCGGCGGCAAGCCAGGGTTCAAATAGGTGTTGTAGGGCGTGTTGGCCTGAAGCTCCGACTCGCGGATGCCGTGGCCCAGAGGCGCGCCGCCGCTTAAGCCATAAATGACGGTGGGGTCCGCCTCCAACTTCATGCCCTGACTCAGCCGGTTCAGATAGACGGCCGCCACCCGCGGACGCTCCGAGTCCAGCGCGGTCTCCTTTTCCACGATCGACGCCAGAATGACCGCCTGCTCGATGTTGCTATAGGGCAGACCCTTCCGGCGATGCGTCCACAGCTGGGCCAACAGGCGGTCGTCGGCGTCCATCATCCGCTGGAGCACGGCGGCGCGGGTTTCGCCCCGCACCACATCGTAGGTCTCGGGCAAGACCGTCCCCTCCGGCGGCGTCGGGATGTCCCCCGTCAAGACGTCGACGTGCATCAAGATGTCGACGGCCTGGCGAGACGTCGTGCCCTCGGGGATCGTGACACGGTGATGCACAACCTCGCCGGAGCGCATCCTGTGGATCACCGCCGCGAGCGACGCCCTGGACGGAAAGGCATATTCCCCGGCCTTCAGCGCCTTGGCCGCGCCGGTGATCTCGGCCGCCGCCACGAAGATAGCGCCAGACCGGATCACGCCCGCGCGCTCCAGATCGGCGGCGATCTCGCTGGTGTGGGCGCCCTTGGCGAAGACGACGGTAGTGGCGGCCCCAGCCCGCGCCTTTGGCCCCGGCGCCTTGTAAAGCACGACGCCGACGACGACGAGCGCAAGAGCCGCGGCGAAAACCACGCCGAGCGCGGCGCCCAAGCCCGCGAAAACAGGCGGCCCGGCGCCGCCTCTGGGCCAGCGCCCCCCCGCAGCCAAGCGCTCCGGGCGCCGGCTCCGGTTCACCTCACCCCACCTTCCGGAACACGAGGGAGGCGTTGGTGCCGCCGAAGCCGAAGCTGTTGGAGAGGGCGGCGTCGATCTTCATCGGCTTGGCCGTGTGGGGCACGAGGTCGATCGCGGTTTCGACCGAGGGGTTATCCAGGTTGATCGTCGGGGGCGCGATCTGGTCGCGGATCGCCAGGCAGCTGAACGCGGCCTCGACTGCGCCGGCCGCGCCCAGGAGATGGCCGATCGCCGACTTGGTGGAGGACATGACGGCCTTGCTCGCCGCATCGCCTAGAAGGCGCTCTACCGCGCCGAGCTCGATCTCGTCGCCGAGCGGCGTTGAGGTGCCGTGGGCGTTGATGTAGTCGATGTCGGAGGGCTTCAGGCCGGCGTCCTTCAAGGCCGAGGTCATGGCGCGAAAGCCGCCGTCGCCGTCCGACGCCGGCGCGGTGATATGGTGGGCGTCGCCCGATAGGCCATAGCCGATGATCTCGGCGTAGATTTTTGCGCCTCTGGCCTTGGCGTGTTCGAATTCCTCGAGCACCAAGACCCCTGCGCCCTCGCCCATGACGAAGCCGTCGCGATCCTTGTCATAGGGGCGCGACCCCATCTGGGGGCGATCGTTGAAGCCGGTCGAAAGCGCCCGGCACGCCACAAAACCGGCGATTCCCAGCTTGCACACCGCCGCCTCGGCCCCGCCGGCGACCACTACGTCGGCGTCCCCGTAACGGATCATTCGAAACGCGTCGCCGACGGCGTGGGCCCCTGTAGCGCAGGCCGTGACCACGGCGTGATTGGGGCCCTTGAACCCATAGCGGATGGAGATATGCCCGGACGCCAGATTGATCAGGGCGGAGGGAATGAAGAAGGGGCTGACCCGGCGCGGACCCTTGGCTTCCAGCTCCAGGGTGGTTTCGGCGATGCTGTTCAGCCCGCCGATGCCGGAGCCCAAAATCACCCCCGTCCGTTCGCACTCGGTCTGGTCCGTCGGCGTCCAGCCGGCGTCGCGCACCGCCTCGTCAGCGGCGGCGATGGCGTAGAGAATGAAATCGTCGACCCGCCGGCGATCCTTGGGCGACATCACCTGATCGGGGTCGAACGACCCCTCCACATCGGGGCCGCCGCCGCCGCGGCCATCCACGCGAGGAACTTCGCAAGCGATTTTGCAAGCATAGTCGGTCGTGTCGAAGGCCGTAATCGGACCCGCGCCGGATTTTCCGGCCAAAAGCGCGCGCCACGTCACGTCCACGCCCCAGCCTAGGGGCGTAACAAGACCCAAACCTGTGATGACGACACGACGCATTATGTTCCGCCTGTTCTCAAGCTCAGCGCAGCGCGAAAGCGAGGTCCGACACGTGGGAATCGGTCTTCGGATAGCGCTCTAAACTTTTGGAGTTAGAGCCGTTTCCGAAAAAGTCGGCCCGGTCTCACCGTCGGAAAACGCCCTGCGACTCTGCATTAGCGCCCCTTTTATCCGATCCGATCGATTCGATCAGATCGGAAAAGGCTCTGGAGCATCATGCGCCACGACGACTCCGTCTCATCGCAGCGCGCCCGGCTGTCGCGACAGCGACCTCATGAGACCCATGAGGTTTGCGCGCTGAACGGTTGCGGAGCCTCTGCCGACCCCAGGCCTTACTGACCTAGGCGTTCCGAAATGAACTTGACCGCGTCGCCCACAGTTTGAATGTGCTCGGCCGCATCGTCAGGAATTTCGATGTCGAATTCCTCTTCGAACGCCATGACCAGTTCCACGTTGTCGAGGCTGTCAGCGCCGAGATCGTCGATGAAGCTGGCCTTTTCGGTCACCTTCTCAGGATCGGCGTCCAGGTGCTCGATAACAATCTTACGCACGCGTTCGAGGACGTCGGTGGACATAAGGGCTAGCCCCTCTCTCTAGTAATTTGGTTATGCAGGCGGCCGACGTCGGAGACGCAAGGCAGGTCTACAACCGGTTACACCGCAGACCGCATACCGATCAATACATCGGATGCGCTCCAAGAGCGCGAGGCGTAGCATACTCCCTACGGCGACACTAGCGCATCGCAAAAGGCCGAAACTCAGCTAGATCATGGCCATGCCGCCATTAACATGGATGGTCTCGCCGGTCACATAAGCCGCCTCACGACTGGCGAGATAGACGCAGGCGGCGGCGATGTCGACCCCCTCCCCCAGGCGAGCGGCCGGTATGCGGCCGAGAATCGCAGTGCGCTGGCCCTCGTTCAGAGCGTCTGTCATGGGGCTCGCGATAAAGCCGGGTGCGATGCAGTTCACCGTGACGTTGCGGCTGGCCACTTCCTGGGCGAGGGACTTGGAAAAGCCGATCATCCCGGCCTTGGAGGCGGCGTAATTGGCCTGCCCCGGATTGCCGGTCACCCCGACGACGGAGGTTATGCCTAGGATCCGGCCCCAGCGCCGCTTCATCATCCCCTTCAGGGCGGCGCGGGAGAGGCGGAAGAAGGCCTCCAGATTGACCTGCTGCACGAGGGACCAATCCTCATCCTTCATGCGCAGCAAGAGGTTGTCGCGGGTCAGGCCGGCGTTGGAGACCAGAATATCGACCCCGCCGCCCGCCTTCGCTTCCGCCTCAGCCACCAGGCCGTCCACCGAGGCCGGGTCCGCCAGATCGGTCACGACGGTGAAAACGCGCTCGCCCAGCGCCTCGGCCACGGCGGTCAGCGCCGCTTCGCGCGTGCCCGATAGGACCACGCTCGCCCCCTGGGCGTGGAGCGCGCGGGCGATAGCGCCTCCAATACCCCCAGAAGCGCCGGTCACCAGCGCGCACTTGTCCGTCAGATCAAACATATCGGGTCTTTCCGTCTGCCTTAAAGCGTCTGCGCAAAGGCTTCCAACTCGGACGGCGTATTTAGCGCGAGCGCCTCGGTTTCCGGCGAGATGCGCTTGGCCATGCCGGTCAGCACCTTGCCCGCCCCCAGTTCGCAAAAGCGGCTCACGCCCCCCTCCTTCGCCATCCAAAGGATGCTCTCGCGCCAACGCACACGCCCGGTGACCTGCTCGACCAGAAGCGCGCGAATTTCGTCCGGAGCGCTGATCGGGCGAGCGGTGACATTGGCGACAATCGGCGCGCCTGGCGTCGCAACTCGCGTCTGGGCCAGGGCCGTCGCCATCGCCTCGGCTGCCGGCGCCATCAGGGGACAATGGAAGGGGGCCGAGACATTGAGCGGCACCGCCCTGGCGCCTAGGGCCTTCGCCGCCTCGATGGCGCGGTCCACCGCGGCCTTTTCGCCGGAGATGACCACATTGCCCTGGTTGTTGTCGTTGGCGACCACGCAGACGCCGATCTCGGCCCCGGCCGCGGCCGCCTGCTCGGCCAAGGCGACGTCGACCTTTGGCCCGATCAGCGAGGCCATGGCCCCCAATCCGACCGGTACGGCCTTCTGCATCGCCTGGCCGCGCAGCTTCAAGAGCTTGGCGGTCACGCCCAGATCAAGCGCGCCCGCCGCCGCCAGGGCCGAATATTCGCCCAACGAATGACCGGCCGCGAACGCCACGCCGTCGATGCCGATGTTGAACTCCACATCCAGCGTGCGCGCGACCGCCAGGCTGACCGCCATGATCGCCGGCTGCGCATTCTCGGTCAGGCGCAGCTCGTCCTCCGGCCCTTCGATCATCAGGCGGGCGAGATGCTGGCCGAGCGCATCGTCGATCGTGTCGAACACTTCCCGCGCGCAAGCGAAGGCCTCGGCCAGATCGGCCCCCATACCCACGACCTGGCTGCCTTGGCCGGGGAAGACGAAAGCCAAACTCATCTCAAAAGGCTCATTTAATTGTCCGCGACAGCGCTTCGAGGGCCGAACCGTTAAGCGAAAGCCGCCACGCCGGCAAGCGGAGCCCATGAAGCCCATCGCGGCGAGAGGCTTTACATTGTTCTACGAAGAGCCGAATCGCCAAACGCTGGCGACGAAAGAGGAGCATGATGAGACGATGACGACCGCCCTCGATTTGGCCGCCCCCGTCCGATCTGCGTCGGACCAAGCGGCCAACAACCCGCCTCATTTGGAGCAGCCGTACCTGGACCTGCTCGCCGACATCTTGGCGTCCGGCGTTAAGCGCGAAGACCGGACGGGAACCGGAACGCTCGGCGTCTTCGGTCGCCAGATGCGGTTCGATCTGGCGCGGGGCTTTCCCCTCCTGACCACCAAGACGCTGCATTTCAAGTCGATCGTGCTGGAGCTCCTGTGGTTTTTGCGGGGCGACACCAATGTGCGGTGGCTGCAGGAACGAGGGGTGAGCATCTGGGATGAATGGGCGGACGACGCGGGCGAGCTCGGCCCCGTCTACGGCAAGCAATGGCGGTCGTGGGCCGCGCCCGACGGGCGGGCGATCGACCAGGTCGCCAAGCTCGTTCATGGCCTGAAGACCAACCCCAACAGCCGCCGCCACATCGTCAGCGCCTGGAACCCGGCGGAGGTGGAGGACATGGCCCTGCCGCCCTGCCACTGCCTGTTCCAGTTCTTCGTGGCGCAGGGCCGGCTGTCCTGCCAGCTCTATCAGCGCTCCGCTGACGTTTTCCTGGGCGTGCCCTTCAATATCGCCAGCTATGCGCTGTTGACCCTGATGGTCGCAAAGGCCGTCAGCCTGCAACCCGGCGACTTCGTCCATACGCTCGGCGACGCCCACCTCTATCTCAATCACCTCGACCAGGCCCGTCTGCAACTCACCCGCACGCCGCTTGAGCCGCCGACCTTGGGGCTCGGCGACAAGGCCGACCTGTTCGCCTTCGACTACGACGACGTGAAGCTGATTGGATACAAGGCCCACCCGAAAATCGCCGCCCCGATCGCGGTTTGAGCGGGATGGGGTGCAAGTCTGATCCGCGCTGCTTGCTTCGAGACGGGAGCAAGCTCGCGCCTCAGCATGACAAAAGTTATTATGATTCAATTATATTCGTCATGCTGAAGCGCCCCCTAAGGGGCGCCTCGAAGCCCGCGACGCAGCTTCAGTTTCCAACCCTGAAGCCTCCAAGGCGTCGTGTTGACCCAAGGACCGCCCCATGACCCTGCCGCTCGCCCTCGTCGTCGCCCGCGCCCGCAACGGGGTGATCGGCCGGGACGGCAAGCTGCCGTGGCGGCTGAAGTCGGACATGGCGCTGTTCAAGGCCTTAACCTGGGACAAGCCGGTGATCATGGGTCGCAAGACCTGGGATAGCCTGCCTAAGAAACCCCTGCCCGGGCGGCTGAACATCGTCCTGTCGCGCGACGGCGCCTTCGCGCCCGAAACCGCGCTGGTCTGCGACCGGTTTCAGGAGGCGGTCGATATCGGTCGTGAGCACGCCGAGGAGGATGGGGCCGACGAAATCTGCGTGATCGGCGGAACCGCCCTGTTCGCGCTGGCCCTGCCCAAGGCCCGGCGTCTGTACTTGACCGAGGTCGATGCAGACGTGGAGGGCGACGCCCGCTTTCCCGAGCTCGACGAGAGCGCCTGGCGCGAGATGCGCCGCGAGGCGTACCCCGCTGGCGCGGACGATGAGTACGCCTTCACGCTGCGGGTGCTGGAGCGGGCTTAACGAAGTCGACGTTGGCGAACCGCAAACGCCAGGCTAACGTAATACGGTCAGAGCCGCGGGGCGGCTGCACACTTTCAGACGCTCATGTTATATCCACACCATGAGTATTGAAGATACGTCATCGCGTTTGAGTCGCTTAACCTTTCCCAAAGCGGATGGTGAGCTTTCGGCGAATTTGTTTCGCCAGATGGCGGACAACTCACCCGCTATCATGGTGGTCGTCGCGGCGTCGGACCTTCGGATCACCTATGCGAACCAGGCGGGGCGCCGGGCCGCCAAAGGGTGGTCAAGCGATTTGATTGGCTGTCCGGCGTCCGCTGCGTTCACATTCATCGATCCCGTACGTGTCCTCGCCAACATGCCGGCGCAGCTCCGCGCGGTCGCAGACGGTGAAGGGGACGCAGCGATCTGGTGGGATGTGTCCTACGTTCCGCTGGATATGGGGGCGCCCGGGACCGCCGCGATGCTCGTTACGGCCGTCGATGTGACGCACCACGAGATCGAGAAAGCGAAGGCCCAGGCGGCGCAGAACACGCTGGATGCGCTTTTGGACTACATCCCCCAAGGGATAACCATTTCCCGCGGGCCGGAGATCCACGTCGATCGCATCAGCACGCACGGGCTGGCCTTGCTCAAGCGTTCTGACGAGGAACTGACCGGACAGAGCGCCCTGGAGCTTAACGATGTCTGGCAAGTCTATCGGCCAGGCAGCGATGTCCGCCTATCTCCCGCCGAACGCCCCCTTGCCCGCGCCACGCGCACTGGCGACGTGAAGATTAACGAGACGCTCAATGTGCGACGCAGCGATGGCGAGCTGTTGAGCTTCGTGTGCAACTCGGGTCCGATCCGCGATGCGCACGGACGAGTGACCGGCGCAGTGATGGCGTGGCAAGAGGTCGGAGAGCTTCAACGGGCGCAGGCGGCGCTGCGGGAAAGCGAACAGCGGCTGCGGGCCGTGCTGCTGCAGATTCCCGCCGCGATCTTCATCGTCGAAGCGCCAGACGGACGTGTGACGTTCAAGAGCCGCCTGGTGGATGAGGTGCTGGGTCAGCCCGACGCGGATATGGAGAGAGCGAAAGCCACCCGTCGAGGATGGGCCTTGCATAAAGACGGTTCGCCTTACGATCTGACTGACTATCCGAGCCGCCGCGCCCTCTTTTACGGCGAGACCGTGCACGCGGAGCCGATGACGTTCTCGCGCGGAGACGGCCGGCTGATCAACCTGGAGATGTATGCCGGGCCGGTCCATGGCGAGGCCGGCGAGATCGTCGCGTCCGTGGCCGTCGCCATAGATGTGACCGAACGCCGTGTCGCCGAGGCGCGGCAAGCTTTTCTATTTCGTCTTCAGGACGCCTTGCGGACCTTGAGCGAGCCGGCGGAGATCATCATCGCCGCATCGACCCTGCTCGGCCAACATCTGGGGGCCGCCCGGATCGGCTACAGCGAGATGCAGCCCGACGATGAAACCGTGCTGATCACCAACGGCTATGTGGACGGCGCGCCTGAGGTGAATGGACTGTTTCGCCTGGCGATATTCGGCCCCCACCATGAGCAGGAGATGCGGGCCGGGCGGACTGTGATTTACGAGGATGTCCAGGCGGACGACCGCGGCGCCCGTGAGTTCGGCCATGAACTTGGGACGCGCGCCCATGTCTCCGTGCCCCTGATCCGACATGGCCGCTTTACCGGGTCGCTCTACGTCACTCACTTCAGGCCATACAGCTGGACGCCGGCGGATATCGCGCTGATCGAAGACGTGGCCGCCCGGATCTGGGACGCCGCCGAACGCGGCCGCGCCGAGGCCAGGCTTCGCGAGAGCGAGGAGCGACTTCGGCTGGCTCTGGAATCCACGGGGCTCGGCTTTTGGGAATATGATGTGATCACCCAAAAGACGATCCGTTCGGCTAGGCACGACGCCATCTTTGGCTATCCCGAGCCGGTGAACGATTGGAGCTATGAGCAATTCAAGTCGCATATACCGGAGCCCGACCGCCAGCTGATCGAAGCCGGTTTTCGCGCGGCGCTGGAGCGGGGCGAGGACTGGGATGTCGAATGTCGGATGATCCGGGCAGACGGCAGCCAGGGCTGGCTGAACGTGCGCGCCAGGCCAAAATCCTCGAGCGACGGCAACAATATCCGACTGCTTGGCACGGTCGCAGACATCACCGAACGCAAGCGGTCGGAAGAAGCGGTTATACAGACCGCAGCGAAATTCGAAACCTTCGCCCAGACGATGCCGAGCATGGTCTGGACGTCCTTGCCGGACGGACAAATCGACTGGTGCAACGCACGAATTGCTGAATACACAGGGGTTTCCGAGACAGAGCTGAAACCCGACGGATGGACCCCGGTTCACCCCGAAGATGTCGAGAGCGCGACAAGGGGTTGGCGGGACGCTCTGGAGTCCGGCGAACCTTATGACGCCGAGTACCGGGTCCGCCGCCACGACGGCATGTTTCGCTGGCATATCACCCGAGCCGTCCCGATCCGCGACGCGGACGGAACGATATCCTTGTGGATTGGCACCAGCGCCGACATCCAGGACCAGAAGAGTTCGGAACAGGCGTTGGCGGAGCTGAACGCCACGTTGGAAGAGCAGGTGAAGGCGCGCACGGCTGAGCTGTTGGAGGCGGAGGCGACCCTGCGGCAGGCTCAAAAGATGGAAGCGGTCGGACAGCTCACCGGCGGCCTCGCGCATGATTTCAACAACCTGCTTACCGGCATCACTGGCAGCCTCGACCTTATGGCGACCCGCCTTACTCAGGGCAGGTTTACCGAGCTGGACCGGTATCTGGACGTCGCGCAAGGGGCGGCGAAGCGGGCGGCGGCCCTCACCCACCGTCTATTGGCGTTTTCCCGCCGCCAGACGTTGGACCCCAAGCCCACCGACATCAACCAGCTCGTGTCCGGCATGGACGACCTTATCCGCCGCACGATCGGGCCCGCCGTGACGCTAAAAGTCTCGCGCGCCACAGGGTTATGGATGGTTCTGGCGGACCCCAATCAATTGGAGAACGCGCTTTTGAACCTATGCATCAACGCGCGCGATGCGATGCCCGACGGCGGCGGCTTGGTTATCGAGACCGGCAACCAGATCCTGGACGAGTATGAGGCGAAAGCCCTCGAGCTGACCGGCGCGGAGTATGTATCCTTGAGCGTGTCCGATACCGGCGGGGGCATGACCTCCGACGTCATCGCCCGCGCCTTCGACCCGTTCTTCACCACCAAGCCGCTGGGCGAAGGCACGGGCCTAGGCCTCAGCATGGTCTATGGGTTCACTCGCCAGTCTGGGGGCCAAGCGCACATTTCTTCGGAACTGGGCCAAGGCACGACGGTCTGTCTCTATCTACCCCGCTACACGGGGGCTCACAGCGTTCCGGAGCCGCCGACGGCCACTCAAAAGGCGCAACGCGGCGATGGCGAAACGGTCTTGGTGGTCGACGACGAGCCGAGCGTGCGTCTCCTGATCCGTGACGTGCTGAGTGAGCTTGGCTATAATGTGCTGGAGGCCGACACGGGCGCCTCCGGCCTGCAAATCTTGAACGCCATCGGGCGGGTGGACTTGCTCGTCACCGACGTCGGCCTGCCGGGCGGCATGAATGGTCGCCAACTCGCTGACGCCGCCCTGGTGACCCGGCCAGACCTTAAGGTCCTCTTCATAACCGGCTATGCCGAAAACGCCGCCATCGGCGATGGCTGCCTCAAGCCAGGCATGCACGTCTTGACCAAGCCCTTCTCCCTGCAAACGCTGGGCGGGCGGGTCAAGGAGATCATCGCGGTTTAAGCCCTCGGGCCACCAGATAGACTTCCGAGCTGTCCGCCCGGCTCGATTTGGGCTTGACGTGGCGTACGTCGCGGAAGCTGAGCTTCAGCCGGTTCAGCACCTCGGCCACGGTCCCGCCCTGAAACGTCTTGGTGACGAAGGCGCCGCCCGGCCGCAGGGTCTCCACCGCGAAATCGGCGGCGGCCTCGATCAGGCCGATGATCTTCAGGTGGTCGGTGCGCTGATGGCCGACGGTGTTGTGGGCCATGTCGGACAGCACCAGGTCGGGGGCGTCGCCGAGGCGGGCGATGAGCTGTTCGCCGACGCCCGGGTCGGTGAAATCGGCCTGGATCAGCTCGGCGCCTGGGATCGGCTCGATGGCGAGGAGGTCGACGCCGGCCACCGCCTTGGCGCCCCGCTTCAAAGCGACCTGCACCCAGCCGCCCGGCGCGGCGCCGAGATCCACCACCCGCGCGCCGGGGTGGATCAGGCGGAATCGGTCGTCGATCTCGATCAGTTTGAACGCCGCCCGAGAGCGCCAACCTTCGGCCTTGGCCCGCTGGACGTAGGGGTCGTTGAGTTGCCGCTCCAGCCACAGCTGCGAGGACATGGTGCGCTTATAGGCTGTCTTCAGCTTGACGCTGGCGGCGCGGCCACGGTCGTCGCCGCCGGTCGGCGCGCGAACCAGGCGGCGCTTCTCGTCATCCATCTTGGGGGCTCTTCGGGACGCGGCGACCGTGCCGCCGCCGGCGGCGGCCCGATCGGGGCGCGCCTTCAGCGATCAGGGATAGCAGAATTCCCTCGCGCAGGCCACGGTCCGCCACCCGCACCCGCTCGCAGGGCCACAGCTCCTGCACGGCCTGGAGGATGGCGGCCCCGGCGAGCACCAGATCGGCTCGGTCGCGCCCGATACAGGGCTCCGCCGCGCGGGCTGCGAGATCTAGCGTCATTAGCTGGTCCGCCGCCGCCTCGCAATCGGTCCGATGCAGCCATAGGCCATCG
>Ga0116226_10001077_pt1 | contig 23726 bp, 17 predicted proteins | sample S1TSphfallax_FD_89692 | JGI IMG/M metagenome (GOLD analysis project Ga0116226, IMG submission 89692) | Host-associated microbial communities from peat moss isolated from Minnesota, USA - S1T2_Fa - Sphagnum fallax MG | ecosystem: Host-associated > Plants > Peat moss > Unclassified | place: USA... | reverse complement strand
CCGCCCGGCCAGCCGCCGCCAGAAACCCTGGCGGAACAGGCCGATCAGTTGGGCGATGACGGGGAGCGGGGTGGGAGGCGGCATGGGGGGTATGTATCGCAATCGGCGAGTCTTGTCAAGTGAAAATGACAATTTTCTAACATGGACTGCGATTCGGGGGTTCGGAGGGCGGCTACGGCGGGCTAACGCCGCGTGGGTGCTGAGATGAGCCTCTAAGCAGACATTCCTTGGCAGACCAACTGCTGCACTCGGTGGCGGCGAAGCCCCCTCCCCTTGTGGGCTAGGGGATTCACAGATCTCGCTTGTGTTCGTTTCGCGCGGAAATCAGCCGCAACGTCCCCTCTCCGCCCGCGCTTGCGGGGGGCTTGGGCCGCGAAGCGGACCAAGGTCAGGCAGAGGTGGGTGGTCGGGCCGCTACGATGTCGCAAACTTGTAGCGCCACTCGACAACTTCGGAGTTTCCCCCACCTCACCCTGACCCTCTCCGCCCCCAGGGGCGGAGAGGGAAATGTGCGCTTTTCTTAGCGCCTATGGGGCTGAAGGCCGCCCTTCGGCTTCAAGCCCACAAGCGGGGGAGGAAGGGCCGATTCACGGGTCAGTTGTTACGCCGAGTGGTGCAACCGCTAGAACTGCTTCAGCAGCCGGTCGATGTAATCGAGTTCGGGCTGCGGGCGGCTGCGGTCGCCTTCGCGGTGGCGGAGTTCTTCCTGGATCGCGCGGGTGCGGGCCTGCTCCATCTCCTCGGGCAGCGTGACGTCGGCGTTTTCGTCCGCGCCCTCGGAGCCGTCCTTCAGTGGCCGGCCGAACGGGTCGGTGCGCGGGCCGCGCTTGCCCTTGCCGCCGCGACCGCTGCGCGGGCTCTTGCCGTTGCTGCCGTCCTGCTGCGGCCCGTCCTCCTGATTGCCGAGTTCGACGCCGGGGCCGGATTGTTCGTCGCCCTGGTCGTCGCCGGCCTGCTCGCTGGACGAGCCGAATTGCTGCTCCATCTGCTCGCTCATCGACTGCCCGCCTTTTTGCAGCGCTTCGATGGCCTTCTGCTCGGCGGCGCCGGCGGCGGCGTCGCGGCCCTGCGCCAGCGCCTGCCCGGCGTCGTGCATCGCCTTGTCGGCGTCGCCCAGATGCGGCGGAACCTCGCCCATCAGGTCGCCATATTGCTGCATCAGTTCGCCGACCGCGCGCCGCAGCGCGCCCTGGATGCGCGCGTCGGCGGACCGTTCGGCATCGCGCGCCGGGTCGGGCGGCGCGGCGCCGGTCTCGTGCTCCTGCTGGTCGCCCGGCGTGCCCTGCCGCGCCCGCCGCGCCGGATCGGCGAACGGCGACACCGCCGCGTCGCGCGCCTGCGCATGGTCGAGCAGCCCGCCCTCGCGCTTGACCATGTCTTGCAGCGCGTTCATCTGCTGCTCGCCCTTCTGCCGCTTCTGCTGGCGCTGCTGGGCCTTGGCATCGCGATGCTGCGGCTTGGCCTTCTGCAACTGATCGAGCATCTTTTCCAGTTCGGCCAGCTTCTTCTCCGCCTCCTCCGGCTTGCCCTGCTGTTCCAGGTTGCGCAGTTCCTCGGCAAGGTTCTTGGCGTCGTTGGCGTTCTGCTGCTGCTGGTCCGGGTCGGCCATCTGCGCCTCCGGGTCCTGGCGCAGTTGTTCGGCCAGCGCGTCGAGATGGTCCTGGATCGCCTTTTCCAGCGCGGCGATGCGCTTGTCGATCTCGGCGGGATCGACCTTCTCGCCGCGCTTCTGCGCGTCCATCAGCTCGCGCAGGTCCCGGCGCGCCTGCGCGAGGTTGCGCGCCGTCCGCTCCGACCCACCCTCCTCCAGATGCAGCGCGAGTTGCCAGAGCCGGGATTGCACGTCCTCGATGGCGGCGGGCGCGCGCAGGCGGACCAGTTCGGCGATGATGGCGCTCAGGTTCACGTAGCCGCCGGCATCGTCCTTCCAGACGGACTGGAGTTCGCCGATCTGCGCCAGTTCGGTGATAGCCGGCGCCCGCGCCTCTGGATGCTGGGTCAGCGACTTGCGCACCGCGACCAGGCGGCGCGCGACCGGGTTGTCGAACCGCCGCTCCGGCAGCGTGAAGGATGCGTCGGCGCTGGTGCCGGTCAGCCCCGGCGAGTCGCGCGCGATCAGCCGCGCCGTCACCGGCAGGCCGGCCCACGGATTGGCCGTCAGATCCTGCGACTTGACGCCGCGCGCCGACCTGGTCGAGCCGCCGGGCAGCGGGATCGAGACGATCAGCGGCGGCGCGTCCGGCCGGTCCGCCAGCCGCAACTCCGCTTGCAGCGACACCACGCCGTAGGCGTGCGAGACCTGCCAGGGCAGCCGCGTCGGCGGGATGCGCGGCGTGCCCCGGTCCGAGGCCGGCGCCGGGCCGGGTGGCTCGGTCCATGCCACCACCGGCGCCGCGTCCGCCACCACCGTCAGGTCCCAGCCGGCGAGTTCGCCGCCGTTGCGCCGCACCGCCAGCCGCCCGCCCTCGGTCAGATCCTCGTCGGCCTGGAAGCCGCCGCCCTCCAGCGCCGGGAACGCGAGCGTGCGCCCGGCCAGTGTGACCGTCGGCGTGCCGCTGCCGCCGGACAGGCTGAGGGTCAGATGCGCCCCCGCCGGCACGGCGACGCTGCCGCCGTCGGGGTGCAGGAACAGCGGCGCGGCGTCGGTATACGCAGGCGGGGTGATCCAGGCCTGCAACTCGGTCGAGGTCGTCGGTGCGGCCAGCATCACCTGCGGAACCAGCGCTCGCCCCAGCCGGCCCGGCGCGTTCTCGCCGGCGATTCCCAGGCACGCGGCGAGTGCCACCAGCAGCGCCGCGCGATAGGCGCGCGGGTCATGCGCGGCCAAGCCCGGACGCGGCAGCCCGACTTGCAGCCGCCCGACCTGGGCGACCGCGCGCGCGACATGCGCCCGCCACAGCGCCTCCGCCCCCGGCAGCGCCGGCTGGTCGGTCAGCACCGACAGCGGCCGGTGGCGCAGCCCGCTCGCCTGCTCCAGCCGCCGGTCGGCGTCCAGCGCGGTCGGCAGCCGGACCGCGCGGACCGACCGCACGACCGTCCAGACAAGGGCGCCGGCGAACCCGGCGAGCAGCAGCGCGTGCAGCACACCCGGCACCATGCGCGGCACGTCGAGGAACGCGAGGCAGAGGAACAGGCCGAGCACGGCCAGCGGCGGCCAGGCGCGCGGCCAGGCGCGCTCGAACAGCAGCGTCGCCCGCGCCCGCGCCCGCAGCCGGACCAGCCGGCGCAGCAGCGCCGCTTTGCCGTCCAGTCCAGGTCTCTGCTCGGTCGGCCCGTCGCTCATGCGGCCATCCCTATCGGCGGGGCGTGTCGTCCAGGAAGTCCGGAATCCGTTCCGCCGCCCAAAGCTCCTCCAGCGTCTGCCGCGCCCGGACGACCGCCCAGCGCGCGCCGTCCACCAGCACGATCGGCGCCAGGGGACGCGCATTGTATGTGGAACTCATCACCGCGCCGTAAGCACCGGCGTCGAGAAGCGCCACCCGATCCCCCGCCGCCAGCGCCGGCAGCGCCCGGCCGCGCGCGAACGTGTCGCCCGATTCGCAGACCGGCCCGACCACATCGACCGGCCGCACCGGGCCCGCCGCGTTGCCGGCCCCGAGCGGCACGATTGCGTGCCACGCATCGTACATCGCCGGCCGCACCAGGTCATTCATCGCGGCGTCGATCACGACGAATTTTTCGCGCGCCTTGGTCAGCACGACGGAGGCGAGCAGAAGCCCGGCCGGCCCGACCAGCCAGCGGCCGGGCTCGATCATCAGCTCGACGTCGAGGCCGCCGAACGCCGCCCGCAGCGCGCCCGCGAACGCGGCGGGCGAGGCGCCCGGCCCGTCGCGATAGCCGATGCCGAGGCCGCCGCCGCAGTCCACCCGGCTCACGCTTTGGCCGGCAGCCCGCAGCGCGCGGACCATCTCGGCGGCGCGCGCATAGGCGTCGCGATACGGGGCGAGCGACAGGATCTGGCTGCCGATATGCAGCGCGATGCCGACCGGCGCGATGCCCGGCAGCGTCGCCGCGTGGGTGTACAGCGCCACCGCGTCGTCGTAGGCGATGCCGAACTTGTTGTCGGCGCGGCCGGTGGTGATCTTGGCGTGCGTGCCGGCATCGACGTCCGGGTTGATCCGCAGCGCCACCGGCGCGGCCCGGCCCAGCCCGCTCGCGACGGCGGAGATCATCGCGAGTTCGGCGGCGCTCTCGACATTGATCTGGCCGACACCCGCGCCGATCGCGAGCCGGAGCTCGTCCGCCGTCTTGCCGACGCCGGAAAACACGATGTCGGCCGCCGCGATGCCCGCCCTGCGCGCGCGCAGAAATTCCCCGGCGCTGACGACGTCGGCCCCCGCGCCGCCGGCCGCCATGACGCGCAGCACCGCGAGGTGGTCGTTGGCCTTGACCGCGTAATGGACATGCACCGGCAGCCCCGCGACCGCCGTGTGCAGCGCCGCGAGCCGCCGCCGGATGGTCCCGGCGCCGTAGACCCAGACCGGCGTGCCGAGCGCGTCGGCGATGGCGTTCAGCGGCACGTCCTCGAACACCAGCCCGTCCATCGGGTGCATGGCGAGGCTCGGCCGGGCCGCGATCAGGTCGGCGACGGTCGGGTCGGCCGCGTCGTCGGCAGGCGGGTGCGCATCCATCGCGGGATGCTACGGGCGCCGGGGGAGGGGAGGCAAGCAGCCGGGGCAGCGGAGCGGCGCTTCCATCCTGCCCAAGCCTCCTCCAAACTCGCGGCGAACCGCACGAGGAAGCCGATGACCGCCACCGATCCCGCCGTGATGAGCGCCGAGGAGATGCTCGGCCACTATGCCCGCCGCAGCCTGTCGCCGGTGGAGGTGTTGCAGGCGGTGACGGAGCGGGTGGCGCGCCTCAATCCGACATTGAATGCGTTCGCCGTGCTGAACCCGCAGGCGCTCGCGGCGGCGGGGGAGAGCGAGGTGCGGTGGCGCGCGGGGCGGCCGCTCGGGATGCTGGACGGCGTGCCGGTGACGGTGAAGGACCTGCTCGATCTCGCCGGCCACCCGACGCGGCGCGGCTCCCGGCTGTCCGACCCGGCGCCGGCCGCCGACGACGCGCCCGCCGTGGTCGGGCTGAAGGCCGAGGGCGCGGTCGCATTCGGCAAGACGACGACGACGGAATATGGCTGGAAGTCGCCGGGCGACTGCCCGCTGCACGGCATCACCCGCAACCCGTGGAACAAGCTGCACACGCCGGGCGGGTCCTCGGCCGGGGCGGGGGCGGCGGCGGCGGCGGGGTTCGGGCCGCTGCACATCGGCACCGACGCCGGCGGCTCCGTCCGCATCCCGGCGGCGTGGAGCGGCGTGGTCGGGCTGAAGCCGACGTTCGGCCGCGTCCCGCTCTGGCCGCTCGGCGCGTTCGCCGCGGTGGCCGTGGCCGGGCCGATGACCCGGACGGTGCGCGACGCCGCGCTGATGCTGAGTGCGATGGCGCGCTTCGACCTGCGCGACCCGTACGCGCTGCCGGACGACCGGCGCGACTGGCGCGACAGCATCGAGGACGGCGTGGCCGGCCTGCGCGTGGCGGTGCTGCGCCGCCCGGGCTTCGATGCGCCGGTCGACTGGGACGGCATCGGCGCCGTCGAGCAGGCCGCCCAGTTCTTTGCCGACGCGGGCGCCGAGGTGGAGGAGGCCGACCCCGGCCTGCCGGACACGCGCGACATTTTCGGCCGCATCTGGGGCGTGGCACTGGCCCGGCTGGTGAACACCTTCCCGGAGACGCGGCGGCACATGCTCGACCCCGGCCTGCTGGACGTGGCCCGGGCGGAAAGCGGGCTGTCGGCGATCGAGTTCCTGGACGGCGAGGCGATGCGGCTACAGGCGGCGCACGCGATGGCGCGGTTTCACCAACGGTTCGACCTCGTGCTCTGCCCGACGGTGCCGGCGACCGCGCCGCTGGCCGAGGCGCCGATCGGCGACCCGGTGGAGGCGCTGTGGACCCGATGGGCGCCGTGGACGTTCGCGTTCAACCTGACGCGACAGCCGGCGATCAGCGTGCCGATGGGGTTCTCCGCCAACGGGCTGCCACGCGCGGTGCAACTGGCCGCACCGATGTATCGCGACGACCTGGTGCTCCGGGCGGCGCGCGCGCTGGAACTGGCGCAGCCGTTCCCGATGCCGGATCTCGGCTGACACGCCGTACAGCCGCCCGCGCGGCCAGCGGGCCGATTCCCGCGCCGCGTCGACGACGAAAACTCAGGAAGAAAGCCGGGGAGAGAGGGGTTAGAACCCCTCGCGCTCCAGGCGCTTGCGCTCCATCTTGCGGGCGCGGCGGACGGCCTCGGCGGCTTCGCGGGCGCGGCGTTCGGAGGGTTTTTCGTAGTGGCGGCGCAGCTTCATTTCCCGAAACACGCCTTCACGCTGCATCTTCTTCTTCAGCGCCTTCAGCGCCTGGTCAACATTGTTGTCACGAACAAGAACTTGCACTTGGCCGCCTGCTCCTCTCATCGATCGCCACCCCGCCCATCGGGGTGCGCGCAAGGGACCGGGGCAGGGGGTCCTGCCACGGGAGGCGGGCGCTATAGCATGGGCGCGGCACCTCGCCAAAGGCTTTTCCAGACCCCATTCTGAATGGCAGCGAGTCCCGCCTGCAAGGAGCCGGCATGGCCATCCTGAAAATCGCCCGCATGGGCCATCCGGTGCTGCTGCGCCGCGCCGATCCGGTGCCCGACCCGACCGCGCCCGAAATCCGCCGGCTGATCGCCGACATGGTCGAGACGATGGAGGATGCCGGGGGCGCCGGCCTCGCCGCCCCGCAGGTGCATGTGCCGCTGCGCCTGTTCATCTACCGCGTGCCGCCGCATCGCGCCTCCGGCGAGACCGACGACGAGCCGGTCGGAACTCAGGCGCTGATCAACCCGATCGTGATGCTGCTCGGCGAGGATATACGGCAGCGGTGGGAGGGGTGCCTGTCGATCCCCGGCCTGCGCGCCGCCGTCCCGCGCCATTGGCGCATCCGCTATGCGGGAGTCGATGCCGAGGGGCGGCCGGTCTCCGGCGAGGCCAGCGGCTTTCATGCCAACGTCGTGCAACATGAATACGACCATCTGGACGGGATTCTTTACCCCATGCGCGTGACCGATTTTTCGACCTTCGGCTTCACCGAGGAACTCGACCGGGTGGCCCAGGCAACCGCGCTGGCGGAAGCGGGGCGGACGTGATCGCCCCCCCGGAGCGCTCGGCGGAGCGGGACGCGGCGCTGGCGGCGCTGCTGCCGTTGGTTCCCGTCCATGGCTGGACCTACAAGGCGCTGCGCCTCGCGCTGGCCGATAGCGGAGCCGATCCCCGCGACGCCGAGCTGCTGTTCCCGGGCGGGGCGGTGGACATGGTGGAAGCCTTCCTCGACCGCGCCGACCGGATGCTGGAGGAGGCGGCGGAGGATTTCGCCGTCCTGCGGACAGGCCCGCGCGTGCGCGCGCTGATCGCGCGCCGCTTCGCCAGCGCCCGGCCGGACAAGGACGCGGTGCGCCGCGCCTTCGCGATCCTGGCGCTGCCGCCGAACCTGCCCGTCGCCGCCCGCTGCACCGCGCGGACGGTGGACACGATCTGGTATCTGGCGGGCGACAAGGCGGCCGATTTCAGCTGGTACACCAAGCGCGCCACCGTCGCCGCGATCTACTCGGCGACGCTGCTGTATTGGCTGCGCGACGCAAGCGACGACGACGCCCCGACCCTTGCGTTCCTCGACCGAAGCCTGGCCGAGCGGGCACGGGCCGCGAAGCTGATCGAACGCGTCGAGCGCGCCCTCGGCCGCATCGGGTCGGGCAGGGGGGCGGCGAGGGCGGAGGCCTGAGCGGCTTTCCAGGGCGGCCCCTCCTGGATTCCCGCGTTCGCGCTACGGCATTCACACATCCGATTGGTGCGAAGTTCTTGCGGGCATCCGCCGCTTCGACCCCTCTCCGCCCGCGCTTGCGGGGGGCTTGGGCCGCGAAGCGGACCAAGGTCAGGGAGAGGTGGGTGGTCGGGCCGCTACGCGGTCGCAAGTCTATAGCGCCACTCGACAACTTCGGAGTTTCCCCCACCTCACCCTGACCCTCTCCGCCCCCAGGGGCGGAGAGGGGACGATGCGGCGGAGTCTTGGGAGTGCTTGGCACCTTTTGAATACCTCCTACCCCGCCGCAATGATCTCCTTGATCCGCCGGCCCAGCGTTTCCAGGGAGAACGGTTTGGTCACGATGTGCATTCCGGGTTTCAGATTGCCCTCGCCGAGCACGGCGTTTTCGGCGTAGCCGGTGATGAACAGGATTTTCAGGGTGGGATGCGCGACCAGCGCCGCGTCGGCGAGTTGGCGGCCGTTCATGCCGCCGGGCAGGCCAACGTCGGTGACGAGCAGATCCACACGTCGGCCCGACTCCAGGATCTTCAGGCCGGAGACGCCATCCTTGGCTTCCAGCGCGGTGTAGCCGAGTTCGTCCAGCACCTCGTTCACCAGCATCCGCACGCTCGGTTCGTCATCCACCACCAGCACCGTCTCCCCATGGCCGCGCTGCGGCGTCGCGGTGCCATCCGCTGCTTCGAGTACCCCCGTCTCGCCGACATGGCGCGGCAGGAACAGGGAGACGGTGGTGCCCTCGCCAGGTTCGGACCAGATGCGCGCGTGGCCGCCCGATTGGCGGACGAAGCCGTAGACCATGCTGAGGCCGAGGCCGGTGCCTTCGCCGAGCGGCTTGGTGGTGAAGAACGGGTCGAACGCGCAGGCGATCACGTCCGCCGTCATGCCGCAGCCGGTATCGGAGACGCTGAGCGACACATAGGCGCCGGCTTGCAGGTCCATCGCCCGGGCCTCGGCACCGTCCAGCATGTGGTTGGTCGTTGCGATCGTCAGGGTGCCGCCGTCCGGCATCGCGTCGCGCGCGTTGATGCACAGGTTCAGCAGCGCGTTTTCCAGTTGGTTGGGGTCGGCCAGCACGATCCACGGCTGCGGCGCGCTGGCAAGCGTGACAGTGACGGCGGGGCCGACCGTGCGGCGGATCAGGTCGTCCATCTCCGAGACCAGCCGGTTGATGTCGGTCGGCTTGGGGTCGAGCGTCTGCCGCCGGGAAAACGCGAGCAGCCGGTGGGTCAGCGCCGCCGCGCGCTTTGCCGCCCCCTGGGCGACATGCACGTAGCGGTCCAGTTCCTTGACCCTGCCCTGGACGATGCGCGTCTCCAGCAATTCCAGGCTGCCCGAAATGGCGGTCAGCAGATTGTTGAAATCGTGCGAAAGCCCGCCGGTGAGCTGCCCCACCGCCTCCATCTTCTGCGACTGCCGCAGCGTTGCCTCGGCCGCCATCAACTCCGCCGTCCGCTCGCGCACCTGCCGTTCAAGGGTCGCGTTCAACTCCGCTAGCGCCTGTTCCGAGTTTTTCTGGTCCTGGATATCCGTGCTGGTGCCGATCCATAAGGTGATCGTGCCTTCCGCGTCGCGGATCGGAACCGCGCGGGTGATGTGCCAGCGAAATTCGCCGTCGTGACGCCTGATCCGGTATTCCGCCACGTAACGCTCGCCGGTTGCCACGGCGTGCCGCCACAGGCTGGTCGCCGTCGCCATGTCGTCCGGGTGAACGACAGCCCAGCCATCCGGCTTCAACTCGCCCGCCGGCACGCCGCAATATTCCGGCACGCGCGCATTGAACCAGTCGATCCGTCCGTCGGGGAGTGACGTCCAGACCATGCTCGGCAAGGTCTGCGCGAACATCTCGAATTTCGCCGCCGTCTCGATCGCCGCAGCCTCGGCCCGCTTGCGCTCGGTGATGTCCGCGACCGTGCCCAGCAGGCGCGAGACCTTGCCGTCCGCGCCATGATGCGGGCGGGCGCGCACGTTGATCCAGCGGTTGCTGCCATCCGCGCGGATCATCCGGCATTCGACGTCCCAGTCCTCGCCCCGCTCCAGCGCCCTTCGGAACCCCGCCTCGACAATGCCGCGGTCGGGTTGCGGGATGTGCGTTTCGAAGCGTTCGTAGCTCCAGTCGCTCACCGGCGCGGGGTAGCCGAAAATCTCGTCATGCCGGGCGGAGCGGATGGTTTTTCGCGTCGTCGCGTCATATTCCCAGGAGCCGAGCCCGGTCGCCTCGATCACCAGCCGCAGCCGCTCCTCGCTTTCGCGCAACCTCGCCTCGGCCCGGCCGCGCTCGGCGGCATCCCAGATGCGGGTCGCCACCTCCTCGATGAGTGCCACTTCCTCGCGCGTCCATGGGTGCGGCTTGCCATGCGTGACATAGAGCGAGCCGGTGTAGCGGCCGTTGCGCACCAGCGGCACCGATACGTGCGCGCGCGTGCCGAGCTTCAGGCCGAAGTCACGCGCGCCCCGTTCGTCCGCCAGCACGTCGTCGTAGACGATGGTCTGGCCCTGGCGCATCTGCTCCGCGTGATGCGGCCCGAACATCGCCAACGGATACATCCCGCTGACCGGCGGCACGCCATCGACGTAGCCGTTGATGATCAGCAGCGTCTCGTCGTCCGGCTGCATCTCGCTGAAGCCGATCCGCGCGGCGCCGAGGTGCCGGCCCAGATGCGTGGCGGCGGCGGTGAGAATCTGGTGCGGCTCGGTGAGGCCGCGCAGGGCATCCTGGAGCTGGAGGCGAAACGTCTGCCGCGCCTCGGCGAGGTGGCGTTCGGTGACGTCCATCGCGACGGCGACCGCGCCGACAATCTCGCCCGTCTCGGCGCGGACCGGGCCCGCATACATTTCGAGGTTGATCAGCCTTCCGTCGCTGCGCGAGAACATCATCGGCTCTGCCCGCACCGTCTCCCCGCGAAACAGCGCGCGCCGGCTCGGGTATTCGGAGAGATCGTAGGGCGAGCCGTCCTTGTGGACCGCCCAGCCGCGCAGCGTGGCTTTCGCCCGCGCCTGATCGGGGTCCGACGGGCCGATCACCTCGTCCAGCAGCCGGCTCCTGAACGTCACCCGCCCGTCCGGCGCTTCCAGGATGAAGATTGCCGCCGGAATTTGCAGCAGCACGGCCCGCAGCCGCTCCTCGCTGTCGCGCATCGCCGTCTGCGCGCGCTGCAACTCGCCCGCCCGGGCGATCTCGTCGCGGGTTATGTCCAACGCCGTGATGAGCACGGCCGTGGGATGGGATTCCGCGGTATTCAACGCGACATACGAAACGTCCCACCACGTCGTCGCGTCGCCGTCTTTGACTGCCACGGCGCGCGCGCGAGCTTCGCCCTGCCGTGTCGCCATCAGGGCCGGATCGACGAACCCGAACGCATCGGCTGCCAGCCGCCCGACCAGCTCGCCCTTGGCAGTCCCCGCCGCCAGATCGGCCGCCCGGTTCGCGTAGACGATGCGGAACTCCGGCGCCTCCGCAACCAGCATGATTGCGGGCGACCGCTCCGCAATCTGGCGGACCAGGAGGGACGAAACATCGCCACCCAGCGGTCCACCCAAACGCAAGGCCGCATCATCATGGTCCATCGCGCAGATATACCACAGCTATCCGTCAGCCAGAACACGGACGTGGAGGCGGCACGACGGCAGCCAAGGCGCGTCGGCGCTACAGGTCAGCGATGGCCTCCGGTTTGTCCGTGGCCACCGCTTTCCCCGTCGTTATCCGGAAACGGGCCGGACGGGCTGTGCAGCCACTCCTCATGGGTTTGGCTGCTCTCGAACGAGCCGGCGCCGCCCGCGCAGCCGCTCAGCAGGATGGCGGCCATCGTCGCGGCAACAAGCGCGCGCCTTGGCGATCTTGCAACTTTGTCGTGCGATGCTGTGTGTTTCATGCCCGGCATATGGCGTCCCGCGCCGAACCCGCACGGCGAAGTCACGCGAATGTTTGCCGGCGTTAGAACGCCAGCAGATTGTCGCGGAACTGCGGGAACGCGTACGCGCTGCGCACCAGGCCGCGACGTTGCAGCGCGGGGACGAGCCCGTCGGCGATTTCGGCGATGATCCGCCGGCTCACGTCCGGCAGCGAGAACAGGAAGCCGTCGCCGCCGACCTCCTCCATCACCTCCGCCATGGCGCGGCGACCGTATCGGGCGTGCCGACGAGGGTGGATGAGACGCCGCCGCTGTCGTATGCCGCCATCGCCGCGCGCAACGTGCGCCCGGCCGCGCGACGGCGGAACTCGTCGAGCGATTGCTGATGCCCGTTGGTCGAAAGCCCCTCGGGCAGCGGCTGATCGAGGTCGAACACCGAGAAATCGATGTTGGTGATCTTGCCGAGAAATGCGAGGCGCTGCGCGACCTGCTCGGCCTGGCGCGCGGTGCGGCGCGCGAGGCGCAGGGCGGCTTCCTCCTCGGAATCGGCGACGATCGGCGCGACCAGGAACATCACCTTGCACGTGTTCGGATCGAGCCCGTGCTTCTCCCGCCGCGCGCGCACGTCGGTGCGATAGGCGCGCATCGCCGACACGTCCTTCAGGCTCGCGACGATCGTGTCTGCGTGGCGGGACGCGAATTCCCGCCCGCGCGGCGATCCGCCGGCCTGCGCGATCACCGGGCGGCCCTGCGGGCAGGGGCCGCTGTTCAGCGGCCCGCGCGCGCTGTACCAGCGACCCTTGAAATCGATCGCGCGCACTTTCGTGTGATCGACCAGGATGCCGCTCTCGGCGTCGGCGACGATGGCGCCGGGCTCCCACGAGTCCCACAGGCCGTTCACCACGTCCATGTATTCGTCGGCCATGTCGTAGCGCAGATCATGCTCCGGCAAGCCGTCGAGCCCGAAGTTGCGGGCGGCGAACTCCGAGCTTCCCGTCACCATGTTCCAGCCGATGCGCCCGGCCGAGACCTGGTCGAGCGACGCGATCAGGCGCGCCAGCAGATACGGCGGATAGGCGAAGGTCGCGAAGGTGGGCACGATGCCGAGCCGCGCGGTTGCCCCCGTCATCAGCGACGCGACGACGGAGGGGTCCTGGCGCGGCACCGCGATGCCGTGGCGCAGGTAGATTTCGCGGGAGTTGCCGTAGCTCTCGCCGATGTACGAGCTGTCCTCGAGCAGGATGTAGTCGAAGCAGGCACGCTCGAGCGAGCGGGCCATCTCGATGAACAAGTCCGGCCGCATCCAGTCGCGCGCAATGGCGCCGGTCCAGCTCTCGCCCCAGGCCTGCACGCTCGAACCTTGCAGGAACCAGCCGAGATGGAACATGAGGTTGTATCCTACGTATTCTGCCGTTGATGAGCCCCCTCCCCTTGTGGGAGGGGGTTGGGGGAGGGGACTCGGCGCTCCGAAGCTGGTGCGGCTTCACCCCTCCCCCCAGCCCCCTCCCACAAGGGGAGGGGGAGGTCTTTCCCACACGGCGCCGATCAGCGACCACTTGCGACGGTCAACAGTGAGAGACACGGGTTGCCCGGTCAAGCAAGCAACGCGCGGTCAGGCGCGCAGGGCGGGCTCGTCGAAACGGGCGGCGCGGCGCCACCATCCGCCGGTGCGCAAGACCGGATGATCGAACGTGCCGTCGCGGGCGAGGCAGCGCAGCGTTTCGGCCAGCAGGCGGGGCGCCGACGGATCGGACGTGCCGTCCCACAGGCCAAGCTCGCGGCGTCCGCGCCGCTCCATCATCAGGCTGTCCCAGTCGAGCGATCCCGCGAGTGCCCAGGCGGTGACGGCGGGGACGTCGGCGCCGTCCGCGCGCATCGCCTCGGCGGCATTCCAGGCTTCCATGAACCAGCGCACCTGCTCGGCTTCGTCGTCGCAGCCGAGGTGCGCCTCGCTGATCACGATCGGGCGTCCGTATCGCGCCCACACGTCGCGCAGGCGCGGCAGCCAGCCGGTGCTGCCGGCCGGCACGCGTGCCCGGACAGCCTCGGTGTCGGCATAGGATTGCCGGCCGTTGCCGCCGCGCAGATGCGGCGGATACAGCGCCGTCCGGTGGTCGAGGAATCGCTCGCTCGTGACGTAATAATTGGCGCCGATCAGGTCGGGTGTCGCCTCGCCGCTCGCAAGCTCGTCGAGATGCGCGGATGGCACGCCCGCCCCGTCCAACGCCGCGCGCCACGGATGCGCGCGGTCGACGCGGCCGCACAGCAGATCGAGCGACAGCCAGCGCCGCTCGTTCTCATGACGCGCCTGATCGGCGAGCGGCGCGGTCGCGAAGGTGCAGCCCAGATCCTCGGTCTGCACGAGCCGCGCCGCGGGTACGTGGCGCCGGATGGCCCGCATGGACAGCAGCACGGCCCGGCATTGCGCGGCGGTCGCCCGCAGAAAGGCGCCGTGGTCGCGCACGTGCGGATACCAGAAGCCGTACAGGCAACTGAAGCGCGCGGTTGTCAGCGGCTCGTTGATCGGCGTCCAGTCGGTGATGTCGGGGTATCGGCGTGCGACCCGCCCGGCAAATTCGGCGAGCCGGTCGGGAAACGCCGGGTCCAGCAGATCCGTTTCGCGCGGGCCAGAGCCGTGATGCAGCAGCCCGGCCACCACGCGCAGACCCAGCGCCCGCAGCCGCGCCATGCGGCCGTCGTGCCACGGCCAGGGCCCATCCGGCGGGCCGTCCGCGAGCACGCGCTCCCAGACGAACGGATAGCGGAGCGTGGCGATGCCGAGCGCCGCGACGCGATCGAGGTCGTCCGGGCGGTCGTGATGCCCGGTTTCGCTGACCTGATCGCGCCAGTCATCTCCGATCCGGGTGACGCTGCATTCAAATCCGCCCCACAGGGCGAGCGGCGGCTTCGGTCCGGGGGCATCATGTTCCACGCGTCAGGTCGGCAGCGTGACCGCAATTTGCCGGATGCGTCCGGCCGCTTCGGTATCGCGCGGCACCGTTTCCTCGATCCGCCGGAACGTCGCCAGTGCCTGGCCCACGACCTGATCCATGTTCATGTATTGGTAGGTGGCCAGGCGGCCGACGAACCACGTGTCCGCCGTGGCGTCGGCCAACGCCCGGTAGCGCCGATACAAGGCGGCGTTCTCGGGTCGTGGCACCGGATAATACGGATCGCCGTCATCGGTCGGGTATTCATAGGTCACGCTCGTCCGGGGATGTTTCTGGCCGGTCAGATGCTTGTATTCGGTGATGCGCGTGTAGTCCTCGGTTTGCGGATAGTTGACGACCGCAACCGGCTGGCTCCACTCGCACGCCAGCGTCTCGTGCCGGAAGCGTAGCGAGCGGTATGGCAGGCGGCCATGGACGTTGTCAAAAAATTCGTCGACCGGCCCGGTCCAGATGATCCGGCGGGCGGCGATGCCGCGCCGCTTGTAGTCGACGCCGAGCCGCACCGTGATGTTCGGATGATCGAGCATCCGCTCGAACATCGCGGTGTAGCCGTCGCGTGGCATCGCCTGGAACGTGTCGCTGAAATAGCGGTCGTCGCGATTGGTCCGCACCGGCACGCGCGCCGTCACCGCGCGGTCGAGCTGCGACGGGTCGAGGCCCCATTGCTTGCGCGTATAGCCGCGAAAGAATTTTTCGTACAGATCGCGGCCGATGCGCGAGACGACGACATCCTCGGACGTGCGGATGTCGCCGACCGGTTCCGCGCGCGCCTGGAACCATCCCTCCAGGTCTTCGGAACTCAGCGTCAGGCCATACAATCGGTTGACCGTGTCCAGATTGATCGGGATCGGCAGCAACTGGCCATCCACCTTGGCGAGGACACGATGTTCGTACGGGCGCCATGCGGTGAACGCGGACAGATAATCGACGACCTGCTGCGCGTTCGTGTGGAAAATGTGCGGGCCGTACTGATGGATCAGAACGCCCGCACGGTCGATGCAATCATAGGCGTTGCCGCCGATGTGATCGCGCCGGTCGACGACGAGCACCGTCTCGTTCCTGACCTTCGCCAGCCGCTCCGCGAGCACCGCCCCGGCGAAGCCCGCACCGACGACGATCCAGTCATAGGTTTTGGCCCGGCGGCCGGCCCGCCGTGCGACGTCGCTCGCGCGGCGCGAGTTTTGTGCCTGTATCAACTGACTCATTCCGCGCCACGTCGCGTCCCACGAAATGCCGGCAAGCCGCTGATCGACCCGCGCGAGCCACGGTGCGCGCGGACGGCGCATCACTTCCTCAAGCCGTTCCACCGCTTCGGGCGCGGTCTCGGCGATTTCGACCAGGTGCGATTTGCCCCAGTCGGCAACAACGTCGGTGATGGCGGTGGAAACCAGGGGAACGCCGGCGGCCAGGAACTCCGGCGTCTTCGTCGGGCTGATGAAGCGCGTCGAATCGTTGATCGCGAACGGCATGAGTCCCGCGTCCCAACCGGCGAGGTATGCGGGAAGGTCGGCGTACGGCTTGCCGCCGAGCCAATGCAGGTTCGGCCGGCGCGGCAGGTCGCGCGGATCGATCTTCGCGGTCGGACCGATGAAGACGAGGTGCCAGTCCGGCCGCAGATCAGCGATCTCGGCTACGAGTGCGCGGTCGAGACGTTCGTCCAGCACGCCGAAGAAGCCGATTCGCGGATGCGGGATCGACGCCTGGTCCTCCGGCTCGACCCCGGCGCCGCTTCGGGCGCGCACGAAATGCGCGGTATCGACCGCGCTCGGGAAGCAATGCACGCGCGGATGCAGCGGCCGCTTCGCGTTTTGCAGGCTGTGTCCGCCGGTGAACACCAGATCGGCCGAGCGCATCAGCCGCCGCTCCAGCAACGCCAGTTGCGGCGAGGCGCCGGCAAACAGCGTCAGCTCATCCATGCAGTCATAGACGGTGACATCGGCCGCGACGTGGCTCGCGAACGACAGCGCCATCGGCGTATAGAACCAAAGGACCGAAAGCGGCGCTGCGAACTCGGCCAAGAGCGAATCCAACAGTTGCCGCTGCGCGGCGGCACGTTCGCCTTCATCCAAGTCCGCCGGCAACACCGGTATGATGATGTCAACGCCAGAGGAATCCCGCCGCCGGAGCAGGCCGGGCTCCGTTCGTCCGCCCTCGAAATGAGGTTCTTCCCAGTATATGACTTGATAATGTCGCGCCGCGCGGGTCAGCAGATGTTGCGGTCGTTGGAACACGAAATCCCAGCGCAGGTGCGAACAGCAGAGAAGGACCGGCCGAACGGGAAACGAATTCGAGTCGGTCGCTTGCTGCATGTTCGGGCTCCGCATGGCGTGACATGGAATACAGCAGGACAAAGTTCGCTTCGGACCCGAGGTTCCGTTCCGCGCCAGGGATTCTGTCATCGTGCGCCAATGGCCGCACGTGCGGTGCAAACTGGCAACGGTTCCCGGCCTCTCGCAAAATAATTGCGGCAGGGTCTTCTACCTCCCGATTCCGTGAAGTAGGGTCCGCGCCGCGCGAGCCACCGAATCGCGCAGGCACGACGATTGGGTGACGCATGGGCTTCCTTGATTCCGCGACGCGGCACGAGTCGGTCTTTCCGGCCACGAGCCTCGCGAGGGAACCGGCGCGAGCCGGCGATTTCATGTTCGCGACCGGCATCGAATGCTCCAACCCGCGGATCGCCGGCGGCACGATACGGCGCGATCTGCTGGCCGAATGCGGCCATTACGATCGGTGGGAGGAGGATTTCGCGCTGGTGCGGGAGCTCGGGCTGCGCTTCCTGCGCTACGGCCTGCCGAACCATCGCGTGCATCTCGGCCCCGGCCGCTACGACTGGTCGTTCGCCGACGTGGTGATGGCGGAGATGTTCCGCCTCGGGATCGAGCCGATTCTCGATCTGATGCATTTCGGGCTGCCGGACTGGCTCGGCGATTTTCAGAACCCGGACATGCCGCTGCATTTCCAGGAGTATGCGGCCGCCGTCGCGGCCCGCTACCCGTGGGTGCGATTCTACACGCCGATCAACGAGATGTATGTCACCGCGCGGATCAGCGCGAAGGACGGGCTGTGGAACGAGCAGCTCCGCACCGACCATGGCTTCGTCACCGCGATCAAGCATCTCGTCGCCGCCAACATCCTCGCCTCCCGCCGCATCGCGGCGCAGCGGCCGGACGCGGTGATGGTCCACAGCGAGAGCGCCGAATACATCCACGAAGCCCGGCGAACGCCGAGCCGCGAGATCGCGATGGCGAACAAGGAACGCTACATCGCGCTCGATCTGCTGTTTGCCCGCCCCCCCTGCGCCGAGATTGCGACGTATCTGCGCGACAACGGGCTGACCCGCGACGAGTACGCGTGGTTCATGGCCAACGCGCCGGCGGGCGAGCAGATCCTCGGGCTCGACTACTACGGCCGCAACGAACACGTCGTCACGCCTTCCGGCCGCCGCATTCCGTGCGAGGACGTGCTGGGATGGTCATCGCTCGCCCGCGACTATTTTGCGCGCTATCGGCTGCCGATGATGCACACCGAGACCAACATGCTGGAGGCGGGGCAGGGCCCGGCATGGCTATGGAAACAATGGATCAACCTGCTGCGCCTGCACGAGGACGGCGTGCCGGTGCTCGGCTTCACCTGGTACAGCCTCACCGATCAGGTCGACTGGGACATCGCGCTGGCGGAAAAGCGCGGGCGCGTGAACGGCTGCGGCCTGTTCGGCCTGGACCGCCGCCCCAACCCGGTCGCCCACGAATATCGCGCCTTGCTTGATGAGTTCGGTGCGATGCAGAGGCCGGAGTTCGCCGGCCTCGGTGCGATCTGACGGGCGCGCGGCGGGCCGTTCTTCGGGTGGGGCGGCGACGGTCGTTCGCTCGTGCGCAGGCCGACGCATGGGCCCAGCCGCACGAGGCCCAATGTCCTTGCCATTGGTCGCCCAGATAATTACTCTCTCACGGAGAGACGGATTTGGGAGGGCGCCGTGCGCGCGGCCGAGACGTATTCGCCGGCGGAGATCAGCGCGGTCACCGGCGCTTCGGTGCGCGCCGTGTACAAGGCGATGGGCGAGCGGCTGCCGCCGGGCCTGTCGGTGCAGCGCGACCGCCAGCACTTCCTGACACGCTGGGGCGCGGTGTGTTTCGTGATCGATCGCGAAATGCCGAAGGACGTACCAGTCGCCGTCCGCCGTCAGCTCTACGCGACCATTATGGCGCGTCAGTCCGCCGCCCGCGTGCAGCACGACCGCGGCATCCTGTCGTATGTGATCGATGTGAAGGCCGTGGCGGACCGGGTGGACGGCGACCTCGCGCGCTATCGGGATGCGATGGGCCTGATCGTCGAGGACAAGGACATCCAGGGCGGTGCCGCCACGTTTCGCGGCACGCGCATCCTCGTGCATCAGATCGCCGACCTGCTGGCGCAAGGTGCCGACGCGGCGGAGTTGTGCGCGGACTATCCCAGGCTGACGCCGGCGATGCTGGCGGCGGCTCCGGTCTATGCGCGCGCACACCCAAGGCGGGGCCGGCCGAAGGTGCCAGCCTGGCGTAAGGGAACGGACGCAAGCGAAGCGAGCAAGCAGCGCGGCGCGTGAGTGCGCCGCGCTTTCTCATCGACGAGAATCTGTCGCCCGCCCTGGTCGAGCCGGCACGCCAGCGCGGCTTCGAGGCGATGCATGTCAATCACCTTGGCTTGCGCACCGAGACGGATTGGGAACTGCTGAAGGTGATCGCCGAGCACGACTGGATTCTGGTGACCAACAACGCCATCGAGTTTCGCGGCCGATATCGCGATCTCGAACTGCATCCGGGTGTCATCTTTTTGTTGCCGGCCGTGCGCCGCCCCGACCAGGTGCGGCTATTCGAGACTGCACTGGACCATGTCCGTTCCGATCCGGACATGACCAATCGCGCTGTTGACGTGTCGTTCGATCAGAATCGAACACCGGTCGTGTCGGTATATGACCTCCCGTGATCCGTCGGAGGTTGCGTAACGAGGAAGCGGGAGCAGGTAACCTGGCAAGGCCATTTTGCTACGATAACATAACAAAATACCATGCCGACGGATCAGTTCGGCAGCAGTTCCAGCGCATCGCCGACGGCGATCTCGCCGCCCTCGATCACTTCCGCATACACGCCGAGATCAGGGTGGCCGAAGGCCGCGCGGATTTCGCGCACCGGGTCGGCGTCGCGCTCGGCGGTGTCCGGGTTCACCTGCGTGGCCGGGCAGCGCGGGATGCGCTTGACGATCTTCAGCCGCGCCCTTCCGGCCAGGAACTGCTGGCCGACCCAGCCGAGTTCGCTCCAGGCCGGTGCCCCGGAGAAATACAGGTTGGCGCGGAAGCGCCGCTTGTGCCGGAGCGCACCGACCCGCCGGGACAGGTCGTCGAGGCTGGCCGTGTTGATCAGGCTGACCACCTTCGCCGCGACGTCGCTGAACGAGTGGTTGGGCACATGCAGGAAGCGCGGCACGCCGCGCGCCTCGGGCCCCATGAACGCGGTCAGCCACGCGCCGATCCTGTCCCGACCCGCGTCGGTCAGCGCGTTCTCGGCCATGGAGTCGCCGGCCGGCGACAGGATGGTCAGGATGCCGGTGCGCGGGTCGAAGCTCGATCGCAGCAGCGCCGCCCGGGCGTTGGCCATCAGGCAAAGGAAATTCTGCTTCGGTACCCAGCGCGGCGCCGCCGGGTCGAACGGCGCGTCGCCCTGCGCCAGCGCGAAGGCGCGGTCCCACGGCACCGTGCCGCCCCGATCGACGGTGACGGTCTCCAGCGCCTCGGCGGTCAGCCCCTTCACCGGATAGCGATACAGATGTTCGATGCGCATCCCCTATCCGAGCAGCGCGGGGCGTGGCCCGCAAGCCTTGAGTTGATGAGTATGAATTCCTAGCTATTGATCCGAACGGGGTCCGCCGTCGCCTGCGTCAGGGGCGGCACACCCCGGTTGCCCAGAGGGGGACGCAAAGGCACGCACATGGACATCGAAAAATTCACCGAACGCGCACGCGGCTTCATCCAGGCCGCGCAGACCATCGCGATCCGCGACTTCCACCAGCAACTGACGCCGGAGCATCTGCTCAAGGCGCTGCTGGACGACGAGGAGGGCGCGGCGGCCGGGCTGATCCGCGCCGCCGGGGGCGACGACAAGGCGGCGCGCACGGCGGTCGAACAGGAACTCGGCAAGCTGCCGAAGGTCTCCGGCAGCGGTGCCAGCCAGCCGCAGGCGACGCCCGGATTCGTCCGCGTGCTCGACGCGGCGCAGCGCGCGGCGGAGAAAGCGGGCGACGAGTATGTCGCGCAGGACCGGCTGCTGCTGGCGCTCGCGGCGAGTGACGGCGCGGCGGCGAAGGCGCTGCGGGCCGCCGGGGCGACTCCGCAGACGCTGGAAAAGGCGGTCGCCGACATCCGCAAGGGCCGGAAAGTGACCAGCCAGAACGCCGAAGCCAATTTCGACGCGCTGAAGAAATACGCCAAGGACGTGACGGCGCTGGCGCGCGAGGGAAAACTCGACCCGGTGATCGGCCGCGACGAGGAAATCCGGCGGACCATCCAGGTGCTCGCCCGCCGCACCAAGAACAATCCCGTCCTGATCGGCGAGCCCGGCGTCGGCAAGACCGCGATCGTCGAGGGGCTGGCCACCCGCATCGTCAACGGCGACGTGCCGGAGGCGCTGAAGGGCAAGCGGCTGCTGGCGCTCGACCTCGGCGCGATGGTCGCCGGCGCCAAGTATCGCGGCGAGTTCGAGGAGCGGCTGAAGGCGGTGCTGAAGGAGATCGAGACCGCGAACGGCGAGATCATCCTGTTCATCGACGAGATGCACACGCTGGTCGGGGCCGGCAAGGCGGACGGGGCGATGGACGCTTCGAATCTGATCAAGCCCGAGTTGGCGCGCGGCGCGCTGCACTGCGTCGGTGCCACGACGCTCGATGAATACCGGAAGCATGTCGAGAAGGACGCGGCGCTGGCGCGGCGGTTCCAGCCGATCTTCGTCGGCGAGCCGAGCGTCGCCGACACGATCAGCATCCTGCGGGGCATCAGCGAGAAATACGAACTTCACCACGGCGTGCGGATCACCGACGGCGCGCTGGTCGCGGCGGCGACGCTGTCGAACCGCTACATCGCCGACCGGTTCCTGCCCGACAAGGCGATCGACCTGATCGACGAGGCGGCGAGCCGGCTGCGGATGCAGGTCGACAGCAAGCCCGAGGAACTCGACGAACTGGATCGCCGCATCCTGCAACTGAAGATCGAGCGCGAGGCGCTGAAGCGCGAGAGCGATCCGGCCAGCCGCGAACGGCTCGGCAAGCTGGAGCAGGAACTGGCGGCGTTGCAGGAGAAAAGCGACGCGCTGACGGCCGCCTGGAAGTCGGAGAAGGAGAAGCTGGTCGAGAACCAGTCGCTGAAGGAGCAGCTCGACCGCGCCCGCAGCGATGTCGAGGTGGCGCAGCGCCGTGGCGACCTGCAACGCGCCTCCGAGCTTCTGTACGGCGTCATTCCCGGCCTGGAGCGGCAGATGGCCAAGGCCCAGGACGGCGGCCGGCTGGTGAACGAGGCGGTGACGGAGGAACAGGTCGCGAGCGTGGTGTCCCGCTGGACCGGCGTTCCCGTCGACAAGATGCTGGAAGGGGAACGCGGAAAACTGCTGCGGATGGAGGAGGCGCTGCGCAAGCGCGTGGTCGGGCAGGAGGATGCGCTGCGGGCGGTCGCCAACGCGGTGCGCCGGGCGCGCGCCGGCTTGCAGGACCCGAACCGGCCGATCGGCAGCTTTCTGTTCCTCGGCCCGACCGGCGTCGGCAAGACGGAACTCACCAAGGCGCTCGCCGAATTCCTGTTCGACGACGAGCGGGCGCTGCTGCGCGTGGACATGAGCGAGTTCATGGAGAAACACGCCGTCTCCCGCCTGATCGGCGCGCCGCCGGGCTATGTCGGCTACGACGAGGGCGGCGTGCTGACCGAGGCGGTGCGGCGGCGGCCCTACCAGGTGATCCTGTTCGACGAGGTGGAGAAGGCGCACGAGGACGTGTTCAACGTGCTGCTCCAGGTGCTCGACGACGGCCGACTGACCGACGGGCAGGGGCGGACGGTCGATTTCAAGAACACCATCATCGTGCTGACCAGCAACCTCGGCAGCGACATCCTGGCGGCGCAGCCGGACGGCGAGGACCTGTCGCTCGCCTACAAGGGCGTCATGGAGATCGTGCGGGCGCATTTCCGGCCCGAGTTCCTGAACCGGCTGGACGAGATCGTGCTGTTCCGGCGGTTGCAGCGCGCCGACATGGCGACGATCGTCGAAATCCAGCTCGTCCGGCTGCGGGCGCTGCTGGCGGACCGGCATATCGGGCTGGAACTGGACCGCAGCGCGCTGGAGTGGCTGGCGGCCGAGGGCTACGACCCGGTCTACGGCGCGCGGCCGCTGAAGCGGGTGATCCAGCGCGGCCTGCAAAATCCGCTGGCCGGGCTGATTCTGGAAGGCGGGGTCAAGGACGGCGAAACGGTGCATGTCTCGGCCGGCGTCGGCGGGCTTGCGATCAACGGGCGGCTCGCGGAGGCCGCCTGACCGCGGCGGCAGGCATGGCTGGCTGGGCATAACAAGCCCCGGAGTCATGCTCGTGCGGAATACCTTGACTGCGGAAGAAGTTTTCGCCGATAGTGGGGCTTCGCGCGCCGGTCTGGGTGGGTCCAGGGCGCGGAATTCCTGGGTTTTTGGCCTGTCGGAACGCTCGGTTGGGCGCGCTGTCACGCCGTTGACACCCAGGGGCGTGCCGAGTAGAAACCGCCACCGACGACGCGGCGGGTTCCGCTGCGAAGTCGTCCCCGAAGCTGGGGTTGTTCTTTTACAATTGTATCAGGAATGGAAGGGATACGTTGGCGGCGCCTCTGTGGCTTGGTTTCTTAGGTGGGACTGGGCGGCGTGGGATTGGGCATTGGTTTGGATTTGCCTGATCTATGTTGAAGGGGCGTTATGTTGATGTATCTTTCTTATGCGTTGACAGACGCTTCGGATGACTGGGTTGGGTCTGTTCGTTTTGGTCCGTCGGGGAACCGGCGGATTGGGATGAACCTGAGAGTTTGATCCTGGCTCAGAGCGAACGCTGG
>Ga0116226_10001076_pt1 | contig 23728 bp, 19 predicted proteins | sample S1TSphfallax_FD_89692 | JGI IMG/M metagenome (GOLD analysis project Ga0116226, IMG submission 89692) | Host-associated microbial communities from peat moss isolated from Minnesota, USA - S1T2_Fa - Sphagnum fallax MG | ecosystem: Host-associated > Plants > Peat moss > Unclassified | place: USA... | reverse complement strand
GCGCGCCACCCTGCTGCACGCCGGCGGCGCCGCGGCCGGCCTGCCGGTGGAGGCGGTGCCGGTGGAGGACGTGTTCGCGGCGGTCATGGCCCGGCTGGCGATGCCGGCTCCGCCCGCACCCGCGCCAGCATCGCCCGCTGATCCGCGTCGGTGAAGCGGGCGTTCTGGCGCAGCGCCAGCCAGGTGCGCACGAGCCGCTGCGCCGCCGGCGTCATGCCGCGCCAGAACAGCGCGGACTGAACGCGGCCGAGCGGCCGCCGGAGGAAGAAATGCAGGTTGGTGACGCGCTCGTAGAGATAGCCGTGCCGCGCCGCCAGCACCTGCATCCCGGCGGGGCTGTAGAAGAACACGTGCTGTCCCTCGAGCGGGTTCAGATACCACCAGTCGCTGCCCTCGCCGCGATAGGTCAGCGTGCCGACGACGCAGACGGCGGCGCCGCGCCCGAGGATGCCGGCCATGTCGGTGCGCGGCGCGGCGAAATGCTCGGCGACCTCGAACGCGCAGACCATGTCCGGCGCGAAGCCCGCTTCGGCGGAGCCGGGATCGTCGGGACCAGAATGGGCGGGGCCGGGATCGTCGAAGCCGCGGGCGAGCTCGTTGCCGGCATGGCGGTCGGAGACCCGGGCGTCGAAGCCGATGTCGCGCAGCATCCGGCACAGCAGGCCGCTGCCGCCGCCGAAATCGAGCACCCGCGCGCGCCGTGGCAGGCCGAGCAGCCGTGCCGCCAGATAGACGATGCCGAGCGCCTGGGTGCAGCGCCAGACCACGCCGGTATCGGACTGCACAAGATGGCCGTCCCGGTAGGCTTCCGCCAGCCAGTGCGGCGGCTCGGTCTGCAACGAGCCGCAGGCCGCGCACAGCAGATAGCGGCACGGATATTTGCGCAGCACCTGGCCGGTGAACGCGGTGCGGGTGGCGCCGCCGCACAGCCGGCACGCCTCGGCCTTGCCGCCCCCCTCGCCCACCAGCGCCCCGCTCATCATCGTCTCGCTCATCATCGTCTCGCGCATCGCCGTTGGCCCCCCGCCGCCCGCGCAATGATGGCGCCGCCTTGCTAGTGTCGCGCCGTCGGCCCGTCTAGAACCCCGTCTGGAAAAGGCCGCTCCTCATTCGCAGTGCATGTCCCGCCCCCCTGCCCCGCCCGCGCTGTTTCCCGGCGTTCGCCCGGCGCGGCTGCCCGCAGGCGCGGCGCGGCCGCTGTGCGGCGTGCTGATCGACGCGGAGGAGGATTTCGACTGGCGCCGGCCGGTGCAGGGCGTCGCCTACGATCTCGGCGGGATGCGGACGCTGTCGGACCTGCACGCGATCCTCGGCGCCTACGGCGCGGTGCCGACCTATCTGCTGACCTACCCGGTGCTGCGCGACGCGGACATCGTGGCGGCGCTGCGCGGCCGGCTGGCGCGCGGCCAGTGCCGCCTCGGCATCCAGCTGCACACCTGGGTCACGCCGCCGTTCGGCGAGGGCACCGACGCGCGCGATTCCTTCGCCGCCAACCTGACCGAGGCGCAGGAGGAACAGAAGCTGCTGGCGCTGATGCGGCTGTTCCGCGACGCCTTCGGCGAGCCGCCGACGATGTTCCGCGCCGGCCGCTACGGGCTCGGGCCGAACACGCCGGCGCTGCTGGAAAAGCACGGGTTCCAGGTCGACACCAGCCTGGCGCCGCGCACCTCGTTCGGCGACGAGGGCGGCCCGGATTTCTCGGCCGAGGAGTTTTCCGCGTTCTGGTTCGGCCGCGCCCGCCGGCTGCTGGAACTGCCGCTGTGCCGCTCGATCGTCGGCTGGGGCGGCGGCGCGGCGGCGCGCGCCTATCGCCGGCTGGCGATCGCCCGGCCGCCCGCCTGCCACACGCCCGCCTGCCATACGCCCGGCAACCCAGCCGCACCCCCGGCGCCGCGCCCCGTGTCACGGGTGGTGCCGGCGCTGCTGGCCTGGAGCCGCTGCGCCGAGCGCGTCACCCTGTCGCCGGAAGGCAACGACGTCGCCGCGATCGGGCGGCTGGTGACGTCCCTGCTCGGGCGCGGCGAGCGGGTGCTGGCGCTGAGCCTGCACAGTTCCTCGCTCAGCGTCGGCGGCAACCCCTATGTGCGCAGCCGCGCCGACCTGCACCGGTTCTACGACCGGCTGTCGGCGACACTGGACATGCTGGCCGGCCGGCACGCGGTCGGCTTCGTCGACGTCGCCGCCCTGCCGGCCCTGCTCGCCGATGGCTAGCGGGCCCGCTCCACGCGCGGCGCGAAAAATCCTGCTGCTGACCAACAACCTGCCGCCGGTGCGCGGCGGCTCGGGCGTGGTCTACGACAATCTCGCCCGCCAGGCCGGCGGGCGGATTCTGGTGCTGGCGCCGCGCCGCAACTACCAGGACGGGCTGGCGCTGATCGGCTGGCGCGAGCATGACCGGCTGGCGGCGTACCGGGTGATCCGGCTCGACCTGCTGCGCACCGTTCTGGCAGGCCAGGGGACGGGAAGCAGGCGGCTGCTGCTGTGGCTCGACGACGCGGCGATCCGGCTGCGGCTGCTGGCCTGCCTGCTGCGCTGCCTGCTGGTCGAGCGGGTCGGCGCGGTCTGCGTCGGCGAACTGGTGGCCAGCGCCTGGGTGCTCGGCGTGCTGCGGCTGCTGCCCTGGGTCACCCGCGCGGTCTATGTGCATGGCGAGGAGATCACCACGCGCGACGAGTATGACAGAATGCTGGCCCGCCGCCGCCGCGCGCTGCTGGCCGCGCACCATATCATCGTGGTCAGCCGCTTCACCGCCGGCGCGGTGGAAGCCCTGCTCGGCGCGGCGGCGCGCCCGCGCATCCGGCTGATCGAGAACGGCGTCGACGGCGTCCGCTTCCGCCCGCTGCCGCGCCCGCAGGCGCTGGCGGCGCGGCTCGGCCTGGCAGGGAATTTCGTGTTCGTCTCGGTCTGCCGGCTGCTGGAAAAGAAGGGCATCGACCAGGCGATCCGTGCCTTCGCCCGGGTTGCCGCGACGTTTCCCGACAGCCGCTACCTTATCGTCGGCGACGGCCCGTACCGGGCCACGCTGGAGGCGCTGGCGGCGGAGGCCGGACTGGCGGCGGCGACGATGTTCGTCGGCGCGGTCGCCGAGGACGAACTGACGGAACATTACGCGCTCGGCGACGTGTTCGTGATGCCGAACCGGCGGCTGGCCAACGGCGACACCGAGGGGTTCGGCCTGGTGTTCCTGGAGGCCAATGCCTGCGGCCTGCCGGTGATCGCCGGCCGCGACGGCGGCTCGGTCGACGCGGTGCGGGACGGCGTCAACGGGCTGCTGGTGGACGGGCAGTCGGTCGCGGAAATCGCGGCGGCGATGCTGGCGCTGCGCGGCGACGCGGCGCTGCGGGCGCGGCTGCGCGCCGGCGGGCTGGCGGCGGCGGCGGCGGCCGACTGGCGCGGCAAGACCGAGCAATTCCTCGCGCTGTTCGCGCCGGCCTGATGGACAACCCCCCGCCCCCACCCCCACCCTCAACCCCAGCCGTCTGCCGCGTGCTGGCCGATGGCGACGCGGCCGGCGAGGCCGCCTGGGACGCGTTCGTCGCCGCCCATCCGGACGGCAGCTTCTTCCATCGCGCCGGCTGGCGCCGGGTGATCGGGCGCGCCTTCGGCCACCCGACCCGTTACCTGCTCGCCGAGCGCGGCGGGGCGATCGCGGGCGTGCTGCCGCTCGGCCATGTGCGCTCGCGCCTGTTCGGCAGCACGCTGATCTCGGTGCCGTTCTGCGTCTATGGCGGGCCGCTGGCGACCGACCGGGAGGCGTTTGCCGCGCTCGCCGCCGCCGCCGTTTCGTTGCAGGCCGCCTGCCGGGCCAGCGCGCTGGAACTGCGTTTTCTCAACGCCCCGCCGGACGGCTGGCTCGATGCCGCCTGGGTCGGCCGCGCCGACCTGTACGCGACGTTTCGAAAGCCGATCGGCGCCGACGACGCCGCCAATTTGCAGGCGATTCCGCGCAAGCAGCGCGCCGACGTCAGGAAGGCGATCGCCGCCGGCCTCGCCGCCGAGGTCGGCCACAGCGTCAGAGACTTCTATCCGATCTATGCGGAGAGCGTGCGCAACCTCGGCACCCCGGTGTTTTCCCGCCGCTATTTCGAAATCCTGCTCGATGTCTTCGGCGCCGACGCCGACGTGCTGACGGTGCGCGCGGCAGGACGGCCGGTCGCCAGTGTGCTGAATTTCTATTGGCGCGACGAGGTGCTGCCCTATTACGGCGGCGGCACCAGGGCGGCCCGCGCCTGCCACGCCAACGAGTTCATGTACTGGGAAGTGATGCGCCACGCCGCCGCGCGCGGCTGCCGCCTGTTCGATTTCGGCCGCAGCAAGCGCGGCACCGGCGCCTTCGCCTTCAAGAAGAATTTCGGCTTTTTCCCCCAGCCGCTGACCGCGTTCTTTCATCTGGCACCGGGGGCGGCGGTGCCTGAGGTCAATCCGCTCAATCCGAAATACCGGCTGTTCATCGCCGCCTGGAAACGGCTGCCGCTGCCGCTGGCCAACCTGCTCGGTCCGGCGATCGTGCGCGGCGTCGGCTGATGCGCGACCTGCTGTTCCTGAGCCACCGCATCCCCTACCCGCCGGACAAGGGCGACAAGATCCGCGCCTGGCATGTGTTGCGGCATCTCGCGCGCAGCCACCGCATCCATCTCGGCTGCTTCGTCGACGATCCTGCCGACCTCGCGCATGTCGCGACGCTGCGGGCGGTCTGCGCCGACCTGAAGATCGTGCCGATCCGGCGGCGCTGGCACCGGCTGCGGTCGCTGGCCCGCGCCCGCCCCGGCCTGCCGCTGTCGCTCGCCTATTTCGCCGATGCCGGCCTGCGCGCCTGGGTCGCCGAGAAGGTCGCGGGCGGCATCGAGCTTGCGTTCGTGCATTGCTCGGCGATGGCGCCGTATCTGCTGGGCGAGCGCCGCGTGCGGCGGGTGCTCGACATGGTCGATGTCGATTCCGCCAAATGGGCCGACTACGCCGCCCGCGCCGGCTTGCCAGCCCGGCTGCTCGGAGCGGGGCTGCTTTGGGCGCGCGAGGCGCGCACGCTGCTGGCGTTCGAACGCGCCGCCGCGCGCGACTACGACCACACGCTGTTCGTCTCGCGCGACGAGGCCGCCACGTTTGCCGCCCTCGCCCCGGACAGCGCCGGACGCATCGGCTGGCGCGACAACGGCGTCGATTTTTCTGCGTTCGCGCCCGCCCATGCCGGCGCCTCGCCGTATCCCGAGGGGGGGCCGTACGCGGTGTTCACCGGCACGATGGATTACCGGCCGAACATCGACGCGGTCACCTGGTTCGCCGACGCCGTGCTGCCGCTGATCCGGCAGCGCCACCCGGCGCTGCGCTTCGCCATCGTCGGCGCCAATCCGGCGCCCGCGGTGCGCCGGCTCGGCGCGCGGCCCGGCATTCTCGTCACCGGCCGGGTCGCCGACACCCGCCCGTATCTGGCGCACGCCGCACTCGCGGTCGCGCCGCTGCGGCTCGCGCGCGGCACCCAGAACAAGGTGCTGGAGGCGCTGGCGATGGCCCGACCGGTGGTGGCGACGCCGGAGGCGTTCGCCGGGCTGCGCGCGGTGCCCGGCCGCGACCTGCTGGTCGGCGCCGATGCCGCGTCGCTCGCCGCCCACGCGGGCGACGTGCTGGCCGGGCGCCACCCCGGCCTCGGCGCCGCCGGCCGCGCCCTGGTGCAGCGGGACTATGCCTGGGACCGCACGCTGGCCGGCCTGGAAAGCCTGTTCGAGAGCGGCGGCGGATGCGACAAGGCCCCTGCTCATGATGGAGTGGCAGTCATCAGATGAGCGTCGCCTCCCCCGCCCCCGCCGCCACCTTGGCACGCGACCGGCCGGCCGGGTGGCCGACGCTGCTGGCCCTGGGTCTCGGGCTGGCCGGCCTCGCGCTGCTGTTCCGCGCCGAGGCGGCGGCGGCGCTGCGGGTCTGGCGCGACAGCACCGCCTACAGCCATTGCTTCCTGGTGCTGCCGATCGCGCTCTGGCTCGCCTGGGACCGCCGCGCCGCCGCGCGCGGCCTGCCGCTGCGCCCGACGCCCTGGCCGCTGCTGGCGATTCCCGTCCTTGGGCTCGGCTGGTTCACCGCCGAGCGGCTCGGGCTGATGGAGGGGCGGCAACTGGCGGCGCTGCTGATGGCGCAGGCGCTGCTGGTGGCGCTGCTCGGCTGGCGGCTCGCGCGGGTGCAGGCGCCGGCGCTGGCCTATCTGCTGTTCCTGGTGCCGGTCGGCGGCTTCCTGGTGCCGGGGTTGCAGCACGTCACCGCCGGCTTCGTCGATGTCGGGCTGGAAATGCTCGGCATCCCGCACGTGGTCGACGAATTCAGCATCGAGATCCCGGAGGGGATGTTCTATGTCGCCGAGGCCTGCGCCGGGCTGCGCTTCCTGATCGCGGCGCTCGCCTTCGGCGCGCTGTATGGCGTGCTGTGCTTCCGCGACCCCGGCCGGCGGCTGCTGTTCCTGGTCGCCTGCCTGGTCGTGCCGATCCTGGCCAACGGCGTGCGGGCGCTCGGCATCGTGCTGGCCGGCCACCTGCTCGGCAGCGCCGAGGCGGCGGCGGCGGACCATCTGATCTATGGCTGGGGCTTCTTTTCGGCGATCATTTTTCTGCTCGCGCTGGCCGGCCTGCCGTTTCGCCAGGACGCACGTCCGCCGGCCGCCGCTGCCGCGATGCCGCTTGTGCCGGCAGGCAGGCCCGGCGCGGCGCTGGCGATCGCCGGGATGGCCTGCGTGCTGGCCGCCGCCGGCCCGGCGGCGTCGCTGCTGCTGAACCGGCCCGGGGCGATGCCGGCGCCGCATCTGCCCGGCTTCGTCGCGACCGGGTCCTGCCGGGCGCTGGATGCGGGCGACCCGGCGTGGACCTGGCATTTTGGCTGCAACGGCGCCGCGCTGAGCGCGCGCGTCGAATTCCTGCCGCCGCACGCGCCGCCGGCGCTGCTGCGGGCGCGGCGGCTGGCGGCAACCGAACGAGCTGCATCCGGCGACGACGCGCCGGCCGATACGATCACCGGGCAGCTCGATCTGGCGGCGGGCGATGCGGGGATCACCGAGATCGATCCCCGCGTGCCGCCCCGCTGGTCGCTGGTGGAAAGCGACGAGCCGGCGCGTCTGACCGCGACAGCAACCTGGATCGGCGGCGCGCCGGCGCCGAGCGGCTGGTCCGGGCGGCTGCGGCTGGCCTGGGACGGTCTGCGCGGTGCCGGCACGCCGGCGGCGCTGGTGGTGGTGACGCTGGCGCCGCCGGCGCCGGCGCTGGATGCGGATTGGGGGCCGGCGTCGCGGCGGGACGCGCCGCGCCGGCTGCTGGCCGATTTCCTGCGCGCCCAGGGGGAGCAGTTCGCCGCAATCGCCCAGGCGACAGTTGGGACCGAGACAAAATAGGAAAAATCAGCCCGGCGCCAGCGCCGCCAGCGCCGCGAGATAGGCATCGGTTTCCGCTCGCAGCGCCGCCGTGCGCTCGGCGATCTGCCGGCGCAGCGCCGGGCCGCGGCGCAGCACGTCGGCGATCGCGGCGCCGAGATCGGCAGTGTCGGCGTCGAGGCACAGTTCGGGCAGCCCCATCATCTCGAACAGGCCGGCGTTCTTGACGTCGTAGGCGAGCGCGATCGCCGGCACCCCGGCGGCGAGACAAAGAATGCTCGAATGCAGCATCTGGCAGACATGCAGGTCGAGCGTCGCGTATTCGGCCAGCATCGCGCTCGCCGGCGCGTCGACCACGCGGGCCTCGATGCCTTCCTGGCGCAGCAGCCGGGGAATCAGCCGCTCCGGCTGGTCATGCACGAAATAGACGAATCGGCACGCGCGCTGCCGCGCCAGCGCGCGCGCCGCCGCCGCCAGCAGCCGCAGCCGGGCCGGCAGGGCGCGGCTGACGTCGGCGTCGTGGAACGCCAGATTGAGGCCGACCGTCAGCACGCCGTCGTCGCGCGGAGCGGCGGGTGGGGGGAAGGCGGCGGCCAGGAACAACGCCGGGTCGGCCAGCAGCGTGGTCCGGCCGGGGGCCACCAGGTCGAGCAGCCGGCGGCTGTTGGCGTCGCGCACCGAGGACAGCGCCAGCCGCCCGACCAGGTCGCCGAGCACGGCCCTTCCGGCGGCGTCGAGCGCCTGCTCGTCGCGCTCGCCGAGCGCCCGGTTGACGCCCGGGGCGAACGACGCGACCGGGCAGCGCAGCCGGCGCAGCCAGGCGAGGTCGCGCGCCAGCCGCGGCGCCAGCCGCCCGCCCGCGCGCACGGCAAAATAGCCGCCGCCGCCGAGCACGAACAGCCGGGCGCGGGCGCTGATGGCGTCGGGGTCGAGCCCGGCCAGCTCGTCCCAGCCGATCGCCTCGATCGGTGTGGCCGGCCCGAACGCATCGCGCAGCAGCGCCTCGCTTGCCACCCGGATCGCGGCATCGCCGCGATTGCTGCGGTCGACGTCCTGCCAGGTGCTGAAATGCAGCGCCGGCGGCGCGGTGCCGAGCAGCCGCATCAGCCGCCATTGCAGCAGATCGAGCGCCCGCCGCGCCCGGTTGCGCAGCCAGCCGACCCGGCCCCGCCGCAGTGGCCGCCGCTCGCCGGCGGCGGAGACCGGGACGAGCAGAAACACGGGTGCGGTCATGCAGGCCAGCTTCGGGCGGGGCGGTGGTGGCGGCAAGGGCGGGTCGATCCGACTTGTCGCGACAGCACCCGCCGGGTTCACGGTGTGCGCAAATGTGTGAGATTGGCAATTCGCACCGAATACGGCAGACTCAAATCGGATAAATCAGCGGAATGGTGCAAGCTCACGCAATGCCGATCGTCAGTCTCGCACGCCCGTCCGCCGGTCGGCGGCCCGCGCCGCTGCTGCCGCGCCGGCCCGGGCCGCATCCGCGCGAATGAGACTCCTGGTCTGGCAATGGGGCCGCCTTGGCGCCGGACCCCGCTTCGCCACGCTGCTGGCCGACGGGCTGGCCGCGGTTCCCGGTGTGTCGGTGACATTGTCGCTCGCGCGCGGCGCGGAAATCCTGCGCTGCGACCCGCCGCCGCGCTGCGATCTTCCGGTCGATACCTACGACAATCTCGCCGGCTACGCGCGGCGGCTGGCGGCCGCGCCGTTTTCGGTGGCCGGGCTGGCGCGGCGGATCGCGGCGCTGCGGCCCGACCTTGCTGTCTGCGCCCTGACCGGACCGCTCGACCTGCTGATGGCGGCGGCGCTGCGGCGGCTCGGCGTTCCGTTCATTGTGCTGGTGCATGACGCCGACGCCCACCCCGGCGATGGGTTCCCGTTGCAGATGCGCCTGCAACGAGCGCTGTGCCGGCGGGCGCTCGCGGTCGCCGCGCTATCGACGCATGTCGGCGAGCGGCTGCTGCGCCAGAAGCTCGCCGGCCCGCATGGACGACCGCTGATCCGGCTGACCCACCCGCCGATGCCGTTCGCCACGCCTGCGCTGCCGCTGCGGACGGATGACGGGTTTCGGCTGCTCGCGTTCGGCCGGCTGCTCCCATACAAAGGCATGGATTTGTTGGCGGACTGTCTGCGCCGGTTCGGCCCGCACGCGACACTGGCGGTGCGCGTCGTCGGTGCCGGGCCGGAGGGGCCGGCCTTGGCGGCGCTGCGGGCATTGCCCGGCGTGACCGTGGAAAACCGTTGGGTTCCGGAGGCCGAGGTCGGGGCACTGCTCGGCTGGGCGGATGCGGTCGTGTTGCCGTATCACGAGGCCAGCCAGAGCGGGGTGGCGGCGGCGGCGCTGGCGGCCGGACGCCAGGTGATCGCGACCAATGTCGGCGGACTTGCGGAACAGCTCGGGGCGGAGCCGCTGGCGATCCTGTGCGAGCCGCAGGCGGACAGTCTGGCGGCGGCGCTGCGGCGGGCGCTGGAACGGCGGGCCGCCTCATCCGCCCAGGCCTTGCCTGCCGCCGCCCCGCTCGGCGTCGTGGCGGCGTGGCAGGATCTGGGCCGCTCGCTGGTCGCGCAGATGCAGGCGCTGTCGCGGTCGGGCGGGGCGGCGGACACCGCGGAGCCCATCCCGTACGGCGGACAGGCGGCGCCCGCCAGTCGCGTGCGCGCGCGCTCGGAGGGTCACATGACGTAAGGCGGCGGTTCGGGCGTCTCGGGTCGCCCCTACCCGCCGGACCCCTGCCCCCAACGTGCCCGGCTGGCGGAGGCGGACCCGGATTGCTATATCGCCGGGCGCGGCGGCCCGCCGCGCCCAGACGAACCGTTGGCCGGGAACCTGCCTGATGAATGTCTCCCTATCGGCGAAACGTGCCATCGTAGTGGCACCGCAGGCGCCGCGGGTCAGCCGACAGGTCGCCGCCGCCGCCGAGGACCTGGTCGCCTGTCTGCAAGGCTGGCGGATCTGGACGATGCTGGCGGGCAACGACATTTCGCAGCGCTACCGGCGCTCGGTGTTCGGCCCGTTCTGGCTGACCATCTCGATGGGAATTTTCGTGCTGGCGCTCGGCGTGATCAATTCGTCGCTGCTGCACGCGCGCGTCGACCAATATCTGCCGTTTCTCGCCGCGGGCTATGTGATGTGGGGCTTCATTTCGTCATGTCTGAATGAAGGCTGCACCTGCTTCACCGCGATGGAGGGCTATCTGAAGCAGGCGCGCCTGTCCAAGCTCGGCATGGTGCTCCAGATGGTGCTGCGCAACACCATCGTGATGGGTCATAACGCCATCATCATCGTCGCGGTGTTCTGGTGGTTCGGCGTGGTTCCGTCGCTGTCGGCGCTGTGGGCGCTGCCAGCCTTGCTGCTGACCATGTGGTTCTGCACCGCCATCGCCATTCTCCTCGGGGTGATCTGCACCCGCTTTCGCGATCTGCACCAGATTGTGCAGAACCTGGTGCAGGTGGCGTTCTTCCTCACGCCGGTGTTCTGGGACCCGCGCGGGGCGGCACCGAAGCTTGTGCAAATTTCCACCTACAACCCGTTTGCCGCCTTCGTCGCCATCTTCCGCTCGCCGCTGATCGGCCGGCCGCTGGAGCTGCGGGAGTGGCTGACCGCGTTCGGCTGGGCCGGCGGGGCGACCGTACTGGCGGCGGTGTTTTTCGTCCGCTTCCGCGGTCGCATCGTTTATTGGCTCTGACCGGAGACTGGCGCCGATGGTGCATGTCCGGCTGGATCGGGTGCATGTCGATTTTCCGATCTACAGCGCCCGCTCGCGCTCGTTGAAAAACCGCGTGCTGGCCAAGGTCAGCCGGGCATTGCGGCGCAAGTTCGAGGAAAACCAAGACATGACCGTCGTGCATTCGTTGCGCGATGTCTCGATCGATCTGCGGCCGGGCGACCGGCTTGGCCTGGTCGGGCGCAACGGCGCCGGCAAGTCGACGCTGCTGCGCGTGATGTCGGGCATCTACGAGCCGATGCTCGGTTCGATTTCCATCGCCGGCTCGCTGGCCTCGATGACCGACATGCAGATGGGCATGGATGCCGAGGCGACCGGCTACCAGAACATCCATCTGCGCGGTGTCTTCCTCGGCATGAGTCACCGCGAGGTGCGGGAGCTGACGCCGGCGATCGCCGAATGGACCGAACTGGACCAGCATCTGACCCGGCCGATCCGCACCTACTCCAGCGGCATGATGGTGCGGCTGGCCTTCGCGATCTCGACGGCGGTGCAGCCTGATATCCTGATCATGGACGAGATGATCGGGGCCGGCGACGCGCATTTCATCGACAAGGCGAAAGCCCGCATGCAGGCGATGATCGACAAGGCGGCGATCCTGGTGCTGGCCTCGCATCAGGCCGACATCCTGCACCGTTTCTGCAACCGCGCCGTGCTGCTCGATGAAGGCCGGGTGCTGCGGGAGGGCTCGGTGCAGGACGTGTTGGAGAGTTATTACCAGATGGGCTGATGTGCGCTTGTGCGCCGCCGCGGTCAGCCCTGGCTTGCGATGAAGCGGCCCAGGCCCAGGATCAGCTCCTGGATCATGAACGCGCTCACGCCGTGTGATGCGCGGTCGTCGAGGGTGATCCTGGTGCTGCCGACGCCACGTTCGATGCGGACGGCAGGGGCGCCGAAGCGGTCGGGCAGGATCTCGATGGCCGCGACGGCGCCCTGTCCCCGCACATGGTCCATCACCGCGTCAAAGCGCCGGTCCGAAGCCATGCCGCGAAGCGCCGGCTGATCGAGCAACGCCGCGACCGCCTCGGTCACGCCTTCCCGCGCGAGGTGGCGCGCCAGTTCATGCCAGCGGGTCCGGCCGGCCTTCGGGGCCGGGCCGATCTTGCGGACGATCTCGGCCGGAACCGAGGCCGCGACGGCGAGCAGCCGCGTCATTTCAGCGGTATGCACGCCCAGCGCCCCGTTGAGGGTCGCACGGTCGAAACCCCGGCGCCGCAGGTCGGCGGCGAACAGCGCGCGCTCGATGAAGGACAGGTCGCGCCGCTCGCCGTTTTCCTTGCCTTGGGCGATCACCAGCTCGGCATCGGTCAGCGGCCGGACGATCGCCCGCACCGGCCGGCCGAGTTCGGCGAGCGCGTCGCACCGCCGGTGTCCGTAGGCGATCTGGTAGCGGCCCGGAGTCTCCGGGTGCGGACGCACCAGGATCGGCACCTGCTGGCCGCTGTCGCGGATGCTGTCGACCAGCCGGCGAAACTCGCGGTCGGACGTGCGCGCCAGCCGGTCGGTGACGAAGGAAGGGTCGATGACGCCGGCCGGCAAATCGAGGATGCGCGTGCCGGTCTCGATCTGCTGGCGCAGCGCCTCCGCCTCCCGCGCACCTTCGGCCAGACGCCCGATCTCCAGCCCCATCGCCCGCACCGCGCTGGACGCGATCCGCGCCGGCTGGCCGCTGTCCTGCTCCGGCATGTCGGCCATGTCCGGGGTCAGCAAGGCCCGAACCGCGTCACGACGTTTCATGCTGGCCTCCCCCAGGATTGTTGGATCAACTGCTCGAGTTCCAGATTGACGCAGTTCAGCGCCTCCAGCGCCCGCCCATAGGTACCACGCCCGAGCGCCGAGCGCCCGACCTCGTACAATGTCTGCTTGGTCAGGCCGGCGTCGGAGATCGCCGTGCTCTTGACCATCGCGTTGGTCAGCACGCGCGCGCCGAACAGATTGCGCAGGAACGCCATCACCTGCGCCTGCGGGCCGTCCTGCGGCTCGAACCGGGTCACCAGATAGCGCAGGAAGTCCAGATGCACGTTGCCGCCGGCGTCGCGCACGACATTCAGCAGGTCGGACGTCATCAGCAGGAACTGCGACATCGACGCGACATCCAGCATCTGCGGATGCACGGTGACCAGCACGCCGGTCGCGGCGCACAGCGCCGACAGCGTCAGAAACCCGAGTTGCGGCGGGCAGTCGATGATGACCACGTCGTACCTGTCGGCGACACGCTCGATCGCCAGGGCGACGCGGGCGAAAAACAGCGATTCGCTGGCGCGCCGGTCGCCGACCAGGGCACGCGGGGTTTCGTGCTCGAACTCCTGCAATTCGAGATTGCCGGGGACCAGATCGAGGCCGGCGAAATAGGTCGGGCGGATGATCTCATCCAACGGGCGGACAGCCGCGTCGTAGCGCACCGCACCGTACAGCGTTTCGTTCGGGCCGATATCGGTTTCCGGCTGGTAGCCGAACAGCGCCGACAGGCTGGCCTGCGGGTCGAGGTCGATCGCCAGCACCCGGAAGCCACGCAGCGCGAGATATTGCGCCAGATGCACGGCGGTGGTGGTCTTGCCGGAGCCGCCCTTGAAATTGGTGACCGCCAGGACCTGCAGATGCTCACCCTGCTGGCGCATCGGCACGTAGGCGCGGGTCTTGGCGCGCGACAGCGCGCGGCGCAAATCGTTGATCTGTTCCAGCGTGTAGAGCCGCCGCCCGGCGGGCGTCTTGGCCGGCTCGGGCGCATCGCCGGCAAGCGAGACCTGACGCAGATAGGCATCGCTGATGCCGATCCACGCTGCGGCCTCGCCGCTGGTGAAGGTGCGCAATGACTTGCGGGCGGCCGGCGGGAACAGCCGCTGCCGCAGTGCGTGCAGCTGGGTGCTGAGCAACCGCGCGTCATGTTCTATCATGCGATCGGGTTGCAGGGACGCCCCACGGGACGCCCCACGGGACGGCACGTCCGGTCGGGTCAACATTTCGGATGGCAACTACGGAAACTTTCGCTTTTTCGGCCCGTGAGCGTATGTACTCCAGCCGCGGTTGGCGAGTCGCGTCAAGGCGGCGACGCCCGCTCTCCCGTTGACAGGTGTCAACGCCTCGGCTGGCAAAGAGAGGGGCATGACCCAGAATCGCCCCTCGTTGCGCGCCCTGACGCCAGGCCGCTAACATCGGTCGTCACCTGGCGGATACATCATGCCCGAAGCCTGCTCGCCTGCGCGTACGTACTGGGTCGATGTCGAGGATTTCTTCCAGTATTTCTTGGCCAATCCGCGTCCCAGCGGCATTCAGCGGCTGGTCTTCGAAGCCCTGAACGTGCTGCCGGACTGCGCGCGGATGAGTCCCGAGGCGCCGCGGATCGCCTTCGTGCGGCACACGCGGGATGCGTCGCTGTTGCGGGAGGTTCCGTTCGCCAGCCTGGTGCAAGTGCTGGAGGCCAGCGCGCACGCCGCCGCCGCGCCGCCGTCGCCGCGGCCCGCTGGCAGGAAGCGGCGTCGCCGGGCCGCACCCACGCGCACGGGCCTGCGCCATGCGGCGATCCGGTTCTTCGAGCGCCTGCCGCCCGCCATCGGCGAGCCGTTGCTGCGGGCCGGCGTGCTGCAACTTGCGGCGGTGCGCCATGTCAGGCTGCTGGTCGATGCGCTGTCCGGGCCCACCGCACGGCAGCAGGCTGCATCCGCGAACGGCCTATCCGGGCCGCTAGCCACGCCGACGGACGGAACGTTCCCCGGCCGACCCGGCGATGTTTTCCTGATCCTCGGCGCGGCCTGGGTGCATTCGCAGTACGGCGTCTTGTTGCAGCAGCTACGCGCGCAGTACCGGCTCGTCCCGATCCTGCTGATGTATGACCTGATCCCGCTGCGCCGGCCGGAATGGTGTGCGGCCGACCTGGTGCATGATTTCTCGACCTGGCTCGCGGCAACCCTGCCACATTGCACGAAACTGCTGGCGATCAGCCGGGCGACCGCGGCCGATGTCGAGGCCTATGCGAAGGAAACCGGTCTGACCTTGGCCGGCCCGGTCACGCCGATCCCGATCGGCACCGGCTTCACGTCCGGCCCGTCGCCGACGACTGATCCGCCGGCGCGCGGCCTGCCCATGCCGGGCAGCTACGTGCTGTTCGTCTCGACGCTGGAAGCGCGGAAGAATCATACGCTGCTGTTCCGCGTCTGGCGCCGGCTGATGACCGACCTGCCACGCGATACCGTCCCGACGCTGGTGTTCGCCGGCCGCGTCGGCTGGCTGGTCGCCGACCTGATGCAGCAGCTGGAGAACGCCAACTGGCTCGATGGCAAGATCCGCCTGATTCGCGACCCGACCGACGCGGAGTTGGCGGCATTGTATCGTGGCTGCCAGTTCACGCTGTTCCCGTCGCTGTTCGAAGGCTGGGGCCTGCCGGTCAGCGAAAGTTTTGCACATGGCCGGCCATGCCTGACGTCGAATGCCACGTCGCTGCCGGAATCCGGCGGCGAACTGGCCCGCTATTTCGACCCTGATGATCTCGAGGACGCCTGTCGCGCGGTGCGCGCGGTCATCGAGGACCCGGCCGGCCTACAGGCCTGGCGCGATCGGGTGGCACGCGAGTTTCGCCACGTGCCGTGGGAGCGCACCGCCGATGCCATCCTGGCGGCCTGCCGCCTCGATCGCCCTGTCCTGTCCGCCAGCGAATTGCTGGAACAAGCGTCGTGACAGACCATAAGCCCACGACGCTATGGGTCGATATCGACGACCTGCTGCATTATCTCGCGCATCACAGCCGGCCGAGCGGCATCCAGCGGGTCACTTTCGAAATCTGTGCGGCGCTGCATCGTGACGATGCCGGTGCCGGCCGGGTCGGTTTCGTGCGCCGTGATGGCGGCCCGCGCGATCTGGTGACGCTGCCGTGGCAGGATGTCGCAGCTACTTTCGACCGGCTGGCCAACCCGGAAGCCCCGGTTCGCCGGGCTCAATCGCGAACCCGCTCGATCGGCGATACGATCGCGCGCCTGCGCCGGCCGGTTGGCGGCACGCGCCCATGGCCGATCCTGGGCCGCGCCGCCGCGGCGCAGGGCCTGGCGTTGCTGCAACTGGCGAGACTGCCCTCCGGCACCGCCGCCGCGTCGGCGCATTGGGCACGTCAGGCGGTGCTGACGCGGGCGGCGCGGGCGGCCCGGCAACGGGCGATGGCCGCCACGCGCGCGCGCCTGCTGGCCCCAGGCCGGCCGCTGGCCAAGGTGGCCAGCCCCGGCGACACGTTGTTGGTCCTCGGCTCGCCCTGGGCGCGCGAGGACTATGTGCGGACCGTGCGCTGGGTGCGTGACGAGCTGCGCATGCGGTTCGCCCTGCTGGTGCACGATCTGATTCCGCTGCGCCGCCCGGAATGGTGCGATCGCAACCTCACCCGCGCGTTCATCGACTGGCACCGCGCGGTGCTGCCCTTCGCCGATCAGATCTTCAGCAACAGCCGCGCCACCGCGACGGATGTCTCCGACTGGACGCGCGCCAACGGGATCGTCCTGGCCAATCCGGTGCAGCCGGTGCCGATCGGCACTGGCCTCGGCATCGGCTCTGCGCTCGGCCCGGCCAACGCCGCCGCGCCGGCGGAGACGGGCCCGGCGCCGGATCTGCCGCCCCCCGGCAGCTATGTGCTGTTCGTTTCGACGCTCGAAGCGCGCAAGAACCATGTCCTGCTGTTCCGCGTCTGGCGCCGGCTGCTGTCCGACCTGCCGCGCGATGCCGTCCCGACGCTGGTGTTCGCCGGCCGCGTCGGCTGGCTGGTCAGCGACCTGATGCAGCAGCTGGAGAACGCCCGCTGGCTCGACGGCAAGATTTGCATGATCCACGATCCGACCGATACCGAACTCGCGGCCCTGTATCGTGGCTGCCGGTTCACCCTGTTTCCGTCGCTGCATGAAGGCTGGGGCTTGCCGATCAGCGAAAGCCTGGCGCAGGGACGGCCGTGCCTGGCATCCAACCGGACCTCGCTGCCGGAAGCCGGCGGTGATCTGGCGCGCTATTTCGATCCCGACAATCTGGCGGACGCCTATCGCGCCGTGCGGGCGGTGATCGACGACCCGGCCGGGCTCGAGGCCTGGCGGCAGCGCGTCGCCCGCGAGTTCCGCCCGGTCGCCTGGGCGCAGAGCGCGGCGGTGATCCATGCCACGCTCGACGCGCTGACGCGGGCCGAGGCGGTCGGCGCATCATCGCGACCGCGTGCCCGATCATGATTTCGGCGGCGGCGGCAGTTGGTCGTTGCCGGCTTTCAGACAACGGATGCCCGGCATCCAGCACGGCAGGCCGATGCGCAGATGCGCCGCGAAGCGGAGCGGCGGCGCCGTGCCAACCCAGCCCTGTGGTGCCGTGCGCCAGACCGGATCAGCGGCAAAATCCCGGCTCAACGCAAACACGCGCATGCCGAACGGCACCGGAATGGCACGCAGATCGACGACGGAGCGCATCGGGCCAATACTGTCTTCCAGCAGCAGCGGCGCAAAATAGGATTGCTCGTACCCGGGTGATTGCCCGGCATAGACCAGCATCCTGGCGGGCGCGGTGTCCGGGACGGGGACAGGCAGGAGCTGCAAGCACAGCAGCGGCAGCGAGACCGCGAACGCGAGGGGCGCCAGCGGAAAGGCCGGGGCGCGGCGCCAGCGCAGCAGATCGCGCACCAGCAGGAACGCCAGCAACCCTGCTCCCGGAAATATCCAGGTCCAGTAATGGACATTCATGTATCGCCACAAGCCGGTCGGCAGCAGATCGACATAGGCGAGATACAGCACGGTGTGACCGGCCAGCAGCAGTGCCAGCAGGATCGCGGCCCGGCCATGCGCGAACGCAACCGCGAGGCCGGCGACGGCCAGTGCCATGAACGGCGCCCCGCGCAGCAGGCCATCGCCATCGAGAAACCAGGCGCGCGGATCGACCAGGACGACATAGGCCTTCCAGGCCAACCCGTGCAGCGTGAAGCCGATGTCGCGCGAGTTCAGCATGTAGTCGCTGGCGGTCAGCCCGTAGATGCGCCAATGCAGCAGCGCATAGGGCAGCACCGGCAGCAAACCGCCCAGCAGCGCGCGCGCGACATATCGCGGAGCCTGGCGCACATCCGACGCGGCACCGGCCAGCACGCACAGGCCGGCGAGCAGCGCCTCGGTCGGTCGGATCAACGGCAGGCAGGCGGCCAGCAGTCCGATCAGCACGGGGCGCCGGCTGCCCTGCATGTGGGCGGCAACGGATGCCAGCAACGCCCAGATCAAGGCACTGACCGGGCTGGTATTCCACGGCACGATCCATTGCGCGAACAAGGTCCGGCTGCCGGCGACACTGACGGCAAAAATCAGCACGGACCAGCCCGGACCGACGCCGAGCCGCCGGGCAAACGCCAGGAAACCGGCATAGCAAGCCAGCAGCGACAGCAGATCCACCAGCATGAACGGGTGCTGCGGACTGAGCCCGATGAACGGCGCGCCCATCAGCGAATAGCCCAGCGGGTACCAATGCCGTGCCGGGGCAAAATCGAACGCCGCAAAGGCACGCGCACTTTCGATGTATTTGCTCTGGTCGAACCAGCCCCACCAGCCTTCCGGGTGGCCGGGGACGTTGCCAGGCAGCGCGAAAAATTCGACGTAGCGCTGCATATACAGCAGCGCGAGACCGCATCCCCCCAGCACGGGCCAACCGACGCCGCGATCCCAGCGGATCAGCAGCCGGCGGGTCGCCGCGCCGAGGGCGGCCAGGGTTTGTCGCGCCTGTGCCGGCGGCAGCCGCCGCAAACGTGGCGGAAGGGAAGCAGAGCGGGTGATGAGTGGCATGATGCGGCTGTTCGATCCGACGGGGCTGTGCGTTGGGCGGTGCGTGGTATCCGAGCGCCGCGCCGCCTGCCAGCGTCCTTGGAGGCGCTTGGCCAAAGTCGCCCGACCTAAACCCCGGGTTTTTCAGGCGTCGGGCGTCAGGCCTACGAGCCATACAGCGGCAGCGGTGGCGCGCCGGGATGATCGGCGGTGGCGCTGCGGGTGACGTTCACCGCGGCGTGGCCCAGCCGCAGGAGCGGCGGAATTGGCCGGCCTTAGGCGGATCGGGAGCCGCGCTAGTTCGTTACGGTCGACGCGCTGCGTCGCCGAGAACCCGGGGCCGGACCGTCAGAACAGGCAGACGACCAGCCAGCCGATGCCGAGCCAGAGCCCGAGCGAGAGCGAGCCGATGGTCAGCGCCGCGACCGGCCAGGGCAACCGGGCCGCCTCCGCGCGGGCAACCGCCGTGCCAGACGTCGCCATGCCACCCGTTGCCATGCCACGTGCCGCCATGGTCCCACCCGTCTCGCGCCGAAGGCCCGCGCGTCCATGACGCGTCCACGATGGCCGCGCCGACTCGGATCATACCCGGGCGAACGTTACTGACCTGTAAATCCTGCCGTGATGCAACCCCGTCCCGCACCGGCCCTGGCCGGCCACGCCGCGACGCCTCACCGGCCGATCCGCCGGCGCAGCCAGCGCAGCGGCGGCGCCGTCACCAGCAGGATGCGCGCCGCCTCGACCGGCCGGTGGCCGCGCAGCATCGCGGCGAGCAGCAGCCGCGCCCCGGACGGCCAGGCGCCGGTCCAGCAGGCGCCGCGGCCGACCCGCAGATAGCGCTCGCCGCGGATGTGCCTTATGTCGCTGCCGGTCAGCCGGGCGCGGTTGGCGGCGATATGCCGCTCGATCATCGGCAGCGTGTGGCGCAGTTGCAGGTGGGCGCCGCGCGCGCTGCCGACGCCGGACAGGCTGATCGGCGTGCAGTGCATATGCACCAGCGGCGCGTCCAGGTAGCGCAGCCGCCCGTGCCGGGCCAGCCGCAGCCACAGATCCTGGTCCTCCGCCACCGGCAGCGCCGCGTCGAAGCCGCCGACCGCGTCGAACGCCTGCCGCCAGACCAGCACGCAGGAGGTGGCGATGGTGTTGCGGCCGAGCAGCGCGCGCCAGCACTCCGGCCCCTCGCGCGGACTCTCGCCGTCATAGAGCGGCCCGAGCCGGCCGCCATCCTCGGCGAACAGGATGGCGCCGCAGGCGACGAACGTCGCCTCGGCCAGCAGCGGCAGCTGGCCCGCCAGCTTGCCGGGCAGCCATTCGTCGTCGGCGTCGAGGAAGCCGATCACCTCGCCGCGCGCCGCCCTGACGCCTTCGTTGCGCGCGGCGGCGGCCCCCCGGCGGATCGGCAGCCGCAGCAGCGTGGCGCCGCAGCGCGCCGCCACCGCGCCGCTGTCGTCGTCGCTGCCGTCATCGACCACCAGCACCTCGTCCGGCGGCGGCAGCTGCGCCTGTGCGGACAGGATGGCACGCGCAACCGTCGCGGCCGCGTTATACGCAGGGATCACCACGGAGACGCGGGGAAGCATCAGGATCTCGTCAGAGTTACGCGGTGGTGGCCGGAACGGTGGTTGCGGGGTTGTCGTTGGCGAAGTGTGGTTACCATCGTTCGAACATTAGCCGGAGCGTACCGTCGAGGGCACGCTCGCGGATCTATCGCTGCAGCGGCGCGCGCCCATGCGGTCGCCGTCGTGTTCAACCGCGAGGTCCTGGTCGAACATGCCCGACAGACCACGATCGTCTCACCGACACGCTCCGCATCGCCCTCATAGGTGTATGCAATCATCCGGGCTCGTGCACGCAAGCGGGTCCGATTCCTACCGACTATATCTGTCAGCCCGCCCGCCAACTGTGCATTATGCACATATTATCTGCCCATGAGGCGTGGCCCGACGAACGGCGGCCGTTCTCGATATAGGTTTCTGACGAGGTGGGGCATACGTTGACGAAATCCTGCTTCCGGCGCGAACTCCGTTCGCAAAACCGTTCTTGATTGCGGTGTTCCGAAACGTAACGCATTCGATGGATCTTGGGAACAAAGGCCTTGATGCGGATCGGCTATGCCAGGGTCAGCTATCTGCGGCCAGATCAATGTGGCGATCGTAAAGCGCTGGGGCATCGGGGAGGTCGTGGCACTTCCCAAGCAGTGGATCGTGGAGAGAACGATCGGTTAGCTCAACCGGTGTCGCCGTCTGGCCAAGGACTGGGAATGCCTGAATCGGAATGGCCTAGCATTTCTACGCGGGGCGTCTGTCCGTATGATGGTCAGAAAACTCTGTCAAACCTACATATGATCTTGGATCAACTCAAACACAGTGCGCTCAGTTTCCAACAATGTGCGACGAAGGCTCCCCATAATCTCAGCTAATCCGCGTCGGAAGCTCCCTTTGAGTGCGTGGCGAATCATACATCTTTGCGCGCCACCACAGTTACATCTACTATTAGGATAAGGTCGGTCTTAGCAGGCTACCGAAAATCGGTAGTGGCGCGGCGGCTCGTTGTGATTCCCTTGTCTGGATTTGATCTGGAGGGACGATGCGAGGGAACGACGCGGTAGCGGGATCGCTGTTCAGCTACGTTGATATCGAGAAGCGGATACCGTCGGATCACCCGCTGCGGCTGATCCGGGAGATCGTGAACGCCACACTGAGGGCGATGGACTGCGCAAGGCGCACCATCGCGGTCTGCCGAGGATCGACTGGCAGTTCACCTTCGCGATGGCGGCCTACAACCTGGTCCGCTTGCCGAAGCTGCTGGCGGTCTCCGCATGACCGCCCGGACTCTGTCCAGAACAGGCTTTTGGGCGCCAAATCGCTCCGCCAAGCCCGCCTCCGACCACGCCGACACCCAAAAATCCCTCCGGACGGCGAAAATCGCCTCGCCATCGGCATTCTTTTCAGCAGCCTGTTAGGATAAAATGGGGTTCACGCGTGGTGCTATGGTCGATTGCAATCTGGATGAACGCCGTCTCATGTCACCTACCAGCCTCTCATTCGAGTTGCCCTACCGACAAGCCTCTGCTTCCCGTCCGTTTTGGACCGGTTCAATGTTCCAATCAGGGCCGGTGGTCGAGCGGGTTCTGGCGTTTGGCGCCGCTAGTTCATCAGGCTGGACCGATCACCTTACCGAACTTCACGAAACGACCGCCGGTGCCGACCATTTCATCGACATTGCGTCGCGCAACCATGCCATCTGGCAACTGCGGCGGCATCTCGCAAAGCATCCCGCCACGATCATGGAAGTCGGATGTTCAGGCGGGCATCTCCTGTCCGACCTGCTGCACGCATTTCCGGGGGCGGAAATCATCGGGGCGGACTACACCCTCAACACATTGCAGGCGCTCGGCGCAAGGCTACCGACGATTCCCCTTTTGCAGTTCGACCTCACGCACTGCCCACTGCCCGACGCGTGCTGCGACGCCGTCGTCGCCCTTAATGTGTTGGAACACATCGAGCACGACGATCTTGCGATGACCCAGATGAGCCGCATCCTGCGGCCTGGCGGTATCGTTGTCGTCGAAGTCCCAGCGGGGCCATCACTGTTCGATTCGTACGACGAGCATCTAATGCATTTTCGTCGCTACCGAATGGCGGAACTAATAGCGCTCGCACGAAACTCGGGCCTCACCGTGGTCGATCGCAGCCATCTCGGTTTTCTCCTGTATCCGCCATTCTGGATCACCAAGAAGCTCGCCAGATGGCGCAAGCGCCAGACGATGGTCACGCGGGAAAGCGACGTGCGCCGGGCGATAGCCAGGACGCGAACGGGTGGCGGCATGGGCAAATACGTGATGGCAGCGGAAGCGATGCTTCGCAAACGCATGTATCTTCCGAACGGCATTCGCTGTCTGATGACAGCGCGAAAGACTTAAGCGGATGGGGCATTTGTGGCTCACTCTGTCGGCGTCCAGCCGCTGCGCCAAGCCGGCGCGGCGGCCTGTCGGATTTCGCGCCTCATCCCCATGGCGACCGAGGTCATCTGCCGACATCAGAATGAGGCTGAAGCTGAAGTTGACCCGGTTTGGTGGAGCCCCCCAAGCTGTCGCAGGAGGCTTTTCCGATGCCCAAAACCCGTCCGCCCGTATTCGCCTGAATTCCGCCGCCAGTTGGTCGAGCTGGTCAGCGCCGGCCGTGATCCGGATGATCTTGCCCGAGTTCGAGCCGACCGGGCAGTCGATCCGAAACTGAGTCATGCAAGCGGATCGGCAAGAGGCCCGCCGGGAGGAGAAGAGCTAGGCCTTAAGACTGGCCGAGCGCGACGAATTAGCGCGTTTGCGATGTGAAAAAAAGCAATTGCGGCTGGAGCGCGACATTCTCTCTCGCACGGCGGTCCCCGCCTTCGCAGGGGCAGGCTCTGGTTCGCGCGGGCTCGAGCTGCGCAGCAGATCGAGGGAGCAGTTCCATCCGGGCCTTCGCATTCATGAGCGCGAACGAGGCCGATTTCCCGATCGTGACGATGGCGCGCGTGTTCCGTGTGTCGGAGACAGGCTACTATGCTTGGCGGAAACGCCCGGCGTCTGCCCATGCCGTTGCAGACAAAATGCTTTCGAAGCGGGTGCGGACCATCCATGCCAGCTCTCGCCAGACCTATGGTGTGCCGCGCGTGCATGCCGAGCTGCGTGCCGTGGGTGCGAGCCGCCGCCGCACTGGTGTGACGACGACACGCCGCGACAAGGATGCGCGGCCGGCGCCGGATCTGGTGGACCGCAACTTCGTGGCATCCAGCCGAACCAACTCTGGGTCGCCGACATCACCTTCGTGCCGACGGCGAGCGGGTTCCTCTATCTGGCTGTCGTGCTGGATGCCTGGAGCCGGAAGATCGTTGGTTGGTCGATGGCCAACCACCTGCGTGCCGACCTCGTG
>Ga0116226_10001075_pt1 | contig 23748 bp, 23 predicted proteins | sample S1TSphfallax_FD_89692 | JGI IMG/M metagenome (GOLD analysis project Ga0116226, IMG submission 89692) | Host-associated microbial communities from peat moss isolated from Minnesota, USA - S1T2_Fa - Sphagnum fallax MG | ecosystem: Host-associated > Plants > Peat moss > Unclassified | place: USA... | reverse complement strand
CAGCCGCGGCGCCGAGCAGCGACGTGACGCGCGCGACCCCCGGCGTCGGCACCACGTCGAGCGCCACGGCATCGCGACCCGTCGAGGCGATTCCCGCGGCGACCGCTGCTTCGAGCATCGTGCCCGAGAGCCGCGTATCGCGACCGATCAGGATCGGCCGCTCGCGCTCTGCCCCCGCGGATAGGATCGCCGCGCCGGCACGTCCGATCGAAAAGGCGAGTTCCGGCGTGAGATCGGCGTTTGCGACGCCGCGAACCCCGTCCGTTCCGAAGAGGCTCATAGGCTGCGCTTCGCGGAGACGAACGCCGCACGCACGCGCACGAGATTCGGCGCGACGGACACGGCGGCGATCTCGGCGCCGTGCTCGTCGGTCGCGACGGGTCGCAACATCGCATCGAACGTCGCGGGTTCGCTCGGCAACGGGACGTCGACGCGCACGCTCGCCACGTTCGCGAGATCGCTCGTCGGCGCGCGGAGCGTCGCGGTCGCCGGTTGGATGCGCGCGTCGGAGACGACCACGCTACCGTGCAGGTTGCCGCTATAGTGGAGGGCGACCGGAACGGTGCGTTCCTCGATGCGCTCCACGTCGAGCGTTACCGAGGCCGGCGAGAGCGACTTGATCGAGAACTTGGGCGCGATCACGGCGAGCGGGACGTTGTAGAAACCGGGGCCGCGCCCCGAGAGGTCGAGCACGGCCCGGACTTCGCGCGGTTCGACCGCGACGCCGCTGCGCGGAACGTCGATCACGACGACGGCCTGTTTGTCGGCCACCCGCGCGACCTCGTCGCCCGGCAGGCCGGTCGTCGAGATCGGAACGGTCAAGGTCTGAACGAAATGCGCCGCGATGACCGGATTCGGCGTGAGGCGGAGGTACGCCCAACCGGCAATCGCGATCGCGAGCGACAACACTTTCAGTCCTAAATTATTGCGGAGTCGGTCAAGCACGCGGGGCGTAGTTTCCTCGAGCCGCACGGTCGCGCCCGCCGAAGCGACGCGAGATGCGGCTTCGCAGCGACGTGGTACTCTGCGGACGGCCGCCGCGCGATGCGCGACAACACGAGAGCAACACGCTGCGCAACCGCGCCTCGTCGCCGAGCTCGCGCGAGAGTTTGCCGGTTCGCGCGATCGAGATCGCGCCGGTCTGTTCGGAGATCACGAGCACGACCGCATCGGTCTGCTCGGAAAGACCGATCGCCGCGCGATGGCGCGTTCCGAGATGGCTCTCCGTGAGCACGTTATCGGAGAGGGGCAAGAAACAACCGGCCGCTTCGATCTCGTTGCCTCGCACGACTGCGGCACCGTCGTGGAGCGGCGAGAAGCGCGTGAAGATCGCGAGCAGGAGTTCCACGGAGAGGCGCGCGTCGAGTCGCGTACCGCTCTCGACGAATTCGCGCAGTCCGGTCGCGCCTTCGATCGCCACGAGCGCGCCGACGCGATTGCGCGAGAGAATGATGGCGGCTTGCGCGAGCACGGTCACGGCTTCCTCGAGCGTGTGCGCGTCTTCGACGCCTTCACGCCGCGCGATGAGTCCGCCACGCCCGAGCTGTTCGAGCAGTCGCCGAAGCTCGGGCTGAAACACGATCGGTACCGTGACGGCCGTGCCCACGAGGGCGAATTGCAGAACGGTCGCGAGGACCAGCAAGTGAAAGACGTTCGCGAGTCCGAGCAGGCCCGCGAGCACCGCAATGCCGAGCAGAATCGGCACCGCACGCGTGCCGCGAATCAGCACGAGCAAATAGTAAATCAAGAGCGTGGTCGCAACGATGTCGACGAAATCGCTGATGCCGAACGGAACGTCCGGCAGCGACGTCGGGAGCGAGAACGGCAGATTCACGCGCGGCCCCGCTCGAGGATCGCCTCGACGTACGGTTCGAGGATGCGCGTCGCATCGAGCGACGGCTCGCCGAGTACGGATCCGGCGAACGATGCGAGCACGTCGTCTTCGAGCGGCAAGACGGGCTCGATGCGGCGCTCGCGCGCGCCCGTCTCGATATCGACGAGCGTGACGATCGTGGCGAGCTGGGTCGTGCGCGCGTCGATTTCCACGACGAGAGCGTTCTCTTCGGTCGCGCTCGCGACGACGCCGGCGGGCCGGCCCGCGCCGGCGAACGCGTGTGCGAGTGCCGGGAGGCGACGCGGCGCGTCCGGGATCACGCGCAGGACGACGATCGGCGGTGCGTCGACGCGGGCGCCCGGGAAGGCCGCGCGCGAACGCTCGGATGCCTCTGGTGCGGCGATCGCGAGACGCGCGTAGGTGCGGCCCGCCGCCTCGTTCCAGGATGTCACGATCGCCCCGGCCGAACGTAACGTGCGCGTCGCGGCAGCGCGCTCGCTTGCGGCAAGCACGTCCGCGAACCGTACGCTGGCGAACTGTTTCAAGAGGCGTCCTTGCGGCTCCGAGGTTCTCGAATCTTTACACGTTCGAACGTATGACTCATGCGCGCCCGCACGGCGAACGACTCGCTCGCGTCGTGAGCGTGGGCCGGAATGCGGCGTGGATCGCCTTCGAAGACGAAGACGCGATCCTTCTCGCATCGCTTCGCAAGAGTATCGATCGGCGGATGCTCGTGCCGGGCGATCTCGTCGTCGCGCGCCCGCTCGATGCCGAACACGTCGTGATCGAACGACGCGAGCCGCGCACGTTCTCGCTCGAACGAACGACCGCGCGCGGTCGCACGAAGACGATGGCGGCGAACGTGGACGGCATCGCGATCGTCGCCGCATTCGCGCGGCCGTCGTTGCACTTCGCGATGATCGACGAATTGCTCGCGTTCGCGGAAATCCACGATATCGGCGCGCGCCTCTTCTTCACCAAGCCCGATCTCGCCGATTCGGAATCCGACGTCGCGGCCGCGCTCGAGCGCTATACCGCGATCGGGTATACGGCGATCGCCGTCAATCCAAAACGCGGCACGGGCGTGCCGACCGTGCGCGATCAACTCGCCGGACGCCACACGCTGTTGATCGGGCAATCCGGTGTGGGGAAGAGTTCGCTCTTCGCGGCACTGGGTGGCGAAGCGGACGTCGGCGACGTGAGCAAGATCGGCCGCGGAAAACAGACGACGACCACGGGGCGGCTCCATCGATTTTCCGCGGGTGGATTCCTTATCGATAGTCCGGGCGTCGGCGAATTCGAACTGCGCGGATGCACGCCGGCCGAGATCGCCCTCGGATTCGTCGAGTTCGCACCGCTCTTGCAGACGTGCCGGTTCGGCGATTGCACCCACCATGCCGAACCCGGATGTTCCGTTCGTGCGGCGGTCGACGCGGGCGCGATCGCGGCCTCGCGCTACGCGAGTTACGTCGCGATGATCGAGCGCGAAATCGCCGAGCGCGACGTTACATCTCGTCCGGCGAGGTAACGCGCCGCACCACGCCCGCGCCGCCGGGTCGCACGTCGCGCTCGACGATGTCGACGAGCAGATCGAACGCGCGCCGCGCGAACGGTAGCTGCGCCTGCAACCCCCAACCGAACGCGGCGAACGGATCGACGTGCGTTCCCCCGGCGACTTCGTAGGGCCAATACCGGTCGCCGCGCCCCGCGGCCGCCACTGCGGCGACGTAGGGCGCGAAGTTGTGTTGCGGCGTGATGAACGCGTCGGCATCGCCCGCGATCCCGACGAGCGGGCGTTCGATGCGACCGGACTGCGCGACGGTCTCGATCGCGCGTTCCGCCGCGGCGGTCGGCACGTACGCCGCCCGATCCGCGAGGGTCCCCAGCGGCGGTCCAGCTGGGTCGAGGACGCCCACGAACATGAAGGGTGTGACGTCCGCGTAAAACGGCGGAACGCGCGAATAGTGCGCGTCCCAGAGCGAGGCGAGTGCGCCCGGTTGGAGACGATCGGGCGGGAAGCCGGCGCGGACGATCGCGTCGTGCCGCTCGGCATCGCGGTACCCGCTCGCCACGTACGCCGGCATGTTCGCGAGGAACGTCGGCAGATAGCGCACGAACGCGTGCTCCACGTCCCAGTGGACGGCCGCCCATTCGACGCCGCCATCGACGAGCTCCGGGTGGCGTTCCAACAGCCAACGCACCTGGCCGCCGCCCATCGAGAGTCCGAGCGCGTAGGTTCGCTCCGCCGGGCGACCGCGCACGTCGCGAACGATGGCCTGCGCCGTGCGCACGAGGTCCGCGTAGTCCTCATGCCACGCCGCGAGCGGGCGCACCGGCTCCTCGAGACAGCCGAAGCGAATCGACGCTTCGCCCGGCGCGAGCGTGCCGAGTGGAAACGGCACGGAATAGGCACGCGGCGTCGTGGCCGGCCCCTCGATCACGGCGTTGAAGGGAATGCCCTTGTTGCTGGCCGCGTAGGCGTAGCCGTTCGCGAGTAGGTAGTCGCCGAAGATCGCGTCGTTCGCGTGCTCGCTGCGCGTCGCCGGGGTGCCGCAGACGGCGAGGCGACCGTTCCACGCCTCCGGGATGCGGACGAAGAATCGCTGCCCCGCGTAGGCCGAGCCACGGACCTCGTGGCCCGGGATGGCATGCGGGGCGCACGAGGGGGTCCCGGTCAAGATGAGAGCGCGGGCATCCCCCTCGGGATCGTAGCCGGGGCTCGGCGCGGGAAGCGGCGCCGAGCCGAAGCGAAGGTCGGGGACGAGGGCGGCATCGACGGCTCGCATCGTCCCTTTACGCCCCGGCCCGGCTGTGATACAATGCCGCGCGTGCCCGAAGAGCGATTTGGGGCATTTTCTCTTGTCGTTCCAACTGGAGTTCCTCGTTGCCGAATATCAAAGCCGCTGAAAAGTGGGTCCGCCAATCCGAGAAGCGCGAACTGCGTAATCGGAGCATCAAAACGCGTCTGAAGACCCTGTTCAAGAAGGCGAAGAACGGCGCGGAAGCCTCCGCTGCCCCGGCCGTCGAGAGCCAGTTCGACAAGGCCGCCCAGAAGGGCGTCATCCACAAGAACAAAGCGGCTCGCAAGAAGTCGCGCCTCGCGAAAGCGATCAAAGTAACGGCCGCCGCGAACCTCGCGGCCGCGAATTCGCCCGCGGCGTCGCGCGGCAACCGCAAGCGCTCGACCGCCAAGAAGTAGTCGTCTCCGGTCACGACCGTTCGAGCACGTAGGTACCCGGCGCGGGAACGAGCGCCGGGAACGCGTGTGAGCCCGTCGTCGCGGGTGCCGGCACGAGCTCCCCGGAGCGCTCGCCGAGCCAGGCGAGCCAATCCGGCCACCACGAACCGGGCCGTTTTTCAGCTGCCGCGAGCCATGCTTCGGGGTCGGCTGGGTTGACGTCGTTCGCCCAGTAGTTGCCTTTGCCGCTCGCGGGCGGGTTGACGATGCCGGCGATGTGTCCCGAATGTCCGAGTCGGAAGCGCGTGTCGCCTCCGAACAGCTGCGTCATTCGGTAGACCGAACGCCACGGCGCGATATGATCCTCGCGCGACGCGACCGTATACACGTCGTTCCGGATCGCGCCCAAATCGATCGGCACGCCGTCGACCGTGAGGTCGCCGTTCGCGAGCGCGTTGCGCGCGTACATGTTCCGCAGATAGTACGCGTACATCTTCGCGGGCATGCGCGTGGCATCGCTGTTCCAGTACAAAAGATCGAATGCCGGTGCGTCGCGTCCGAGCAGATAGCGGTTGACCGCGACGTTCCAAATCAAATCGTTCGCACGGAGCATGTTGAACGTGTCGGACATGTGCGACGCATCGAGAACGCCGCGTTCCGCGACGCGCGCTTCGACGAACGCGCGCGCTTCGTCGCCGAGGAAGTGCGCGATATCCCCGGCTTCCTCAAAATCCGTGAGCGCTGCGAAAAACGTCACGGCATTGACGAGCGAGGGATCCGTCTTCGCGAGGTATGCGAGCTCCATCGCGGTCAACGTGCCCCCGATGCAGTACCCGATCTGATTGACGCTCGATGCGCCCGCGATCGTGCGCACGGCATGCGCCGCCGCGAGCGGCCCGAGGTGCATGTATTCCTCGAAGCCGAGATGGGCGAGCGATGCGTCCGGATTGCGCCACGAGACGACGAACGTTTGGATTCCGGCATCGACCGCGTATTTGATCAGACTGTTCGCCGGTTGTAAGTCGAGGATGTAGAACTTGTTGATCCACGGCGGCACGATCAAAAGCGGGCGCGCGTAGACGCGTTCCGTCGTCGGCGCGTAGTGGATCAGTTCGATCAGCTCGTTGCGGAAGACGACGTCGCCCTTCGAGGCCGCGACGTTCTTCCCGACCTGGAATGCTGATTTGTCGACGAGCGCCGGACGCCCGTCGTTTTCGCGCAGGTCCTCGAGCACGTTCTCCGCGCCGCGTTGCAAGTTACGGCCACCGGTTTTGAGCGTTTCCTCGATGACGGCCGGGTTCATGAACGGGACGTTCGTGGGGCTCATGGCGTCGCAGAATTGCTTCGCGAAAAACGCGACGCGGGCGCGCGTTTCGGCATCGATGCCGGGAGCCTGTTCGATGCTCTCGAGCATCGCGCGCGTCGCGAGCAGATAACCCTGCTTGAGGGCGTCGAAGGCCGGATTTTCGCTCCACGCCGGATGACGGAAGCGACCGTCGCCCGGCGCCGGCTCGATGATGGGAGCCGCGGACGGCGTTCCGAGCGGCTTCGCGAGCGTCTGTTGGGAGACGCGAAGCCACGCATCGGCCAGCCGCATCTGCGTCTGCAAGAACGCCTCCGGCTGCATCGCGAGGGCTTGCCACACGCCGAGGGCCGCCTTGCCGATGCCGAGGGGATCGAGCGGATTTGGAACGGGCGGTTCGGGGACGTTTTCGTCCATAGTGCCTCCATCTTCGGTCTTCCGATGCGCGTAGGCGTCACCCTCCGCGAGATCATGCGCTAGCTCGCTTCTCATCGAATCCCCAGAATTTTCCATAGAAGTTCGGCCGGATTTGCCGTATACTAGAAATGTGAGGTTCTGGCGAGATCGGTCGGGGCAAGGTATCCTCGAGTACGGCCTGATCCTGGGGCTCGTGGCGATGGTCGCTATCGGCGCTCTGCTCGCGCTCGGGAACGACTCGACCGGCTCCCTGTCGCACGCGGGCAACACGATCAACACGAGCACGTCGGTCGAGGGCTCCGGCTCCGGCCGCTGATCCCGCGCTAGGGATCGACGTTGACGACCAGCCGAACGTCGCGATCGGCCGCTGCGATCGGTAGGAGCGTCTCCCGAACGAACCGCCGCGCTTCTTCCGCGTTCGGCCCTTTGATCGCGATGCGGTAGCGCCACTCGTCGTTGACGCGTGCGATCGGGTACGGCGCCGGACCGAGGACTTCGATACCCGAGAGCGTCGTCAGCAGTTCCGCATACTTCGCGGCGGCGGCCTCGACGGCGAGACGCGATCGTCCGATCGTCCCGAGGTAGACGAGCTCCGCGTAGGGCGGGTATCCGAGTTCGCGCCGTTGCGCGAGTTCGTAGCGCGCGAAACCGTCGTAGTCGTGGCGCGCGGCGAACGCGACCGCGGGGTGATCCGGCGCGTACGTTTGCACGATCGCCTCTCCGGGCATCGCCCTACCGCTCCTCCCCGCGACTTGCGTGATCAGATCGAAGGTTCGCTCGGCCGCGCGAAAATCGGGAACGTTGAGCCCGATATCGGCCGCGACGACGCCCACGAGCGTCACCGTCGGAAAGTCGAGACCCTTCGCGACCATCTGCGTTCCGACGAGAACGTCCGCACGCGCTCCAAATTCGTCGAGCAAGCGCGCGTGATCGCCGACGCGCGTCGTCGTATCGGAATCCATGCGCACGATGCGGGCGCTCGGAAAGAGCACGCTCACGGCTTCGGCGACGCGCTCGGTGCCGATGCCGAACTCACGGATCGGTCCGCCGCCGCACGCGGGGCACGCGCTCGGAATCGCTCGTTGCGCGTCGCACAAGTGGCAGCGCAAGAGCGCTTCGGTGCGATGCACGGTGAGCGATACCGAACACCGCGCGCATTCCGGCACGGCGCCACACGCGCGGCAGAGCATGAAGCTCGCGCTCCCGCGGCGGTTCACGAAGAGCACGCTCTTCTCGCCGCGCTCGAGCCGCATGCCGAGCGCATCGACGAGCCGCGTGCTGAAGATGCGCCGATTCCCGCGTTCGAATTCCGCGGCGAGATCCACGATCTCGACGGCCGGTAACGGCATATCCGTCGCGCGTCGCTCGAGACGAAGGTGCGCGATCTCTCCGTCGCATGCGCGACGATACGCTTCGAGCGGCGGCGTGGCACTGCCGAGCACGAGCGTGCCGCGAGAGATGCGCATCTTTTCACGCGCGACGTCGAGCGCATCGTAGCGCGGCACCGTATCTTGCTTATAGCTGCGTTCGTGCGCTTCGTCGATCACGATCAAGCGTACGTTCTCGAGCGGCGCGAAGAGGGCGCTGCGCGCGCCGACGATCACGTCGATTTCGCCACGCGCGGCCGCATGCCAACTGTCGAATCGTTCGCGTTCCGAAAGGCCGGAATGCAAGACCGCGACGCGGTCTCCAAAGACGCCCTCGAAGCGGCGCGACGTCTGCGGCGTGAGCGAGATCTCGGGCACGAGGACGATCGCGCGCCCGCCGCGTGCGATCGTCTCCGCGATCGCGCGGATGTACACGAACGTCTTTCCGCTGCCGGTGATGCCTTGCAGCAACATCTCCGAGAATTCGGCGCGCGCGAGCGATCCGACGATCTCGTCGATCGCGCGCCGCTGTTCGTCCGTCGCGACGAAATCGTGCTCTTCGCGCGCCCCGTTCGCACGCACGCGCTGCGCGCGCTCCGTCGTCTCGCGGAGCGCTCCCTCACGAATCGCCCGCGCGACGATCGCGTGCGAAAATCCCGCGAGCAGCGCGTCGCGACGGCGGATTCCGCCGGCCTCCGTGGCGAGGCGAACGAGCGCGGCGATGCGCGGTCCGCGGATCTCCAAGCCCGTCGCCGTCAGGAACTTCTCTCGCGCTTCGACGACGCGCGGCGCGACGAACGTTCGCGTGCGTACGAGCGCGCCGGCGCGTTGAAGCGCGGAGATTCCCGCGAGCAACGTGCGCCGGTCGCCCGCGCGGCGTGCCTCGGGATGCCGTAAGAGCGCCTCGAGTGCGAAGCCGTCGGCAAAGTCGCTCGCGATCAAACGGACGAATCGCGGCGGCACGGTTGGGAACGCGCTCGGATCGAGAGCCCGTGCGAGGGAAAATCGATCGACGACGCGCGGTATCGCCGCCGCGAAGACGACCGCACCGAGAGCGTCTCCGAGCGAACAGCAATAGCGCTCGGCCATCCAGCGCGCGAGTGCGAGCGCGTCGCGATCGAACGCACGCGGTCCGGCGACGCGTTCGACGACGGCTCGCGTGCCGGCCGCGGGAATGGCGTCGCGTGGGGAACCGATCGCGAACCCATACAGCTCGCGCGGCCCGAGCGGCACGCGAACGACGTCGCCGAGCTCGAGCGTCATGCCGTCCGGAACGGCGTACGTGAGCGGGCGTTCGACGCGGGCCGTGCGCTGCTGCACGAACACGTCGATGACGCGCGTCGTCGTCGTGGTGGGCGTCGTTATCGCAGCTCCGCCGCTCCCGGTGGAGATCCGACGCGGCCGAGTACCGTTCGCAGCGCACGCGCGGGCACCGTCACGCCGAACTCCACGTCGCCGATCGTTCGCGGGAGCACGAAGCGCAGCGTTCCCGACCGCGTCTTCTTATCGTTCGACATCGCGGCGATCAGCGCGTCGACGTCGGTGGATGGTGCGACGAGCGGGAGCCGCAGCAGCGTGAGCAGCGAGAGGACGCGAAGATGTTCTTCCGGCGAAAATCGTCCCGTTCGCAGCGCGAGCAAACCCGCCGCCCGGAGGCCGATGCTCACCGCATTCCCGTGGGTGGTTCGGAAGTTCGTGACGTGCTCGATCGCATGACCGAACGTATGCCCGAGGTTGAGCACTTCGCGCGCGCCGCGTTCGAGTCTGTCTTCGTTGACGAACATCGCCTTGATGCGTAGGGAATCCGCGACGACCGTTTCCCACGGCCACTTTTGTAGCGGATGCGGCGCGAGCGTTTCGAGCGCGTCGAAGACCTCGTCGCCTTCGATGATGCCGTGCTTCACGAGCTCCGCGAGACCCTCACGGAGATGCTTCTCGGGGAGCGTCGCGAGCGCGTCGATATCGCAGAAGACCGCGGCCGGATCGCGGAACGCACCGGCGAGGTTCTTTCCCGCGCGTAAGTCGACGCCGGTCTTCCCACCGATCGACGCATCGACCATCGCGACGAGCGACGTGGCGACGTTGACGAACGGAATGCCGCGCATGTACGTTGCGGCGGCGAATCCGAAGAGATCGCCCGCGACGCCGCCGCCCACGCCGACGAGATACGTCGTGCGGTCCGCGCCGGCAGTCGCGAGCGCGTCGTACACCGCTTCGACCGTGCGGAGCGTCTTCCGGCGTTCGCCGAGCGCGAACGGGAGGACCGTCGTTTTCGGTCCGATCGCTTTCGCGACGACCGCCGCGCGTTCCACGACGTTGCGATCGCAGACGACGACCGCACGCGGACGCCCGCGCTCGCGAAAGAAACGACCGACGTGCGGTGCCGCATCGCGGTCGATGATGATCGGGTAGCCGAGGTCGTCGATTCGAGTCATTCGCGCGAAGCCTTCGCCGTCACGTCTACCCGATCAGTTCGATGCGATTGCCGAAGGGATCGTCGACGTACGCGTGACGCAATCCGTCCTCGAATATTCCGCCCGCCGTCACGCTCACGTGATGCTCGCTCAGGCGCGTTTCGAGCGCCGCGAGATCGGCGCAGCGCAATGCGGGATGGGCCTTTCGTGCGGGAACGAACGCGGTCTCGACGCCGAGGTGGAGTTGCACGTCACCGCTTGCGAACCACGCGCCGCCGCGCGCGCGCAATTCCTCGGGTTTCGGGAGTTCCGTCATGCCGAGCGCGCCGACGTAAAAATCGCGCGCTCGCGCTTCTTCTCCCGGCGGCATCGCGAGTTGCACGTGGTCGAACGAACGAAAGGGATTCATCGTTGGAACGCTCGGATGCGGTCGGCGATTTCGAGGGCGAATGCGTGCTTCGAGCGGCGCGGGCCGCGTACGATGATTTCGCTCTCCAGGTAGACCGGCTCGCGCGGTTCGAGCAACTCACGAACCCGTTCGACGGTCGGGCGTTCGCCGACGAGCGGACGGATCGTGCGCGAACGCTTCAAACGCTCGACGAGCGCTTCGACCGGAATTTGAAGATACACGCGCACCGCGCCCTCGCCGACGAGCGCGCGCGTCGGCGCGTGCGTGACCGCGCCGCCGCCGAGCGCGATCACGCACGGCGGGCCGGAGAGCGCTTCGCGTACGGCCTCGAGTTCGGCCGCGCGAAAGCCGGCCTCGCCACGCGCTGCGAAGAGTTCGGAAATCGTGCCGTGCGCGCGGACGATCGATTCGTCCGTATCGACGAAGGGAAGATCGAGTTCGCGCGCGAGGTGGCGTCCGATCGTCGTCTTTCCCGCGGCCATGAAACCGACGAGCGCGACGTGACGCGCTAGCGGGCCGGCGATGGTTCGAAGAGGCGGCCGGCTGCTGCGACCGCGCGTTCGAGGTTGTCGCGCGTTTCCTCGATCGAATCGCCGCCGAATTTTTCGAGGATGGGCGCGGTCAGCGCGAGCCGCACCATCGCCTCGCCCACGATCGATGCTGCGGGCACGACGCAGACGTCGCTGCGCACGATGCTTGCCGGGGCGATCGTGCCTTCGTGGAGGTTGACCGACGGTAACGCTTTCATCAACGTGGGAATCGGCTTGACGCTCACGCGCAGCACGATGTCCTGGCCGTTCGAAATGCCGCCTTCGATGCCGCCCGCGCGATTGGAACCACGGGCGACGCCGCCCGCATCGTCGAGCGTGAAGTGGTCGTGCGCGCTCGATCCGGGTAGTCCCGCGACGTCGCGTCCGGCTCCCACCTCGACCGCCTTGACGGTCTGCATCGCCATGAGCGCGCCCGCGAGGACGCCATCGAGCCGGGTATCCGGCTGCCGATTTGCGCCGACGCCGGCCGGCACGCCCGTGACGCGGACGGTGAACGTACCGCCGAGCGTATCGCCCGCGGCCTTCGCCGCGTCGATCGCGGCGATCATCTTGCGTTCGCTCGCGGGGTCGGGGCAACGGACCTCGCTCGCGTTCGTGCGTTCCGCATCGACGTTCGCGATCTCCGGTGCGACGACGTCGCCGATTTGGGAGACATGCGCCGTCGTCGTGATGCCGAGCGCCTCGAGGAATTGGGCGCAGATCGCGCCGAGTGCGACGCGCATCGCGGTCTCGCGGGCGCTCGCGCGTTCGAGCACGTTGCGAAGGTCGCGCTGGCGGTATTTCATCGCGCCCGCGTAATCGGTGTGACCGGGCCGCGGGTTCGTGAGCGGCTTCCCACCGCCCGTCAGCGGATCCATCAGGGCCCGGACGTTCTCGAAGTCCGCGTTGCGAACGAGGATCGCGATGGGCGAGCCGAGCGTCACGCCGCCGCGCAGCCCCGCGAGAAACTCGACGCGATCGGTCTCGATCTTCATGCGGCCGCCCCGGCCGTAGCCGCCCTGCCGCGCGCGCAGGGTCGCATCGATCTTCTCGACGTCGAGCGCGAGTTGCGCCGGAAGGCCGTCGAGAATACCGACGAGCGCCGGACCGTGCGATTCGCCTGCGGTGAGATAACGAAACATCGAGGATCCGCTTTCGCCGGGAAGGCGGCGAAGTCCGGGCCCCGGGGGCATCGTCGAGGGGCTGCGCGAAGGGTCCTCCCATGAGACGTGTTCGCGTCGATGCCGTCATGCTCGAAGCTCGCGCGGCGACGCTCGTGAAGCGGTCGATCAAAGCGAGCGCGAAGCGCGCGGGGATCGATCTCGCGATCGCATGCATGGACCTCACGACGCTCGAGGGCAAGGATACCCCCGCGAAGGTACGTGGATTGTGCGCGCGCGGTATCGCGCCCGCGCCGGGCGTCCCGAGCGTCGCGGCGATCTGCGTCTATCCGAACTTGGTCGCGACGGCGGCAGCCGCGCTCGCGCACTCGTCCGTCAAGGTGGCGTCGGTTGCCACGGCGTTTCCGAGCGGCCTCTCGCCGCTCGAGACCAAATTGCGCGAGACGGTCGACGCGGTGGCGGCGGGTGCCGATGAGATCGATATGGTGATCGATCGCGGGCTCTTCCTCGCCGGCCGCTACGGCCAGGTCCAGGACGAGATCGCGGCCGTCCGCGATGCCTGTGGACGCGCGACGCTCAAAGTGATCCTCGAAGTGGGCGAACTCGGCTCGTACGAAGCGATCCGTCGGGCCTGCGATATCGCGCTCGCCGCGGGCGCGGATTTCGTGAAGACCGCCACGGGCAAGCTCCCAATTTCATCGACGCCGGCGATCGCGCTCGTCATGTGCGAAGCGATCCGCGATTACGCGCGACAGACCGGCCGTGACGTCGGTTTGAAATTGGCCGGCGGCATCCGGTCGACGAAAGCGGCGCTCGGCTATCTCGCCCTCGTGAACGAAACGCTCGGCCCGGCGTGGCTCTCGCCGGATCGTTTTCGGATCGGTGCGTCGTCGTTGCTGGACGATCTGCTCATGCAACGCGATAAAGATGCGACGGGGAACTACTCCGCCGCCACCTACGTGGCGTCCGCATGACGCCCACGGTCGCCGATTTCGGTTACGCACCGGCGCTCGAATCCACGGCGTCCGTGTCGTTGCGCGAACGGTACGGTCTCTTCATCGGTGGCGAATGGGTCGCGCCGGCGGACGGGCGCACCTTCGCGAGTACGAATCCGGCAACGGAAGAGACGCTCGCGCTCGTGTCGTCCGCATCCGCCGCCGACGTGGATCGCGCGGTGCGCGCGGCGCGGCGCGGATATGAGAAATATTGGCGTAAGCTACGGCCGGCGGAGCGCGCGAAGTACGTCTATCGCATCGCGCGCGTGATGAGCGAGCGCGCGCGTGAATTCGCCGTGCTCGAGACGCTCGACGGTGGGAAGCCGATTCGCGAATCGCGCGACTTCGATATTCCCCAAGCGACCGCACACTTTTTCTACCATGCCGGATGGGCCGACAAACTCGCGTGGGCGGTGACCGGGCCGGAGCGCACGCGACCGCTCGGCGTGGTCGGCGCGATCGTGCCGTTTAATTTTCCGCTCCTGATCGCCGCGTGGAAGATCGCGCCGGCGCTCGCGTGCGGGAACACGGTCGTCCTCAAACCGGCCGAGACGACGCCGCTGACCGCGCTCGCCTTCGCCGACGTGTGCGCGGAGGCCGACTTGCCGCCGGGTATCGTGAACGTCGTCACGGGCGACGGGTCGACGGGAGCGGCGCTCGTCGAACATCCCGATATCGATAAGATCACGTTCACGGGTTCGACCGAGGTCGGAAAGTCGATTTTGCGCGCGACCGCGGGGACGCCGAAGCGGGTCGCGCTCGAACTCGGCGGCAAATCGGCGTTCGTCGTATACGACGATGCGCCGCTCGATCAGGCGATCGAAGGGATCGTGGCCGCGATCTATTTCAATGCCGGTCACGTCTGCTGCGCGGGCTCGCGCCTGCTCGTGCAAGAATCGATCGTCGAAGAGGTGGTCGAACGTTTGCGCGCGCGGCTCGCGACGATCCGCCACGGCGACCCACTCGACAAGAATACGGACATCGGCGCGATCAATTCGCGTGCGCAGCGCGACCGCATCGCCGATCTCGTACAGAGCGGAGTCGACGAGGGTGCCACGCTCGTTCAGGTCCCGTGGACGCCGCCGGAACGCGGCTACTGGTATCCCGCATCGTTCTTCACGAACGTGCAACCGACGTACCGGATCGCGCGCGAGGAAATTTTCGGGCCGGTGCTTTCGATCATGACCTTCCGCACGCCGGGCGAAGCGATCGAGCGCGCGAACAACATTCCCTACGGGCTCGCGGCGGGCGTCTGGACCTCGAGCGGCGCCCTCGCCCTCTATACGGCGCAACGTCTGGCGGCCGGAGTGGTTTGGTGCAATACGTTCAACCAGTTCGATCCGAGTTCGCCATTCGGTGGGATGAAAGAGTCGGGGTTCGGACGCGAAGGCGGCATCGCCGGATTGCGCGCCTACCTGGACACGTGAGGGAGGCAAAAATGGGTACGAACGTACGATGTTGACCTCCGCCCCGCCGACCGCTCTCGACCGATCTTCGCTGCGCCGTCGCTATCTCGAGAATCGCAATCGGAGTGCGGAACTCTTCGGGCTCGTCGCTCCGTCCGCGTACGTCGAGCGCCCGATTCCGCTGCGTCACCCGATCGTATTTTACGCGGGACATCTCCCGGCGTTCAGTTTTAACAAGTTGTGTCGTGAAGCGCTCGGAGCGCCTTCACTCGACCCCGAACTCGAGCTCCTCTTCGAGCGCGGGATCGATCCGAGCGACGTGCGGGAAGCGGTTCGTCACGAACGCGACGCGTGGCCCGCGAAGGAGCGCGTGAACGCATTCGCCGCCCGCTGCGATGCGGCGGTCCTCGCGGCACTCGCGACGGCCGACCTCACGAACGCGTCTATCTCGCCGATGCTCGAACGCGCGCAGGCGGCGTACTGCATCCTCGAACACGAGGAGATGCATCACGAGACGTTACTCTATCTTCTCCAACGCATGCCGTACGAGTCGAAGCGTACGGCGGGCCGCGAGGGGGCGTACTTCGAACGCGAACCGCTCGCTACGGGACGCGTCGCGGTCGATGCGGGAACGGCCACGCTCGGCACTTCTCGCGACGCGATCGCCTACGGATGGGACAACGAGTTCGACGAAATGCGCGTCGATGTCGGTGCGTTCGAAATCGACGTTAACGATGTGACGAACGGCGATTGGCTCGCGTTCGTGCGCGCCGGCGGTCCGGTACCGGCGTTTTGGCTCGAACGCGACGGGACGTTTCTGCTGCGCGGCATGTTCGAGGAGATGCCGCTTCCACTCACGTGGCCCGTCTACGTCACGAACGCGCAAGCCCGCGCGTACGCCGCGTGGAAGGGTGCGCGACTTCCGACGGAAGCGGAGTATCATCGCGCGGCGTTCGGCTCGCCGAGCGGCGAAGAGCGCGCGTTTCCGTGGGGCGACGAAGCGCCGAGCGCGCGTTTCGGAAATTTCGATTTTGCGCGCTTCGATCCGCAACCCGTCGGCATCGACGCGGCGGGCGCGAGCGCGTGGGGCGTCCACGATCTCATCGGCAACGGATGGGAGTGGACGTCGACGCCGTTCCGCCCGTTACCCGGCTTCGTACCGATGGCGTCGTATCCGCCGTATTCCGCCGAATTTTTCGACGACGATCATTTCGTCGTCAAGGGTGCGTCGCCCGTGACGAATCGGAATCACGTTCGGCGGAGCTTCCGCAATTGGTATCGCGCGGAGTATCCGTACGTCTTCGCGACGTTCCGAACGGTGAACGACTAGACGGTCGTTAACCGACCGCCGAAGCGAACGTCCAGGACATGCGGTGCTGGAGTTCGTCGTCGAGGGCGCCGAGGAACTCTTCGGTCGTGAGCCACGGCTGATCGGGACCGATGAGGATCGCGAGATCTTTCGTCATCTTGCCGAGCTCGACCGTGTCGATGCAGACGCGTTCGAGCGTCTCGGCAAACCGAACGACGTCCGGCGTGTCGTCGAGACGACCGCGATGCGCGAGGCCCCGCGTCCACGCGAAGATCGACGCGATCGGATTCGTCGAGGTCGGTTTGCCGGCCTGATGCATGCGATAATGTCGCGTGACGGTCCCGTGCGCGGCTTCCGCTTCGATCGTCTTGCCGTCGGGCATCATCAGGACCGACGTCATCAAGCCGAGCGAACCGTAGCCTTGCGCGACCGTATCGGACTGCACGTCGCCATCGTAATTCTTGCAGGCCCAGACGTACTTGCCGGACCACTTGAGGCAGCTCGCGACCATGTCGTCGATGAGACGGTGTTCGTACGTGCCGCCGAATTCCTCGAAGCGCGTCTTGAACTCGTCGTCGAACACGCGCTGGAAGATCTGCATGAAGCGGCCGTCGTAGGTTTTGAGGATCGTGTTCTTCGTCGAAAGATAGACGGGCCACTTACGCTGCAAGCCGTAGTTGAAGCACGCGCGCGCGAAGCCCGCGATCGACTCGTCGAGATTGTACATCGCGAGGGTGACACCGGGGCGCTCGAAGACGAAGACGTCGCGTTCGACGGGCGGTCCGCCGTCGGCCGGCGTGAATTTTAGCGTGACCGTTCCGGGCGACGGAATCGCCATCTCGGTCGCACGATACTGGTCGCCGAACGCGTGGCGGCCGATCACGATCGGATCCGTCCAGCCGGGAACGAGCCGCGGCACGTTGCGGCAGATGATCGGCTCGCGGAACACCGTGCCGTCGAGTTCGTTGCGAATCGTGCCGTTGGGCGAACGCCACATCTGCTTGAGTCCGAACTCTTTGACACGAGCTTCGTCGGGCGTGATCGTCGCGCACTTGACGCCGACGCCGTATTTCTTGATGGCGCGCGCGGCTTCGACCGTGACGGCGTCGTCCGTTTCGTCGCGGTACTCGATGCCGAGATCGTAGTACTTCAGATCGACGTCGAGATACGGTAGGATCAACTTCTCGCGAATCATCTGCCAAATGACGCGCGTCATTTCGTCTCCGTCGAGTTCGACGACCGGATTCGCGACCTTGATCTTCTCCACGCGTTCAGAGTACGCCGCGGGAGGCGCAAATCATTGGCGGGTCGCATTGGATGGGTCGTGGACGAAGCATGGGTGGCCCGCGGCGACCGATCGCCGCGCATCGTGAGTTTGTTGCCGAGCGCAACGGAAATCGTCTACGCGCTGGGGCTCTCCGATAACCTCGTCGGCGTGACGCACGAATGCGATTTCCCCGCCGGCGCGCGCGAGAAGCCACATCTCACGGCGAGCTCGTTACCGAGTGTGTCGAACGCGGCGGAGATCGATCGCCACGTTCGCGCGAGTCTCCATCAGGGTTCGAGTCTCTACGCGCTCGATGCCGATCTGCTCGAACGTTTGCAGCCCGATCTCATCGTGACGCAAGAACTCTGCGAGGTATGCGCCGTTTCGTACGAGATCGTCGCGCGCGCCGCGAAGCGTCTGCGCGGCGACCCGCGCATCGTCTCGCTCGAGCCGTCCTCGCTCGAGGACGTGTTCGCGAACATCGTGACCGTCGGAGCGCTCGCGCGGCGCGAACCCGAAGCGGAGACGCTCGTTGCGGCGTTGCGTGCGCGCGCGGCGAGGGTTGCCGATCGCGTGGCCGGCCGTCCGCGCCCCCGCACGTTGGTCCTCGAATGGACGGACCCGCCGATGAGCGGCGGACACTGGACCCCCGGGCTCGTGGAACTCGCGGGTGGCGAACCGCTCCTCGCGAATCCCGGCGCGAACTCGCAGACGCTGGCGTGGGACGCGATCGCGAATGCGGATCCGGACGTCGTGCTCGTCGCACCGTGCGGCTTCGGCATGGATGCGACCTTGCGCGCGATCGCCGAGTTGGACGCGATCGACGCCTGGCGCGATCTGCGCGCGTATCGCACCGGTCGCATCTACGCGATCGATGGCAACGCCTACGTGAATCGTCCGGGGCCGCGTCTCATCGATACGGCGGAGATCTTCGCAAGTGCCCTCTTCGACGATCCGTTCGGCGCGGCGCTCGAAGACGCGCACGCGTTGCGACGCCTCGAGCATGGAATCGCTACGGTCCCGTAGCTTTCGCGCCCGCTAGCGGGAGGCTGCGATGTTGAACTCGGGATGCACGCTCTTGAAGCGCTCTTCGGATTCGAGGATCGAACGGCGTGCCGCCGCGGCGTCGTCCCACCCTTGCGTACTCGTCTTCTTCCCCTCGAGTAACTTGTAGGTCTCGAAGAAGTGCGAGATCGTCTTGAGCGTGTGCGCGAATACTTGCGAGAAGATGTGGACGTCGGCGTACGCAGGCTCGCCGACCGGCACGGCGAGGACCTTATCGTCCGGCTTGCCGTCGTCGATCATTTTGAGGAGCCCGATCGGCCGTGCCTTGACGATGCATCCCGGGAAGGTCGGCTGGATCACGAGGATCAGCACGTCGAGCGGATCGTCGTCTTCGGCGAGCGTCCGCGGCACGAAGCCGTAGTCGCCCGGATAGTAGATCGGCGAATGTAACGCGCGGTCGAGTTTGAACGCGTTCATTTCCGTGTCGTATTCGTACTTGTTCCGCGAACCTTGCGGGATCTCGACGACGACGTTGATCTCGTCCGGCGATTGCTCGCCGATCGGCAAATGCAGATAATTCGTGTTACTCGAAGTGCTCACAGGCTTCGCGGTTTACCCGCCGTCGCGTCTCCGGCCTGCTCGTCTTCCGCCGGGGGCTCGCGACGTGTCGCCAGCGCGACGAGCGTTGCGACTTCCGTCACAACGATCGTGAAGCCGTAGGCGTCCCCGACGAGGCCGCCGAGCCGCCCGCAGATCCAGCGCTCGCATGCGAGCGCGAGGGCGATGGCCGCCGGTACGCCGAGCGCGGCGCGCCGATCGACACGACCGATGGCGAGGGCCAATGCAACGAGCGTGGATGTCAGCGCGAGTACCACCGGGACGCTGCGATTGAAGTGCGTTCGCTCCCCGCGAGAGCCCGCTCCGGGGAAGACGAACGCTCCCGTGACGCTCGCGGCGCGGGCGAGCCCGGCCGCGAACGCGAGCGATGCGGGAAGCCGCTTCGGCGGAATCGCCGCGAGCGCGGCCACGGCGACGCCGCCCATCACGAACATCCCGGCGACGGCGAACGAGCCGTCGCGCGGGTCCTTGAGGATCTCGAGGCGTCGCGCGGGCGGAACGCTCGCGAAGAACGCGTCACAGCCGTCGAGGAACCCGTCGAGGTGGATGGCGCCCGTGAGCAAGGCGAGCGTCCCGAACGCGACGACGCCGCCGAGCGGCGGCGAAACCGCGCGCGCCGCGAGGGCGCCCGCGCCACCGGCCGCCGCGCCGAGCGCGACGCCCACGATCGGCAACGCCGCGAGCGCGCCCGGTCCCGGCGGCCCCGCGCTCGGACGTACCGGGAGGATCGAAAAGTGCGCGGCCGCGGCGCCCAAGGCGTCGCGGGCGGCGAAGAACGCGCCTCGCGGGCCTACGGTTCGGCCTCGGCGACGCCCGCTTCCGCGAACGTCTTCATTTCCACGATCATGCGCGACGCGGCGTTGACGAGCGGAAGGGCGAGTGCCGCGCCGCTCGCCTCGCCCAAGCGCAGATCGAGATCGAGGAGCGGAACGAGTCCGAGCGCATCGAGTGCGATGCGATGTCCGGGCTCTTGCGAACGATGCGCGGCGATGCAATAGCCGATCGACGCCGGCGCGATACGTGCCGCGAGGAGTGCGGCGCTCGCGACGATGTACCCGTCGAGAACGATCGGTACGCGGCGCGCGGCCGCCGCGAGGATGGCGCCTGCGAGTCCGACGATCTCGTAACCGCCGACCGCCGCGGCGATGCGCTTCCACGACGCGCCTTCGAGGCGCGCGACGGCGTCGCGGACGACGCGACGCTTCACTCCTAAACGTTCGTCGTCGATTCCGGTTCCGCGCCCGGTGACCGCCTTTGCGGACGCTCCGGTGCACGCGGACACGATCGCAGCGGCGCTCGTCGTATTTCCGATCCCCATCTCACCGAGCGCGAGCGTGTCGTAGGCGTCGCGCGAGAGCACGTCGTTCGCCGCGGCGATGCCGGCGGCGAGCGTGCGTTCGACATCTTCTTCGCTCATCGCGTCGCCGTGCGCGAAGTTTTTCGTGCCGCGCGCGACGCATGCGTCGATGAGTCTCGGATGTGGCGGTACGTCGGCGCGCACGCCGAAATTCGCGACGTAGACGTCCGCATGAACCGCGCGCGCGAATGCGTTGATCGCCGCGAATCCACCGCAAAACGCGCCGATCATTTGCGGCGTGACCTCGGCCGGATACGCGCTGACGCCCTCTTCCGTCACGCCGTGGTCGCCCGCGCCGATCAGGATCGCCGGACGAGCGTAGGGCCGATCGATGACGCGGCCCGCGATTCCGCAGAGCCGACTCGCGAGAGCTTCGATCGCACCGAGCGATTCGAGCGGCTTCGTGAGGCTATCGATCCGTTTGCGGCCCGCGGCGGCGGCATCCGCGTCGGTCGGAACGATCGCGTCGCGCGCGATGTCGCTCGTCATGGCAAGCCCGTGACGGGCGCCGTCAGATTGAGATCGACGACGCGCGCGGACCCGGGTGCGAGTGCGAGCCGCGTGACGCTGGCGGGCGAAAAGCGAACGCCGAGCGCGTCCGCTTCGCTGTTTCCGAGCGCGACGCGCAAGAGCGCGTGTAACGGTCCCGCATGCGTCGCGACGAGAACGCGATCGCCGTCGTTCGCGCGCGCATCGATGTCCGCGATCGCGTCCGCGATGCGCTCGCAGAGATCGTCGAACGATTCACCGCCCGGCGGTGTATAGAAACGCGGCGTGGTCGATGATTTGGTCGCGAGTTCGGGTTGACGCGCGACGATTTCGTCCCACACGAGACCTTCCCACGAGCCGAACCGCATCTCGCGCCACCGTTCGTCGAATTCGAGCGCGGGCGGTTCGCCCGCGAGCACGATCTCGGCCGTCTCGCGCGCGCGGCCGAGGTCGCTTGCGATTGCGCGCGCGAACGGTTCGCCGCGCAAAAGCTCCGCCACGCCGCGCGCTTGTTCGCGTCCGATATCGTCGAGCGGGACGTCCGTCTGGCCTTGAAAGCGCCCCGTCGCATTCCACGCGGTCCGTCCGTGGCGAACCACGACGAGTTCGAATGCGTGTGAAAAAACGAAGCCCCGGCTCTCCATGCGAGCCAGGGCTTGCGGTGCTGCGCTGCGGGGGTCCTGCGCTCGCGCGCGGGCGGCGTCCTAGTTCGGGCCCGGCAGAAAGGGCGTTCCCTCGCGTGCGACGAGGAGGTCGTGCATGTCGTTCGCGTGCTCTTCTTCCGTCGCGAGGATGCCTTCGAGCATCACGCGCGTCGTCGGATCCTTGTCCTCGAAGTAACGGATCAACTCGCGATAGTGATCGACCGCGATGCGCTCGGCGATCAAGTTCTCTTTGATCATGTCCACGAGCGTCTCGGCTTCGCCGTACTCGGATGCCGAGCGCGTGGCGAGGCCCTCCGGATTGAAGTTCGGATCGCCGCCAAGTTGGTTGATGCGCTCGGCAACCATCATCATGTGCTGCTGCTCTTCGCCCGCGTGCGTCAGGAACTCGTCCTTCACGCTCTCGCTGTCGATCCCGACCGCCGCGATCGCGTGTTGCGTGTAGCGCAGGACGCACACGATCTCGGTCGCGAGAACCGTTTGAAGGATGTCGATCGCCTGCTTTACATCGCCCTGATAGGTGGTCGTCACGGCGCCGCTTTCGATATGTTGGCGCGCCTGCTTTCGCAACTGCGTGACATCGGTTAAGAACGGCTTTTTGGCGGTCGTTGTGCTCATGGTGTCGTTCCTTCCCGCACTTTCGGCCGCCTAATCACGGGCCCGTCGGGAATTGCGATGTACCCCCCGTCCAGGTCGCCGTAGACGCGCGCGTACGGCGACGCGGTTCCCCAGTGCCAGAGGTAACTCGCAACGTACGCGCACGTGAGGGCGTCGAGCAGATCGTCGAACCGCTTGTAGTGGCGGATTTCCGCAGCGGCCGGTACGGCGTCTCCCAGGACGAGCGGTGGCACCGCATCCGCGAGGCTTCCCATCGCCGCACGATAGCGCTTCCACTCGGCGAGAACGTCGGGCCAGGGACGGTTCTTTTTCTTGTATCGGAAGATCGCCGGAAGCGCGAAGAGTCGCACGAGCGACGGGTGCGGGAACACCTCGAAGGCGTAGCGTCCCTGCGTCTGCGGCGAGAGATCGAGACGTTCGACGACGCCTTCGGGCGCGAGGGCGTCGAGCAGCGCGCGCGCGCGTCCGCCGTCCGGAAATCGCGCGCGGTTCGACGGGTGCGGGGCTGCATGGTAGGCGCGGAAATCGCGCGCCAGCTCGCGCTCACAGCGTCGCATTCCCACCGGGTTCGGCACGATCGTCGGCATGTCGAGGCCGAGCACGCTCGTCTCCGCGAGATGCGCGCGCACGAACGCGAGGATCTCTTCGTCGCCGCCGAGATCGGCGCGCGCCTCGAGGACGCGCCCCGTCTCGTCGATGGCCGCACCACCCGAGGGATTGCGCTCGGACCAGGCGAGGTCGAGACCGATGAACGCGGGGATGGCGGTCCTTTCAAAGGGCGAGCTTCGAGGGTCGACGTAGCCTCGTTCCGTGCCGAAGAGTCGCGAACCGCTCCGCCTCGACGTTCGCAAGACCTACAAGCTGTTCGTGAACGGCGCGTTCGTGCGCTCGGAATCCGGTCGCGCCGATCTCGTCGGCGCGGGAACGGACGACGCGGCGAACGTCGCGCGCGCATCGCGCAAGGATCTCCGCGATGCGGTCGTCGCGGCGCGTGCGGCGTTCGCGCGGTGGTCCGGGATGACCGCGATGAACCGCGGGCTCGTCCTGTATCGCTTGGCCGAAATGATGGATGCGCGGCGCGGCGAGTTCATCGATCGCCTGTGTCTTGGCGCGGGCCTCGACGAAGCGGACGCGCTACGCGAGACGACCGTTTCGATCGATCGCGCGCTTTGGTACGCGGGTTGGTGCGATAAGTATGCTGCCGTACTTTCTTCGCGTAACCCGGTCGCCGGCCCGTATTTTAACTATTCGACGCCCGAGCCGATGGGCGTCGTCGGCACCGTCGCTCCCGACGTGCCGTCGCTGCTGGGCCTGGTCTCCGCCGTCGTGCCGGCGCTGGTTTCCGGAAACACGATCGTCGCGATCGCTTCGGAAGTCGATCCGCGCACGGCGATCGTCTTCGCCGAGTGTCTCGCAACGTGCGATTTGCCGGCGGGCGTCGCGAACGTG
>Ga0116226_10001074_pt1 | contig 23756 bp, 19 predicted proteins | sample S1TSphfallax_FD_89692 | JGI IMG/M metagenome (GOLD analysis project Ga0116226, IMG submission 89692) | Host-associated microbial communities from peat moss isolated from Minnesota, USA - S1T2_Fa - Sphagnum fallax MG | ecosystem: Host-associated > Plants > Peat moss > Unclassified | place: USA... | reverse complement strand
GAGACCGCGAAGATCGCGCTCGAAAACGCGCGCTTCGGCGTGATCGGCGTTGGCCTCGGCGGCGATGAGGTGAAGATGCCCGCTGATCTGTTCGCGGACGCCTTCGCCTTCGCTAAGGCGAACGGGCTGCACGCCGTCGCCCACGCGGGCGAAGCCGCCGGCCCGCCGAGCGTGCGCGCGGCGCTAGCGGCCGGGGCGGAGCGCATCGGCCACGGCGTTCGCTCCGTCGAGGATCCCGCGCTCGTCGCGGAGTTGGCCGAGCGCCGCGTTCCGCTGGAGATCTGCCCGACCTCGAACCACCTCACCGGCGCCGCGCCGGCGGATGCCGTGCATCCGATCGTGGCGCTCGACGCCGCCGGCGTCGTCATCGCCCTGGACTCCGACGACCCCGCCCTCTTCGGCACGACGCTACTCGACGAGTACGCCCTCGTTCGCGGCTGGCTGGGCGACGAGGCGATCCTGCGTTTCGCCGGCCACGCGATCGACGCGAGTTTCGCGCCTGAGGCAACCAAACGCGCCCTGCGCGCCGATGTCGTTGCCTTCGCGGAACTCGCGGTCGAAGGGCGAAGGTAGGAAAGGTAATGCCCGGCCATACGCACTTCGATGAGTCGACCGAGGAGTATCTCGAAGCTGTTTACCGGCTGGATCGGGAAGGCCCCGGCGTGACCACGTCCGGCCTTGCGGCCGACCTCGGCGTCGCGCCCGCCTCGGTCTCCGGGATGCTGAAGAAACTCGCCGCCGACGGCTACCTCGAGTACGTCGCCCGTGGCGAAGCGAAATTGACCGAACGCGGGCTCGCCGTCGCCGTGCGCGTGGTGCGCCGTCATCGCCTCGCGGAGTGCTTCCTCACGACGATTCTCGGCATGCCGTGGGATGAAGTGCACGAGGAAGCCTGTCGCCTCGAACACGCGATCTCGGCGGCCGTCGAAGACCGGCTCGTCGCGGTGCTGGGCGATCCGCAGGTCTGTCCGCACGGCCATCCGATCCCGCCCGCCGATCTCTCGGAACCCGTCCGCGGCGGCGACAAACTCGCCTCGCTTGCCACCGGCGGCAGCGCGCGCATCCTCGACGTCATCGAAGACGTGCCGGAAATGCTGCGCTATCTCGATTCCATCGGCGTACGCCCGGGCACGGCAGTCGATCTCGTCGATCGCGCGCCGCTCGGCGGCCCGATCACGATCGAAAATGCGCGCGGCAAACACGCGATCTCAATCGAACTCGCCCGTTTGATCACCGTGGCCCCGGAGACGACCGCGAACCTTCGTACGGCCTAGGTGCTCACCAGGCTGCTCATCGCGGCGAACGTCGTGGTGTATGTGTTCGAGCTCGTGAGCGGCTCGGTCGATATGAGCGGTGCGAGCTACGATACCGGCATCATCGTCGCCGGCGATCTCAATCCGGCCCTCGTCGCACAAGGCGAATGGTGGCGCGTCTTCACCGCGGCGTTCTTACACGCCGGCTGGATCCACATCGGCTCGAACATGTTCGCGCTCTATCAAGTCGGCACGTTCATCGAGCTCGTTTACGGCCGCGTGCGGATGGCGATCCTCTACGTCCTGGGCATTCTCGGCGCGAGCTTTGCGTGTCTGTGGTTCGCGCCGCAGCAGAGCGAGCTTGGCGCCAGCGGCGCGATCTTCGCGCTCTTCGGAGCACTGCTCGCGGCGGGCGTTCGCTGGGGGCGCGACGGCCGATCCCTCATCCAGCAATCGAGCGGGATCATCATCCTCAATCTCGTGCTCGGCTTCACCGTCTTGCACGGGATCGTGTCGAACACCGCACACATCGGCGGTCTCGTGATCGGAACGCTCGCGGGGCTCGTGCTCTTTCGCGTGCCGCGCCCGCGGATCGTCGCGGCCGGCGAACCGCTCGAAGCCGGCATTACCTACGAATCGCCGCGGGCGATCGCCGAGGCGCAAGCAACGGGCGAGGCGGCGCGTCCCGTTGCGCCGCCGCACGATCCGCCGCAACCATGATCTCGGTCGAGGACACGTTCGGTCCCGGCGGCCCGATCGCGCGTCACCTCAGCGGCTTCGAGGCACGCCCGGGGCAGATCCAAATGGCGCAGCAGGTCGAGCGCGGTTTGCTCGAAGGCCTGCACACGATCGTCGAGGCGGGGACCGGCGTCGGCAAGTCGCTCGCTTATCTCGTGCCGGCGCTGCGCTCGGGGAAGCGCGTCGTGATTTCGACCGGCACGATCGCCTTGCAAGAACAGCTCGTGCGCAAAGATATCCCGCTCGTCGTCGGCGCCCTCGGCATCCCCGCGCGCGTCGAGTTGCTCAAGGGTCGCAGCCACTATCTCTGCCGCGCGAAATACGAGAAGCTGAGCGGCGAGCGGCTCGTGGCCCCGAACGCCGCGATGGAACGGCTCTGGGCGTGGGCGGATCGCACCGAAACCGGCGATCGCGCGGAGCTCGAATTCACGCCCAGCGCCCAAGACTGGGAAGCCCTCGACGCCGACGCCGACGATTGCATCGGCGAATACTGCTCCCGTTTCGCCGATTGCCATTTCTTCAAACGTCGCGATGCGGCGCGCTTCGCCGACATCGTCGTCGTCAACCACGCGCTCTTCTTTCTCGATCTGGTCGTCGGCGGCAGCCTCTTGCCGGCCTACGATTACGTGATCCTCGACGAAGCGCATCAATGCGAACGCTACGCGACGGCGGCGCTCACGGCGACTCTCGGCGCCGCGAGCGTCGGGCGCATGATGCGGCGCCTGCATCGCACCTACATCATCCCCGGCACCTTCGATGCCGAACTCGATGAGGCGATGCGGCGCTTGCAATCGACGCTCGCCCGCGTTCCCGGCGAACGCTATCCGGTCGCTGCGAACGACGCGCTCCCGGACGTGCTCGTCGGCGTGCGCGAGGCGCTCTACCGGCTCGAAAATTACGTACACGGGAATTGGCAAGGCGCGCTGCGCCAACGCACGGATAACGAAGCGGAAGTCGAACGTCGGCGCGATCTTGCGCTGCGCGCGATCAACGCGCACATCGCCACGGTCGATCGCATCGAGCACGCCTTGCACCAGACGCTCACCGGCGCCGTCCCGGCGGATGAGATCGAAGCCGTCGCGTGGGTCGAACGCGCCGAGGGCGACGGCCGCTATCAGATCAACGCGGCGCCCTTCGAGGTCGCCTCGTTCTTGCGCGGCACCCTGTTCGGCCGCACGCAGAGCGTGGTCCTCACGAGCGCCACGATCGCCGACGGCCAGTCGTTCGCATTCTTCCGCGAAACCCTCGGGATCGACGAAGCGCAAGAACTGATCGCGCCCTCGCCCTTCGATTACCGCACGCAAGCGCGCTTCTACATCGCGAACGCGTCGTTCAATCCGAAGGCGCGCGATTTCGCGCCGCGCGCCGCCGCCGTGATCGAGGAGTGTCTCGATCGCACGCACGGCCGCGCGTTCGTGCTCTTCACGTCGTACGCGCGCTTGCACGAAGTCTATGCGATCTTGCGCGAGCGCCTCGCCTTTCCGAGCAAAGTCCAAGGCGATCTTCCGCGCTCCGCGCTCTTGGATTGGTTCCGCGCCACGCGCAACTCGGTGCTCTTTGCGACCGGAACCTTCTGGGAGGGCATCGACGTCGTCGGCGATGCGCTCTCGTGCGTCATCATCGATCGGCTCCCGTTCCCCTCGCCGAACGATCCGCTGGTCGCCGCGCGCCTCGCCGCACTCGAAGCGCGCGGGAAGCCGAGCTTCGAGACGTACATGATTCCAAGCGCCACGGTGCGCCTCAAACAAGGTTTTGGCCGGCTGATCCGCTCGAAGAGCGATCGCGGACTGCTCGCGCTGCTCGACGGGCGTGCCGTCGGGATGCGCTACGGCGCAACGATCGTCGATGCGCTCCCGCCGGCGACGCGGATCCACGACCTCGCGCAATTGGAAGGCTTCTGGCCGAACGGGTGACGCGGTGCACGCGGCGAAGCGCGGCCGCATGCGTACTCGTCTCATCGCTGCTTCCGTGAGCGCTATTTTTTTTGCCGCCCTATCGTGGTCGCAAGCCGTCGCCTGGGGTGCGCTCGGGCATTATCTGGTCAATCGCGTCGCGACCGAACAATTGCCGGCCGACGTGCCGGCCTTCATGCATTCGCCGGCTGCCGTGTTCGAGATCGCAACGCTCGGTCCGGAAGCCGACCGCGTCAAAGGTTCCGGCCAGACATTCGACCAGGATACCGAGCACGGTCACTTCATGGACGTCAAGGACGACGGCACGATCGCCGGCTCGGTCTCGCTCTCGAGCCTGCCGCCGACGCGCGAGGCGTACGATACGGCGCTGCGCGCGGCGGGTACGGATCAATATAAGATCGGATACGTCGCCTACAACATCGTCGACGGCTACGAGCAGGCGGTGACGGATTTCGCCTATTGGCGGATCGCCGCCGCCGCCGAGCGCGCCGCGACGACGGCTGACGACAAGACGTACTTCGCCTCGCAGCGCGTGCTGCGCGAAGCGCTGTGTCTGCATGACATCGGGTACTGGGGCCACTTCGTCGCCGATTCGTCGCAACCGCTGCACATCAGCGTGCACTACAACGGCTGGAACTCGAATCGTGACGATGCGTATCTGAATCCGAACGGCTACTCGAATTCGCATACGATCCATGCGCGCTTCGAGTCGGCGCTCGTCGACGCGGTCGCGACGGACGCCGGCGTGACGAGCCTCGTGCCGCCGTACCAACCCTCGAACGCGCCGATCATCGAGCAAGTCGAGAGCTACCTGCGGGCGACGCTCGCCGGGGTGCCGGTTGTCTACAATCTCGAAAACGCCGGCGAGATCGACGCGCATTCGCCTGCGGCCAAAGCCTTCGTGCTCGCTCGGCTCGCGGCAGGCGCAACCGAGCTGCGTAATCTCATCGCCGAGGCGTGGGAGGCGAGCGCGGACCATCCCGTGGGCTATCCGGCGGTGCCGGCATCGACATTCGAGAGCGCACCCGATCTGTCGCGCGCGCGGACGATGCTCGGCCGCTAGCGTTTAAGCCGCGACGGGACGGAAAACTCGGGAGGCTCATAGGAGGAACCGTTCAAGCGGTCAGCACGTTTTGCGATGCCCGGTTGGGCGGTAAGCAGAGGAGGCTATGAAATGTCTTTCTGTTTTCTGGGCAGCCCCACTCGCTGCCGCCGTCATTGCGCTCGGCACCGCATCCGTTGCGGGTGCGCAAGAAAATCCCGTTCCCGCGCCGACGTCCGGCGCGGGCAACGCCATGACCGCGAACTTCGCGGGAATGAGCGACACCGCATTTGTGCAGCAATTCGCGATGGCCAACCGGGGCGAGATCCTCGAAGCGCGGTACATCCTTCGCCACACCGAAAACCCCATCGTGCGGAATTTCGCGCAGCATATGATCGACGATCATTCGACCGCCGCGGTCAAGCTCACCGAAGCCGCACGTGATGTCGCGCCGCCGATTCACATCGATCAAGCGGCGACGTCGCCGGCCGCGGAACTGCAGCTCGCGAACTTGCGTGCGCTCTCCGAGCCGATGCTCGACACGGCGTACATGCGCGAGCAAATCCGCGACCACAATCAAGCGATCGCGCTGCTCGACTACGAATCTCAGAACGGTAAGGCGCCGGGACTGCGCGCGTTCGCGAGCGCGACGCGGCCGGTCGTCCTCGGGCACCTCGGCATGGTCGAGGCCTATCATTCCAGCGGTGGCCGAAGCACCGAAGTGAGCGCCGCCGGCGTTATCTATCCGGGCGTGATGCCGGGTGCGGTCGATCCGAACAACGCGCGGAACGGCACCCCGGGGAACAATCCGGGCGTCGTGAGCAACGGGACGACGAACGGGAGCGGCAACGGCTCAGGCGGAACGCGCGGAGGCAACACCGTCAGCAATCCCGTCACGCCCGGCGCCCCCGTGAATGCAGCGCCGCAGCAAAACGCGACGCCGATCCCAGCCGCCTCGCCCTAACTCCAGCGCTCCGCGGATCCCCGCTTCACCCGCGCGTTTACGCGCGGGTGACTTTCGTCATGCCCGCTTGCTGACGTGCGCGACTTCGGCCGGCGTCGCCGTCCTGCGATGATGGCGGCGGAGGTAACTGCATGTTGGATTCGATCCCCGTTTGTCTCGCCGGTGCCGGAAAAGTCTATCCGGGCGGCATCTTCGCCGTTCGCGATGTTTCGCTGACCGTCGCGCCCGGCCAAACCGTCGCCCTGCTCGGCCCCAACGGCGCCGGGAAAACGACCACGATCCGGCTGATCCTCGGTCTTGCCGCGCCGACCACCGGCGTCGTCCGCGTGTTCGGCCGCGATCCGCGCGACTCGGCCGCGCGCGTGCGCATCGGGACGATGATGCAGATCGCCGAGATGCCCGCGACACTCACCGTCCGCGAGCACATCACGCTCTTCTCGAGCTATTATCCCGCGCCGCTCGGCCTTGCGGAGGTGCTCCGGCTCGCCGCGCTGGAGGGGCTTGCAAATCGGCGCGCCGAGCGGCTCTCCGGCGGCCAGCGCCAACGGCTCGCCTTTGCGCTGGCAATCTGCGGCGACCCCGATCTGCTCGTGCTCGATGAGCCGACGGCGAACCTCGACATCGAATCGCGCGCCGCGCTGTGGGAGCAAATCCGGGTGCTCGGCGCCCGCGGCAAGAGCATCCTCATCACGACGCACCACCTCGAGGAAGCCGACGCCCTCGCCGACCGGATCGCGTTCATCGCCCGCGGCGCGATCGTCGCGGATGGAACGCCCACCGAGATCAAAGCGCGAGCCGGAACGCGCGAACTCGAAGCCGCGTATCTCACCCTCACGAAGCCCATCGCCCAGGAGGCGCTCTCATGACGAACGTGCTGCGCATCTATGAACTCGAGACGAAATTCGAGTTTCTCAAACAACTCCGGCGACCGGCCTATGCCATCGCGACGCTCGGCATCCCGGTCATGTTCTACGCGTTCTTCGGCTTGATGTCCGGCCTGCACAACAACGGCCTCAGCGTGGCAACGTATCTGCTCGCCACGTACGGCACCTTCGGCGTCGTCGGCGCCGCGATGTTCGGTTTCGGCGTGAGCGTCTCGATGGAGCGCGGCGCGCGCTGGCTCTTACTCAAGCGCGCCTCGCCGATGCCGCCGCTGGCCTATTTCGTGGCGAAGATCATCACCGCGACCGCGTTTGCGGCGCTCGTCGTCGGGCTGCTCTTCGCGATGGGCGCACTCTTCGGTGGGGTACGTCTTCCGGCCGTCACCTGGCTCGAGCTCGGCGCTTCGCTGGTCGTCGGGGCGCTGCCGTTCTGCGCGATCGGTCTTGCCCTGGGCTATCTGATCAGCCCGAACTCCGCGGTCGCGATCATCAATCTCATCAACTTGCCGATGTCGTTCCTCTCCGGCTTGTGGCTCCCGATCAACATCTTGCCGCCCATCGCGCAACTTATCGCGCCGTTCTTACCGGCCTATCACCTGGCCCAACTCGCGCTCGGCACGCTCGGTGCCGCGACGAGCCCGCTGCCGTGGTTCGACCACGTGCTCATCTTGCTCGCGTACACTTCCGGCGCGCTGACGGTGGCAGCGGTTGCCTACCGGCAAGACGAAGGGCAGACCTATGGCTAATCGGGGCGCCTGCGCTCCCCCCGGCAGGTTCAACCAGAACTGGTTGGGCCTGCTCTGGCTCGTGTATCTGCTGTGGCTCCCGGTCGAGCCGATCTTGGAACACGCATCCTGGCAGGTCTGGACGATCACCGGCGTCTCGGTGCTGCTGTTCCTCCCGCTCTATCTCTACGACGTTTATTTTGCGGACGACTGGCGCATCTCACTCGCCATCATCCTCGTGATGTTCGCGCTCGGCACGGTGGTGATGCCGCTCAACGTCGGCGCGAGCTCGTATTTCGTCTACGGTGCGGGGATGATCGGCTGGACCTTCACACCGCGCATCGCGTATCGCTTCCTGGCCGGCTATTGCTTGGCCATTCCGATCATCTCGGCGTGGCTGCTGCACGACATCATCTGGGGCTGGACGATGGCACTGGTCTTCTCATCGATCGTCGGCATCTCGTGCATCGCGCAAGCCGAGGAACGGCGCACCAATTCGCGGCTCACGCTCGCGAACGAGACCGTCGAGCGGCTCGCCAAGGTCGCCGAACGCGAGCGCATCGCACGCGACCTGCACGACGTCCTCGGCCATACGCTCTCGCTGATCGTTCTCAAGAGCGAACTCGCCGCGAAGCTCGCCAACCGTGATGCGGCGGCCGCGGCAAGCGAAATTCGCGATGTTGAGAAGATCGCACGCGAGGCGCTCGGCGAGCTGCGGGAGGCCGTAACCGGGTATCGTTCTGCCGGGATCGCTGCGGAGATCGACCGCGCGAAAAACGTGCTCGAGACCGCCGGCGTTTCCGTCGATGCGCAGGCGGACCAGTTACGGTTGCCGCCGACGCACGAGGGCGTGCTCGCGCTCGCGATTCGGGAGTCGGTCACGAACGTCGTGCGCCACGCGCAGGCGCATTCCGTCCGGCTCCGGCTCGTCCAGCAGGACGGTGTCGCGCGCTACGAGATCGTCGACGACGGCCGCGGCTCGACGGTCATGCGCGAAGGCAACGGTCTGGCCGGGATGCGTGAGCGCATCGAGGCGCTCGGTGGAACGATGCAGCGCGACGGACACGACGGTACGCGGCTCGTTCTCACCGTCCCGCTGACGAAGGAACCCGCGATTTAGGCGAGCGCGAGCTGCCCGCTGCGATCGGCCGCAGCCGCCAGTTCCGGTCGTATTTCGGGTGCCGGGAGGACGGTGATCCGGAAGGTCGCCACGACGCTGCGGAGCCGTTCGGCCTGCTCGTGAAGCGTGCGCGCCGTGCCGTCCATCTCTTGCACGCTCGCCGCGAGTTCGGTCGTCGCGACCGACACGTCTTGTGAGGCTGCGGACTGCTGCTGTGCCGTCTCCATGAGCGGCGTAACGGCGCGGGCGATCGTGTCGGTCGTGAGGCGCATTTGGCTGGCGGCCGCGGCGTTCTCGCTGACGATCGCTGAGGCGCTGCTGATGTTCTCGGTGAGCTGCGAACTGGACTGCTGCATGAACTCGCTGCGCTGCGCGAGTTCGCCGGCGACGCGATTCGTCGAGGAGATGGCGTCGCCCACCGACTCGAGCGCGCTTGCGGCGCTCTGAGCCAGCGAGAGGCCCGTGTTCATCGAATCGGCCGAGACGCGCAGCGCTTCGGCAGCCGAGAGCGTTTCGCGGCGAATCGCGCTCAAAATCGTCGAGATCTCGCGCGTCGCGAGCGAGCTGCGTTCGGCGAGTTTGCGCACCTCATCGGCCACAACGGCAAAGCCGCGGCCGTGTTCGCCTGCTCGCGCGGCTTCGATCGCCGCGTTGAGGGCGAGTAGGTTCGTTTGATCGGCGATCTCCTCGATCGTGCGGACGATCTCGGCCACCGCAATCGAGCGGGTCTCGAGTTCGGTCATCGCGTTCTGGGCCGTCGTCGTGCGTTCGTGCAGGTTGCGCATCGCGGTTGCGGTCGCGTCGACGGCGCTCGAACCGCCGCTCGCCTGGGAATTCGCCGAGTCGGCCGAGGCTGCAAGGGTGCGTCCGTGATCGACCAGCGTGTCGATATCGGTGTCGAGGTTCCGCACGGCTTCGACCGCTTGTTCCATCGCATAGGCTTGCAGCTGCGTGCCTTCGGCGATCTGTTGCGCCGCCCGCGCGAGTTCTTCGATCGCCGACCCGGCGCTGCTCAGGCTCGTGGCTTGTTCGCCGGCGCCGGCCGCGACGCGGTCGACGGAGACGGCGATTTGGTCGACGGCCGCCGCGGCCTGGCCGGAGGCGATCGAGACTTGCTTCGAGGCGACGGTCAGTTCGGCCGCCGTCTCCGAGACGCGCCCCAGCGCCACGTTGAGATTGGCGATGCCAAGGTTCGTGCGCGTCGCGATTGATCCCAGGCCCGCGGCGAGCTCGTTGTAGCTTCCGATGAGGTCGGCGATCTCGTCTGAACCGCGTGCCGGGAGGGCGGCGCGCGCGGAGGTGAAGCGCATCGTCATATCGCCACGTGCAAGCCCGCTCAAGACCTCACCGAGTTCGGCGAAGTCGGTTGCCACGATCTCGCGTAGCGATCCGCTGATCGCGATAAGCCGCGCGCGCAGCCGGCGTGCGAGGAGCGATCCCGCGATCGCGGTGGCGGCAAGAGCGAGGATACCGAGAACAATCATGAACGTGCGCGCTTGGGCGATCGTCGTGCCGATCGCCGCGCCGTCGGCGGCGGCGCGCATGGAGACGAGCGTGGTCAGCGAATCGATGTCCGTATTGAGAACGCTCGTATCAGCGGCTTGCTGTTTGAGCAGCGAGCTCAGCGCCTCCGCGGCCGGGGTGTGGACGCCGGCGTAGGCATCGAGAATGTCTTGCCGTCGCCGGCGGCTGGCGCCGACGATCTTCTGCGAGTTCCCGGCGACGACCGCGAGTTGATCCGTCACCGCGTCGACCGCGGGAGCGATCCCCTCGACTAGCGCCGCATGATCGCGGGCGTATTGCAAATCGGCTTGGGCGCGGGCAGCGAAGGTCACGGCCGTCCGCAGATTCGCCACCTTGCCGGTAAGGAAGAAGCCGCGATTCCAGAAGCGTTCCGCATAGACCTCAGGATTGATATCGTGAATCTTCGCCTGTAGGGCCGTCGAGGCCATCAGTTGCTCGTTCGCCGCTGCGACCCGAACGAAGAAGATCGACGCTGCGATCGTTATGACGACAAGCAGAACCAGCGGGATCGAGAGCAGCAGCGCGAGCTGACCGCCGATACGCAATCGCATGACGAGATCTCCACACACACACACAAAGAAACGAATTGTGCGGTATTTTTCGAGACCAGTCGCTTGCCCCATCTGGTTTGTCACGCCCCGGTAAGGGCTGCGCTAAGATTGGGTCGGGCGCTCGGGCTCCATCAAGGCGGGACGGGCGAGCGTCGCGAGCCAACGGAGCTACGATGATTCGGGTCGTGGTAGCGGAAGATCAGGCGCTCGTGCGCGGTGCGCTCGTCGCGCTTTTGGCGCTCGAGCCCGACATCGTGGTCGTCGGACAAGCCGCCGATGGGCTGGCCGCTCTCGCCACCGTGGAAGAACAGCGGCCCGACGTCGTCGTCACCGACATCGAAATGCCCAACAAAACCGGGCTCGATCTCGCCGTGGACATCCGCGCGCGCGATCTTCCCGTGCGGGTGATCATCGTGACCACGTTTGCTCGTGCTGGCTACTTGCGCCGCGCGCTCGAGGCCGGCGTCGCGGGCTATCTCCTCAAAGACCGGCCGGCGGCGGAACTGGCCGCGGCCGTGCGCGCCGTGCATGCGGGCCGGCGCGTGATCGACCCGGAACTCGCCGTCGATGCCTGGACGGGCACCGATCCGCTCACCGATCGCGAGCGCACCGTCTTGCGCCTCGCCGCCGAGGGATTGAGCTCGGCCGCGATCGCGCAGCAGATCCATCTCTCCGAGGGGACGGTCCGAAATTACCTCTCGGAGGCGATCAGCAAGACGGGCGGCAGCAACCGGATCGAAGCCGCCCGGATCGCGCGCGAGCGCGGCTGGCTGTAAGGGCGCGCGTTCACGAGAGCGCGAGTCGCGGCGTGCTCGCGCCGAGTTCGGGTGAGATCGTGAACATCGAGACGACGCCTTGCAGCGTCTCGGCTTCGCTCTGGAGCGCGCGCGTCGTCGCGTCCATCTCCTGTATGCTGGCGGCGAGTTGGCTTGTCGCGGCCGAGACGTCTTGGGAGACAGCGGATTGCTCTTGCGCGGTCGTCATGAGCGGCGTGACCGAGCGCGTAATGGAATCCGTCGTGATGCGCATTTCGCCGGCTGCGGCTGAATTCTCGCCGACGATCGACGAGGCGCTGTTGATGTTGTCGGTCAGCTCGCTGCTCGCGCGACGCATGAATTCGCCTTGTTTGGCAAGCTCCGCGGCCACGTTGTTGGTGCTAGAGATCGCCCGCCCGACGAGCGCGAGGGCGTTGGAGGCGCGCTCGGAGAGCGCAAGCCCGTGATTCATCGAGTCGGCCGAGGTGCGCAGCGCATCGGCGGCTGATAGGGTTTCGCGGCGGATCGAGGTGAGGATGTTCGAGATTTCGCGTGTCGCCTTCGCGCTCCGCTCCGCAAGCTTACGAACCTCATCGGCGACGACCGCAAAGCCGCGCCCGTGTTCCCCAGCGCGTGCGGCCTCGATGGCAGCGTTGAGCGCAAGCAGGTTCGTTTGATCCGCAATTTCTTCGATCGTGCGAACGATCTCTTCGACCGCTATCGATCGTTCTTCGAGCACGAGCATCGCCGATTGTGCCGTCATCGTCCGTTCGTGGAGCGTGCGCATTGCGCCCGCGGTTGCCTCGACGGCGCTCGATCCGCCGGTTGCTTCGCCGTCGGCGACGCGCGCCGAATCGGCGAGCGAACGGCCGTGTTCCACCAGGGCGGCAATGTCGGAATCGAGTTTTTGCACGGCATTGACGGCGGATTGGATCGCACCCGATTGATGCTCGGCTCCGAGCGCTATCTGCTGAGCGGCGCGCGAGAGTTCCTCGATCGCGGTGCCGGTTGAACTGAGCGCTCTTGCCTGATCGTCCGCGCCGCGCGCGACTTTGTCGGCCGAGTTTGCGATCTGGGCAACCGCGATCGCCGCTTGACCCGATGCAACGGACGAATGGGTCGATGCGATCGCCAATTGCTGTGCCGATTCGGAAACCCGCGCCAGCGCGCGACTCAGATTGAGGATGCTTTCGTTCGTGCGCTCGGCGATCGTGTGCAGGCCGTCCGCGAGGACGTTGTAGCTCGCGGTGAGGTCGCTGACTTCATCCGATCCCGTGAGCGGCAGCGCCGGCCGGTTGGAGACGAACCGTGCGGTCATATCTCCCCGTGCGAGCGCATCCATCACGTGCGCGAGAGCGGCGAAATCTCTTGCGACGATCTCTTGAAGAGCGGTATTGAGGGCGGTCAGGCGCGAGCGTAGCCGTGCGGCGAGCAGAAAACCTGCCACGGCCGTGAGGGCGAGTGCGAACAGGCCGATCACGACGGTCGCGATCTGCTGCAGCGCGATGATGCCGTCGATCCGTGACTTGTCGGCGGACACCTGGCTCGTGACCAAGTCCGACATCGTCGCGAGCTTCGCGTCGAGCGCGACAAAATTGGCCGTGTTCGCTTTCAGTATCGCGCCAATCCGCCGGGCTGCGGGCGTCTTGATGCCGGCATAGGCGTCTTGGACGTCGCCGCGACGCTGGGCGCCGGCTGCATTGAGTGCATCAGAGCGCTCGTCGATGGCCGCAATCTGGCTTGTGACGTCATCGACCGACGCCGCGAGCCCGGGGACGAGTCCTTCGTGCGTTCGGACGTAGTCAAGATCGTCGAGGGCGTTCTGGCGCCGGCGCGCGTACTCGACACGGTTCGAGGCTTTTCCGCTCAACCAATACTTGCTGTTCGCAAACCGCTCGTTGACGAATTGGAAGCTGATGTCGCGTACGTGCATCGCCAGCACGTTGGACGCGAGTTGAGCGGCACTGGCCGAGCGGGTCTGCTGGGCAAAGAGCGATCCCACGATCGTCAGCGCGATCAACAACGCAAAAGGAACCGCGACTAAAGCGGCAAGTTGTCCGCCGATACGGAGCTTCACAATAGGGCCTCTCGAGATGAGCGACGGTTGCATCGCTTCACGGGTAGTGTACTCCGAGGCGAGTTGCGCGGAAGCCCATCTCGTTCACTCGACGGTTAAGTTTCCGTCATCCCGGCCCGCGAGAATCGTTGAAACTCCGATTTAGGGATCGAGGTGGTGCCGCTTGAGGATCGCTGCGCCTTGCGGACTCCGCACGAACGCGAAGAAGTCTTTGACGGTTGACGCGCTGGTCGATCCTTTGACGACGGCACCGATTTCGGTTACGGGAAGGCTCGCGTCGCCGGGATCGATCGAGTCGAGTCCGGCAACCTCCGCATCGGACGGGTAGACGATCGTCGCATCGATCTTTCCGTCTTTGAGTGCGGCGGTCAACTGTATGGTTTGGGGGCGAACGAGAACGACGTTCGCTTTTGCTTTTGCCACGAAATCGCCGCCATATTTGGCGCCAAGGCGATCGAGCGTCGCATTCATTTGCGCTTCCGTCCCGGTTCCGGGCGTGCCATCGCCCAGGCGGATGCCCGCAGCGGCGAGATCGGCCGGCGATTTGATTTTCGTGCGCGCGCCAGGCGCGAGAACGATGACCGTGCGGGTCGACACAAGTCGTTCCGGTGCGGAGATGCGCTGCGTGCGCCCGGCCCACTGCTCGGAGAAGACGACGAAATCATCCGCAAGATCGCGATTGAGGTTATCGATGATCGTTTTACTGCCCGCCGAGAGAATTCTGATCGTCGTACCGGGATGTGTTTTTGAATAGGCGTCAGCGAGCTCGGTGAAGGCCGGGCTCATCGGTGTGATTACGAACCCGATGACGAGGTCGTTTGCGCGAGCTGGTCCGACGATGGACGATGCGGCAACGCCGGCGGCAACTGTGGCAATGCGGAAGAAGCGTTTCATCCTTTGACCAATCGTCGGATCGGTCGCGTTGTTGAGCTTCTTGCTCCGGGCGCGCGCGAAGTGTGTCCGGCCGCACGGGCTATGCGTCAGTCTTCTTTTCCGGCCTCCGCCTGCGCGCGAGCTTGCAATTCGGCGACGACGGAAGAATCCGCGAGCGTCGTGGTATCCCCGAGGATACGGCCCTCCGCGATGTCACGCAACAAGCGGCGCATGATCTTTCCGCTGCGCGTTTTCGGCAGCTCTTGCGTGAACGTCAGATACTTGGGAATCGTAAATTTGCCGAGCTTCACGCCGACGTGATCGCGCAGTTCTCGGGCGAGCGCGTCCGAGCCGCTCTGACCGCTGCGCAGCGAAACGAAACAGCAGATTGCCTGACCCGTGATGTCGTCGTTCTTGCCGACGACCGCGGCTTCGGCGACGGCCGGATGATCGACGAGTGCCGACTCGACTTCGGCGGTCGAGATCCGGTGACCGCTGACGTTCATCACGTCGTCGATGCGACCCATGAACCAGTAGTCGCCGTCGATGTCGCGATTGCACCCGTCGCCCGCAAGATAGAGGCCGGAGAATTTCGACCAATACGTTTCTTTGTAGCGCTCGGGATCGCCGTAGATCCCACGCAGCATCGATGGCCACGGTCGCGTCAAGACGATGTAGCCGCCGCCGCCGAGCGGGACGGATTCGGCGCGGTCATTGACGATGTCGACGCCGATGCCGGGGAGGGGCTTCGTCGCTGAGCCGGGTTTCGTTATGGTCACCCCGGGCAGCGGCGAGATCATGATGGAGCCGGTCTCCGTCTGCCACCAGGTATCGACGATCGGGCAGTTGCCGCGGCCGATCACGTCGTGATACCACATCCACGCTTCGGGATTGATCGGTTCGCCGACCGACCCCAACAGCCGCAGCGATGAAAGATCGTGCTTGTCGGCCTGCTCGCGGCCCCACTTCATGAACGTTCGGATCGCGGTCGGCGCGGTGTAGAGAATCGTCACCCCATAGCGCTCGACGATCTCCCAAAAGCGGTCCTGAGCCGGGAAATCCGGCGTCCCTTCATAGAGCACGCTGGTCGCGCCGCTGCAGAGCGCGCCGTAGAGCGCATACGAATGGCCCGTCACCCAACCGAGGTCCGCCGTGCACCAGTACACATCGGTCTCGGGCTTGATGTCGAAGACGAGGTCCATCGTCGCGGTCACGCCGGTGAGGTAACCGCCGGTCGTGTGCATGATGCCCTTGGGCTTCGAGGTCGTCCCCGAGGTGTAGAGCAGAAAGAGCAGATCTTCGGCGTTCATGCGCTCGGGCTCGCACGTCGAGGGCTGGTCGCGCACGACGTCCTCCCACCAAACATCGCGTCCGTCGACCATCGTCACCTCGACGCCGGCGCGCTTTGCGACGATCACGCGCTCGAGCGTCGGCATCCCCTTCGCGATCGCTTCGTCGACGATCGCCTTGAGGGGGACGTGTTTTCCGCGCCGCCAGCCGGCGTCGGCGGTGATGATGACTTCCGAGGCCGCGTCCGCGACGCGATCGACGATCGAATCCGGCGAAAAGCCGCCGAAGATCACGGAATGGGCAGCGCCGATCCGCGCGCACGCCAGCATCGCAATCGGTAATTCGAGGATCATCGGCAGGTAGATCGCGACGCGGTCGCCGCGCTTCACCCCCTGCGCGCGCAGGCCGTTCGCGAAGCGGCAGACCTCGTCGAGCAATTGGCCGTAGGTGATCGTCCAACGATCGCCGGGCTCGCCTTCATAATAGTAGGCGATCTTCGCGGCTTTGCCCGCAGCGACGTGGCGGTCGAGTGCGTTCACGGACGCGTTGAGCTCGCCGTCCGCGAACCACTTCGCGAACGGTTCGTCCCACTCGAGGAGTTTCGTCGGCGGCGTCATCCACTCGAGTTTGTCCGCCCACGATTTCCAATAGCCCAGGTCGTCGCGGTCCGCTTCGGCATAGATCTCGGGCCCGGCGTTGGCCGCCGCCGCGAAGGCCGGCGGCGGCGGGAAGGTCCGGATTTCGCTCAGCAGGGCTTCGATCGCGTCGGATTTCGTCGGCGTGCTCATAGACCGGAACTTTTGTTCGCTGGGCCCCGGACCTGCGGCTGCCGAAGAATGAAGTATGGTACGTTGGTCCGATGGACTCTACGGCGGCTTACTCGCGGGCGCGATCGTGGTCGTCTTCTATTGGCTCGTCGATATGCTGCTGCTCAAGGATTCGACGCTCTCGGGGTTCTTTGCCGAGATCGCCGCGGGGTTCTTGCGGGGCAACGCAAGCCCGGACAACCTCTGGATCGTCCTCTTCGGGGTCTGCCTGCACTTTTTGCTCTCGGCCGGCTTCGGGATCGTCTACGCGACGATCGCACGCTTCGTTCCGGTCATGTGGCACGCCCCGACGTCGGTCATCTTCGGCCTGTTCTACGGCCTGATCGTTTGGTTCGTGATCTCCGACGTGCTCGTGCCGGTGTTCCAGATTCCGACGACGCAGCCGCTGTGGGTTGGGCTGGTCGCCAATACGATTTTCTACGGGTTCGTCATTTCCGAGTTCATTACGATTGCGCAGCGGGTAAAGGAGCCGGAACCCGCTTGACCCCTGACCGTGCGGGTGATACGCTACAGGCTGGTTTTGGCAGTCTTCGCGTAGGACTGCCAGCAGCGGGAAGATGAACGAAAAAAACGAGCTCGATAAGCGGAAAGCCTTCATTCTGGCGACCGTCGTGTATGAATACATCGCGACAGCCGAACCGGTCGGCTCGAACACGCTCACGCAGAAATACAACCTGGGCGTGTCCTCAGCGACCATCCGCAACGAAATGGCCGAGCTCGAAGCGGGCGGCTACCTGATCCAGCCGCATACCTCGGCGGGCCGGATCCCCTCGGACGCCGGCTACCGCACCTACGTCGACCGGTTGATGCAGCGCGAAGCGCTCGCTCCGGACGACGTCCGGCGCATTCGCGATCAGTTCCGCGAGGCCAGCCGCGAGATGGACGATGTCATCGATCAGACGACGCGCCTGCTCTCGAGCCTCTCGAACAACCTGGCCTTCGCGATCGCGCCGTCGCGCGATTCGCATGCCTTCAAACACGTCCAGCTGATTTGGCTCTCGGCCCGCACGGCGCTCGCGATCGTCGTGACGTCGATGGGCGTCGCCTCGCAGATCCCGATCGATTGGCATGCCGATGTCACGCCCGATGCGCTCACGCGCTTCTCGAACGCGCTCAACGCGCGTCTGAGTGGCCGGATCATGGAAGACATCGTCCCCGCCGACATCACCGCGGTCGCGGCGGAAGTCGGCGTGACCGACGAGGTGCGCAGCTCCGTGCACGAAGCGTTCGTCGCGGCGCGTCACGTCAACGGTGCGAACATCGCCGCGGCGGGCGCGCAGAATTTGCTCGACCAGCCCGAGTTCCACGATCTGCGCAAACTGCGCGCCATCTTACGCATCGTCGAGGAACAGAAGACGCTCTACGAATTGCTTGCCGACGAACTCAGCGCGAGTACCGCCCCCACCCAACCCAGTGTCCGGATCGGTCACGAGCTGGGCGAGGACGCGATGGCCGAATGCAGCCTCGTCACCGTGCCGTATCGCTTCGGCGATCGCGGCGTCGGCATGCTCGCGATCCTCGGGCCGCGCCGGATGCCCTACGGCCGGCTGATGGCGCTGGCCGCCGGTACCGCCGATTCGCTTGGCGCGCATCTCGAAAACGTCGAGATCCGGTAGATGGCCGCCGACTACTACGACGTTCTCGGCGTCGCTCGCGACGCGGACGAGAGCCAGATCAAACGCGCCTACCGGCAACTCGCGCGCGTCCACCATCCGGACGTCGCCGAAGACAAGACGAACGCGGAGCACAAGTTCAAGGAAATCAACGAAGCCTACGAAGTGCTCAGCGATCCGCAGAAGCGCGCCAACTACGATCGCTACGGTGCGGCCGGCGGGCCCGGCGACGGCGGGTTTGGGAATTTCAGCGGCGGCGAAGGCTTCGGCGACATCTTCGACATGTTCTTCAGCGCCGCGCGCGGTGGTGCGCAGCCGCGCCGCACCGGTCCCGCCCGCGGCAGCGACCTGCGCTACGACATCGAGATCTCGCTCGAAGAAGCGTTCACGGGCACCCAGCGCGAGATCAGCTTCAACCACCTTGCGTCGTGCGCGACCTGTAAGGGCAGCGGCGCCGAACCCGGCACCCTCGTCATGGCCTGCGATCGCTGCGGCGGCTCGGGCGTCATGCGTGCGGTGCGCCAGACGCCGCTCGGCAATTTCGTCAGTCAGACGACGTGCACGAAGTGCAACGGCGAGGGGCAGATGACGCCCTCACCGTGTCCGACCTGTCGCGGCCGCGGCCGGGTGGAGACGGAGAAGAACCTTACCGTGCGGATCCCCGCCGGCGTCGACGACGGCTCGCGCATCCGCATCAGCGGCAGCGGCGAGGCCGGGATGCGCGGCGGTCCCGACGGCGATCTCTACGTCTATCTCTCGGTGAAGCGCCACGAACGTTTCCGCCGCGATGCGATGGACGTCTACATCGACGTGCCGATCTCGTTTGCGAAGGCCGCGCTCGGCGGCGAAGTGCAGGTGCCGACGCTCGAGGGCGAGTCGACGATGCACGTCGCCGCCGGTACGCAATCCGCCTCGACCTACCGCCTACGCGGGAAGGGCATGCCGTCGGTTCGCGGCGGCGGCCGCGGCGACGAACTCGTGACCTTCCACGTCGTCGTCCCGACGAAGCTCTCCAAGCGCGAACGCGAACTCCTCGAATCCTTCGCCCGCGAAAGCGGCGATGCGATCGACGAACGCTCGTTCCTCGAACGCGTCAAAGAGGCGTTCAAAGCCGACTAGCGGCGGCGGAAACGTGCGATCGCGCGATCGCCCGCGATCGCGAGGAAACCGCCGAGCGCGCCGCAGGCAACGTCGAACGCGTTCCAGCGCAGTCCCTCGGTCGAACCTTCACGCCACTGGCCATATTCGATCGCAGCCGAGTACAGCGCGACGAGCAGCGTCATGCGCAGCGCGGGGCGCGAGGATGGCGGCAGGGCGCGCTGCGCCGTCCAGCCGACGATCGCGAACGCGACGACGCTATAGAGTTTCCGGATGACGATGTGCAGCGATAGTCCGAGCGGGCGTCCCATCCGCGCGCCCGTATCGCCGAAGAGCCGCGCCGCGAGATGCGCGGGCGAGGTGCCCTCGTACACATCGGCACGCAGCGCGACGATGAAGAACAGCGTCGCCACGAGGATCGCGAGCACGATCCACCCAAGGTGCGGCCAAGGCGGGGATGCGCCCGGTCGGCGCGAGTTTGAGGCCATGTGCCCGCTCCGTTCGCGATCGTCGCCGCGATCCTATCCATCACGCATTTGGTGCCGGCGAGGGCGTATTGATGTGTTCGCGACGTTTCTGCATTTGAACCCCGAATGGGCGCCAACCGGGTTCATGATTCTTTGCGCTACGATGATCATTGTAAAAACGCCGAAGACGGGTGTGATTCGTAGTTCATGAACTCGATATATCGAGTCATATCAATTATGCCGTTTCGCTCCGTCGTTGCCCGACTTCCGTGCGCTCGACGCGGGCGCGAGGTTCGTGGTGCTCGGGTATCGGTACAGGTTGCCGCTCGTGTCATCGAAGTAGATATGTCCCGCCGTATCCGTCGCGACCGAGAGGACGCGAATACCCGGGGCGATCGTGGTGACTAGCGTGCCGAGAGAGGCGCCGTTGCCGATCCCATACACCTGCAGGCCGGTTGAGAAGCCGGAGCAACTCGCGCCGCCCGAGGCGACGTACAACAACCCATCTTCGCCGACGACCATCGTCCGCGGCGCGCTCCCCGCCGGCAGAAAACACCCATAGCCGCTCGGATTGTCGAGTCCGATCACCGGATTCGCGTTCCCGTTGGACGAGATCCTGAAGATGCGCGGGTTCACCATTCCGGACAAGCCTGCGTCCAGAGCCCAGGCGACCCCGTCGCGCACCGCGATGCCGCCCAGTTCGCCGGCCTGCCCGATATTCGAGGCCGTCGCCACCGCCGAGCCGTCCGGGCCGATGAACGCGAGCCCGTCGAAGCCGTTCGTGTACCCGTATGCGCCGATCGCCGATGCTCCGGCGAGCCATGAGGTATCGTAGGTGAGACTCCAGGCAGCCGAGCAGGTCTGCTCGGAGTTTTGGAAACTGTACGCCTCATCGAAGACGATGCACGGGCCGCCGTAGGCATAGACGCCGGCGAACGCGGGGGTGAAATTGGAGACGTCCGTCGGCTGAAACGTCATCGTCGAGTACGAGGCATCGAAAAACGACGGGTACGTGCCGTTCGGCGTGCATGAGGAGAAGGTGCCCGGCGTCGCCGACTGGATCTCGAAGGTCGTGCTCGTGCCCGAAACGACGCCGATGAGCAGCCCGCTGCTATTCACTCCCGCGTCGGTCGTCGCCGGTGAGGTGGAGCAGCCGCTGAAGGTCGTCCCATTGCCGGAGAACATGAACGGGCTGCCGGAAATGGCACCGACGCCGGCGATGGTCCCGGGGCTTGCGCCGCCTTGCAGCGTCCCGGCCGTCGCAAGGCCCGTAATCGTGATCGGGTCGTAGTCGAACGGCGCGTACGTCTGCTGCACGTAGAACGAGCTTGGGATGCTCGTGATCGTCGTCGAGGTCGTCGACACGCCGATCTGGGCGCCGACGATCGGCGTTGCGGACGTCTCGACGAAATACACGTCCTGCGTCGGATCGCTGATCGCGAGCGTTGAGCTTCCGTCGGCCGGACTTCCGTCTGGGCTCAGGGTGAAACCGCTCGTCGTACTGGTGCTCAGCGTGATCGAAATGGGATTCCCGCTCGCGTCGACGAGGGCCCCGGGGCCGACGATCGTCTTGCCGCTCGCGTCGGTAAGGGTGATCGCAAGCGTGCCGACGGCGTTCGTCGTATAGGTCGGCGGCGCGGCGCTCTCGGAGATCGCGACCGACGTCGGGATCGCGTTGAGCACGAGCGGCACCGTCACGTTCGTCGTACCCTCGGCGACCGTGAACGCGAAGTTCGCGGCGGTCGAGAGCGGGCTGCCGCTCGGGCCGGTGCCGGTATAGGCTCCGTTATAAAGCGTGAGCGACACCGTGTTCAATCCGATGACGGCGGGCGCGGAAAAGGTGCAGACGTTGATCGATTGCGCATTCGTCGCGCACGCGGGTGAGCCGGCGGCAAGATTGACGTACGTGTTCGCTCCGCCGTTTACGACCAGAACGGCGGAGAGCGTCGCCGACGAAACATATTGCGGCGCGCGATGACGGCGTGCGATCGTGATCTCTTTTGGGATCGCAAGCGTGAAGGTTGCCGTGGCGGACTTCCCACTCGTTCCCACTCCCGTGCCGGCTTGCGTCGTCGCCTCCGGGCGCGGAGCGATGTGCGTGCCTCCTCCGCCGGAGCAGCCGGCGAGGACCACGCTCGTACCGAAAACGAGGACGGCGAGTGAGAAACGAACCGGGTAGCTGATACGCACGATGGGGCCTCAAAAAAGGAACGAGGGCTCTCTCGCTCATTTTGCAGAGCGGTCTGCGACCCCCCGCCGCGGCGCCGTCACACAATTCGGCTCTGGGCAGACCTCGCCGATGCCCCGCATCCGCCGGCAGCAGTTGCGTCGGTTCGCGTTCGCGTACCCTCGGAGGATGCCCCGTGATCGCTTTTTCATCGAGGGCGCGCACGCTTCCGGCGCGCGCGTCACCCTCGCCACCGACGACGCACACAAGATCGCAACCGTGCTGCGCATGACCAGCGGCAGCCGCATCGAGATCGTCGATTCGGCCGGCCGCGCCTACGCCGCGACCCTTGCCGTCGACGGCAAACGTGTCGAGGCAACCCTCGATGAGCAACTCGCGCGCGATGCCATCGAGCCGTCGCTGCGCGTCACGATCGCGCAGGCGATCCCCAAAGGCCAGAAGATGGACCTCATCGTTGAGAAGGCCACCGAGCTCGGTGCGCACGCGATCGTGCCGCTGCGCAGCGCGCGCGTGATCGGCGAGACGACGCGCGAGAACAAGATCGAACGCTGGCACCGCATCGCGAAGAGCGCCGCGCAGCAATCCGGCCGGCTCGTCGTACCCGCCGTGGCTGCGATGCACGACTGGCCCGCGCTCATCGCGACCTTTCCGGCCTACGACCGCGTTTATCTCCCCTGGGAGACGGCCGATCCGAAACCGCTGCGCGAGGCGATCGCGGACGACGTCGCACGCGCGCAGACGATGCTCGTCATCATCGGCCCCGAAGGCGGCTTCTCACGCGACGAAGCGGACCGCGCGGTCGCGGCCGGCGCGGTCGCGATCTCGCTCGGTCGCCGCATCTTACGCACCGAGACCGCAGCGTTCGTGGTTCTCGCGGCGCTCTTGTACGAGCGCGGCGAACTCTAGCCGCAGTCTCCGATGAAATCGAGCAGAACCATCGACCCGGCCGCTTAGCGTGAGATCGGCGCGTGGCTCGCGGCTCGTACGATCGGCGCCACCGCCGAGCCGAGGAGTTCGATGGAGCGGATCATCGCGGGGCGGTTCCCCGATGCGGCGCTCATCTGGAAACTGATGCGCGCGAGGCCGCCGAAGGTCGCGCTCGCTTCGAGCATCTTGGCGGCAACCGTCTCGGGGCTGCCGACGAGAAATGCGCCGCCGGGGCCGGCGAAGGCATCGAACTGCTCGCGTGAGGCGCCGCGCCAGCCGCGCTCCTTTGCGAATTGCGTGAACATGAAGTACCAGCCCGCGAAGAACGTGTCGCGCGCTTCGCGATCGGTCTCGGCAACGAATCCCATCGCATGCAGACCGACTTTCAATTGGTCCGGTGGATGACCGGCTTGCGCGCCCGCTTCGCGGTAGAGATCCACGAGCGGGGCGAAGCGCGCGAAGCCGCCACCGATGATCGCCACCATCAGCGGTAGTCCCAGCATGCCGGCGCGCACGAACGATTCGGGCGTCCCGCCGACGCCGATCCAAATCGGCAGCTGCGCCTGCTGCGGCCGCGGATAGATGTTCTGCTCGTGCAGCGCGGGACGAAATCGCCCCGACCAGGTGACCGGATTACCGGCGCGGATCTTCAGCAGCAGATCGAGCTTCTCGGCATAGAGATCGTCGTAATCATCGAGGCTCAGCCCGTAGAGCGGAAACGCGTCGATGAACGAGCCGCGCCCCGCGACGATCTCCGCGCGGCCCCCCGAGATCAAATCGAGCGTCGCAAAGTCCTCGAATACGCGCACCGGATCGGCGGCGCTGAGCACCGTGACCGCGCTGTGTAGCAAAATCTTCCGCGTTCGTGCGGCGGCGGCGGCGAGGATCACGACCGGCGAGGTATCGATGAATTCCGGCCGATGATGTTCG
>Ga0116226_10001073_pt1 | contig 23757 bp, 17 predicted proteins | sample S1TSphfallax_FD_89692 | JGI IMG/M metagenome (GOLD analysis project Ga0116226, IMG submission 89692) | Host-associated microbial communities from peat moss isolated from Minnesota, USA - S1T2_Fa - Sphagnum fallax MG | ecosystem: Host-associated > Plants > Peat moss > Unclassified | place: USA... | reverse complement strand
GCCCTCGCTGGCGGTCTTCGCCGTGCCTAGCAGCAGCCGTCGCTTGGCGGTCACGATGATTGTCTCGGCCGCGTTCGCTGCCGGCTGCGTGTCGGCGCGGCTCAAGCTGGGTGCGAGCACGAGCACGGCCAATAGCGGGTGACAGGGCGAAGCAGGCCACGAGAAGAAAATGTTCTTTTTTGAAAAAAGGAACCAAAAAACTTTTGTCTGTTTGGTGCCGCGCAAGCTGAACCACGTCCACGCCAGGTGGCGAGGGCGCAGGAGCAAAAGTTTTTTGCTTCTTTTTTTCAAAAAAGAAGACCTTACTTCTCTTCAACCCGGCCCGTCCGCACGGCGTAAGCCACACCCTGCCACCCGGCCGCCATCGCCTGCTGCGCCGCCGCCGCCCAATCATACGGCACCGCGCACAAGCTCGCCGACCAGCCGGACGGCCCGCGCGTCACCAGCGCGTAGCGCGCGTGCGGGCTGCCGGCCTCCATGCGATGCGGCACCGGCGCCGAGTCCGCATAGGCCGGCCAGCCGACGCTGCCGGGGTTCACCACCAGCACGTCCCCGGCCGTGACCGCGCGGGCGATATGGCTGTGCGCGCACAGCACCAGCCGGGCCGCGCCGAGATCGCCCAGCCCGGCGCGGATGGCAGCATCCGTCGCCAGCACCGGCGCGCCGCTGCCGACATCCTCCAGCAAATACGTGTTGTCGCCCCAAACCGGGCTGCCGTGGCAGGCCAGCACCTCGCCGCCGGCAAGCGTGATCGTCGGCGGCAGCCCGGCCAGCCAGGCCAGGTGGTCGGGCGACAGCAGCGCGCGGGTTGCCGCATCGATGCGCCATTTCGGGTCGTCCACCACCCAGCGGTCGTGGTTGCCGCGCACCGTGGGGCAGCCGAGCTGCATCTGCGCATCGGCGCTCCCCGCCGGGTCGAACGGGCCGCTCACCAGGTCGCCCAGATTGATAATCACGTCGGGCGCGGCTGCCTGAACATGGGCGAGCACCGCATTCAAGGCCAGAAGATTGCCGTGCGTGTCGGCAATGACCGCGATGCGCATGGTATTTTCCTTGCATCGATGGGCCGCATCCGAACATACGTCATCTAACGTATGCGCTACGCTTGGTGGCCGCATTAGAAGTAAGGAAGTGTTCTTTTTTGAAAAAAAGAACCAAAAAACTTTTGTCTGTTTGGTTTCGCGCAAGGTAACGCAATTATACGTCCGGCGATGAAGGCGGAGGAGCAAAGGTTTTTTGCTTCTTTTTATCAAAAAATAAGTCGTTCTTTCTGCTGCACTGACCGCCGGGAGCAATCCGATGCAAGCGCACCAAAGGATCGTCAGGGTCCGGCGCCAATATAACCAGTGGGTCGCCAACCAGACGCTGGAAGATTTCGCGCTGCGCTTCACCGCGGATGCCGCGCGCCGCTGGTCGCCGTTCCGCGTCGGCAACACGGCACTCGGGGCGATTTCGTTTCTGGCCTGCGAGGCGATTGGCGGCACGCTCACCTTCGCGTTCGGCACCGTGAACGCGCTGGCCGCGATCGCCGCCGCCAGCCTGATGATTTTTCTCAGCAGCCTGCCGATCGGCTATTACGCCGCCAAATTCGGCGTCGATATGGATCTGCTGACGCGCGGCGCCGGCTTCGGCTATATGGGCTCCACCATCACGTCGCTGATCTATGCCTGTTTCACCTTCATTCTGTTTGCCGTGGAAGCGACCATCATGTCGCAGGCGCTGCTGCTGTGCCTGCATATTCCGTTGCCGGTGGCGCATCTGATCAGCGCGCTGACCGTGCTGCCGATCGCCGCCTACGGCATCCGCCTCATATCCAAACTACAATTATTTACCCAGCCGATCTGGCTGGTGCTGCAAGCCGCACCGCTGATCATCATGGCGCGCGCTTCCACCGCCACGTTGCAAGGCTGGACCGGTTTTCCCGGCATCGAGGCCGGTGCGTTGCATGGCTTCCATCTGGTGCCGTTCGGCACCGCCTGCTCCATTCTGCTCTCGTTCATGCCGCAAATCGGCGAACAGGTCGATTATCTGCGCTTTCTGCCGGATCGTGCGCGCGTCAAACCCTGGGGCTGGTGGGCGGCGCTGCTGGTCAGCGGACCGGGCTGGATCTTCACCGGCGGCATCAAGCTGGCGCTGGGGTCGTTCCTTGGCTATCTGGCGCTGTCGCGCGGCATCAGCGCGGCGGACGCGGCGCAGCCCAGCCAGCTCTACCTCATGGCCTTCAGCGACATCGTGCCATCGCATGGCGCGGCGCTGGCGCTGACCGGCCTGTTCGTGGTCGTCTGCCAGCTCAAGATCAATGTCACCAACGCCTATACCGGGTCGATCGCCTGGTCGAATTTCTTCTCGCGCCTGACGCACAGCCATCCCGGCCGCGTGGTGTGGCTGACCTTCAATGTGCTGCTGGCGCTGTTGCTGATGGAAGCGGGCATATTCCGCATCATCAACTTTATCCTGACATTCTATTCGAACTTCGCGGTCGCCTGGATCGGCGCGCTCACGGCCGATCTGCTGATCAACAAGCAGCTCGGGTTCAGCCCGCCCAGCATCGAATTCCGCCGCGCCCATCTATACGACATCAATCCGGTCGGCGTCGGCGCCATGGCGGTGTCGCTGCTGATCTCCACCATCGCCTTCGTCGGCCTGCTGGGCACCGCGGCGCAAAGCCTTGCGGCCGTGATCGGGTTTGCCGTGGCTTTCATGACCGCGCCGCTGATTGCTTGGTACAGCGACGGCCGCACCTACATCGCCCGCGCGCCCGATACGCTGCCCGGCGCCGGCGCCACGGTGGAGTGCAGCATTTGCGAAAACCGTTTCGAACGCGCCGACATGTCGTTCTGCCCCGCCTATGGCGGCGCCATCTGCTCGTTATGCTGCACGCTGGAAATGCGCTGCCATGACCGCTGCAAAACCGACAGCCGCGTGGGCGAGCAGGCGGCGTCGCTCGGCCGCAAATTATTGCCGGCGCGCATCGTGGCCGCGGCCGGCGGCCGGGTGGGCAAGTTTCTCGCGCTGCTGGGCATGCTGGTGCTCACCATCGGCGGGCTGATGTTGCTGCTGAATTTCGAATTCGCTGGCCTGCCGCGGGTCGATCGGGACGCGGTGTCGGGCGCCATGGAAATTCTGTTCATGGTGCTGCTGGTATTGCTGGGGCTGGGCAGTTGGGGCTGGGTGCTGGCGCAGGAAAGCCGCCGCATTGCCGAGGCGGAGGCGGAGCGCCAGACCGCGATCCTGATGGAGGAAATCGCCGCGCACGAGGTGACCGACCTTGCGTTGCAGAAAGCCAAGGAAGTCGCGGAATCGGCTAATTTCGCGAAAACCCGGTTCATCGCCGGCATGAGCCACGAAATCCGCACGCCGCTGAATTCCATCAACGGCTACGCGCAGTTGCTGGAGCGGCACGCCGCCCGCCACCCGGAGGACGCGATCCGCGTCATTCGCCGCAGCGCCGAGCACATCACCAATCTGGTCGACGGACTGCTGGACATCGCGAAAATCGAAACGGGGTCGTTGCAACTCTACCGCGACAATCTGCGCATCGTGCCGTTCCTCGATCATGTGGTGGACATGTTCAAGTTCCAGGCGGTGGCGAAGGGCATCAATTTCGCGCATCAGTACGGCGCCAATCTGCCCGAATTCGTGCATGCCGATGAGCGGCGGCTGGGCCAGATCCTGCTCAACCTGCTGTCCAACGCGATCAAATACACGCCGTCGGGCGAGGTGTCGCTGGACGTGCGCTATCGCAACGGCATTGCCGAGTTCGAGGTGGCCGACACCGGGATCGGCATCCGCCCCGACGAGATGGAGCGCATATTCGAGCCGTTCGAGCGCGGCCATGCAGCCGCCTTGCATAACATACCGGGCACTGGCCTTGGCCTGACCATCACCCGGCTGCTGGCGCAGGTGCTGGGGGGCGAGGTGACCGTGCAGGCGCGGCCGGAAGGCGGCAGCCTGTTCCGCGTCCGCCTGCTGCTGACGCCGGCGGCACCGCTGGAGCAAGGTGCCGGCGAACGCACGATCCTGGGCTACAAAGGCCCGCGCAAGACCGTGCTGGTGGTCGATGATGACCGTGCCCATCTGGATCTGATCGAACAGGTGCTGGGGCCGCTGGGCTTCACCGTGTTCGTGGCGCTGAGCGGGCCGGAGAGCCTGGAGATCGCCGCGCGGTGTCACCCGGATCTGGTTCTGCTCGATCTGACCATGCCCGGCATGACCGGCTGGGACGTGGCCGCGCGCCTGCGCGCCGCGCAACATGACGAGCTGGCGATTTTGATCGTTTCGGCAGATGCGCATGTGCTGAGCGGCCGCCAGCCGGGGCCGGTGGCGCATGACGATTATTTGATAAAACCTTTTCAGTTGCCGGAATTGTTCGACAAATTGCACCTGCTGCTCGACGTGGAATGGATTCTCGAACCGGAGCCAGCCGCGGCGAGCCCGGCCGCGGCGCGCGTGGATGAGGTGGCGGCACGTGGCTGATATGGGTTCCGCGCGCGAACTGGTTCTGCTGGTGGATGATTCGCCGGAAGAATTGCGCATGTTGGCCGAAACGATCGAGGCGGCCGGAATGGAGCCGATGATTGCGGCGCATGGCGCCGCGGCGTTGCTGCTGGTGCAAGCCGTGACCCCGCACTTGATCGTGCTGGATGCGGTAATGCCCGGCATCGACGGTTTTGAACTCTGCCGCCGGCTCAAGCGCGACCCGCTGGTGTCGCATGTGCCGATCGTGTTCATGACGGGCCTGGCCGAAACCGCGCATGTGGTGGAAGGTTTGCAGGCCGGTGCAGCCGACTACGTCACCAAGCCGGTGATCATGGAAGAATTGCTGGCGCGGATGCGTGTGCACATGGCCAATGCACGGCGCGCCGAGGGCGCCCGCATCGGGCTGGATGCCACGGGCCGGCATTTGCTGGCGCTGGACGCGACCGGCGCGATTCTCTGGTGCACGCCGCAGGCGGCGGCATCGTTGCGCGGTTTGTTTCCGAACAGCGACCCCGCGCATGCGCCGGCCACCGAGGATCTGGCGAGCCAATTGCAAAAGCTGGTTGCCGGGCTGAGCCCCGGTGCGGTGGGGCGGATCGAAAGCCCCGGCGGACGGGCGTTGCGGGCGGAATATCTGCATGTCGATGGCCGTGCGGAATTGCTGTTCCGCCTGGCCAAGGCCGATGAGGATGGCGAGGATCGGCGCCTGTCACGCGCTTTTCAGTTGACCGAGCGTGAGGCCGAAGTGCTGGTCTGGACCGCGCGCGGCAAATCGAACCGGGAGATGTCGGAAATTCTCAGCATCAGTCCGCGCACGGTGAACAAGCATTTGGAGCGTATTTTTACGAAGTTGGGTGTGGAGAACCGTGCGGCGGCGACGTCTGTTGCCATGTCGGTGATATTGGCGAGGGGCTGAGAAGAAGGAAGGTCTTCTTTTTTGAAAAAATGAAGCAAAAAACTTTTACGCGTTTCGCTCATCCGACCTCATTCGAAATGGGCCGCGTGTGCCAAGTCGTAAAAGTTTTTTGTTTCTTGTTTTCAAAAAATAAGAGCTTCCTTTCTTCTAAGATGCCCCCCGCCCAATCCCATGCCACCCATGATCATGCAGGCACGCATAAAGTGCGCGCGTCACAAGATGATACCCCGCATCGGGCCGGTCGTCCGGCCCCAGGCCCGCCGCGCACGCATCTGCCGTCGCCTGCAAATCGGCGGCACCCGCACCGAATTTCCACCAACTGCCGATGGCGAGCTTGCCGGGTGGCGTGGGCGATGCGGGCAGGGGCGCTGCCGGCGCACTGGCTGTCGGTGGCATGGGCGGCGTGTTGGTGGCGGCTTCCGGCGATGATTGCGCTGCCGGCGCCGGTTTTTCCGCGGCGGGGCCGGCATCGAGGTCGGTGACATTCCATCCTGCGTGCGACAGGCAGGCGCGCACCGCGGCCGGATCGGCATTCTGGTCGCGGCACGACGCGCGCGCCGCCGCGAACGCATCCGGTCCGCTGCCGCGTTTGAACGCCACTTCACCGCAGCCGCTGAGTGCCAGCGCACACGTGATAGCGATTGCCGCCCGAGATATTGTACATATCATTGCACTACCGATCGTATAAGCTATGGTTTTCTTGCCGGGATAAACTACGCTTTTGGTGCAAACGCTGCTGAATGCGGCACGTGTGTCAAACGGCCCAACCTGATCTGGTGCAACACATAAGATTCAAACACAAAGCACACAAAGAAAGAAAAACCACAAAGCGCACAAAGAGTGCCGTGACCTCATGCCAAGAAGCGCTACCCGGCATTTTCCGCGTGATTACGAGCCGCAATGAATCGATTCAGGTGAACGCCCGATATCTCGTTTTTGAATCCCGAATTGCTTCGCGAGAGCTCGCAATGACGTATGTAACGCCTATTGATATCAGACAGCGATTTCCGCGGATAACGCCCCTCCTTTGTGGGCTTTGTGGCGTCCTGTTCCTTAGTGTGCTTTGTGGCAAAATCTCCGATAATTCACCGCACCCGGTCAGGCCATTGAGCCGAGATGAATCGCTCTGCGTGCACTACAACGGTACCGACTATAATCGGAGACCGAATGGCGGGTCAATCGACACCCGTCGCGCAGAGTACGTCATTTAACTGACGACGTATGTCTTCGACGGGTACGCCAATCAACTTATACACGTGTCCGGAAAGGTTCCGTAGCGTCCTGCAGGTGAATGATCTCCGCTCGCACAGCATCTCTGCATGACTGAAGGAACGCATACCATGAGATACACACATCGCTTGGCCGGTTCCACATCCTGGCGCGGGCTCGCATTGGGCGGCATGCTGCTGGTGGCTGGCGCCCAGGATGCCTTTGCCGGTGCCACCGTAACATTTGGCGACGATAACAGCGAATCGATCAGCGTCGGCCTGGGCCTCCGCACCAGCTATGACGATATTCAGGACGGCGCGCCCGACGGCAAGTCGGGTTCTAACAACTTCGAACTCGACAGCGTGCGTCTCTATGTCAATGCATCGCTGAACAGCTGGATCAAGGCGACATTGAATACCGAGCGCGATTCGAACGGCGATGTCGCCGTGCTCGACGGCTATGCGCGCTTTGAACCGCTGCCGTATTTCAACATATGGGTCGGGCGCATGCTGCCGCCCAGCGACCGCTCCAACCTGGACGGCCCATATTATCTCAGCTCGTGGCTCTATCCCGGCGTCGTCTCGCAATATCCGTCCAAATTCGATGGCCGCGATGACGGCGCCACCGTGTGGGGCAAGCTGTTCGATAACAAGTTCGTCTATTCCGCCGGCGTGTTCGACGGCCATAACCGCATCGAGGGCGCCTCCAACCAGTCCGACAACCTGCTCTATGCCGGGCGCGCTGTTTATAACTTCCTCGACGCCGAGGATAACCCGGCCTACTATGAAAGCAGCACCTATTACGGCAAGGCCGATATCCTCACCCTGGGCGCCGCCTTCCAATATCAGAAGGACGGCGTGGGGTCCGCACTGCGAAAGGGCGACTATACCGCCTTCAATATCGACGGTCTGTTCGAGAAGAAACTGTTCAACGGCGGCGCGTTCACGCTGGAAGGCGCGTATTATCACTACGACACCGGCGGCATCGTCGATGTCGCGCCGAACTTCGATGGCGCCAGCTCTACCGCCAATGTCGGCGGTATCCAGCAAGGCAGCGCCTATCTCGCCTCCGCCGCCTTCCTGTTCCCCGACAAGCTGTGGGTGGGCAAATTCCAGCCGGTCATCCGGTTCCAGGATTTCGACGCCACCATCACGCATGTCACCACCAAACAATATGATGGCGGCTTGAACTATATCATCGACGGCCATAATGCCCGCATCAGCGCCGTCTATTCCTACACCGAGACCAGCGACGCACGCCCCTCCCATGAATTCGTGCTCGGTGCGCAGTTGCAGTTCTAACCCTGGCTTGGTGTGGCGTGCAGACCAAGGAAGGTCTTCTTTTTTGAAGAAAAGAAGCAAAAAACTTTTGCGCCTGCGCTCCCATGCCCTGGCGCTTCACGACTGCACTTGATTAATCGGCCGGAAAAAAGGAGTCTCCACACATGACAAACGGGCCTACCAATATCAGCCGCCGCGCCTTCGGCCAGCTCGCGCTGGGCGCGTCGACGGCGGCGCTGGCCGGCGCCGGCGCCGCGGTCGCCGCCCCGCGCGGCGCCCCCATCAAGGTCGGCATTCTGCATTCCCTGTCCGGCACCATGGCCATCAGCGAAACCACGCTGAAGGACGTGATGCTGATGCTGATCGCCGAGCAGAACAAGAAAGGCGGCCTGCTCGGCCGGCCGCTGGAAGCCGTGGTGGTCGATCCTGCATCGAACTGGCCGCTCTTCGCCGAAAAAGCCCGCGAGCTGCTCTCGGTGGACAAGGTCTCCGCGGTGTTCGGCTGCTGGACCAGCGTGTCACGCAAATCCGTGCTGCCGGTGTTCGAGGAGCTGGACGGCATCCTGTTCTATCCGGTGCAGTACGAAGGCCAGGAATGTAGCCGTAACGTATTCTACACCGGCGCCGCACCGAATCAGCAGGCGATCCCCGCGGTCGATTACCTGCTCAGCGCCGAAGGCGGTGGCGCCAAGCGCTTCGTGCTCGCCGGCACCGACTATGTCTATCCGCGCACCACCAACCAGATCCTCGCGTCCTATCTCGCCACCAAGGGCATCGCACCCGCCGACATCCTGGTGAATTACACGCCGTTCGGCCAGTCGGACTGGCAGGGCATCGTGGCGCAAATCAAGGCGTTCGGCTCCGCCGGCAAGAAAACCGCCGTCGTCTCCACCATCAATGGCGACGCCAACGTGCCGTTCTACAAGGAGCTCGGCAACCAGGGCATCAAATCCACCGACATTCCCGTGCTGGCCTTCAGCGTCGGCGAGGAAGAACTCGCCGGCATCGATACCGCCCCGCTGGTCGGCCAGCTCGCGGCATGGAACTATTTCGAAAGCGTCAGCAGCCCGGCGAACAAGGCCTTCATAAAGCGGTGGCACAGTTTCACCAAAAAGCCGAAGCGCACCACCAACGACCCGATGGAGGCGCATTATATCGGCTTCAACATGTGGGTGCAGGCAGTCGAGAAAGTCGGCAGCACCGATCATGACAAGGTGATCGATGCGCTGCCCGGCATCAAGCAGCCGAACCTCACCGGCGGCATCGCCACCATGCTGCCCAACCACCACATCACCAAGCCGGTGCTGATCGGCGAAATCCAGGATGACGGCCAGTTCAACGTCGTGTGGAAAACGCCGGACCTGGTGCCCGGCAAGGCCTGGTCGCCTTACGTTGCGGAAACAAAAAATCTGATCGGCGACTGGACCAAGCCGATTTCCTGCGGCAACTATGATGTCGTGAAAAAAGTCTGTGTCGGGACAAAGCATGGGTAACACGCGGCATACCTGGTGGCGCGTCTGCCTGGTCCTGCTGCTGCTGGGCGCGCTGTTCGCGCCCGGCATGTCCCGCGCCGACGACAAGGCGCTCCTCGGTCTGCGCGGCGGCTATGACGATATAGCCGCCGCCGTCACCAGCCTCGCCGACCATCACGATCCGCGCGCCCGCGTGCTGATCGATGCGCTACGTCACGGCGCCCTCTATAAAGCCAGCGACGGCAACGGGCTCTACATCGAAACCGATCATGGTTTTGTCGATGCCGCAACCAACGCCGCGGCCCCGGGTCTGGACCCCGACGCGCTGGAGAAAATTCGCCAGAATAACAATGTGCGCGTCGCCGTCGCCGGCGCGCTCGCACTGCTCGATCTCGCCGCGCCGGACGCCGCCACCCGCCGTGCCGCCGCCGCCGCCATGCTGGACCATCCGGACGCGGCATTGCTGCCCGCGCTGGACCACGCGCTGGCGTCCGAACACGACCCTGCCGCACGCCGCGCCATGGTGCTGGCGCGTGCCGCATCTTTGCTCTCCGTCGGCGCCTCCGGCCACGGCGTGCCCGAACAACTGGCCGCCGTGGCGGCCTTGCGCGCCGCGGGCGGCGCCCAGGCCCGTGCCATTCTGCTGAATATTCCGGCAGCGCCACCTGCCGTGCGCGCCGCGGCCGCCGAGGCCGTGCACGCCATCGATCGCGAATTGCAACTCTGGAGCCTGGCGCAAGGATTGTTCTACGGCGTGAGCCTCGGCTCGGTGCTGCTGATCGCAGCGCTTGGTCTGGCCATTACGTTCGGCGTCATGGGCGTCATTAACATGGCGCATGGCGAGTTGATGATGATCGGCGCCTACGTCACCTATGTTGTGCAGCACGCCACGATGTCGGTGCTGCCGGGCGACGCGGGACTCGGCCTCGCACTCGCGGTGCCGGCCGCCTTCCTGGTCTGCGGCGCGCTCGGCATCGGCATCGAACGCGGACTGATCCGTTTTCTCTATGGCAGGCCATTGGAAACTTTGCTGGCCACCTGGGGGCTGTCGCTGGTGCTGCAGCAGGCCGTGCGCTCGTTGTTTGGCCCAAGCAACGTCGCCGTGGTAACCCCCGCGTTCATGTCCGGCGCGGCGCGCCTCGGCGGCATCGACATTACGCTGAACCGGCTTGTTATCATCGTGTTCGCGGCCCTTGTCATGCTGGCGCTCACGGTGGTTCTGCGCGTCACGCCGCTCGGCTTGCAAATGCGCGCGGTGACGCAGAACCGGCGCATGGCGTCGCTGATGGGCATTCGCACCGCGCGCGTCGATGCGCTCACGTTCGGCCTGGGCTCGGGTGTTGCCGGGCTGGCGGGCGTGGCAGTGAGCCAGATCGACAATGTCAGTCCCAATCTCGGCCAGGGCTATATCATCGATAGTTTCATGGTGGTGGTGTTCGGCGGCGTCGGCAATCTCTGGGGCACGCTCGCAGGCGCCATGAGCCTCGGTGTGGCCAATAAAATATTGGAACCGCTGGCGGGTGCGGTGCTCGCGAAAATTCTGGTGCTCGTGCTGATCATCCTGTTCATCCAGCGCCGCCCGCGCGGCCTGTTTCCGTTGCGTGGACGCGCGGTGGAATCGTGATCCGCAGGCGCCCCGCGTCCGATTGGGCGGCGGCCGTCGTGCTGGCCGCCGCGTGTGTGCTGGCATTGCTCAGCCTGCTGCCGGAGGCGCGTTTGCTGCACGTGCCCGCCTATATAGTCGGGCTTGCCGGCAAATATCTCAGCTACGCCATACTGGCCCTGGCGGTCGATCTGGTGTGGGGGTTTGCCGGCATTCTGACGCTGGGCCACGCCGCGTTCTTCGCGCTCGGCGGTTACGCCATGGGCATGTATCTGATGCGCGAAATCGGCACGCGCGGCGTTTATGCCAATCCCGATCTGCCGGATTTCATGGTGTTCCTGTCCTGGACCCATCTGCCATGGTATTGGTACGGTTTCAGCCATCTTGCCTTCGCGTTGCTGATGGCCGTGCTGGTGCCCGGCGTGCTGGCCGCCGCGTTCGGGTTTCTCGCGTTTCGTTCCCGCGTGTCGGGCGTATATCTGTCCATCATCACCCAGGCGCTCACCTACGCGCTGCTGTTGGCGTTCTTCCGCAACGATATGGGCTTCGGCGGCAATAACGGCCTGACCGATTTCAAGGACATCGCCGGCGCCGATTTGCACCAGCCGGCAACGCGCGCGGCCTTGCTGGCGATCACGGCGCTGGTGCTGGCGCTGTGCCTTGTCGTCAGCCGCATGATTCTGCGCAGCCGCTATGGCGATCTGCTGGTGGCGGTGCGCGACGCCGAGAACCGCACGCGTTTCATCGGCTACCGGCCCGAACATATCAAGCTGATGATCTGGGTGTTTTCGGCGGTCATCGCCGGGCTGGGCGGCGCGCTCTATGTCATTCAGGTCGGCATCATCAACCCCGGCGAATTCTCCCCCGGCAATTCGATCGAGGCGGTGATCTGGGTTGCCGTCGGCGGCCGCGGCACGCTGTGGGGGCCGGTCCTCGGCGCGCTGCTGGTCAATTTCGGCAAAACCATTTTCACTGGCGTACTGCCCGAACTCTGGCTCTATGCGCTCGGCGCGCTGTTCATTCTGACCACGCTGTTCCTGCCCAGGGGCCTCGTCGGCCTGCGCCGCCGCGTGCGGCGTGATGCGACGCCGGCGCTCGAGCCCGGCGATGGCGAGGTGACGCCGTGAGCAGGAGCGCGCTGCTTTATCTCGATGGCGTCTCGGTCACCTTCGACGGATTTCGCGCCCTGAACGCGCTGAGCCTGGTGCTGGCGCCGGGTGAGATGCGCGCCATCATCGGCCCGAACGGCGCCGGCAAAACCACCATGATGGATGTGATTACCGGCAAAACCAGGCCCGATGCCGGCGACGTGCTGTTCCGCGGCACCGATCTCACCCGCCTGGATGAACCCGCCATCGCGCGCCTCGGCATCGGCCGCAAATTCCAGAAACCCACGGTGTTCGAACAGCTCACCGTGCACGATAATCTGCTGCTGTCCTTGAAGGGCCGGCGGCGGCCGTTTGCCATGCTGTTCGCGCGACTGACCAGCGCGGAATCGGGCCGGATCGAGTCGATCCTGGCCACCACGCGCCTGGCCCCGCATGCCGGCCGCCTCGCCGGCGCGCTCAGCCACGGCCAGAAACAATGGCTCGAAATCGGCATGCTGCTCGGGCAGGACCCGGAATTGCTGCTGGTGGATGAACCGGTGGCCGGCATGACGGACGCCGAAACGATGCAGACCGCGGATTTGCTGCGCGATATCAACCGCACGCACAGCGTGGTGGTGGTGGAGCACGACATGGAATTCGTCCGCGCGCTGAACGTGAAGGTGACGGTGCTGCACGAGGGGAGCGTGCTGGCCGAAGGCTCGGTCGAGCAGGTGAGCGCAAATTCCCGCGTGGTGGAGGTCTATCTTGGGCGATAGGCCAGCGTACTGCGCGCCATGCTGAGCGTCGAAAAAATCGACCTCCATTACGGCGCCGCCATCGCGCTCCGCGGCGTCTCGCTGCAAGCCGTGCCGGGCGCGGTCACCTGCCTGCTTGGCCGCAACGGCGTCGGCAAAACCAGCGTGTTGCGCGCCGTGACCGGCGTGCATCCCGTCACCGGCGGCCGCATTCTTTGGAACGGCGCCGATATCACCCGCATGCCCGCCCACGCACGCGCCGCGCGCGGCATCGCCACCGTGCCGCAAGGCCGCGATATTTTCCCGCTGCTGACCGTCAAGGAAAATCTGGAAACCGGATTCGGCCTGCTGCCGCGCGGTCAGCGCACGATCCCGGCCGAAATATTCGACCTGTTTCCGATTCTGGCGAGCATGCGGCACCGGCGCGGTGGCGACCTCTCCGGCGGCCAACAGCAGCAACTGGCCATTGCGCGCGCGCTGGTGATCCGCCCGAAACTTCTGGTGCTGGACGAACCCACCGAAGGCATTCAGCCCAGCATCATCAAGGATATCGGCCGCGTCATCGACATGCTGCGCCAGCGCGGCGACATGGCGATCCTGCTGGTCGAACAATATTTCGAATTCGCCCGCGCCCTTGCCCAAACCATCACGGTATTGGATCGCGGCCGCGTGGTGCTGAGCGGCCCCACCGAATCGCTGGATGAGCGCGAGCTACAAGGTCACATCGCGATCTAGCGGCGTGGGCTGGCTTCAGCCACCAAATCCGCGCCGTACTGCACCGGGGGGCCAATAACGCCCCCCAGTTTCTCGACACAACGTTACGCGACGTGCTTCACCTTCTCGGCCGCCTCGCGGACGCGGGCGGTGACCGGCGCCAACGCCTGGCCGGCGACCTTCAGATAATCCTCGGCGAAGCTGCTCGTCTCGCTCAGCACGCGGCTCGCGGTGTCGCGCGCGAAGCTGGTCTGCAGGCTGATCGCTTCCTTCACGCTCTTCACGCTCGTCAGCGCCTTCAGGTGCGCCACGGTATGCTCGAACTGTGTGCGGTTCGCGTCGGCGGCACGGGTCGCGAGGCTCTGCAGGCCTTCGCCGTAGATCTGGCCGGCCTTGACCACGGTCTCCAGCGCGGTGCGCTGCACATCGACATAGCCGCGCGCCAGTTCGGCTGCCTGCTTCAGGCCACCGGTCACTTCGGCTTGCATCGTCTTGAAGCCATTGGTCGCGGCCTCGGCCGTCTGCTGCACCGTCTCGGTGGCGGTCGCGGTCACTTTTTCGGCGAACTTCTCGGTCTTTTTGGCGGCCAGCTGGGCCGTGGTCTCTACGTCAGCCATTTTCTTGCTCCTTTTATGCTGCACCGCAGCAATGCCTACATATGCGGCATCAGTGCCGAGATCAAGCGCAAATGGTGCACCGCACAAAAATTACGTGCGGACAGGAAAGAAGGATGTTCTTTTTTGAAAAAAGAACCAAAAAACGTTTGCGCGTTACGGCTGGCAGCCTGTCTCCCTTGGGAAACCCAATGCCGGCCGCACGGGTAAAAGTTTTTTGGTTCTTTTTTTCAAAAAAGAACACGTCTCGTGTTTTACGCGTGTATCGCCTCGGCCGCATAGAGCGGCTTCTTGTCGATCTTGCCCACTGGCGTGCGCGGCAACTGATCCACGATCGCCAGCGCCGAAATCATTTCATGCTTGCCAAGCCGCGGCTTCAGGAACGCCCGCAGCGTGTCCAGCGACACGTCCTCCGCCCCCTCGCGCAGCTTGACGAACGCCTTCGGCGCCTGGCCGCGATACGCGTCGGCAATGCCGATGACGGCCACTTCGGCCACCGCCGCGTGCTGGTAGATCGCTTCCTCGATAACCCGCGGATAGACGTTGAAGCCGCCGCACAGCAGCATGTCCTTGGTGCGGTCGACGATGAAAACATAGCCGTTCTCGTCCATATAGCCGACATCCCCGGTGCGCAGGAATCCGTCCGCGGAAATCATCTCCTGCGTCGCCTTGGGGTTCTTCCAGTAGCCGCGCATGATATTCGGGCCCCGCACGCAGATTTCGCCGCGTTCGCCGATCGGCAGCACGCGCGACGGGTCGGTGGCGTCCAGGAAGCGGAACTCGACGCCCGGCGCCGGCACGCCGCAACTGCCGGGCGGCCGCCCGGCGACCGAGGGCGAAAACGTGCCGATGGCGGAGGTTTCCGTCATGCCCCAACCTTCGTTCAGCGAACAGCCGGACGCGGCCTGGAACCGCTCCTGGATCTCCACCGCCAGCGGCGCGCCGCCGCTATTGCAGAACCGCAGCGACGTCAGGTCCGCCTCGGCCAGGCGGCCGCCGAGCAGGCCGACGAACATGGTCGGCACGCCGCAGAACAAAGTAATGCGCTTGGCCGTGATGTCGCCGAGCACCGCCGGCAGGTCGAACCGCATATGCTGCACGATTTCAGCGCCGAGCTTCACGCCGTAGAGCATGTTCACCACCAGCGCGTAGACGTGAAACGGCGGCAGCACCGCCAGCGTCCGCTCCGCGCCGGGGTGCAGCACCGGCGGATCGCCCATCGCCGTCAGCCAGATCTGATGCGTCGCCGCGGTCAGGTTGGCGTGGGTCAGGATCGCGCCTTTCGGCAGGCCGGTGGTGCCGCCGGTATATTGCAGCACGGCAATCGCCGTGCGCGGATCGCCGATCGCGGGGCGCACCGGCGCCGCGTCCGCCAGCAGGTCGGCAAAGCGCACGATGCCGTTCGCCGCGGGCACCGGCATGCGTTCACCGGCCGCGTCCTGCGCTGCGGCCACGTCCTGCGGCTCGGCACAAACCTCGCCGAGCGTGCCGACGATCAGGCCGCGCAGGCGCGTGTGGCCCAGCAGCCGCAGCATTTGCGGCAGCAGCGACGTCATATCCAGCGTGATCAGCAGGTCGGTCTCGCTGTCGGCGACCTTGTGTTCCAGCACCTGCGCCGCATCGAGCGGCGAGTAGTTCACTACGGTGCCGCCGGCTTTCAGGATGCCGAAGAATGCGATGAAGTAATGCGGGGTGTTCGGCAGGTAGATACCGACATGCACGCCGGGCCCCACGCCAAGCCGTTGCAGCCCGGCCGCGAACCGATCGGCCAGATCGTCGAGTTCCGCGTAGGTGATCTTCTTGCCGCCGAAATCGAGCGCCGCATGCCGTGGCCAGGTCCGCGCCGCCTGTTCCAGAATGGCCTGCACCGGCCCGGTCTCGATCGGCGCATCCCACCGCACGCCCGCCGGATAGGCCCGCTCCCAAACCCGCATCAGTCCCTCCCGCTATTGTCTTGTTGGCAGGGACTGTGCCGCAATTCCGCACCGGAGGCGAGAACCTCACGCGCCAAAGTTTTTTGGTTCTTTTCGTAAAAGAAGACGGCCTTCTTTTTTTGAAAAAAAGAAGCAAAAAACATTTGCTCCTCCGCCGTCATCAAGTGACGCGAAGGTGCGATGTGACGCCCTGATGCGGCCACAGCAGAGGATCCTCGGCCAATGGGGTAACCGCGTCGCGGTAGGCGAGGCGCGTGCGCCACCAGGACAGCAGCGTTGCCCGGTCCGGCCGCATCGGGCCCCCACAGTCGTGAACGATGTTGTTGTGGACGATGCTGTTTTGAACGATGCTGTTGCCGACGATGCGATCGCAGCCGATATCGTGGTACGCGGGCAAGTGCGCCAGGCGCGGCACCGGCAGCGCGCCGGCACAATAGTCCTGCCACATGCCGTCGTACACATCCTCCAGGTGGCGCACCAGGCCGGGCGTATCGAACAGCACGCTTTCACCGCGCGTGGCGCGCAGCCGCGCCGTCAGCGCCGCACGTCTCGGCTGGTCCCGCGCCAGCGCCACGGCGAGGTCGCGATACGCCGCCCAGTCGTTGCACACCAGTTCCGGCAGCCCCGCGGCGCGCACCAGGCTCGCACACACCCGTGACGCAAAGCCGCGTCCGGCGACGGTGAGCACCGGCACGCCCATCCAAAGCGCATCCGATGCCGTGGTGTGCGCGCCATAGGGCGCGGTGTCGAGAAACAGGTCGGCGAGCCGATACCGGGCCATATGCTGCGGATTGTCTATCCTGCCGGCAAATACGAGGCGCGCGGCGTCGATCCCAGAGGCCGCCGCGTGGCCGCGCAGACGATCGGCAACCGCATCATCCGGACAGAGCATCCACAGCACCGCGTCCGGCACACCGCGCAACAATTCCATCCAGATCGCGAACAGCTCGGGCGTAATTTTCTGCGTGCCGTTGAAGACGCAGAACACGAACGCGTCGGCCGGCAGGCCGGCCTGCGCGCGCGTCGGCGTCGCCTCGTCCACGTCGCGCCTGCGATCGCTCGGCTGGTAGCAGGGCAGCCGCCGCACGCGCTCGCTATAGAATATTTCATCTTCTGGCGGAATGATCTGCGCATCGGCGATGATGTAGTGATGGTGTGGGCTACCGGTTGTGCCGGGAAATCCAAGCCAGTTCACGATGACCGGCGCCGGCCGGTAGCCGAACAGCTTGATCCGCCCGTCCTTGGTATACCCGTTCAAATCGACCAGTATGTCGATGCCGTCAGCGACGATGGCGGCGGCCGCCTGTTTGTCGGTCATGCCGCGAATGTCGGTCCACTGGTCGGCGCTGGCGCGAACCCGCGCTTTTATGCGGTCATCGCGTTCGATGCCGCAATAATATGCCTGCGCCGTGACGCGGTTGCGGTCGTGCAGTTCGAATAGTTCGGACGTCAGAAAGCCGACCGCGTGCTCGCGCAAGTCGGAGGACACATAGCCGATCCGCAGCTTTGTTGACCGCATTGTTTCGGGCGGCGGCCATTGTCCCACCGTGGTGGGCCCGCTGATCCGCGCGTCGTGCATCTGGTAGCGGTGTGCGTGGGCCAGCTGCAGTACCGGGTCGTCGAGCAAGGCCGGCAAGGTCAGCGGCGAGCAGCCGGTCAGCAGCGCGCGCTCATCCAGCTTGCCGACGGGCGCCAATACCGGCCAGGCGCACTGCGCCTGCCGCAGCGCGACCAGATGCTGCACCACCTCCGGCTGCGCCGGATCCAGTTCCAGGCTGGCGCGCAGGGCCGCCTCGGCTGGCGCCAGAATGGTCGCCTGCTCCAGCACGCGGCCCATCTGGTTCAGCGCTGAGGTGCGGCAGGACACCGCGTCCCCGGTGACCGCAGCGAGCCGGTTGGCGAGCGCACGCCACGCTTCGATCGCCGCGGGCCGGTCGCCCAGCCGTTCCAGTACCGTGCCGAGATTGATGGAGGCCGGCGCGAAATCCGGCTGGTCGCGCAGCGCAAGGCGCAATTCATCGCGCGCTTCGGCCAACGCGCCCGCATCGGCCAACGCGACCGCCAGATTGAACCGCGCCGCGTAGGCCAGCGGATGCGCAGCATTATGCTGTAGCCAGCCGCGGAACAAACTTGGCACCAGATCCTGCCCGCCCAGCGCGCGCAACGTCTCCCCGGCGCTGATCAACGCGGTGACGCTCAAATCGCCGGCCTCGGCTAACGCGATGTGGCGGGCGAGGCAGGCGCGTGCGTGCGCGGTGGGCGCATTGGGATCGGCCGGCCAAGGTTCGACAGCAATCAGCTGCATCCTGCGTGCACCCCGCGTTCTTTCCTGAATTTTGCTTGCGTGACCCCCTGCTTCGCTGCCGGATCGTTGCAGCGGCTCAGTGTGCACCGCGTTTGATTAACAAAACGTGCACGCCGCGCGGCGGCATCAAGCACTGACGTCGGCGCAAATCCTGGCTTTCACCTCAACGCAGCTCAACGCGATGAACATGAACCAAATTGATGCGCTCGTCCGAGGGCGATCGCGTCGGAAGAAATGTTCTTTTTTTCAAAAAATAACGCTGCTTTTTCGCGTGGCCTGATTGACCTGTGCCGCCAAATAGCCTCCCACCCACTTTCGGCCTGGCGCAGACGGGCCAAGTGCGGTGGTGCGGAGGATCATGAATGGCCAATAGTGCGAGACTGCGTGTGTTGCTGGCGGCGTCCTGCCTGGGTGGCTGGCTGCTTCACGCCGGCGCGGCCGCCGCGCCGCCGCCGCCGTCGGACTCGGTGCAGCGCGCGACCCTGCCCAACGGCTTGCGCGTGGTCATCGTGCCGGACCGGCTCGCTCCGGTCGTCACCACGGAAATCAACTATCTCGCCGGCTCGAATGACGCGCCGGAGGGCTTTCCCGGCACCGCCCACGCGCTGGAACATATGATGTTCCGCGGCAGCGCCGGCCTCGACCGTGACCAGCTCGCCGAACTTGGTGCGGCCCTCGGCGGCTCGTACAACGCGGACACGACCGAGACGGTGACGCAGTATTTCTACACCGTCCCGGCCGATGACCTGTCGGTGGCGCTCCGCACCGAGGCGCTGCGCATGCGTGGCCTCAGCCTGAACCAGGCGGACTGGGACAAGGAGCGCGGCGCGATCGAGCAGGAAGTGTCGCGCGACCTCTCCAGCCCGATCTACACCTACCTGTCCGAGCTCCAGGGCATCATGTTCCACGGCACGCCGTATGCCTATGACGCGCTCGGCACCCGCCCGTCCTTCGACAAGACCGACGCCAAGCTGCTGCGCGGCTTCTACGACCGGTGGTATGCGCCGAACAATGCGATCCTGGTGGTGGTCGGCGATGTCGATGCGCCGCGCGTGCTGGCGCAGGTCACGCACATCATGGGCGACATTCCGCGCCGCGACCTGCCGGCGCACGCCGCGATCACGCCGCAGCCGGTCACCGCCAAAACACTGAAACTGCCGACTGATTTTCCGGTCGGCCTGGCGACGCTCGCCTACCGGATGCCGGGCCTGAAGGACCATGATTTCGCCGCGGCGGATATTTTGGGCGATGTCATCGGCAGCCAGCGCGCCGCACTCTACGGGCTGGTGCCGGCCGGCCGCGCGTTGATGGCCGAGTTTGTCTACATGCCGAAGGCGGATGTCGGCTACGCCGTGGCTGCGGCGGCGTTTCCCAAGGGTGGCGATCCGGCGCCTTTGCTGGCCGACATGCGCGGCGTGATCGCGGATGTGGTCAAGAACGGCGTGTCCCCCGAACTGGTCGCGGCAGCACGCCGCCGCGAACTGGCGCAACTCGCCTTTGCGCATGACAGTATCAGCGGCCTGGCCGAAAGCTGGTCCAAGGCGCTGGCGTTTCAGGGCATGGACTCGCCCGAGGACCTGGCCCACGCCTACGCGTCGGTCACGGTGGCCGACGTCAACCGCGTGGCGCGCGCGTTGCTGGCGCCCGAACATGCGGTGACCGCCATTCTGACGCCGCAGGAGAGCGGCGCCCCGGTGACCGGGCGCGGCTTCGGCGGCGCGGAATCGTTCGGCGCGCCGCCCGAGAAGCCGGTGACGCTGCCGGAATGGGCCGCGACCGCGCTGGATCACCTGGCGGTGCCGCCGCCGCCGGCGCCGCCGGATGTCAGCGTGCTGCCCAACGGGCTGCGGCTGATCGTCCAGCCCGAACATGTCGGGCCGACCATTTCCGTCTACGGCCATGTCCGCCAGGTGGCGGAAATGCAGGAACCGCCAGGCCGGGAAGGCGTGGCCAGCATCGCCGGCGAGCTGTTCAGCTACGGCACGCGCACACAGGACCGGCTGACCTTCCAGAAATCGCTCGACGACATCGCGGCCAGCGAGGAGGCCGGCGCCAGTTTTTCGCTGAAGGTGCTGACGCCGCAATTCGAGGCCGGCATGAAATTGCTGGCGGAGAACGAGCTGCACCCGGCCTTCCCGCCGCGCGCCTTCGCGATCGTGCAGCGGCAGGAAGCGCAGAGCCTGGCCGGCCTGCTGCACTCGCCCGACTATCTGTTCGACCGCGCGGTGACGAAGGCCACGGTGCCCGCCGGCGACCCGACGCTGCGGGAAGCGACGCCGCAGACCGCCTTGTCGCTCAAGCCCGCGGACCTCGCCGCGTTCTATCAGGCGGCCTATCGCCCCGATCTGACAACGATCGTGGTGGCGGGCGACGTGACGCCGGAGCAGGCGCGCCGCGTTGTCGCCGAAACATTCGGCGGCTGGCACGCGTCCGGTCCGACGCCGTTGATCGACCTGCCGCCGGTCGGCGCCAGCGGCGCGTCGGAAGCGCAAATCCCCGACCCGACCAGCGTGCAGGATAGTGTCACGTTGGCGGAAACCTTGCCGCTGTCGGTGGATAATCCCGAGCGGTTCACGCTGATGCTGGGCAACACGATCCTCGGCGGCGGGTTTTTCTCGCGGCTGTATCGCGACCTGCGGATCAAGTCCGGCTACGTCTATAGTGTCGATAGCGCGTTGGACTGGGGCCGCACGCGCGCCGACTATATGGCATCGTTCGGTTCGGATCCGCAGAATGTCGCGCGCGCGCGCGCGCTGCTGGTGCGTGACCTGAAGGACATGCAGACCACGCCGGTGAGCGACACGGAATTGACCCGCGCCAAGGCGCAGATGCTGCGGCGCCTGCCGATGCAGCGCGACAGTATCGGCACGATTGCGGCGCTGTATTTGCGGCTGGTCGATCTCGGCTTGCCGCTGGACACGCCGCAAATCGGGGCGCAGCGCATTTTTGCCGCGACGGCGGCACAGATACAGGCGGATTTTGGCAAATATCTGCGGCCGGATGCGTTGGCGCAGGTGGTGAAGGGGCCGCCGCCGGGTCAGTAAGGCGACTGTCCCAGGCGGTGTTACGATCCCACAGGACGCTTCTGACGGGACGGCGGCCCGCCGGGAGCCCCTGGCCTGAGAAGCCGTCCGCCGACCTGCGATCCGGGATTTTCGTTATCTTTCCGCAAAGGGTTGGCCCGGGCCAACCCTTTTCGATTTCGAATAGATTATGCAGGCTCTGCCGCGATCCCACACAAGACACCGCTTTGACGATAGCATAGGATGCACGGATAGGTAAAGAATCTTTTTTAGGAAAAGATCACCGCGTATCCGCGGCTGGAAAACGGCCGCGGATGCCAACAGACAAAAGTTTTTTGGTTCTTTTTTTCAAAAAAGAACACTTTCGTTTACCGCCGCCATCCGCGGCCAAATCAGCGGATATGTATATTTATTCCCGGACCATACACCACCGGCGGCGGCGCGTAGTACGGCGCGCCATACACGACGGGCGGCGGCGCGTACCAGCGGCCGGCGCCCCAGTGGCGGTCGTGGTGCCAGTGGCCGCGGTGATCGGCCAGCGCCGCGGCGCTGCATGCCGTCAACACGACCGCGCCGGACATGAGCGCCAACGCCAGTCGTTTGCCTGCGGGCAGGGTGACCGCAACCGTGCGAACATTGCAGATCATGGCTTTATCCTTTCCGTTCCGGTGACGCGATCCTTAGCCTGCCGAGGAATCCTGCCGATGGGCGCGCTGGAACACCTGGTCGGCGAGCTTCTTCTGCGCGTCCGGCATGGCCTCGTACAGCGTCTGGAATGACGCGGTCAGCTTCTTGAGATTGTCGACATGGGCCTGAGCAAACGCCTGGTAGGTCTGCAGGTCGTCGACCGCGGTCATCTGCGCGGCGGGCTGGCTGGCCTTATCGGCGGCAAGCTTCTCCATGGCGGTGGCGTTGTCGCGCATGGTTTGCGCCACGGCCTGCCAGTCGGACTCCTCGGCCGGCGTGATTTTCAGTTCGGCATGGAGGGTGGTGATGCGCTGCTCGACGGTTTCCTCGCGCTGCTCGGCCTTCGCGGCGTGGCGGGACATGCTGTTCTGGGCAAGGGCCACCGGGCTGGCGAGCAAGGTGGCGCTCAGCAGTGCCGTGACCAATGACCGCTTGGCCACGATTGATCCGTGATTCATGAACATGGCGTATTCCTTTTGCAGGGCGGCTCACGGCAGTTTTCTGTTGCTGCCTGCCGAAACACCACTACTACGCCCGGCGCCCCGATCGGTTCCGGCACGGTTTGGTGACCGCATGTCGGCGCGCGCGATCAAGCACCGGGACATCGCCTGATAATGCCGCCGCGCAATGATGCCACCGGGAGTTGTTTCGTGTCAGCTGCAATCTATCCGCACATGTGATACCGGGCGGTCCTGCACGCAGCGTTTCGGGCGCCGGCGTCACACAGCACACATAAATCACGCCATGTCGCTTATTTTAGCTTGAACACATGCCCAGTTCTGTTCAAGGTCGTCTCAACTTAAGGAGATGATCATGCGTAATCTAGTTTTAGCGACGCTTCTTGCTTTTGCCGCTTTTAGCAGCAACGCCAATGCCGCGTCCGACATGTTCGGCGGCTTCGTCAAAGGAACCACCACGGTGGCCGATGTCGAGCAGAAATTGGGCGCGCCGCTGAATACCACCATGCAGGCCGACGGGGCGTTGACCCTGGTCTATCCGGTCTCCCGCCTCGCCGATGGCACCGCGAAGCCCGACGCGGCCGGCGTGACCGTCGCGCTGCATTTCGGCACCGACTTCGTGTTGCGCGACGCTATCGTGACGGAAGCCATTGTGGTGACCGCCAACCGCTTCGCAGCGAAATAAATACCGGCCTGCCCGGAGGTTGGACCGGGCACGTGCGTTATGCTGGTATAAGTTGCGGCATGACGTGCCGCGCCGCCGCGAGGTGATCATATCTTCCGCAAACTGATCCTCGTTACCCGCTGGTGCGGGGAACGAGGATCGGGGCGCTGCGTCGCTGACGGGCGTTCCTGCCGTTCGCCGAAGTTTCCGTGACCGGTGGCCGGATCGGTAAGACTCGAAGGAAGAAAGCACTTCTTTTTAAGAAAAAAAAGCAAAAAACTTTTATCCGTTGGGTTCCGTGCCGGGTGACCTTCTTCACGTGACGAGGTGAGAGCGCAGGCGCAAAAGTTTTTTGGTTCTTTTTTTCAAAAAAGAACATGCTTGCTTACTTCTGCAACTTCGCCAACGCCTCCCGCGCCCGCGCCGTGCGCACATTGTCCGCGCCCAGGCTGCGCGTCAGCGCGGCCACGCTGTCGCTCAGCACCGTGCGCGCCTCGGCAACCTTGCCCGCCTGCGCCAGCACAGTGCCCAGCAGGAACTCGAAATGCCCCACATC
>Ga0116226_10001072_pt1 | contig 23765 bp, 28 predicted proteins | sample S1TSphfallax_FD_89692 | JGI IMG/M metagenome (GOLD analysis project Ga0116226, IMG submission 89692) | Host-associated microbial communities from peat moss isolated from Minnesota, USA - S1T2_Fa - Sphagnum fallax MG | ecosystem: Host-associated > Plants > Peat moss > Unclassified | place: USA... | reverse complement strand
TGGACTTCCACCGCCTTTTATTGAAGTGCTCATTGGCACGGTATCATACCTTACGCCAGATCACCCAAATGCGGTACACTGCAATCCTCCCAGAGAGAAAGAAAGGTATTCGCTAACGCATCGGCAATGTCCTGAAATCGCATCAACCTTACGCCGTAACGCTGGACTTATCATCGCATGATCCCTGTTGAATTCATCCTGTTTGGCACAGCCTTGCTATTGGTTGCGGCAATACCTCGCTTTGCCACGCCGGTGGCCTTGACCGCGGCGGCAGTGATTACGGCCTACAAGACTGCATTTGGCCATTTCAAGGATGGTGTCGGCCTGCATGGACTGGCAACGCATTTCCATCACGAGTGGATAGGCTTGATCAACCTGCTGGCCTTGTTGCTCGGCTTCGCGCTGCTGGCGAAACACTTCGAGCATAGCAAGGCACCGCTGGCGATACGCCGTTATCTGGCGGAACACTGGACGGGCGGTTTGATCCTGCTGCTGTGCATCTTCGTGCTGGCCAGTTTCCTCGATAACATCGCCGCTGCAATCATCGGCGGCACGGTTGCGCGTACGGTGTTTCGCGACAAGCTGCACGTCGGTTACCTGGTTGCGATTGTTGCGGCATCGAATGCGGGCGGTTCTGGCAGCGTGATCGGCGATACCACCACGACCATGATGTGGATCGCCGGTGTGCAACCGCGTGAGGTATTGTCCGCCTATGTCGGTGCAGGCTTGGCCTTGCTGCTGGTGGCGATTCCTGCTTCGCTGCAACAGCATAAGCTGTCGCCGGTCAGTCGCGGGCAGGGCGAAGATCATCCGATCGACTGGCCGAGCATTGCCGTGGTGGCGTTCATCCTGAATCTGGCGATCATCGTCAACGTCATCATCAATCTGCGCTATGGCGATTGGTCGGGCTTGTTTCCGTTTCTTGGCATCTCGGTGTGGGGTGCGATCCTGCTGATGACGCCGGTGCGCAAACCTGGATGGAACGAACTGCCGCCAGCATTGCGGAGTTCCGTTTTCCTGTTGGCGCTGGTGTGGTGCGCGTCGTTGATGCCGGTGGATGCATTGCCGCCTGCATCGCCACAATCGACCTTCGTGCTCGGCCTGATCTCTGCGGTGTTCGACAACATCCCCCTGACTGCGCTGGCCTTGAATCAAGGCGGTTTCGACTGGGGTTTTCTCGCGTATGCTGTTGGCTTCGGTGGCTCGTTGCTATGGTTTGGCTCATCGGCAGGCGTGGCGCTCGCAGGCATGTTCCCGCAGGCAAAGTCAGTGCGAGCGTGGCTGCGCGACGGCTGGTATGTAATACTCGCTTATGTGATCGGCTATGCGACAATGCTGTGGGTTTTGGGCTGGCACTCAGGATCACTTCTCAGAAACTAATTATGCAAAACCAGATTGCCATCCGCACTGCAACCATTGACGACGCAGAAGCAATCGCAGACCTGCTAACGCAACTCGGCTATCCGACAACAATGGCAGATGCCGGTGCGCGCATCGCTTACCTTTGCGGCGATCAGGACGCCATCCTGCTGGCGGCAAATGGCACGCAAGTCTGCGGCATGGCGACCGTGCATGTCCTGCCGGTCATCCACTACACCGGTACCATGGCGCGCGTGACGGCTTTCGTCGTCGATGCGAACAGTCGCGGTCGCGGCGTCGGCAAAATGCTGTTGGCGGCGATTCGCGAATTCGCAAGCGTACGCAAGGTGCATCGCATCGAAGTCGTCAGCGGCAACCATCGCCCGGAGGCGCACGCGTTCTACCTCGCTGCCGGTTATAAGGCTACTGAACAAACCCGTTTCATTCTTGATCTCAATCCTTGAAATCTATGCTCATACTACTCGACCAGGACGGCGTACTCGCCGATTTTGAAGGCGGCTTTTACGCAGCCTGGACGGCACGCCAACACGAATTCCCTGCGATACCATTGGAGGCACGCCGCGTATTCCATCTGGTAGCGGAATATCCGCCAGACCTCTCCGAGCTGGTCATGGAAACCTATAGCGCACCGGGTTTCTTCCGCGACCTGAAGCCGATCCCTGGTGCATTGGACGCCATCCGCGACCTGCTGGAACTCGGCCACGACGTCCGCATCTGCACCGCGCCGATCAATCAATACCGCAACTGCGTGCCAGAAAAATTCGAATGGGTGGAACGTCATCTCGGCCACGAGTTCACCAGCCGCATCGTCCTCACCAAGGACAAGACACTCGTTCACGGCGATGTACTGGTCGATGACAAGCCTGAAGTCACAGGCGGCATCAAGCCGTTCTGGCAGCATATCGTCTATGACCAGCCCTACAACCGCCACGTCGCCGGGCCACGCCTGACGTGGGCGAACTGGCGTGAGGTGTTGGGAAAGATTTCGCCTGCTGCTGGTTGATGAGTCGCACTGCGGTATCCGATATAATGTCAATCCATTAATGCTTCTGACGTTGTAACATGAAGAAAATACTGACCGCACTCACACTGCTATCACTCTCTGCACTGTGCTATGCGCAATCGACGCCGCAAACCTATTCCTCTAATAACAAGGATGGTGTGTGCGATTTTCAAAAGTCGGGGCATGCGGTAGCAGACACCATCGATAACGGTAATGGTCCTGAGGTCAACGTGGTTGTTGGTCAGGACGACGCGACGATGACGGCCAGCGAGTCCATGTTCTATGAAGATGGGAATGCGACTTTCTATTCGAAGTATGAAGAAAAGAAACTCGCGGGTTCTCTCATCTTTACAGATGAGAAGACATCGCCTGCGTTCAATAAGTCCTGCCTGTTCAAGGCAGATCGCTTGACTGTATCTCTCTATAAATTCAAGAAGCCCTGATAGGCGCTGATCATTCGCGGAGCTTGCGTTCTATGTACCAACTCTATTACCACCCCGGCAAAGCCAGCCTGGCGCCGCACATCTTCCTTGAGGAACTCGGCGTGCCGTATGAACTCGTGCAGGTCGATGTGCCTAATGGCATGACACGAACGGAATCCTTCCTTGCCCTGAATCCTGCCGGTAGTATTCCGGTGCTGGTGGAGGATGAACTCGTACTGTCGGAAACGGTTGCGATTCTGCTGCACCTGAGCGATCTGCACTTGGATGCTGGCCTGACGCCTGAACTTGGCACTGCCGCACGGGCGAAATGGTATAAGTGGCTTGCTTATCTCGGCACGACCTTGCATCCTGATTTGATGATCTATCACTTCCCGCAACGGTATGCCGATGACGACGCCGCTGCCGAGCAGGTCAAGGCGCATGCGTATGCGCGGGTCACCAGGGCGCTCGATCTGATCGATGCGCATCTGCGGCACAACGTCGAAAATGGTCGCGGTCAATGGTTGCTTGGCATGCAGTATACCGCTGCGGATTCCTACCTCTATATGCTGGGCCGTTGGAGCCGCAGCCTGCCGCATCCGGCGCACGCGCGTGAACATCTTGGCGTGTTTCTGCGTCATATCGTTGAGCGACCTGCGTTGTTGCGTACCTGCGAGCAAGAGGGACTGACCGCTGCTTTTTTTTGATGGTGTGAACGATGCTGCGTCCTATCCTCTGGGCCATTGCCTTCATTCTGCTGCAACTATGCGCGCGCGGATTGTTAGGGCTGGATGTTTCTTTTTTCGGAAAGATGCCCTGGTGGAAGGACGTTATGCTCATGGCGATAGCGGGAGTGTGCATGTGGTTCGCCATGCGTATTGAGAAGAATAATAGCTGAGCTTGTTAAAACGACGTCAAATCCAACCATGTCGATATCTGCGATCAAACCGTTTCTCCTTACTGTGTCTGCATTGGCGCTGTGTTTCTCCATGACTGCGCAAGCTGCCGATCCCGCCGTCACCTATGGCGATAACCCCGCCGCTGCACACAGCTTCACCCGCGACAGCAACAGCTTTTACTACGAAACCTATGGCAGCGGCGAACCGTTGTTGCTGATTCACGGTAACGGCGGTTCCATTCGCGACTTCGCCCCACAGATCGGCGAGTTCGCACAACACTACCGCGTGATCGTGATGGATAGCCGCGGGCAGGGCAAGTCTGAACTCGGCACAGAGCACTTGACCTACGAGCAAATGGCCGAGGACAGCAATGCGCTGCTGGAACAACTGAAGCTCGATCACGTCAAGGTGCTGGGTTGCAGCGACGGCGGTATCATCGGGCTGCTGCTTGCGATTCATCACGCGGACAAGGTCGGCATGCTCGCCGTCGCCGGTGCCAACATCAACCCTGAAGGCGCGCAGCAATGGGCGCTTGATGGTGTAGCATCCGCCCGCAAGAAGATCAATGACGCAGTCGCCAGCGGTGCGATGCCAAAGAACGTCGCGCAACAGCAATTCCAGATGCTTGACCTGCTGGAGTATCAACCGCACATTGCCACCGCCGACCTCGCTCGTATCCAGGCACCGACGCTGGTCATGGCGGGGGATCGCGATGTGATCCGCAATGCACACACGCTGCTGATATTCGACTCCCTGCCGAAAGCGCAACTGGAAATTTTCCATGGCGCGACACACATCATTTCCCGGCAAGACCCAGAGCGTTTCAACCGCACTGTACTGGAATTTTTCGGCAAACCGTTTTCGATGCCGGATACCAAAGACCTGCATTGGTTTGATTAGCGTTCATACCATCGTCACAAAATCGCTCAAATCAAACTAAGTTGACAGGTACGAAAAATGAAAACTACAAACTACGGTGCAGGCGTCTTCACCATTGACGATTATCTGACGCCTGCCGAATGCGCGCACTACATCGCTCGCGGTGAGCAGATGGGGTACGAAGAGTCCGAAGTCGCGGTCAACGGCACATCAAAAATGTGGAAGGAACATCGCAATAACGATCGCGTTGTCTTCGATGATCCTACACTCTCGGCGCTGCTGTTCGAGAAGGCGCGCCTTTCGCTGCCGCAGGAAATCGATGGCTGGCAGTTATCCGGCTTTAACGAACGCCTGCGTTACTACCGCTACGGCCCCAGCGAATACTTCAAGTGGCATAAGGACGGCACGCACCGCCCGTCGGATGCGGAAGAAAGTTTCCTCACCTTCATGATTTATCTGAACGATGGATACGAAGGTGGCGATACAGAGTTCCGGTGGGAGAAAATCAAACCCCGGGCGGGGATGGCGCTGGTATTTCCGCATCGGTTGTTTCATCAAAGCTCGTCGATCATCGCGGGGACGAAGTATGTGTTGCGCACCGACGTGATGTATCGCGGCCCAGCCGGTTTGTGGAATGGGGAAGGGCTGTAATACGAGCAGCATTCGCGCCCCGGTCTGCTATTTTGCCGGTATGAATTTCTCTGTATGCGTGCTCGGGATTCCCGGCAGGTTCATCGCCGACGCAGCTTTCACACCGATCACGCCATGTTGCTTGACGACGGTGATAGCGCAGGAATCTTCCGGCATGTTCGAGGCGAACATCTGGTCACCTTCAGCGGCGGCAACGAATTTTCTGACAGGATTGCCGTCTTTATCCTGCTGGTTTTCCGTCGCATTCATGTCGATGACGATGGTCTCTTGCCTGCTGCCCTTGGCGTCGTCGTGACGCTGGACGCGTACCCATCTCGACGAGGAAAAATAGACATTGACCCCGGTCGTACTTTTCTCGACGTGATCTATCCAGCAGATATCAGCAGCCAATGCAGATGCTGAAGTACTGATCAATAATCCCGGAATCAGCAGATTTCCAAGAATAATTGCCGGGCTTTTGCTTGAGTGATTGCCGCGCATGATATCGGTATGCCTTTGATGCAGATGCGAAGTAGCGCAATCTTATCATGCAGGCTTTAGTGCCGACGAAAATCACCGCCCACAACACTGCGCAGCAATCTGCACACCCATCTGCATCCCTGCATTGAAATCGGCATCGGACAACTGGCTACCGAAGCGATTGCGCAATAGAGCCGGTGTCGCTGCAACATTGCGCGCCATCATATCTGCCACCGTGTAGGCGAGCGAGAGCTTGGCGTCCGGCGGTGTCAATAGCCCGGCGTCATAGGCGTTGGCCAGCAGGCCGAGCGAGAACTTGTCGCCGCCGGATGCCGCCGCTTGCAGATAGATCAGCGATTGCTGCTTCCATTGCGTGGTCATCGCGTCGTCATCGCCTGCTTGCGCCTGCCTGCCGTTCGGGCCTTCCATGTAGAAATCGACTTGCGCATCGTGATTGCCCGCGCGTGCGGCGGCGGCGAGGAAATCCATACGCTCGGCGATCTGTGCAGGTGTGACGTTCTTGCACAGGTGTTCCAGCTCAGCGTGCTCTTTGAGTTCCGCTTGCAGGTCTTCACCGGTTTGCTTTGCGGGCAGTGGCTCGTTGACGGCAGCGCATGCATCCGCAGCCTGGAAGACCTGATACGCGGCCTGCGTATCGCCGGTACGTGCCCGAGTGCTCCATTGCGCGATGTAATCGGCGGCGCTCAAACCGTGCAGGTCGATGAGGCGGCCATTGCGCGCGAATAGCACCGGCGCAGGCGCATCCAGCATCGCGTTATGTGAATGCCGCGATGATGCCTCGTCAGGCATAGCACCAAATGGCGATGCACCCCATGCGGACGCGTGCGCAGGCTGCGCAGGTTGTGCCGATGCGGCCTGATCCGGCGACTCTTGCGGCCACCAAGCTATGGTGGCAATAGTTGTCAGTACCACACCCGCACCAATTAGCACCCAAGTCGATGGTCGCATCGGAATCTACCTGTTGTGAAATCGCGTGATTGGAACACGGGCCGAATCGGGCGTCACCTGTCAGAATTGACAGGGCTTTGCCTCGTGGCAATGGTATGTTTGTGGTTTGCTTGTGCGTTCTATTGCTGTGGGAGAAATGCCGCAGCGTTACAATAGCTAAACTCCGCAGCTTGCCACCGATCATGAAAAGATTCCCATCGCTTGCCCTCACTGCTGCACTCATTTGCATCCATGCAACGGCACAAAACGCCACACCAACATCCGGCGAATATCAGGTCGATGGCGGCTGGGGGACGCTCATCGTCAAACAGGATGGCGCCAAACCCGCGTCATTCAAAATCAGCGCGCTTGGTGCAAACGGCCATACCTGCGGGCTTGAAGGTGCCATCAACAACGGCGTGGCCAACATCGACACAGGCGAAAAAGGCAAGGCTTGCCGCGTCGGTTTCACGGTTACTGCGGCTGGTGTCGATGTCAAGCCACTCACAGAAGAAGAATGCCGCACCTTTTGCGGCATGCGTGCTACCTTCGACGGGCTCTATGCCAAGGCCACCCCCGGTTGCGAAGATGCGGCACGCAGCAAAGCGCGCAACCGCTTCAAGCAACTGTACGATGCCAAGCAATACCAGTATGCACGCGCGACACTGGAACCGTTGTTGACGCAATGCGCCAAGTCGTTGCACTGGATAGAAGACGGCAACCTCCGCAACGACCTCGCGATCACGCAATTCCACCTGCGCGATTACAGCGGTTGTATCGCCACGCTGCAACAATTCAAAGGCAACGACGCCGACCAATACCTCGAAGGCTTGAAGAGCAGCGAACCCAGCAGCGCAGAAGCCTATGCTGCAATACTCGGGCCAGCGAGGCACAATCTGATGCTATGCGAGAAGACCACGCGCAAGCAGTGAGCGATAGGTGCGGTTTGCAATTATTTCAGAGAAAATCCAGCAAGATGAAGACATGGTTTGTAGCGGTTTTGGCGTGTGCGATGACGTTGTCTGCGCATGCTGATTCCCCAAAAGATAATTCAGACGAAATTGGGCAAGCGATGATGACCGCATGTTCGCATGGCGTTACTGCCAAATGTTGGCGACCCTTCGCTGATGCAATCGCGAAAGCGGCACCACCCCAATCGGAGCGCGAGTACGAAGACCGAATGGTCTATCAATGGATGCTCGCCAAATTTGCCTATTGGGCCAAGGATTTTTCCGACGCAGGACGTTTCTTTGACGCCACGCGTGAGCTAGTAAAATCGCTCAAGCCGACGAGCGATCCCGAAATCAATGCGGATACTTTTGGCCCCATGCTTGATGCTGATATTGCTGCGCTCAATTTGAGTACACATGATTATGCAGCGGCGTTGCACAATATCGAACCTTACATCACTCTCAGCAAAAAACTTGTCGAGCCGGATGCATCGCCTGATGGCGCATGGCTTCTTTACTCTGCAGCATTGATCGGCTTGAATCGCACCGAAGAGGCTGATGCTGTCTTGCTGGATGGCCTGAAGAAACTTCAATATGATGGACTGAAACCATTTGAAGACATGTTTCCTTTAGGGCCACCACGTATCAACGCCTACGATGCGACTCAGCGCATCGCCGTGTATTACATGCGTTCCGGCCAATATCAGCAGGCCTTAAGCCTTATCGAAGACTTGGAAAAGAAGCGACAACATGCAATAGAAAATGCAGAAAAAGAACAAGAACGCCGCCCGCTATGGGCATCATCCCTGGAACCTGCTGACATCTGGTTCGACGAAGCAATCGTCTATCTCGCACAAGGCAAGGACGACAAAGCCGAACCGCTATTGCGTGCGGCACTGACACAGCAGGGCAAGTACGCTGATCGCAGAACCAAACAGGTACTGATCCACATGTCCGAACTGGATAGACGCACCGGCAAGAACAAGGAAGCGGATGAATTTGCCGCACGTGCGGCAGCGATTCAAGCACCGAAGGAATGGAGTGAAATTGATGAGCCGTTGGAGGACACTTTGGGAGTGGCGCAGTGAGCGGAAATGTGCAAAGGCTCAAACTTGACCTGACAGACACTGTCAGATGAGCCAGAGTTTGAGTTGAATATGCCTGTGCGAATGTTCCCCGTTATTGGCATACAATTTTTCGAATAATGTAATTCCAGTAAAAATGAAAAAATCAAAATATCCAAAATACCTTGCAATTCTCGCGATGCTATCTTTGTGCGTTGGCTGTACTGACCAACAAATTGCATCGACAAAAGCAGATGGCGGTTCAACGCCTGCTACTGTATCAACAACGGATAAAGGGGTATCGCAACCAACAAATGAAGCCAAACCGGTTCAGGTTGTGACTTCTGCTGAACTCAATGCATATATTGACGATCTACCTGCCGAAACCAGGAAGATTAGTGAGCGGTCTATGTTTGATTCGTCCAATAGGAAATTCCTGTTGGTGATGACTGGTGTCATGGCAGGCTACAGTGAGTGCAAAACGCTTCAACTAGACGCAATCATCAATGATCCTAATGCAGTCAAAGCCGATAGCGATATGGTCACGACGCAAGTGACCAGGCTTGCGGCGCCTAATTCCAAAGACTTATCTGCCAGAGCATCGAAGCAGCAGGCAGACGGCAATGCTGAAGTCTTTGATCGAGCCGAGCATTGGATTTACAAGGGGTGCGATGGTACGGATGATATCACTGTGTTTTATCGCGAAATCCACAAGGTTCCAGTGAGGCCATAAATCGACAGTTCGGCTAGATCAGTCAACTAATCGATTTCAATACAAATCGCCACCATGCTCCGCCAATCCATCGCCCTGATACTCACTCTCGCCGCCGCCTACCTCTACTTTCGCTACCTCGATGCGAAATTGGGCTGGTTGGGTTATGGCCTGATCCTGCTGGCGAGTCAGCTGATCGGCAGGGTGTCGTCGCGCTTGATTGTCGAATCCTTTTGCGTCGTTCACGAAGCTGCGCATTACGCAGCCTACGCCGACTTGAGCGGGAAGCACTACGCGTTCGATAACCACTCGCTGCGCTTTTACCTCGTCGATGGTGCGACATGGATATCTGTTGACGACCTTATACCGATCCTGCAACCACCGCCGGAAAGTCGCGAACTGCGTTTGCTTGGCGATGCGTATGCGGATATCCCGGGGCAGGGGATCAAGGGGATTTCCGAAGCCGGGTTGATGCGTCTGGTCACACTGCGCACCACGCACCGGCGTGTGACGCGCGATGCGGTGCGCTTCAAGGCGTATCTGGAGGATGAAGCCTTGCCGAACCTGAAGCGCCTGCCGTCGTCTTATACGGCGCAGGTTGCTACAACGAACAGGGAAGGCCGTTGCCATACCTGATCAGGTATGGCTATATCGCAATCACCATTGATGCCGCGTCAATTCTTCCGGCATCACGTAACGTTTGCCGTCGTAGTGCAGAATGGTGTCGTGCGTCGATGCGACCGCGTCGCTACCGTTTTTCCGCACCACCTCATGCACGATCAGATCGGCAAAGCCGTGGCTTGAATCCTTGCCGATGCTGACGGTCCGTACGACTTCGTCTTTGTTCTTGTCACCATCGACGACCAGCTTGTCCAGTACGTTAGTGACCTGATCGCCATTGCGGACGAATAGCGTCAGCAGCGTGTCGCCAGACTCGAAACCCGTGCGTATGCCGATGGCACGCGTACCACTCGCAAGCTGATAGCGTGCGGTGTCGATGTGCATGAAATGCAAAGTCGGCATTTCGCTGTCGTCCGCCGTAGCATACGCATCGTCCAGAGTCACCTGTGCGAGCACCTTGCCGCTATCGCGATTGACGTAGAACACATCGAGGCCAACTTGCTGTTTCGAAGTCGCATAGACAGCTGCCGCAACGCCGGTCTTCTGTTCATCCGGCAGCGTCTTGCAGGCGAATTGCTGCACAGTGTCTTTGTCGTTATTGTCCTGCAGGACTTTATCCAAGGTCGGCTCGCACTCGTTTTGCGGCCCCTTGCCGTTGGAGCTGATCAACTTCCACTTGCCGTGGATCAGCCGCTCTGTATAGACATAGACGTCGTCCACATTCGCTTCCAGCATATCCTCGGTGGTGCGCTCGAAAATGACGGGGGCGTTATTCGCCATATGAAAGCGTGAAGTCTGATGCCAGCAGCAGCCGCTTTTCGCGAACGTGACGATCTCCTGTCTGGCCGGATCGACATTGAAGAAACCCAGGTTCTCCAACGTCAGTTGACTCAAGGGTGCGTTGTAGCTGAACTTGTCGCCATCGTTCAGATAAACGGAATAGTTCGGCCCGCCGTATGAGCCTTCATTGCCGACCTGCACGGCGAAATCCTCGTGTCCATCGAAATTGAAATCGCCGACATTGATCACGCCCTGATAGTCATAGAGCTTGTTTGAATTCGCAATCGGTTCTTTGTTGCCGTTGAACGAGATTTCGATATTGTCGAGATAGATCACCTGCTTGAACTGTGCATCGTCCTTCGAGGTAATCGTCAACCGCGCCGGGCCTTTGCAGCTTTCTCCGTCGTTGGGATTGCCAGCATCGCACGCTTCATAAAGGTGAACGACAAAACGATAGTGCTTCGAGATACTGGCAAGCGTAAAATTCTTGCCTTCCGATTCCGGCCTTGCCAATGCGGCGAGATAGTCGATGTGATCCTTGTATTTCTCAGTCAGGCACACAGTCTCCTGCTGGCATGCCCCGCTGAGGGACGACAGCCAATCCCTCTGACTCTCGCGCAGGAACTCTGCTTTTTCTTTCTCGCCACGCAAGGCTTTCGCATAAGCCTTGGCCATGGTGCTATCGAGTTCCGACAACTCGCTATTGGCGCATATCGTTTTCTCGATGGGCGTCGCAGCCTTGTGACAATCGAAACTGGCGGCATGCGCCATCGTCGATAGGCACATGCATAACATGTTCAACCAGAATGCGCGCATTGTTGTCCTCATCATGTATCAAGCGTTTGACTTCGTTTCCACAAATCGCACCATCAACAACTCGTCATAGCACTTGCCATCGATCAGCAAGGCATCCGGCTCGCGCCCATAGCTCGTGAAACCCAACGCCTCATAGGCGGCAATCGCAGCCGGGTTCTCGGCATTGACGGTCAGCGTCACTTGTCGCACATCGGGCAGAGTGTCGGCAAATTCCAATGCGTATGCAATCAAGCGCTGCGCAATGCGCCGCCCGCGATATTCCGGCGCTGTATAGACGCCGCGCAGAAACGCCTTGTGCTGCAGATTGACCCGGCTCTCGCGCCCGATGCCTGCAATCGCGACCAGCGTATCACCATCGAACGCGCCGAACATGTTGCGACCGGAATCCGGTGCAAGAAATGCCTCCGTCGTCGCCAGCGGCAAATCGCATTCTTCGGCGTAGCTGGAACCGAACGCAGTCGGCGATTCTTGCAGACCACGTAAGCGCAGGTCGCGACAGGCGACTGCATCGGTAGGGATAAGGCGGCGGAGGGTGATGTCAGGTGAATTCATGATGATGCTTGTTTCTATGTTGGTGCCGAATGGTTGATTGCAAAATCGAAGACGCCATAGATACCTTCGTGATGCAATGCCCAGATAATCATCATCCAATCGATTTTTCCATCAGCACACAATCCAGCACGAACCCGCGTGGTGAATGATGCTTGCTCATGGTGTCGCCGACGAAACCGCAGGCGCGGTAGAAGCCGACCGCGTTCAGGCTCGCATTCAGTTGCAGGTGTTTTAATCCGCTTTGCTGTGCGCGTGCTTCCAGGTATCGCAGCATGGTGCGGCCATAACCCTGGCCGAACGCCGACGGATCGACAAACATGGCGGCGATGCGGCTGTCTTCCAGCAAGAGCAAGCCGAATGCGACGATGCGCCCGTCGTCGCGGATGACGTGGATATTGTTTTCGGCTTCCTTATGAAAATGGTCTGGCATGTCGCTGCCTGCCCATGCCGCGAGCAGGTCGGCGTCATAGTGGCCGACGCATTGCGCGCGCAGTGCGTTGCAACGCAAGTTCCAGATGGCTTCCGCTTCTTCGGCCCGGGCTTTTTCTACCTGTATTTTCATATATCCCTTTCGTTGCGTTTCGGAAGAGGGGGCGACTATTCAGGATTTCTCAAACCGCGTATTTCATGCGCCTTCTTGTCCATCTCCTTTGCGCGCGGCAGTTCGCCCATCGTTGCATACAATCTGGCGAGATTGGTGTAGGTGTCGGCGACGTCTGGATTCTTCTCGCCCAGCGCCTTGACCTGAATCTTCAACGCCTGCGAATACAACTGCTCGGCATCGGCGAATTTCTTTTCCTCCACGTAAGCAGAGGCCAGCCTATCCATGCTGGTGACGATGCTCGGATCTTCCGCGCCCAGATTCTTTTGCTGGATTTCCAGCGCGCGTTTGTAGGCTGCTTCTGCTTTGTCGCCATGGTGTGCCATTTGATACGCACTGCCGAGATTGGTCAATGCAATCGCTACCTGCGCATCGGTCGGGCCTGCAGTTTTCTCTCGTATCTCGACGATGTGCTGCAGATGCGGCACGGCTTTTTCATCCTGATTACCCAACTGATACAGCAATGCCAGGCGGGTTTCGCAAGTGAGCACGTTGGTGCTATCGATGCCATACAGCTTTTCTGCGATGTCCAAGGCGCGCTTCAGATAAGGTTCGCCTTCCGCGTATTTCTGCTGCTTGAAGTACAGGCTGCCCAAGGCGAGCAAATCCTTGCCGATTTCGCGCTGATCCGGCGTGGCTGCCTTGTCGTGGATTTCCAGTGCACGCTTGTAGAGCGGCTCCGCCTTGGCAGAGTTGGGCGAATTGTCGTAGAACGACGCGATGGTGAACAAGGTCGATGCAACCCGTACGTCATTTGCGCCAAAACTCTTTTCTGCCAAATCAAGCGCCTTCTGCTCGGTTGCAATCGCCTCGTCGGTCTTGCCGTCGTGCTGCAATTGTATCGCAGCCTGATGCGTCGCCGTCCAGCGCGCCACGTCCCCCTCATCCGCAAACGCTGCATTGGCAGCCAGAGAGGTGGTCAACATCATCGTCAATATAGCGTTCTTCGGTTTCATTGTGGTTCCTGAGGCGAGGCGTGTGCGAGTGGTGCAGGAAGATAAAAAGTATAGCCGAATAATGTGCATCGCCGGTCACTGTGTAACTTGCCGAAGGATATCTTTCTTTTCCCTGATCTTTGCTGAATAATATCGGCAGGCTGGTTTAAAAAATTCCGGCTAGTTTGGACTGGTGTCTGAATAGCGTTTGATATGCCGCCTTTGCGATACGCAAAGGCATGTATGTTCCTGTTATTCCCATTAGGGATTTCCTATGCAAACCACACATCGCGGTTCCTGCCTGTGCGGCAGTGTCCATTTTGAAGTCAACGGCCCTATTGGTGCGCCGGATGCCTGCCATTGCAGGCAGTGTCGCAAGCAATCGGGCCACTACTTCGCATCCGGCAACGTGCCACGCAGCGCGTTGACCGTGCATGGCGCCGAGCACGTGAAATGGTATCAATCGTCCGACAAGGTGCGGCGCGGCTTTTGCAGCAATTGCGGATCGGCACTGTTCTGGGACCCGCTCGCGAAGAAGCATGACTGGATCTCGATTGCGATGGGTGCTTTCGATACGCCAACGGATGTGCAACTGCACTGGCATATCTTTGTCTCAGAAAAGGGTGATTACTATACGATTGCAGACGGCTTGCCGCAGAACGAGACCTGAGTATATTGCCGCATTTTGAAAGAACACATGAAATCATTGGAAAACAAGGTTGCACTGGTAACCGGCGCAAGCCGTGGCGTTGGACGAGGTATCGCGATTGCGCTTGCGGAAGCAGGGGCGCTGGTCTATATGACGGCGCGCACGGTGGATGCCAGCATCGCGCAGGATGAAGGCTTGAGCGGCACATTGGAAGAAACGGTGCGCCTGATTACGGCAAGCGGAGGGCAAGCCGTGCCGATCGCCTGCGATCATCGTAACGATGACGACGTAGAGCGCGTGTTCGACATCATCGAACAACATGGCGATGGCCTCGACATCCTCGTCAACGCGGCGTGGGCGGGTTATGAGAATGTGTTCAATCCCGAGCGCTTCACCTGGGCCAATAAGTTCTGGGAGCAGCCAGTCGCAAGTTGGGATGCGATGTTCGATGTCGGCGTGCGTTCTGCTTTCATCTGCTCGCAATACGCGGCGCGCATCATGGTGCCGCAGCGACGCGGGTTGATCGTGAACATCTCGTACTGGGCCGCGCAACGCTATTTCGCCAACGTGCCTTACGGCGTCGCCAAATGCGCGGTGAATCGGCTGACGTCCGACTGTGCATTGGAGCTGCGCGAACACGATGTTGCCGTCGTCACGCTTTATCCCGGCCTGGTACGCACGGAGCGCGTATTGCGCGGTGCGGAATACCTCGACATGCGCAACGCCGAATCCGAGCAATTCACAGGCCGCGCCATCGCTGCATTGGCGGTCGATAGCAAGATCATGGAGAAATCCGGCACGGTGCAGGTTGCGGCGGCGCTGGGGGAAGAGTATGACTTCACCGATATCGACGGCACGCGCCCGAAGCCAAGAACGATAGAGGATGTGCAATAAGCGCTAAGCTGCAATAATCTCGACCAATGTCACCGTCTTGCGTCCCGCCATGACTGCGCGGGGCAGGCTTTCGTCATCCTCGTTGACGCCATAGAAGGTCAGTTTTTTCTTTTGATCATTTTTAATTGTCGGCAAGTTTTACTATGCAGGCATCCTATCGGGATAGAAGTCGCTCATTTGCCCTCACGCAATAATTGCCATCGGTGTCGCTTCACTATACCATCGCATCAACCGGCGCATCATTTCTATCAGGACGGCAACATGGGTAATCTTACCGATTTCGTTATTGCAAACGACAACGAAGGCGCAGCCCTCGGCGAAGCCGATCATCCCGCCGCACAATGGCCGACGTTAGAAACCAAAGGCGTCGATGCGATCAAGCTGGCGGCGCTGATCTGCGTCATTACCGGTCAAAATAATGCCGAAGCGGTCAGGCGTACCTTCACGTTTGCAGGTGGTGACCAAGAAATCGGCCCGTGGGTCTTCCAGCTGCCGGTCGCCATCACAGATATCCTCGCAAAGTTGCCGGGTGACGAAGTGCAAGACATCGCCGCCAAATGGCTCGCAACGGAAGAGATGCAATCAGACCGCTGGAGCGCCATCGACGTTGCACATCTGGTCAAGCAACTGCAACAGCATGCGCACAAGGCGGCGACGGCGGGGGCGACGATGTTTTTGTGGATGTCGTTGTAGGGATCTTGGCTGTTGTTATAGATGACCTTCAATCAGACTCTTCACCCGCACGCACAACATCGCCCTCCAGCGTCACGATGCCGCGCAAGCCTACTCCAGTCCACACGCCGTCCGGGTACACGCGGTCGATGTGATGATGTCCGTGAAATGCCCTGCGCACGCGCATGGTGCGCGCCAAAGCCGTGATCACCACGCTACCGAATTCATGTAGATTCGGTGCTTCATGCGTGATCAACACATCGGCTTGCCGACGCGAGAGTGCATCGATATCGGCCCGGAATATCGTTGAGCGATGCCGCAGCGGTACACCATCGCGCCAGCGTTCCGCCTGTGGTAGCGACTTTGCATAACTTTGCGCTGATGCGTTCGCCTTGCTGTTGTCGTTCCAGATCTTGGTGCGAAACACCCCGCCCAAACCGGCAACGCGCATGCCTTCTATATTGACGACCCTGCCATGCAGATTGCGCTCGGCCAGCTTGGAGTGGAATTGCCTGTCATAGTACTCGGCACTGTCGGTATCGTGATTACCGGGTATCCACCAGATATTGGTGATGCCCAGAGCCAGCTCCAATTCCTCATGCAAGGCACGATCAGGCGTATTGTCGCCAAGTAGAATCACTGCGCGTGGCATCAGGTCTATCGTCGCTTCGACGATATGATCGAATTGCCCGTGCGGGTCGCCGCAGATGAGAATAGGGGAGGTCATTGAAAGCGATCTATATCAGCACTAAGGGGCTGCTTATGATTTAACATAGTAACAGATCACTCTCGGCAATTTTCAACCTGGCAAGAAATTCCATTCTCCAACGCAATGAAATCAAACTGCATCGCACTCCTGGTAACGTCCCTATTGCTGTCGTCACTCACACACTGTGCCCATGCTGCGCCAGACTGTTCGCACATCAAACGCAAAGCAGGCACGTTTGCCTATCTCGCCGATGCCAGCTATGCGCCGCTGACAGGGGAGAGCGTTTCCCTCGGGGTGTTGACCGATTCACCGGAGCGCGGCGACTTTCTCACTGCGGCCCCGTTCTACATCGTCGCATCCCCGGACGTGCGCGACAACACACCCGGCGACTTGGCAGTGAACTATGAAACGCATGCGGTGAAAAGCCCATGCAAAGGCATTGCGATTTTCAAGCTGGAAGTCGGTATCGCTCCTTTGAATTTCGACCCCGGCAAGTTCGATTTTGCCAACAGCCTTTTCCTCACGAATAAGGATGGAGACCCGATTGAAGTAGGTGGCCCCAAGCTCTTCGCGGGTGAACTCAAGATGGCCCGCATCAGGCCCTCGCTACAACACAAGCCAGAGCAAACCGTCAGCTTGAATCTGCAAGCGAATAAGCCGATCAAACTCGAATTCATCAATGCCGGGAATCTACCGGCGACGCTGGAAGATTGGACGCCGGAATTCGACAATGCCGAGATCGATCCGCATCGCAATCAATGCGCCAATCACGAACTAAAGCCGGGGGATACTTGCGCGACTGAAATGACGCCGACACAAGCCATGCTTTCCGACCAGCCGTCAGTGTGGCGTGCCTCTTTGAAAAGTAGTAGCGGCTTCGTCGAGTTCGGTGTGGAGAAGGATCGTCATGGCGGCTATATGTTGTGGACGCACAACCATTGATTTTCACCGGCGGAACACCGATGGATGGCATCGTGCCACCCTGCATTATTTCCATTCGTTATGCATCCATATCCCTGTCACCAGGATGAAGCTACTGCGTCGGTAAGAGTCTTCATTCGCAGATAAATAAGATAAATCGTATATATCATTGCACGCTGCTAACAACTATAGGTGGCGCAAGAGTGGTAACCACATGTTTGGGAACATAAGGAAACTTTCATAGTCTAATTGGGGGATGTATTTTGATCATTGCAGATGGCTAAATATAGTCATCTTCCTTGCACCAAAACATGACCGCAATGATCTGATTGGTACAACCACTGACCTTGACGATGCCACGATGAAACTTGATTACCACGCACCCAAACGCGCAGTGAATCAGTTGCTGCTGCATTACGCAGGCGAAGATCATCGCCCTGTCTTTTACGATATCGACGAAGTCTGTCCGCAGTTGCGGGAATTGGAGCGCGCCTATCCCAAAATCCGCACCGAGCTGGATGCGCTGCTGGCCTTACGCGTACCGATGCCGCACTACCATGAAGTCAACAGTCCAGCCAGGGAAATCTCGTCGAGCACGGAAGGCAACTGGAACGTCTTCATGCTGGAAGTGCTGGGGCATCATGCGAACGAGAATTGTCGGCGCTGCCCGCTCACTTGCGCCGCGTTGAAGCAGGTGCCGGGTGTGCTGCAGGCGTTCTTTTCGGTGCTCGAACCGGGCAAGTCCATCCCTGTGCATGACGGCCCATATGTCGGCTATCTACGCTATCACCTCGGCTTGCGCATACCGAGCGACTATCCGCCATCGATCCGCGTCGCTGGTCAGGAATACGTGTGGAAGGCAGGCGAGGGCGTGCTGTTCGACGACTCCTGGCCGCATGAGGTCATCAATCACAGCCAGGAAATGCGCGTGGTGCTGATCGTCGATATCCCACGCCCGTTTCCGCTGCTGCCGCGCCTCGTCAACAACGCTGTGCTGTGGGGACTTGCTGCGCCCTTGTATGGCAGGAAGGTGATTGAGAAGGTGGAGCAGTATAACGGCGATCTGCTATAAGTAGCAGGGCGCTTGCGACTGCGGGTGCGCTTGAGATTTCTCTGTCTCTCTATCCCTACGACGAACCGCTATCCGCAGACCCATACCAATCCATCTCATGCAGGTATTCTGTTGGCTGCTGCAACATGAACACCGCCAGATTCAGGTAAATCTGCACCGGGCTATCGCCATTGGCCATGCCTTGCTGCATGATCGCCTGTTTCTGCGGAAGCAGTTCTGCCGACATCTTGTTGAATGCAGCGGTGCTTGCAGCAGTGACGGGTTGGCCACTGCCTGTGTAGGTGATGTTGTTGGGATCGCTGATGTTCACCAGCACGCCGTCCGGCCCATTGACTAAATCCCTTACCGCACCCATGCCATCGAAATCCGGGTTGGTCAGCATTTGATAGAGATTCTCGCCGATAAAAGGCGGCAGTCCGCTGACATCAAGCGTCGATGTCGATTGCGCGCTTAGCGTCAGCGCTTTGCCGGAAATCTGCACGGTGGTCTGTTCTTCCTCTGTGCTCGTAATCGCTATCGAATTGATGGATTTCTGCTGGCTGGCGGGAGTATTTCCTTCTAGCCTGTTGAAAGATGGATCAATGGACATATGCATGGCATTGCCTTCGTAATAGAACTAATTCCCCAATTCACCATAGACCTGTGGACGGCACAAATCAATTTCTATATTTAATTTTTCCCGGAAGCAGGGATCGGCCTCAAGATTTCTCTGCAAGTGCCGCTAATCCCACGTGGAGCGTCATAGAATCCACCATAGTTTCTCCTCAATCGGCCAGCGTCGCAGCAATTTCGCCACAGTCCCGCTACAGTCTTGCATGATGAGTCTCGTTAGAAGACTCGTACAATTGACGACCCGGCAACAGCGCTATATATTTATGCAATGCAATTTATACTGCTGATATAGAACTCCTACCTCTGCCCACCGAACCCACCGAAAGGGGCTGCTATGCGTCGTGTTCTCAAAACTGTTGCTTTGCTTGTTGCACTGTTTGCTGGCGAGGCCGGGGCTGTCTCGCAATCGCTCAACATCCTGCCTGACGCACAAGGGCAGACGATTGCCAACGACATGAACATAGCAGGGCAAGTGGCGGTGGACTATCAGGACAACGACGGCAGCCACGGCCTCTACTATGAAAAAGGGAAGTGGGTTGAACTCGGCACGCTGGGCGGCAAGGAAAGCCAGGCGTGGCGCATCAATGCCAAGGGCGTAGTCGTCGGTTCCGCAAGTCGAAGAGACGGCAAGTGGCGCGCCTATACGTACAGCCGCGCCAACGGCATGCAAGAACTGGATACACTGGGCGGCGACAATGGTCACGGCAGCGCCATCAACGACGAAGGCGCAGTCGTCGGTTACGCCGATCTTGCCAACGACGAATGGCATGCTTTCCTGTATCAGCCGGGGCAGGCCGTCAAAGACCTCGGCACCCTCGGTGGAAAAATCAGCTACGCCAACGCCATCAACAACAAAGGACAGATCGTCGGCGCTGCAGCAACTGCAACCGGCGCACGCCACGCCTTCTACTATGATGCGACACGCGGCATGGTCGATCTTGGCACGCTGGGTGGCCGCGCCAGTGTCGCTACCAGCATCAACGATAACGGCGTCATCGTCGGCGCATCGGAAACCGCCAATCGCCGCTGGCATGCTTTCGTCTATGACGGAAAACGCATGCTCGATCTGGGCGCGATCATCGGGCGGGGCGACAGCTATGCCAATTCCATCAACAACAAAGGCCACGTCGTCGGTTCTGTGGAACTCGCCAACGAGCGTCTTTCCTTCGTCTGGATCGATAGCAAAGTTACGCTGTATCGCGGTGGCAAAGACCTGTACATCGCCAATACGATCAACGACGCCGACGTGATGATCGGTGCCACAACCTACGACTACAACTTAGACGCTGCGATCATGAGTTCGCACGCAGAACCCTATGCCGACCATGGCTTTCTCAATTTTCTGAGCCTGATCGGCATCGTGTTTGCCGTCGCAGTGAGCGCGGTCGTGGGCGTCTATTTCTATCGCAAACACCAGCGCGATATGTTGCCCGATGGGTTTGCTTAGCGGATCGGATTGTACTCAATCTCCGCGCCGCATTCCTGGCAGAATTTCGCTGATGGCGATGCGGGATGACCGTTCTTGCAGTGTGGGCGCTGGTCATGCTGTTGCACGCGTATGTACGAATAGCAGATCGCAAACGCGGCGAAATAAAACACCAGCCAGTGACCTGAGAACCCACGCGTGACCAGTGCAGGTGCTGGATGTTTGCCGGGCGATTGCAACATGAACAGCAGAAAATTCACGATGGCGTAAGCAAACAGGCCGGTATATGCGTAGCGCATCCACTGTGGACAGCCACGCATCGCGATGCGCCATGACTCCTTATTATTCATGCCTATGCCATCGACGAGTGCATTGTACGATAGCATCGCCGGGAGCCACACGACGAAGATGCCGATGTGCAGAAACCACGGCATCTCTGCGAAGAGGGCGATACCACAAAGCGCTGCGACGTGAACGACGGCGCTGACGATAAAGCCGACTGCCGCGACAATCATCACCACGATAGCCAATAGATATTTGCCGGTCTTCATCGGTGTTTCCTTATTGATTTATAAAACTACATATAATCCGACCCTGTTTCATCATAGCGAGCTTGCCTGTCTATACGAACCAATTCTATAGAAGCTTCTTTGACCGGTATCATTACCTGCGCGATTCTATACGAACATTCTCGACGGCTGCATAAGTCGAGCCTGTCTGCAACATATAGCGATAGCTATAGGCGTAAAAAAAGCCGCACGAAGCGGCTTTCTTTAAGCGGGTGCAGATTAGAACGTCAAGTTCAGGTCTGCGACTTCTACGCCGTTCGCCCATTCTTGCGCCTGGATTTGTTGCAATGTGACGTTGCCTGCGGTATCGACCTTGTAGGAAGTCAGCACTTGTGCTGTTGCTTGCGAAGTGGAGCTTGTTGTGGTGACTGTGATCAGCACTGCGTTCGCGCCGTCAGCTGTAACGCTGTACGATGCATTGCCGAAAGTACCCTTTTGACCTGCGGACACAGTTGCCGGTGCCGAAGCGTATGGTGCTGTCAACTGGAAGCTGGTGCTGTACGATTGACCGTTCACATTCACGTTGATCGAATCGGTGTAAGTGCCGTTCGATTGTGCTGGCGAGACGGAGATGGAGCCGTTGCCCGACAAATTCATTTGCTGGCTGTTGTTGACGATCCAGCCGGAAATGCTGAAGTTGGTAGTGGCGCCTGTTTGTGCGTATTTTTGCATCGCCGATTGCATTTGCACTGCAACCGGTGTCGTCGAAGAAGAACCGCCCGACGAAGAGGAGCCACCCGAAGTGGACGAGCCAGAAGACGCGCTGCTGGAACCACCGCCGCCGCAGCCAGCTAACAACAATGCACTGATCAAACCCAAAGTACCGATAGAACGAATCATTTTTTCTCCCTGTTAAAGTTGGGCAGATTGTACTAAAAGTCACGGCTTTTAGATAGATTCAGATACCAGCTATTTCGGATGGTATCGATGTCTATCGAGCTGCCTTGCCATACCAGTTAGTGTTTTTTGCATGCCATTGCATTAATTTTGTATTGAATTGGCATCAAAGCGGCGCTGGAACACTGTTATGGCACTCTAAGTTTCAGGGAGATCACTCGATTGCCTCAAGTTCCTCTTTTGTCAGCTCAGGTTTAGGCACATCTGGCGTAAATGGGCAGGCGGGCTCCATCACTTGCGTCATCGCTTGCGAGTTTTGCAGATAGATCAAGCCGTCGTATTCCTGCGTAATCGGGCCATAGGAATCCTGCGAGAAACTGTAGAGCTTGTCAGCGGCGAAGAAGGCGTTGCGGTCGTTGCGCATCGCTGTGGTATCGACGATCAGGTACGGCTTGTCCAGCATGCGCAGCTTGAGTTCGGCAGGTCGTTTGAAAACACCGCGACCACCAACTGCGCATGTTGCGTTGACCGACGGCCAATTGAGTTCCAGCTGAAATGCGAGTAAGCCGATGGTTTTGTAGTCCTCTCCCAACCGCTCACTGAGGAATTGACCCATATTCCTGAAAGGTTTTCTGGTCGGATTCATCGGTTGCTGGTCACTCAAGCCGCTTCTCTCGACGTGCTGGTTGTGCGCCCACACGATGATGCGTTTGTTTTTCCAATACAGTTTATTTAGTGCGAGAATGTTGTCGGCCATCTGCTCATCACGTACCTGAATGGCAAGATTTAATGTGGAATCTCCAAGTCCATCGAGGTAGAACTGCATGATATGCGCACGCAGGCTACGCAAATTCATCTTCAGCAGTCCCAATTGCTCGTTGGACATCCCGGTATTCTTCGGCTGTGACAGCAAATCCAGTTCCTTGTCGATGATTGCCGAACATGATTGCACCAACTCCAGCGACACCTTGTCGCGCACATTCTTCTCGGCACAATGTGTGATGTCTTTCAATGCTGCGGCAACGCGTGGTGAGATGCCTTTGCGCGACAGGGTTTCGTTGATCGCTTTCGAGCCCAGCCAGGTCTCCTGCATGTCAAACCCAGTGAACGATACCGGATCATTCGGGTGTTCCATGTTGAACTGGCAAACCCAGCCGAGCATGTCGCTCATTGTTTCGCTGGCGAAGACCGGGAACATTGCGGCCATCGCATGATGCAGGTAATCGGTATGGACGGTTTCCGTATGCCTGCACGAATCGATAAAATCCACCAGAGGCTGCGACATCAAACGTGGCGTCTCCAGCGTCAACACGCGAAAGCCCTTGTCGCGAATCAGATGGCGGACGACGCGAAAGCGCACGTCATGAAACCCACCTGAAGTATGGATCGCTTCACCGAGGGCCACGACATGCGCATCACCAATGATGTGATCCAAGGGCGCGAGGTCGGAATCGTCATTGATCTCGGGGGAGATGCCGGAGAATGTATAGACCGATGCAGGCAGTGCATCGGCTGGTTTCTCGGTGCGATCAATATCGGCTCGTGCGACGTGGCTGACGAATAAGCTGGTGAACAGGAAAAGGACGAGGGCGGATTTGCGTAGCATTAGAACTCATTCCATAAATAGGAGGCTGATGCATTTTCACATAAAAGGGTGCTGGCAAGGCGCGCGACGCGTCTCGTAGCGGGGCTACGAGCAAGGGCTAGGCGCCCCCGAGTGAACGCGGCCAGC
>Ga0116226_10001071_pt1 | contig 23774 bp, 21 predicted proteins | sample S1TSphfallax_FD_89692 | JGI IMG/M metagenome (GOLD analysis project Ga0116226, IMG submission 89692) | Host-associated microbial communities from peat moss isolated from Minnesota, USA - S1T2_Fa - Sphagnum fallax MG | ecosystem: Host-associated > Plants > Peat moss > Unclassified | place: USA... | reverse complement strand
TCTTGCCGCCGGCGGCGGCTGCGGCCGGCGCGGAACCGAACGCGCCGAAGAGCACGTTCGTGACGCTGCGGTTCATCGCTTTGCCCATCAGCACGGTGAGCAGGGTGCCGGAGGCGCCGACGAGCGCGCCGCTGATGATGAGCACGTTGTTGCTAAGCACGAACCCGGTCGACGCGGCGGCAAGGCCCGTGAACGATTTGAGCAGCGAGATCACGACCGGCATATCGGCGCCGCCGATCGGCAGCACGAAGAGAATCCCGAGCGCGAACGAGGCCGCAAGCGCGATCCAGAACCAGGTCAACACGCCGCCTGCGATCCCCGCATCGTAGTTCGCGACCACGAAGCCCCACGCGACGAGGATGACGAGCGCGATGAGCGCGTTGACGATCTGCTGCCCGGGATAAGTGATCGGCCGCCCGGTCATCAGTTCTTGCAGCTTGAGATACGCGATGATCGAGCCGGCGAACGAGATCGCGCCGATTACGGCGGAGAGCACCGAGGTGAAGGAGATGTCGTACGTCGGGATGTTCCCGGCGTTGTAGACCTTGAGCAGCTCGCCCGCTGCGACCAGCGCCGCCGCGCCGCCGCCGGCACCGTTGAAGATGGCGACCATCTGCGGCATCGCGGTCATCTTCACGCGCTGCGCGGAGATGATCCCGACCAGCGCGCCGACGACGAGCGCCGCGCCGATCACGTACCAGTTGACGATGCCTTGCGTGAGCGTCGCGACCACCGCGATCAGCATCCCCAGCGCACTGATCCGGTTGCCCAAGCGCGCCGTCTTCGGCGAGCTCAAGTAACGCAGGCCGACGATGAAGAGAATTCCGGTGACGAGATACGCGTAGTCGACGGGGGTTGCGAGGGCCTCGATCACTTCGCGCCGCCGTCCTGCGGCTTCGCCGCTGGTGCTTTGGGCCGGAACATCTGCAACATGCGCTCGGTGACGGTGTAGCCGCCGAACACGTTGAGCGAGGCGAGCACGACGAGGATGAAGCCGACGATCGCACCGAGCGGCGCGTCGGCCGTGCCGGCGACCAGGATCGCGCCGACGACGACGATGCCGTGGATCGCGTTCGTTGCCGACATGAGCGGCGTGTGCAGCGTGGTCGGCACCTTCGAGATGACCTCGATACCGACGAACACGGCCAAAATGAAAATCGTGATTTCCGTCAGGAGATGAGCGCTCATGGGTTCCCCGCTAAGGCTTGCAGCGTCGGCGCGTGGACGATTTCGCCGTCTTTGACGAGCGTCGTCCCGCGCACGATTTCGTCGTCCATATCGAGCGTCAGCGCGCCGTCGTGGATCAAATAATCGAGCAGTGTTTGCATATTGCGTGAATAGAGTTGGCTTGCGTGCGTCGCGAGCGTCGAGGCGAGATTGACCGGGCCGAGAATCGTCACGCCGTTCGGGCTGACGACCGTTTCGCCGGCTTTCGTGAGCTCGCAGTTGCCGCCGGTTTCCGCGGCGATGTCGACGATGACGCTGCCCGGCGCCATCGCGGCGACGGCTTCGGCCGTAACGAGGATCGGTGCGCGGCGGCCGGGGATCGCAGCGGTCGTCACGACGACGTCCGAGGCGCCGATCGCCTTGACCATCCCGGCCTTCTGTTTCGCTTGCGCTTCCGCCGAGAGCTCTTTTGCATAGCCGCCGCTGCCCTCGGCCGATTCGCCGACGTCGATCTCCAAGAACTTCGCTCCGAGCGATTGCACTTGCTCTTTCACGGCCGCGCGCACGTCGTAACCGGTCACCGCCGCGCCGAGCCGCCGCGCGGTCGCGATCGCTTGCAGACCGGCGACGCCGGCGCCGATGATCAATACCTGCGCGGGCTTGATCGTCCCGGCCGCCGTCGTGAGCATCGGAAAATATTTCGCGAGCGCATCCGCGGCGATCAACACCGCTTTGTAACCGGCGATGTTCGCTTGCGAGGAGAGCGCGTCCATCGATTGGGCTTTGGTCGTGCGCGGGATCGCGTCCATGCTCAGCGCGGTGAGTTTGCGCTCGGCATAACGCTCGACCGAACGCGGATCGCCGAGCGGCGAAAGAAAACCAACAACCATCGTTCCGGGCGCGAGCGCATCGAGTTCCGCATCCGTCGGACGCGCCACGCGCGCGACGACCGTCGCGCCGTCGTAGAGCCCGCCGCCCTCCGCGAGCGTCGCACCGGCGGCTTCGTACGCGGCGTCCGGGTACGCGGCCGCGACGCCCGCGCCGCGCTCGACGGTGACGCTGATCCCTGCTTTCGTATACTTCGCCACGGTCTCGGGAACCAGCGCGACGCGCCGTTCACCAGCCGTTCGTTCTTTCACGACGACGATCTTCATGGCCGTTAAAGTCGCAAGCGAAGCTCGTATCCCCTGCGCCCTCAGCGTTCGGTCGCGACGAACGCCGCCGCGGCGAGCAGCGCAACCGCGCCGCCCGCGTGGAGCGCGACGCTCGGCGTTCCGGCCGCGTTGACGCCGTCGGTCACCGCGGCGATCGTCGAGACCGCCAGCGTCGCCGTGAGCGCGCTGCGCTCGCCGCGCGCCGATAGCCGCAAGATCAGCAGACCGAGAATGAGATCGCGCGCGGCGGTGGCGCGCACGTAGGCCTGCGCCTCGGGCGTCGTCGCGGGGACGCCGTAATTCTTGCCGAGGGCTTCGGGCGCGAGCAGCCCGCCGACGCCGATCGCGCAGAAGGCGGCGCCGCCGGCACGGGCGAGAAACGATCCGATCATACAATCATAGACGCCGCCCGGCGGCGAATGGCTGCCGCCGCAGGCGGCGTTGCCGCAATCGCGGTAGACAGTGAGCCCATGAACGATCCCGTCTGCGCTTCACTCGACGAGGTGCGCGAGAACATCGACCGCCTCGACTGCGCCCTCGTCCCGCTCTTGCTCGAACGCGGCGGCTACGTGCGTGCGGCCACGCCCTTCAAGACCGACGCCGGCCACGTCGCTGCCCCCGACCGGGTCGAACGCGTCGTCGCACATGTCCGTGCGCTTGCGACGGCGGCGGGCGGGAGCCCTGAGTTGATCGAGACCCTTTATCGGGGGATGATCGAGACCTACATCGCGGATGAACTGCGCCTCTGGGAGACGGAGCGCGGTTAAAAGCGGGCGACCAGCTCCGCTTCGTTGATCGGCGTCTTGTAGAGGAGGATGCCCGCATCGATGAACACGCGCTGCATGTCGAGGACCGTGCCCTGATCGATCCGCAGATCGGGTTTGAAATCGTAGCGGTCCGCATGCTGGAGCACATCGAGCGGCTGCTTCGTGTATTTCGCGTACGCGGCGAGGTTCGCGGGCGCGTAATAGCCGGAGCCCGCGATGTCGGCAGCGGCCCGGCGCAGCGCCGTCATGATCGCCCGCGCCGCGTCCGGCGCGTGCAAGAGCGTCGGGCCCAAGAAGACGCCGGAGGCGGAGATGCCGGGCTGCACGCCGCCGATGATGTGCGCGAGTTTCTTCTGTTCAAAAACGTCGGTGAACGGCGCCGAGGTGAACACGGCGTCGATCGCTTTGCGTTCGAGCGCGACTTCTTGATCCGGGTTCGCGATGTTGACGCCGTCGATGTCGCCGAGCGTCATACCATACGCGCGCAGGATGCGCGCGACGTAGTACGCCGAGGCCGCACCGGCGCCGCCGATCCAGCCGACTTTCTTGCCGCGTAAACCGCCCGCATCGTGCAGGCCGCTCGCGTAGAGATCGTCGCGCGCCATCAGCGCGGTCGGATGACCGGTGCGTGGCTGGTAGCCGGTCGATGCAACGAGGCGAATCTCGAACCCGCGGCTCACCGCGTTGAAGAACGCCGCGGACATCGCCGCGGCGACCAGGTCGATCTGCCCCTGCGCGGCGAGCGCCATCGAGTCTTGTCCGGCAACGATCGGCAGCAGGTTCGGCGTAAAGCCCGCATCGTGAAAATAGCCGCGCTCGGCGGCGACGAACACCGGCGCGAAGAGCGTCGTCGGCACGTAGCCGATCGTCAGCGTTTTTCCCGCACCGGCGCTCTGCGCGCGCACGATCGCGGGCACACCGAGCACGGTGGCGGCAGCCGTCGTCGCGAGGAAGTGGGCTCGGGTCTTCATCGGTCGGGGTACTCCTAGGCCGGTAATTCGAGGATTGCGCCTTGCCGGCGCAGCTCCGCGCGAACCGTTTCCGGTTCGGCGGGCGTGTCTGCGGCGACATACGCGGCCGCGACGCCTGCTGCCTGGCCGGTGGCGAACGCCGTGCCCATCACGCGCAGCGACGAAAACGCAAACGCATCGGCGTCGAGCGTCCGTCCGGCGGCAAAGAGGTTGGCGCGGTCGACACTCTGCAGGGAGCGCAGCGGGATGCCGTACGCGCGGTCGTTCGCGATCCGTTTCCAGATGCTGCGCGTCCCCGGTCCGCCGTGGTATTCGACCGGCCAGCCGCCGAGCGCGACGGTATCCGCGAAGCTGCGCGCCGAGAGCACATCATCGGCGGTGAGTGCGTACGACGCAACGATATGGCGCGACTCGCGCGTTCCGATCATCGGTCCGCTGGCGACGATATACGCGCGTTCGTGTCCCGGAAGCTCGCGGATCGCCGCGAGATACGACCACGCTTGCTCGCGAGCGTGACGTTCGGCGCCGCTGAGAGCGTAGGCGTCGCGGGCATCGTAGGCTTCGTCGGCGAGAAAGGCGAGGACGTCGCCGGAGCCCGGCATACGCACGACCAGACCGTGCTCTTTCGTCAGCGGCGAGAGGCCACGCGCCTTGCCGGCGATGATGGCGCTTTCCCACGTACCGCGCGAAATATCTGCATCGCGGTCGATCCCGCCGAAGCGGATGGGGAGCGTCCCGTTCTGATACGCTCCGTCGGCACCGCCGAAACGCGTTGCGGCGCCGCTGAAGTAGGCGAGGTCGGCTTCGCCCGATCCGTCGACGAACGCCCGCGCCGCCAGCGTGAACTCGCCGCGGTGATCGAGCACGCGAACTTCTCGTACGCGGTTGCCGTCCGACGCGGCACCGGCGATGCGCGCGTGCAGGATCACCTCGACGCCGGCCCGTGCCAGGATGCGGTCGAGCGCGATTTTTACGGCTTCCGGTTCGATCAGCGCGACGACGACGCCCGAGACGCTCATGCGCGTCGGACGCACGTCGACGCCGAGCGTCGCGAGCTCATCGAGGACGCGGCGGCCGGCGCCGCCGACGCAGTCGAGCGGCGGATCCGCTTGCGTCCAGAAGCCGCAATAGGTGAGTACGCTCGAAAGCGTCGCCGCGCCGCCCAGAAACGGCGCACGCTCGAGCAGCGTCACCCGCGCGCCCGCCGCGGCGGCGCCGAGCGCCGCGCCGACGCCGGCCGCTCCGCCTCCGGCGACGATGACGTCGGACATCGTTAAGCCGGCAGTGATTGTTTGGCCATCGCGGCGGTCGCTGCGGCGGCATCAGGCCCCGCGCACGAACCGGCCGAATCGTTGGCCGACGTCTCCCCGACGACATCGAACAGATACTGCGTTTGCGCGAAGCGCTTCGCGCCGACGACCGTCCCCGCGTAGACGTTCTGAACGGCCTGGTGATCGCAGCCGCGCCACATGGCCGGATCGGACTTCGCCACATCGAACCGGTGGTCGCGGAACGCCGCGACGAGCTTGCCGGCGTTCGTCGTGCCGGTCGCCTCGATGCGGTCGATGAGCTGCTTCGTCGTGACGTAGCTCATGTAATGCCGGTAGGAGATCGGGCCGTGGATGCTCTTCGCGAGTCGTGCGGCGAGCGCGCGCGCGCTGGGCGAAACCGTCGGCGTCCAGATCACGGCGAACACCGAACCCGCGAGCTCATCGAGCGGCAAGGTCTTGTAGTAGAAGTCTTCGAGCGTCATGCCGGCGAGCTTCATCTTTTTCGGCAGGCCGAAGTCGACGAATTGTTTCGCGGCGAGCGCAACGTCGAGACCACCCTGGCAGAGCACGACTTGGTCCGTATCCGTGTTGCGGATCTTCGTGAAGATCGAAGAAAAATCCGAGGTTCCGACATGCGTGAAATCGGCGCCGACCTCGGTGCCGCCGGCGCGTTTGAGCAGCGCCGAGAGCCGCGCGTACGAGTCGCGGCCGAAGGCGTAGTCCTCGACGATGAACGACCACTTCTTGCCGCTGGCGAGGATGCGCTGGCCGAGCACGCGCGCGAACATCGCCGCGTTGGGCGCGAAGCGAAACGTGTTGAGCGATGCGTGGTCGCTCGTGATCGACCCGTCTTGCGGTCCGATCAAAACGGTGAAGACGTTCGCCGCTTGCGTGAGCGGCATGATCGCAAGCGCAACGGCCGACGACGTGCCGAAGAGCATCACGTCGACCTTCTCCTGTTCGATCAGCCGCCGGGCCTCGGTGGCCCCGACGGCCGGCTTGCTCGCATCGTCGCCGTAGACGAATTCGTATTTCGTGCGACCGCGCGCGTTGGCTTCCGCGAGCGCGATGTTGGCGCCGATCTTGTGATAGCCCGCGATGTCGGAGAGTACGCCTGAATACGAATCGAGAAAGCCGATCTTGACCGTCGCCGGCGCGGTTGCCGCGCGCAGCGGCAGCGGTACGGTTGCGGCCGCCGCAAGCGCGCTGCCGCCGGCGACGAATGCGTTGCGTTTCACGGGTTAGTGCGCGGCACTGGCAAGCGACGTGATCTTCACCGGGCTGCGTAGGATGCCGATCTTCTCGATCTCGACTTCCATCACGTCGCCGTCCTTGAGGAATTCGGGCGGCGTGCGCGCGAAGCCGACGCCCTCAGGCGTTCCGGTCGCGATGATGTCGCCCGCTTCGAGCGTCATCCCGCGCGAGAGCTGCGCGATGATCGTGCGGCAGTTGAAGATCATCGCCGCGGTCGTAGCGTTTTGCTTCGCTTCGCCGTTCACGCGTAGTTCGATGTGCAAGTTCTGCGGGTCGCCGACGTCCGCCGCGTCGACGATCCAAGGGCCGATCGGGCAGGTGTCGTCGATCGATTTGCCTTTGAACCACTGGACGTGCAGCCGTTGCAGATCGCGCGCGCTCACATCGTTGAGCGCGGTGTAGCCGAACACGACGTCGAGGGCGTCGGCCTCCGAGACGTCCTTGCACGTCGTGCCGATCACGATCGCGAGTTCCGCTTCCCAGTCATACGAAGGCGAGACGTCGGCCGAGAGGACGAGCGGCTGATCGGGCCCGGTGATCGAGGTCGGGGCCTTGGTGAAGAAGGTCGGGACCGGCGGAAGTTCGAGCTTGTTGCCGAGCGCTCGGGCGCCTTCTTCGGCATGCGCGAGGTAGTTGCGGCCGACGCAGAAGACGTTCTTCTTCGGGTGCAGCGGCGTCAGCAGCGTCACGGACGTTGCCGGGATCCCGGCGCCCAGCTTGGCGATCTCGGCCGCGCGCGCCGCCGGTTCGAGCGCGATGAAGGCGTCGAGCGAAAGGCCGTCCGCGAAGGGGCGGATCGTCTCGCCGTCGATCACGCCGGCGCTGGGGGCCGAGCCGGGTCCGGAATACGTCACATAGCGCACGGGGAATCCTCCGAGGGTCGAATGGGGTTCTGGATTGCGGAACGCGTCATGCGATGCGGAAAAGCGTTCTCCTGCGAGCAGCCGCGGCCGCCGCATCCACCTTGCCCGCTTCGCGTTTCCGGCGTATCGTCTTTGTTAGCCGTCCAGGAGGCCCCATGATCGCGACCGATACCCTCGACCACCTCTTCGAAGAAGCCAAAGACCAAGCGGCGATCCCGCTTTGGACGATGATGGACCGGATGGTGACGCCGTATCCGCATCCGCGGGCCGTGCCGCACCTGTGGTCCTACGCGAAGATGCGCCCGCTGCTCTTCCGTGCGGGGGCCCTGGTGACGGCGGCCGAGGCGGAACGCCGCGTGTTCCAGCTGATCAACCCGGCGCTCGAAGCCCCGCACACGACCGATACGATCTACGCCGGCCTGCAATTGATCAAGCCCGGCGAGGTCGCCCGTGCGCACCGGCATATCGCCTTCGCCTTGCGCTTTATCATCGAGGGTGACGCGGCGTTCACCGCGGTCGGTGGCGAGAAGGTCACGATGGACCGCGGCGATCTGATTCTGACACCCTCGTGGAACTTCCACGATCACGGTCATGAAGGGTCGACGCCGATGGTCTGGCTCGACGGCCTCGACCTGCCGTTCTATCACAACGTCCCGGTGAATTTCGCCCAGCCCTATGTGACCGAGCAGTATCCGTCGGTTCCGGCGAGCGGGCCCTCGCTCCTCAAGTATCCGTGGGCCGATATGCAGCGCACGCTCGACGCCGAGGGGGGCAGCTTCGCCCGCGCCGATTACAATCACCGCGAGCACGGCGGCTCGATCGGGCGCATCATGGGCGCCGCCGCGGAGCGAATCGATGCCGGTACGGCCGCGCCGCCGCGGCGCGAGACCGCGAGCTCGATCTATCACGTGTACAGCGGCAGCGGCAGCTCGACGATCGGCGAGACGACGTTTGCCTGGAACCAAGGCGACACGTTCTGTATCCCGGCCTGGGCGCCGTTCGTCCACACAGCGACGGAGCGAAGCTATCTCTTCCGCATGGACGACAAGCCGCTCTTGCAAGCGATCGGCGCGTACTGGGACACCGACCCGCGCGGATGAACGCCACGCTTCCGTTCCCCGACTGCGATTTGCGCGAGCATCCGCCGCGCGCCGCGCGCGCGATGCTCGGCGGCCTGTATTTTCTGCCGCGCACGATCGACAAGATGCGCGCGAAGATCCAAGGCACGCTCGGCGCCTATAAGATCGGCCCCGGTATCTCGATGTATCTCTTCGAGTGGCTCGGCTTCACCGAAGGTGACTTCGAGGAAGTCGTGCGCAGCGGTGCGACCGACGACGAGATCGTCGCCTGGGTCCACGCGCACAGCGATCCTACCAAGTACGATTGGATCAACGATCAGCTCGTGAACCGTGGAATTCGTGACGAGGAACATCGCGCCACGATGCTGCCCAACTATCCGATCCTCGCCGAACGTCCCGAACTCCGCAATTGGTTCGAGATCTTCGATCTCGACGACGCCTGGCTCTTCGACCCCGCCCGCAAGTAGCGTCTTCTCGTATCGCCCGTTTCTAAGCGTGTCATCCTGAGCTTGTCGAAGGATGGGCGTGCGATCGGGTGGCGCGTTACGCCAAAATCGTGGCCGGCGCTTGCATCGGTATCGCAGGCCCATCCTTCGACAGGCTCAGGATGACATCGTTGGCGGCTGCGGATGAGGACACGGTGGCGGCTGCGGATTAGGACACGGTGGCGGCTGCGGATTAGGACACGGTGGCGGTTCAGAACTGCATGGATCGCGTTTCGGGCGAGGCTTAGTCGTCGATGATTTCGGGGCCGGCGGAGGTGGGGCGGCGGGTGAGGTGCCAGAAGTCGCAGTAGCGGCAGTGGTAGGTGAAGAGGGCGCCGCTCATGCCGTTCATCGCGGCGATGGCGCGCGCTTGCGCGTCGCTTTCGTAGGGTTGCTTCGAGGTGCACGAGCGCTCGACGTCGCGATCGATCGCGGCATCGAGCGGCCCACGGTTGCGCAAGGAGAAATCCATCAGCGATTCACTGGGTCCGCGCTTGGCGGGCCGACGCGACCGCGCCATCGTCGATTCCCCTGAATCGGACCGTTAGTGCGGCTTCGGTGAGGGGCCGAAGACTTCGTTGAGTGAGGGCATGTCGTTGGTGTTGAAACTCGGCCCCGACGTCGGCGCCGGGATGACGGCCGCCGGCGCTTTGTGCGCGTGCTTGAGCATATCGGCGACCGCGCCGACGGCATTCGGATCGACGCCGCCGGTCGAGACGAGCGCGATCGTGCGCCGGATGCGCTCGGTGTGCGGATCGTAATCGTAATTGACGCGATACTTCCCGAGCACGACGCGGCCGTCGGTCGTGCGGATGAACATCTGCAGCGCGTTCCCGTAGGTGTGCTCGTCGAACGCCGTGTTGCCGGAGCGATGTCCGGAGAGGACGCGCGCGACTTGACCCTTCTTGTTGATCGCGACGATGAAATCGTCATGCAGCGGCTTCGTCGGCAAGAGCGACCGCGGCTGAATCTTCGTCACGTCGATCCGATACGGCGTGCGTCCGGGCGCGGGCGTTTGTGCTGCGGCGGGAAGAAGTAGCGAACCCAGTGCGGCGGCGGCGAGCGCGACGGCCGGGAACCCGAGCGTGCGGCGCATCAGTTGCGCGAGAGCGCTGCGAATGCGGCGCCGCATGCCGCGCAGGCCACGATCACTTGAAAGGTCTCCGTTCGGTAACGGTCGTCGCGCGATTCATCGGTGCGTTCATCGTTACCACATGAACGGCACGATGCCGACGTCGAGTTCCCGGAACGTTCTTCGTCCACGTAATTCCACTTTTGTTCGCAGCCACGGGACGCCTGCCGCGGCGCGCCGAAGCGGCTTGCATGCTTCTGAGAAGTTTGGTCGCGGCGCTCGCGCTCGTCTGTGCGTTGTGCGCGTGCCAGGAACCAAAGTCGGCGACCGATCTCGTCACGGGCGGCGGCGGCGTCAACGTGGTCGACGCGCGTTACGTCTCGGTTTCCGATTCTGGGGGTTCGCTGGCAGCGGGCAGCGCGACGTACATCATTGCGAAGATCGACTTCACGAACACGACGAGTCAAACGCTCTACCCGCAAGCCGCGAAATTTTACCTGATCGACCACGACGGGAACCGCTGGGCGGGTCTCGATAGCGGTTCGTCGGTGTTCGCCGGCGTCTCGAATTCGCTCGCGCCGCTCGCGGCGGGCGACAAACGCACCTATGTCGTCGGCTTCCGCGTGCTCTCGACGACGGCCGGTTCCATCGCCTACGATTACTGAGGCGGGACGGCGGATGCGCGTTCGGGCGTGCGCGCTCGCGATCGTGCTCGCGCTCACGAGTGCATGGGCCGCGCCGGTCCGTGCCGCTCGCCCGCTGCTCGACTCGGGCAAATGGGATCAGTATTTCGCGCTCTTCGCGCGCGATACGCAAGTTCCGTGGCAACCGATCACCGTGCGTCTCGATACCTACAGCGGCGCGAGCGTCGACTTTGCGGCGTACGCGGTCGATCCGGCCGAAGTGATCGTCGCGGGTGCGGGCGCGCGGCCGCGCGCACTCGACACGAGCCGTCGCACCCCGGTCGCGCGCTGGCGTTTCACGCCGCCGCCGGGTCTGCAATTCGAATCGAACGACGTGCCGGTGCCCTTGCAGAATCGCGAAGGTTTTTTCGTCATCGAAGCGCGGCGTGGCGACGCCGTGCAGCAAGTCTGGATGAATCTCTCGCGCATTGGTCTGGTCACCAAGGAATCGCCCGGCGGAATCGTGCTCTACGCAAGCGATCTCGGCACCGGCCGGGCGCTGGCGGGGATGCGCATCACCTATCTTGTGAGGACGGCGTTCATCTACGGAAAGACCGATGCCGCAGGCGTTGCGCGCGTCGCGGCCGGAAACGGGCCGCGGCCGCGCTTCGCGCTCGCCGAATGGGGCAGCAGCAAGGCCTTCGTGTCGTTCGTCCCGGAGTCGCCGTTGCCGTCGGCGGTCGTGGGCGTGCGCGTCGATCGGGCCGCGGTGCGCGCCGGCGAGGTCGTGCGCGTGATCGGCTTCGCGCGCCGCCGCGTCGGGAACATCATGCGCGCAGCGACCGGCGAGGTACGGCTTGCGCTCGTCGCCGGCGGCAAGACACTCGCCGGTGCGCAGCCCAAGCTCGATGAATCCGGTGCCTTCCATGCGGAGCTCGTGGTACCGGGATCGACGCCGGCCGGCGACGTCGCCGTGCTCGCGAGCGCCGCGGGTGCGAGCGGCGGTGCGACGCTGCATGTCGACGCGACGGGTGATGCGATCCTCGCGATCGCGACGACCTGCGGTGATGCGTGCGCGGCGGACGCTGCGATCCCGCTCACCGTCAGCGCGCACCGCGCCGGCGCGCCGCTCTCCGGGCGCGAGATTCGCGTGCGGGTGGTGCGGACGCCGCACATCATCGCGCCGGGGACGCCGGCGGATTCGGCCGCCTGGGCGACGACCCCGGTGGTCGACCAGACCGCGACCACCGACGTGCGCGGCGAGGTTCATCTCGAGATCCCCGCGCCGACCGACGGCCTCGCGTCGACCGACGGGATCGTCGCATCGAGTGGCGGCTCGACCGCCTCAGCGCGGATCGTGACGCCGACCGCGAAGATCGCCCTCGCCGTCGAGCCGGCGAAGCCGGCGATCGACATCGGCGAACCGGCGGTCGTGAGCGTCGACGGCTTCGATGCACTCACGGGCGCGGCGGCGCCCGGCACGCCCGTGCTGGTAACGATCGCGCACGGGCCGAATTCCCAAACCGCGAACGCGACGCTCGACGCCGACGGCCGGGCGACGGTCACGTTCCGGAACGTTACGCCGGGCGCGAACATCGTCACGGCGGAGGCAACGGTCGACGGAAAGCGCGCGTTCGATGCGAGCGGTATCCTCGTTGCGCCGAGCGCCCTTGGCGGGCCGGTCGTGCGGACCAGCGGCGAGGCGAAGATCTCGCTCGACCGCGCGCGCTATCGCGTCGGCGACCGCCTCACGGTGACGGCATCGCTCGACGGTGCGGTCGGCGATGCGTTCTTCACCCTCGAGGGCGCGCGGCCGTTCGCCGAAGTGACGACCGCGGTCCAGAACGGGAGCGCCTCGACGTCGTTCACCGTGCCGGATTTCGCCGGCGACATCGCCGTCGGCGTCGCCTTCGTGCGCGACGGCGCGATCGTCACCGAGACGCACACGCTCGTCATCGACGGCCCCGGTCACCGGCGCGCGACCGCTTTGCGCGCCGATAAGCCCGTCTATGCACCGGGGGCGATCGCGACGATCGGCGTCGACGACGGCGACCTGCGCGACGCGGCAACCGTCGCGATCCGGCTCACCGCGGGCCAGCCGGCGGGCGGCGCGGTTTTCGCGGACGCGCCCGGCGTGCTCGCACTCAGCGCGACCACATCGCAGGATCCGGCCTCGACGGATCCCGCCTGGCACGCCTGGGTGGCCCCCGCCCGCTCGACCGCCGGCGACGTGTTCGGGTTCGATCGGCCGCGCGCGCAGCCGGTCGCCGATGCGATCCTGAGCGCGGCCTCGCCGCAGGCGCTGGTGTGGCGCGTCGAGCGCCTCAGCGGCCCGAGCTTCACCGTGCAGCTGCCGGCGCAGGCCGGGACGTTCGTGCTCTCGGTGCTCAAGATCAGCGATGACGGCGACGTCGGCGCGGCCTCCGTGCCGCTCACCGTGCGATGACCGCCGTCCAGGGCGAACTGCTCGCGCCCGAGGGCGCGCGCTTGATGCTGCTCGATAGCTACGGGCTCGTTTATCGCGCGTTCTTCGCGCTGCCCGCGCTCACGACCGCGACCGGCGTCCCGATCGGCGCCGCGTACGGCTTCACGATGATGCTCGTCAAACTGATCGCCGACGAAAAGCCGACGCACATCATCGCGGCGTTCGACAAAGGCTTGCCCAAGGCGCGACTCGCGCTCTTTCCGCAGTACAAAGCGCAGCGCGACGAAACGCCCGACGATCTGCGCTCGCAGTTCGCGCTCGTGCGCAAGATTCTCGCCGTCTATGGCATCCCGATCAAAGAGATCGAAGGCGAAGAGGCGGACGACGTGATCGCGACGCTCGCGCGGATCGCGACCGAACACGGCGGCCGCAGCGAGGTCGTCACCGGCGATCTCGATCTCTTGCAGATCGTCGACGATCGCACGACCGTGCTCACGACGCGGCGCGGCATCACGGATCTGGGCCGCTACGACGTCGCCGCGGTGCACGAACGCTACGAGCTCGCGCCGCGCCAGCTCCCCGACTACCGAGGCCTCAAAGGTGATCCGTCGGACAACCTGCCCGGCATCCCGGGCGTCGGCGAGAAAACCGCGATCAAACTGATCAAAGCCGCCGGCACGCTCGACGCGCTGCTCGCGAACCCCGCGCTTGCGGGCACACCGAAACTCGAAAATCTCGTTCGCGAGTACGGCGAGCAGGCGCGCGTTTGCCGCGACGTTTCGATCATCGCCCGCGATCTCGATCTAACGCTGGATTGGGATGCCGCGCGTTACACGCCGCCCGCGAGCGACGCGCTCTACGCGCTCTACCGCGAGCTCGAGTTCAAGACGCTGCTGAGCAAACTCGAGGCGCCGAAGAACGTCGCGCCGCTGCCGAGCGAAGAGCCGCTGCGCGGCGACTATCGCTCGTTCGTTGCCTCGACCGATCCGCCGGATTTCGCCCGTCTCGCGACGCTGCTCGGCGAAGCTGCCGCCTCACCGCGCGTTGCGATCGCACTGCGCGGCGAGGCACTGGGTGTTGCGACGGCGGACGGCGTCGCGTTTTCGTTTGCGCGCGCGGCGCTCGATCAGCCGGCGATCGCCGACGGTTTCGCGGCCGTCTGGGCGCGCGTTCCGCAGCTGGTCGTCTACGACGGCAAGCACGTGATGAGCGAGCTGCGCCTGCCGATCCGCGTGCTCGGCGACGATCCGATGGTCGCGGCGCACCTGCTCGAACCCGGCCGCACGTTCGCGGATGCCGCCGACGCGACGCGCGCGTTTCTCGATCGTGCGCTCGGCGACGATCCGGCCGCCGCGGCCGATGCGGCGGGGTTGCTCGCGCGCGTGACGCGCGCCGCACTCGAAGCGCGCGGTCAGCTCGCGCTCTATAGCGACGTCGAGCTGCCGCTGGTCAGCGTGCTGGCGACGCTCGAACGCGCCGGGATCGCGCTCGATCCGGCCGCGCTGAACGAACTCTCGGCCCGCGTCGATGCCGACGTCACGCGCTTGCAGGACGAGATCTACGCGATCGCCGGCGAGCCGTTCAACATCGGCTCCCCGCAGCAGCTCGGCCGCGTGCTCTTCGATAAACTCGGACTCCCCGCCGGACGTCAAAACAAGACCGGCTATGCGACCGGAATCGACGTGCTCGCGAGTCTCGCGCGCAGCTTTCCGATTGCGGCGAAGGTGCTCGAATACCGCGAAGTCTCGAAGCTCAAGAATACGTACATCGATGTTCTGCCCGGGCTCATCGATGCGCGCGATGCGCGCTTGCATACGGTGTTCAACCAAACCGCAACCGCGACGGGGCGGCTCTCCTCGACGAACCCGAACTTGCAAAACATCCCGGTGCGCAGCGAGCTGGGCCGTCAGATCCGTAAAGCGTTCGTCGCTCCCGGCGAGCGCGTACTCTTGGCTGCCGACTATTCACAAATCGAATTACGCTTGATGGCGCATCTCTCCGGCGACGAGGCGATGCGAGCGGCCTTTCACGAGGGTCAGGACATCCACGACTTCACCGCCCGGCGGATCTTCGATATCGGGCCGTTCGCCGACGTGACGCCCAACCAGCGGCGAATGGCGAAGTCGGTGAACTTCGGCTTGCTCTACGGGATGTCGGACTTCGGTCTCGCGCAGCGGCTCGAGATCGATCGCGGGGAAGCGCGCGCGATCACCCAGGCGTACTTCGATCGCTTTCCCGGCGTGCGCGCCTACATCGAGCGCTGCCTCGAAGAGGGGCGCGAGCGCGGCTACGTCGAGACCCTGCTTGGGCGGCGGCGCTACATGCCGGATCTGCGGGCGCGCAACTACGGTCTGCGCGCGGCCGCGGAACGCGAGGCGACCAACGCACCGTTGCAAGGCAGCGCGGCCGACCTGATGAAGCTCGCGATGGTGCGGCTCGATCGCGCGCTTGCCTCGGCCGGATTCGATGCGCCGATGCTCTTACAAATTCACGACGAATTGATCTTCGAGGTCGCGCCGGGCGACCTCGAGACGGTGGGACGAATCGTCAAAGACCAGATGGAGCACGCGATGGAACTCTCGGTCCCGATCGAGGCAACGCTCAAGAGCGGCAAGACGTGGTACGACGTCGTGGAGTTGGAACTCGATGACGAAGCCTAGCCCGCTCGCCGCGATCGCGTTTTTGCTTGCCATGCAAGCGCCGCTTGCAGCGCCTGCCGCGGCCTCACCGGCGACTGCTACGCCGCCGCCCACGAGCAGCGATGATTGTCCGAACGTTGCGGCCGATACGAACACATTCTTGAGCGGCCGAACGATCGCGGTGCGCGCGCCGCGCGGCTCGCTCTCGCTCGTCGTCGTCGACACCGTTGCAACCAAAGAACGTGGCCTGATGTGCGTCGTGCGCGTCCCGCACGCGCGTGGGATGCTCTTCGTTTTCGCACCGCCCGATGCGGATCAAGGATTTTGGATGAAGAACACACTCGTGCCGCTCGACATGGTGTTCGTTCGCGCTGACGGCGTCGTCTCGAAGGTCGCCGTGAACGTCCCCGCGACGACGCGCGGCACGCCCGACGACGCGGTCGCGCGTGCCGACGGGATGGGCCGTTTCGTGATCGAGCTCGGCGCGGGCGACGCGGCGAAACTCGGCATCATGGCCGGCACGAAGCTCTCGCTTCCGCCGCTGCAGGCCAAGGAGTGATGATCGCCGGCGCGCTCTTGGCGTTCGCGCTCGCCTTCCAACCGCCGCACGCGAAAGCCCTCGCTTTCCAACCGCCGGCGATCGCCTCACTCCCGAAGGCCCATGCGACCGCGCCCACGCCCGTTCCGGTTCCGACGCTCTCGCCGACGCAGTGGCTAGCGACGATCCGTAATAAGTTCCGCTCGCACCGTCCGCCGCCGCCGTACGTGGTCTATACCGAGTCGCGCAAGCAGAAAACCGACCGCGGCTTTCCGGACTACGCCGAGTCGTATTCCTATAAGTATTGGTGCCGCACGTCCGATCGCGCCGCCCTCAAACGCAAGATTGAAATCGTCCCCGCGATGGGGTTCGCTGAGTTCGAGCGCGCCGCGTTCAACGCCGACTACGATCCGGGTCCGCCGACGGCCGATCTCTTCGAGAAAGCGCCCGCGCATCCGGTCGCGCAAAGCGTCGCGCCGACGCCGGAGCCCGAGGCCTCGCCGCTGCAAACGATCGGTCAAGTCGCGGTCACGAGCGAATACGAATACAAGGTCACGAGCGTCACGTTTGAGGGAAAGCTCGTGCACTTGGTGCTCGAACCGATCCGCGATCCGGAACGCAATCGTTTACGCGAGATCTGGGCCGATAAGGACACCTACGAGCTCGTGCGGATCAAATCACACGACCGGCTCTTCGTGCCGAGCGGCGTCCACGGCGACGACATCTACGGCGTCATCTTCGACATCAAGATCGCGATGTTGCAAGGCACCCCGATCGTCACCGACATCCACGGCATCGTCGGCGACAACTACAGCGGCGACGGCCAAATCGTCGACTTCACCTTCCGCAACATCGCCTTCCCCACCACGCTCCCCGACTGGTACTTCGACCCCAAAACCTACGGCAGCCACCCCGAAAAAGACCTCCCGCGGTAAAGACCTCGCGCGTAGACCTCCGCGTTAAAGACCTCCCGCGGTAACGTACGAGTGCCGGAATCCTTGCACGGTGACGCTCGAGGATCGGCGTGCGGCATGATGCGGAATCGCGGAGTGTCGCAATCCTCGCGTGTCATCCTGAGCCTGTCGAAGGATGGGCATGCCGGTCAGGTGCGCGTTACGCGACAATCGTGGCCAGGGCATGCGCGACGACTGCAAGGCCCATCCGTCGACAGGCTCAGGATCACACTCGCGACAGCCCACGTGACACTCGCGACATTTCACGTGACTAACCGGCCGCTGAGTCGGAGATCTGGGTGCCCGAACTACCCGGATTCGAGACGAACCGTCCTCGGAGTCGCGCGCGCTGTCGTAGGGGAAGACGATCGCTGACCGGGTTAAGTAGCTTGTCTGCCTATCTTGCGGTGGATATCTTAAAAATTGGCAATCGATGCATGCGTGCTCGACGATAGCGCGGAGCCTTCGAAAAGAGCGTTGCAAACAATCCCAAAGGGGGTTCGTGGAGGTTACACGTTGATTTGAAACCGCCAGGCCAAATTGGCCCGTGTGCGCATGGAGGCAGCCGGCTCGTGCGACTCTGACCGTCGCCGAGTACCTTAGCATCGCTAGGCTTGTCGTAAGCGTCGTGAATCCAAGCCAGATCAGGCGTTTAGCCAACGCTCTTGTGGCGGATGAAGACTGATGCGATTTACGTCCGATACGCCTCCTTCAACAGCTTAGTGCAAGAGACCGACTGTGCCAGCACTGTCGGCCACGCTTGATTAATGACTTCACTATACATGAGTGCCGGCAGGGAATCATCAATATTTGGGCTCATAAATAGGCATGCCAAACGAAAAGGTTGGGCCTGGGCGACCTGCTTTGCCACCCGATCAGAGAGGCATTCAAATCCGGCATCGCGTGTTGCCGGTTACACTTCACGCTCTTATCAAGATCAGTGCTCAGACGGGGGAAGCTCCTGGCGCGATTCTTGATCGGCTAGTAGACAGAGAGTTCCGGCGTTTTCGAACCACAAATCTACGTAGTGCAAGTAACTAAAAGTGATCGCAGATACACGGCCTGAATCTTGGCTAGGCCGCGACAAGTTCAACAATATTGTAGCGTTGCTGGCGGATAAGAGGGAACGAGTCTACATCGCAATCGACATCAACGCTGAACTCTCAGTAAGTATCGAGAAGTGGCTCTGCGCGAAATCGCCCGCACGCGATGTCACTGCGCCCGAGGTTGACTCATGATCGCTAAATCGCAAGCAGAGCATAATTCTTCGGGAAAGACCGCTTCGATGGTGCTTCGCGAGGCTCTCCGTATGCCGAGTGGCGCGCGATTTTTTCGGTGTGCACTTCAAGTCAATCCGTTCGCCTACGTCAAAAGACATGGAGTCGCACACAACTTCGTAAATGAACTCGAATACAACCAGGCAATCGTTGGTGCGCTACTTGCAAATGACGTCGAGATTATTGCCGTAACAGATCACTGGGAGTTCGATCAGGCCTCGGCTCTTTCGCTCGCGAGTGCCGCGCGCGAAGCCGGCTTGTTTGTGTTTGCCGGATATGAAGCAAAATCCGCTGAGGGAGTCCACATACTCTGCTTGTTTGATCCAGAGTTTGAAGGGCGAATAGCATCTTTTCGTGGTGAGTGCGGTGTTCACGATGAGAATCATGGCGTCGCCAACAAGACGGTTGCAGAACTCATAGCGTGCATGCAAAGCCACGGCGGCATATGTGTCGCGCCTCATGTCCTCAGGGAGGGCGGCGGATTCTTCACCATCCTAAAAGGGCAGGCCGCGATCCGGGCATGGAAGTCCGAGCACCTAATGGCTGCCGCGATCGCGGGGCCCGTGGAAAACGCTGGAAAAACTAGAGCCATACTCGAGAACAACGACGTCAACTACAAGCGAGCGCGACCCGTTGCGATCATAAACGCGAACGATGTCAGCTCTCCGAGTGATGCGGCGGATCAGAATTCAGCGTGCCTTATCAAGATGTCGAAGCCGTCCGTCGAAGCTCTTCGGCAGGCCTTCCTGGATCCAGTTTCGCGCATCAGGTTACACACGGACGCTACGACGTCCCCGGATGTCGAACTCGTTGCAATTGCTTGGCAGGGCGGATTCTTAGATGAAGTCCGCGTTCACTTCAACTCTGGACTCAATGCAATAATTGGTGGCCGTGGTGCGGGCAAGTCCACCATTGTCGAAAGCGTTCGCTATGCGCTTGGTCTCCTGCCTCTAGGCGACGATGCGCGGCGGTCGCACGATGCAGTTATCAAGAACGTCTTGAAGTCGGGAACAAAGATTTCCGTGCTGGCTAGATCGCACCAACCAAATGAGCGCTTTTACACAATCGAACGAACGGTCCCGAATCCTAGCGTGGTAAGGGACGATAGCGGTTCTGTAATGCCGGTGACACCAGCAGACATGGTTCGTGGGATTGAGGTTTTCGGCCAACATGAGATCGCCGAACTTGCTCGAAGTAAAGACAAGCGCACAATGCTTCTTGCCCGCTTTACGCGCGAGGGCCCGCGTGTCGCTTCGCGGCGGACAAAACTGGTCATGGAGCTAGAGAAGTCACGCGGACGAATAGCAGAAAAGATCCGCGAGCTATCTCATGTGCGGGAACGGTTAGCTTCACTTCCGGCGCTTGAAGAAACGCTTACCCGATACCAGCAAAGTGGTCTTGAGGCTCGGCTCAGTGAAAAAAGTAAGCTCGTTCGTGAGGAGCGTGTGATTGCGCTCGTGGAAGAACGCCTTGCGCCCATTAGGCAGACTCAAAGCGAAGTGGCGGCTGCATGTCCGATAGATTCGGCATTCGCGTCCGACAGGTCGCTCGCAGACCTGCCCAACGCGAGCATTCTTGCGGAAATCAGGCCAATACTTGATCTTCTTTCTTCTCGAGTCACTACAGCGAGTAATGACATCGCTTTTGGTATTGCTGCCGCCGAGACCAGTATTCGCGAACTCCGCGGCCGCTGGCAAGAAGGCCGGAAGCGCATCGACGAGGCGTACGAAAAGATTCTACGCGAGCTTCAAAAAGAGCGAATTGATGGCCAGGAATTTATCTCCTTACGCCGCTCAATTGAGGAGCTGCGTCCTTTGCAAGAGCGTGAACGTCTGCTATTGCTTGATCTCGAAGCGCTCAACGCAGAGCGGCGGGCATTGTTAGTTGAATGGGAAGATGTAAAGGCCGAGCATTATCGAGATCTGAGCAAGGCAGCTGCTACTGTAAGCGGAAGGCTGCAAAATCGCGTTCGTGTCTCGGTTATTAACTCGGGTTTGCTTGATCCTTTGGAGGAATTGCTGCGGTCGTCGATCGCGGGGAATCTTAAGGCAATGCTAGAACGCTTCGCATCTTCTGATCGATCTGTATCTGAGATCGCTTCGGCGTGCCGCGAGGGTACGGAGCGCCTAGTCGAGCGCTATGGACTATCGGTCGCGAGCGCGGAGCGCCTCGTTCGAGGTGGGCCGGAGCTTACGATGAAGATCGAGGAGCTCGATCTGCCCCCTACAACTGGAATCGAACTGAACACTGCTGCCGCTGGCTTGCCGGCCAATTGGCAAAGCCTTGACCATGTGTCGGCGGGGCAGCAGGCAACGGCAGTATTGTTGCTATTGCTCCTCGAGTCCGATCGGAACGGGCCGCTGATCGTTGACCAACCAGAAGACGACTTGGATAATCGCTTCGTTAGCGATGGAATCGTGCCGATTGTGCGTTCCGAGAAGACCCGCCGCCAATTCGTCTTGAGTACTCATAACGCAAATATTCCTGTTCTTGGTGACGCAGAGCTGATCGTTGGCCTTAGCACGACTGTTCGTGACGGCAATCTCGCTGGCGTGGTCCCCCGAGATCATGTCGGGTCGATCGATGCGGAACCGGTCCGGCAGCTTGTCGAGGATGTGCTTGAAGGCGGCAAGGCTGCCTTCGAGACTCGAAGACTGAAGTACAATTTTTGATGAACCCTTCGACAACGCTTACTGATCTGTTGGAGATGATCCGGAGTGGAGAAAACTCGGGAGTCGAGTTTAAGAGGGACGAAATAACGAACGAGCAACTGGCGCGCGAACTTGTGGCATTCTCGAACTTGGAAGGCGGCTCTGTGCTCCTCGGCGTCGACGACGATGGAAGCGTTAGCGGCATAACGCGCCCCGATATCGAGGAATGGGTAATGACCGCGTGCCGAGATAAGATCAGGCCTTCGATCATTCCATTTTTCGAGATCGTAAGAGACGTAGCGCCAACAAGGGATGTGGCTATCGTGCGAGTTTCGCGCGGCTACACGGTGCAAAGTGTTTGGCATAATAATCGCAACTGGTATTATATCCGCGTCGGAAGCCAGAGCCGAGAGCCAAGTCAAGATGAACTCGGTAGACTTTTTCAGCAGCGCGGCGCTTTCCGCGCAGAGTTGCGTCCCGTCACCGGGGCGACTCTTGATGACCTCGATTTTCGTCGCCTGCGAGATTACTTTCGGCGGGTGCGTCACCAGCGCGACCTGCCCGATGATGAGGATCGAACTGCTTGGCAAAAACTGCTGTATAACACGGAGATATTAGTGGATGACGGTATAGCAGTAGCCGGTATGCTTTTGTTTGGTAAAACACCCAACCGTTTCTTGCCACAGGCTGGAATCAGCGGCGTTGCGTTTCCTGGAATCGTCAAGGACTATGCAGCACGCGAAAGATCTACTCTCCGTGGGCCAATGGTTCCACTCATGGACGAGCGAGGCGAGTTGTTGGAGACCGGACTCGTTGAACAAGCCGTAGATTTCATCAGGCGAAATACCGGAGCCGCGGCGATCATGCGAGACGGCATTAGGAGGGAAGACGTCCCGTTATATCTGATCGATGTGTTGCGCGAAAGCATCGTTAACGCACTCATCCATCGCGATTATCTCCTTGCGTCTACAGATATCGAGATCTCGATTTTTGAAGATCGTGTCGAAATAGTCTCTCCAGGCCGCCTTCCCAACGGAATTACGATATCCAGAATGCGGACTGGTTGCCGCGCGGCAAGAAACCAACTAATAAAAGACGTGATGGGCGACTACGGCTATGTCGAGGATATTGGTCTAGGTGTTCCCCGGAAGATCATTGCGGGAATGATGGAGCACAACGGCACCGACCCGGTCCTAATCGAGGCTGAGGAGAGCCTGACGCTGAGATTACTGGCCAGATGACATTAAGGGGCTTGTTTACTTCCGCATCTCACTTAGACGCCGACAAACTTGAGCGAACTGCTACGTGACAGAGGGTCCTTGTCACAGCCTCGTGCCACGGTCTGTTCTTTGAATTGATCTACTCGATAGTGGGCAGATTCGCCCAGGGCTCGTCGAGAATCATCCGGACCATTTCTGCGGTTGAGAAGTGCGTCATGTTGACGACGTGATGGTTATCCGGCCTGTGGTCGATGTGGAGCTCGATCATCCCCAAGTCCGCCGCGAAGTCGATCGGCCAGACGTAGATGAGTGCTCGTTCGCCCGCGACGTAGAGATTGTATTCATCGCCTCGGCTAGTCGGCTGAGCACGACCCTCTAATTCGCCTCGAATGACCCGCGCTCTCAGCTCGAGCACGAAGGCTTCGAGCTTCGCGCAAAGTTCTTTCAGTGGGCGTAGATGACTTGACATGTCGACATCTTAGCAGCGCACCATGCCGCGAGCATAGGTCGAATTTCTTACCGCCACTCTCCCCGCCGCCCGGATTGAATGGTGGCGCGTCGAACGGTTAGTTTATGCCGCTAAACCACCTTATGATTGACAAGCATGAGACGCGTCCAGAGTTGACGTATCGTGGCTTGATCTTCGGGAGCGCGGATAGGCCCGCATTCCGTCTCGTCGTCGCGTCCGATGGGGGCGGCACGCGGCGCTTACCAGATCATGCTGAATTTTCCCACGGAGAGTTTAGGCACAATTGGGGCTACGGAGGAGACGGTCCGCACTACACCGCGTATTGCATCCTCTTCGATCTCTTCGGCAGAGCGATTCCGGGTATGCGAACGCTCGCAAATGATTCACTTACTTATAAGGACCCTGCGATAACAACGTTCGTCGACGCCTTTCTAACGGAGCGTGCGCCTAGTGACCAATTTGAACTCGCGGCCGGAACGATCTTGCACCTTTACGGAAAGCCTCGAAGAACTCCCGAGGCTGATCGCCTGGGGTGGCCGCCAATGGGGCCTGGGCATAGGCGACTGCTGGAAGCCATGATAGACACCGAGGGCCGCTGGAGCCACCAGCAGATCGCCGAACTAGCTGGCCTCTCACCGAATGTTGCATATCGCTATAGGAGCCAACTATACGATTTCTTCGATTGTGCTCCGGAGCGGCTCTGCCTCGTTGCCGATCGGCGGCGCCGGAATTAGCGTTTGAGTCGGTCGATGAACTCTTTCGCAACCCGAGCTCTTGTATGTCGGACCCCCTGGCCGGCGTGGCGAAGGGGTTCGGGGAGTTCTTGGGGCGGCCACGCCGGACTGAGCCTGCTGGCCATGACCACGATCGACAGATTAGCGGGCCGCCCATGAGAT
>Ga0116226_10001070_pt1 | contig 23780 bp, 19 predicted proteins | sample S1TSphfallax_FD_89692 | JGI IMG/M metagenome (GOLD analysis project Ga0116226, IMG submission 89692) | Host-associated microbial communities from peat moss isolated from Minnesota, USA - S1T2_Fa - Sphagnum fallax MG | ecosystem: Host-associated > Plants > Peat moss > Unclassified | place: USA... | reverse complement strand
GCTGCTCGCCCGCGCCGTCGCGCGCGACGACCCGGAATTGCTGTTGCAGGCGCATCACTGCAACTGGGCGACGCATTTCGCCGCCGGCGATTTCGGCCGCTGCAACGCGCATATCGACATGGGCCTGGGTGTCTACCGCACCGGCGACTTCCGGCATCACGCGCGGCTCTATGGCAATCACGACGCGCTGGTCTGCGGCCTTGGTGCGCTGGCGCAGGTCGAGTGGATGCAGGGCCGGCCGCTGAGCGGGCTTGCGCGCGAGCAGGAGGTGAAGCGGTGGGCCGGTAATCTGGAACATATCGGCACGCACGTTCATTCGCTCGACGTGCGCATCCTGCATCGGGCCGAACGGCGCGATCTGGCGGAGGTGTTCAGGCTCGCCGGCGAGCTTGTTGATTTCACCTCCGAGCACGGACTGGCGGATCATCGGGCCAAGGGCCTGATCTTTCGCGGCTGGACGGTGGCGATGGGCGACGACCCGGCCGGCGGGCTGGGCACGCTGGAGGAAGGGCTGGCGCGCGAGCGCGAGATCGGCACGCTGGAGGATTTCCCGCTCTATATCTGCATGTATGCCGAGGCGCTGGCCCGCGCCGGCCGGCCGGATCGGGCGATCGACGTGCTCCAGCGCGAACGCCTTCTGTTCGAACAGTACGGCCTGCTGTTCTGGATGCCCGAGGTGCTGCGCATTCTCGCACAGGTCACGCTCCAGGCCGACGCGGCGCGCATCGAGACGGCGCAGACCCTGCTGACCGACGCGGAGGAGATGGCCAAGAGCCAGGGCGTGGCGATGCTGGTGCTCCGCATTGCGATGACGTCGGCGCGACTGGGCGTCGGCGCCGGCGGGCCGGAGCACGGCGTGCGGCGCGTGGCGGAGGCCCTGTCGCGGATCGCGGAAGACGACGGCAGCGCCGAACTGGCAGCCGCCCGCCGCATCGTCGCGGGCGTCGGCGATCGGCTGCGTCTACGTTCCGGCGGCCGATGAGCGATGCCGGCGAAAAGCTGTTCTTCGAGGGCACGCACCGCGTCGTCGATCCGTTTGCAACGTTAGACAGGGTGCGGCCGTTTGCCGCCGCGATGGGGATCACCCGCGTCGCCGTGCTGACCGGGCTCGACGTGCTCGGCATTCCGGTCGCCGCCGCCATCCGCCCGAATTCGCGCTCGATCGCCGTGCATCAGGGCAAGGGCATCACGCTCGCGGCGGCGAAGGCCTCGGCGGTGATGGAGGGGGTCGAATGCTTTCATGCGGAGAGCCTCGACCTGCCGCGGCGCGTCGGCGCGTTCGCGGCAATCGCCTCCGACACCGACGCGACCGATCCGGCGCTGCTGCCGCGCTGTCGTGGGCGGCCCTATGCGGGCGAGCGCATTCCGTGGGTCGAGGGGCGCGATCTGCTGTCCGGCCGTGCGATCCGGGTGCCCGAGGAACTGGTCGGCATCGACTTCACCGCCCCGCAGCCGCCGCATGTCGGGCTGTTCCAGGCGACGACGAACGGCCTCGCCTCCGGCAATCATTGGCTGGAGGCGGTACTGCACGCGCTGTACGAAGTGGTCGAGCGGGATTCCATCGCGCTGTGGCGTGCGTTGCCGGAGCACGCCCAGGATGCGTGCGGCGTTGATCCGGCGATGGTGGACGGACCGCTCGGCACGCGCCTGCTGGCGATGTACGCAGGCACCGGCGTGCAGATTCGGTTGTGGGACGTGACCTCGGATATCGGCCTGCCGGCGTTCGTCTGCCTCGCCGCCTCGCCGTCCGAGGCCGATGCGGTCGAGCCGGAACTCGGGTTCGGCTGCCACGCCGATCGCGACATCGCGCTGTCGCGCGCGTTGACCGAGGCGGCGCAGGCGCGGCTGACCCGCATCTCCGGCGCGCGCGACGATTTCGACCCCGGCAGCTACCGGCAGGATGTGCGCACGGCGCGGTTGGAGGCGGCGCGGCGATGGCTCTCGGCGCCGGTCGGCGGCGGATTCCGGGCGCCGGCGAGCGGTGCCGGGCCGACGCTGCGGCATGATCTGGACAGCGTGCTGTCCCGGCTCGCCGCCGTCGGCATCGGCCAGGTCGCGAGCGTGGATCTCACGCGCGCCGAATTCGGCATCCCGGTCGTCCGCGTCGTGGTGCCGGGGCTCGAAGGACCGTGGACGCAGGAGGGTGGCGATTACACGCCGGGCCCGCGCGCGCAGGCTGTCGCATGACGACGGTCGTGTTCCTCGGCCCGACTTTGTCCGCGCGCGAGGCGGCCGAGATTTTGCCGGCGACGTATCTTCCGCCGGTGCGGCAGGGCGACGTGTATCGCGCGATGCGCGACCGTCGGCCGACGGCGATCGGGGTGATCGACGGCGTGTTCCTGGAAGCGCCTTCGGTGTGGCATCGCGAGATCCTGTGGGCGCTGGCCTGCGGCGTTCACGTGTTCGGCGCCGCCAGCATGGGCGCCTTGCGCGCCGCCGAACTGGCGCCCTTCGGAATGCGCGGCGTCGGCCGGATTTTCGAGGCCTATCGCGACGGGTGCTGGCCCGGCTTCGATGCGCCCTTCGAGGACGACGACGAGGTCGCGGTGATTCACGCGCCGGCCGAGGCCGGCAGTTTTGCGTTGTCGGACGCGATGGTCGATCTGCGGGCGACGCTGCTCGCGGGCGAGGCGGCCGGCGTGATCTCGCGGGAACGGCGCGACGCCCTGGCCGCCGAGATGAAGCGGCGGCATTTTTCGGCGCGCGGCATTGCCGCACTCGCCGACGCGGCAGGCGGTGCCGCCGGCGCCTGGATCACATCAAATCACATAAGTCGCAAACGGCTCGACGCGCTGGAGATGCTGCGCGATATGTCGGTGCTGCTGGCCGGCACTCCGGCGCCGTTCCGGCCGCGCTTCCGCTTCACGCCGGCGCTGGTGTGGCAGCATTTCATGGATGCCGCCAACGCGGAGGACCGCGCCAAACTCGCGCGTGCGGTGTGGGAGGATTGGCTGATGGCCGATGAATAGCCGGGAACGGACCGATGATTCCTAGCGCAAACTGGTCGCGGCCCGGTGTCCGATTCCGATTGTTCCCGGCCTACGCCGACGGCTTTGCCGAGCCGGAGCTTGTGGTGCTGTCGCCGCTTCCGGGTACCGTCGGTCCAGGGCCGGCGGATGCGACGATGTATACGATCAATCCGCTGCACAAGGACGCGCCGTACGACCCGCCGGACTACGTGCCGCCGTATCGTGGCCCCGTTCATGCGCCGGCGCTGCCGGACCGCTACGGCAATTTCGACTGGATTCCGGTGGAGAGCGAGCAGTTCCTTGCAGCCCACACCTACGGCACCGCGCGCCGCACGCTGGATATCTGGGAAGCCTATCTCGGCCATCCCGTCGTCTGGTGGCACGCGGCGTTTCTGCCGCAGATCGAACTGGTGCCGCTGGTCCACTGGGACAACGCGCATTCCGGTCCCGGCTTCATGGAGATGGGTGCCCGCAAAACCGACGACGGCATCGCGCCGTTCTGCCTGAACTTCGACATCCTCGCCCACGAAACCGGCCACGCGATCCTGTTCTCGCAGATCGGCACGCCGCCCGAAGATGCCGTCACCCGCGAGTTCCTCGCGTTCCACGAAAGCTTCGCCGACCTCGTCGCGGTGATCGGCATCCTGCATTTCCGCAGCATCACCGGGCATCTGCTGGCCGAGTCGCAGGGCAATCTCTATGTGCTCAACGTCGTCAACCGGATCGGCACGCTCTCGCGCACCGAGCAGATCCGCGTTGCCTCGAACGTTGCGAAGATGGACCAGGTCGCCGATCTCCGTTTGGCGCCGGATGGAAGCTGGATCGACCCGACCGGCCTGAACCGCAACCAGCACAGCATCGCCGAGCCGCTGACCGGCGCGATCTTCGACATCCTCGTCGAGTTCTACCAGGACGACCTTGTCGACAAGGGGCTGATCCCGCCGGCCTCGGACGTGCGCGGCTGGACACGCGACGAGGTGGACGAATCCTTCAGCGCGCTGCACGCGCAATCGGCGCGCGCGTTCGAGCGTTTCACCGAGGGCTTCGCCGGTTCGCTCGATCGCGCACGCGATCTGGTCGGGCAGTGCATGGCGCATGTGATGCTGACGGTACGGCCCGAGACACTCAATTTCCCGATCGTCGCCGCACGGTTCCTGGAAGCGGCGGTGGCGATGGGAGAGGGCAACATCCTGCCCGCGCTGCTCGAGCATTTCCTGTGGCGTGGCATTGATCCGAGGCCGTACCTCGCGATCGGCGTGCCGCCCGGGCGCAGCGGCCCGCGCTGGCGGGAGCGGGGGGCGCTGATTGTGACGGAACCAAGAAATCGCGTGCGTGGCTGCGCCTGCGGCAACGTGCATGGCTTCATCGCGGCGCGGCGGCTGATGCGGCATCCACACCGCTCGGCTGTGCTCACATGGTAGCGCCATCGCGTCGGAACTATTTGTGATGGAACGCGGGCATTTCGGCCACGTAAGGGTCTGGCGGAAACGAACTGTCCTAGTCTATCCTGACGATATCGCATCGGCTAATAAAGCGTATCGTTTATGGACGAACCGGCGATCATGCATTTAGGCGGGGGACATGAATGTCTGAAGATCCGACGGCAACCGACGACCTCGGAGAGGCGCTGCTATCGCCGGCAAACGTGAGGCTGTTTGGCCGTCCGTTCACCGGCCTCAAGATCGGCGAACTCGGGATCAACTCGGCATCCAACAGTCCGCTGGTCATGCAATTACGGGGCGCTTTGGCCGGAGCGCCCGATCGCAGCCCCGAGTTGGCGCGCATCTACGGCTTCGTCTACCTCGGCAACTACTTCAAACTGTCCGATCCGCCGGTGATGCTGGTGTTCGGCCCGGGGATCGATGTCCAGCCGGGCTGGATGGACGCAATCTCGATGGACACGATGGGCGTCGAGTTCAAGGACGAGACCTTCTCGAAGGGCATCAAGCTCTGGACCTGCGACCAGATGGACGTTGCCCTGCGCATCGACATCACGATCGGCTGGATCAAGGACATTCTGCTGTCCGTCGACATGAACTCCGACAACAACATGACGGGCGGCGGCGTGACCGCGCGGGCCGACATGGTCGGGCGCGCGGATCTGGTCGGGCGGGCCGACCTGGTGGGACGCGCTGATCTGGTGGGCCGGGCCGACCTGGTCGGCGCGCCGCGCCGGCGCTGACGACGCTCAGGCGCTGAGCGCGATTGTCGCGAGACGCCGAACTAGTAGTTCCACACAGGAACGTTCGCGTCATGCCTCGGGCAGCAGGTGCAGGCTGAAACGGCCGGGGTTGATGGTGAGGGCGATTCCGCCCTCCTCCGCGCGCCAGGGGATATCGGCGCCATCGAGCCGGGCGGCGACGACATCGGACGGGGCGACACCCGGCAGTTGCAGCTCCCCCGTCGCGAACACGGTCATCGCGACGAGGCCCGGCGTCAGGCGCAGTTGTGTCAGGCGCGGCAGATTTGTGCGCAGCAGCGTCCAGCCGCCTTGCGCGAGCGTGAGCCAGCCGTCGCTGCACGTGACGGTCACCGTGCCGACCGGGCTTTCGATCGGGCCGAGCACGCCCTCGCCGTCATTGCGCAGTTCCCAGCCGCCCCACGGCGAGACGTCACAGACCTGCCCGACGCCCATCAGCGGCAGCAGTGCGCCCCAGGTATAGAAGCCGTCAGTGTCAGGCTGGTCGAGCGGTTCGCCGGTGGTCGCGTTGTAGTTCTCCGGGCAAAGCCGCCGCTGCCGCCACACGCGATCGAACAGAAAGAAACTGTCGGCCGCGAGGTGGTCGGCGCGGGCGAGGAAGCCGGCGCGGCGCAGACCCTGCCAGACCCAGTAATTCATTGGCGGCCAGATTCGCCCGCGCCAATAGGTGTTGTCGGCGGCGGCGGGATCGTCGCGGCTGGTGCCGGGAATGACGAACGGGCCGGCGAAGGTCGAGGAATCATCGAGATGCGCGACCAGCCGCGTTGCCTGCTCCTGCGTCGGCACGCCGGCGACCAGCGGATAGAAGCTGGTCGGCCCGACACTGCGCACGAACGCGCCGGAGCGCAGACGGTTGACGAACATGCCGCGCTGATCGTCCCACAAACCCGTTCGAATCTTCTGCCGCGTTCGCTCCGCGATCTCCGCGAATTCGGTGGTGTCGTCGTGCTGGCCGATCGTGCCGGCGATCAGCGACAGCATTTCCGCGTCGAGCGCCAGCAGACTGTTCAGACCGACGTCGAGCGTGGTCAGCGTGCGGCTCAGCGGGTCGTAGTCGGCCTCGTCGTGCTGCGCCGCGTTGTCCATGCTGGATTCGTTGCGGGCGCCGAAGTGCGTACCCTTGTAGAGCCCGTCGCCAACATCCGATGTGCCGAACGAGACGAGGCCGCGTTGCTCGGGATCGCGGTTGGCCCACCACCAGCGATGGTTGCGCGCGAGCGTGCCGTACGCAAGGTCCAACACGGCACGGTCGCCGGTGCGCAGATGTTGCAGCCAGACCAGAAACGTGCCGACGGGGAGCTGCGTGCGATCGACCCACGCATCCTTGGCGGTCAGCAGGCAGGCGAGGTTGCCCTGCGGCGTGGCGTTGCCGAGAGCCACGGCGAGATTCTCGCGTGCGAGTTCCTTGTCGAACAGGCCTGCGAGCATCGCCGCGTATTGCTGGTCGTTCAACCACACGCCGAAGCCGCCGAATTTCGACAGGTTCCAGGTGCGGCTGATCGAGGTGTAGGGGCGGCGGTTCACATCGTCCCAGACGGTGTTCCAGCCGACCACGTCGCGAATGGCGTCGAGCGCGCCGGCGAAGTCGCCGGTTTGCAGCGGCGCGCCCTCCGTCGGCGCGTGGGCCAGCGCCGCGCGCGCGTTGGCGATGGCGAGGGCCGCGCTGTCGGCGACCGCGAGCGCGAACCGGCCGCTGCGGGTCATTTCCAAATTGAAGCGCAGCGCCAGCACCGGCGCCGCGTCGGCGCGGGCGGCGGTGTCGAAATAGCCGGCCAACTCGTAGTGCTCCGCGACGGCGGCAAGCGTCGGGTGGCCGCTGACCTGCACCGGCGGCGCGCCGGTCGCGAGTGCGACCACCCGGCTGCCGACCGCGATCGACGCCGTGCCGGTGGTTGCGTCGTATTGCGCGATCTGGCCGCCCTCGGTGCGCAGGCACAGATTGACCCAGAAGCGCAGGCCCCACTCGCCGAGCTTCATCGTCTCCCACGTTCCGGTGACGATGAACGGGCCGGGCTTGGCGTAGCTCCAGCGCAGCACGGTGCCGGCGTGCGTCAGGTCCAGCGCGATGGCCTCGCCGTTGATGTCGTGGCGGCCGAAGCGCGTGGCGGCGCCGGACGGATACAGCGTTGCTGTGCTGGTGCTGCCGGCGAAGCCGACCGGGGCGAAACAGATGCCGAGCGGCAAGAACACCATTTCCGCCGGCAGACTCGACCAGGTGTTCCAGGCTCGTGCCGCCGGGATCGTGGTATCTCGCATCGCTTGCCTCAGTCGGTGACGGGACCTCAGTCGCTGACCCCGAGCCGTCCGCGCCGTCGAGCAGGTACGTGGTCGCCACGCTGGCATAGACCATTTGGCACAGCGTTGCCGCAAGCAGATTGTCGACGCCGCGCTGCGGATGTTTCCTGTCGCCAGCGTCATCTTTTCCGAACTGGTAGCAACTGTTGCCGCTACGATTTCTGCGCGCGCCGGCTCATCGCGGGCCGTCGAGTTCGCCCACGACATGATGCGGTCACTCCCCGGCCGGCGTCAGCCCGTAGATGCGCAGCACGCCGCCGTCGCCGCCGAACACGAGCGCACCCGCAACGACGTAGTCGCCGCAGATCGCCGGCCCCATGCAGGTGCCGTAACCGCCGTCGAAGCCGCCGGTTTCGTGGCCGAGCCGATCCTCGAACAGCAGCGTGCCGTCGGCGGCGGAGAAGGCGTAGAGCGAGACGAAGCTGGTGGCCATGAACACCACGTCGTTGGCGATGGCGGGGGAGCCGGGGCCGGACTCGTTGGCGTTGCTGTAGAGCGGCGGAGTGCCGACGGCGTAGCGCCGCACGTTCCTGCCCATGTACGGGTAATCCACCGTCGCCCAGGCGTCGGCGAGCGTGATCCAGTCGAGTGCGCGCAGGAAGGGCGTCGTTTCCGTATCGATCCCCGGCGCGACGGCGCGGTGGTTGTTGCCGCCGACGCCGACGAACAGCCGCCCACGGATCGGGTCCACCGCCGCCGTGCTGTAGATGCCCGACTGGTTCTCGGCGTCCGACGTGCCGGTGAATGTCGGCAGCAACCGCCGCCAGGCGACGCAGGCCAGTGTGTCGGCGTCCAGCACGAAGAACGATCCGTTCCTGGCGCCGACGGCGACCACGCGCTGCCCGCTCGGCAGCGTGTACAGCACCGGCGAGGCGCCGACATCGGCGTCGATGTCGGACTCGCGATGGTTGCTCTCGGCCGGGATCTGGAAGAAGGCGACGAACGCGCCGGTGGTGGCGTTCAGCGTCAGCAGCCCGTTCGACCATCCTTGCGTGGCCGACGGCCCGCCCGGCACGCCGTTGCCGACGGGACAATACAGGCGGTCAAGATTCGCATCATAGGCGATGGAGCCCCGGACGGAGCAGCCGAGCGTGACCGGCGCGCCATTCCGTACCGTGAACGGCGACGGCGGCGAGGCCAGGCCTTTCAATACGGATGCCGGCAGTTCGTTCGGCTTGTTCTGGTAGCCGGTCGCGAACTGGTTCGTGCAGAAGATCCAGATGACGTTGCCGGTCCCGGCATCCACGCAGAACACGAAGCTGTACAGCGTCGGGTTCTCGCACGCGCCGATGCCGACATAGACGCGGCCGTTGACCACGAGCGGCGACGACCAGCCGGCGGCGGGCGGAGTGTCGCCGGTCGGGTCGAAGCTCTGGACCGGCTGGTTGTGCGCCATGTCGCGATTGCGCAGGTCGGTCGTCCAGATCGCGGTGAGCGTGCTGGCATCGAGGCAATGGAGTCTGGCATCGAAGTCGACGAAATAGACGCGCCCGCCGACCACGGCCGGCGTCGTGCCCATGCCCCGGAAGCCGTGCGTGTCGCGCCCGTTCGGCTCGATCGGCCAGGTGAAGGTTGCGGCGATCTTCCCTGTCGCCAGCGCGACCTTGTGCAACATGCCGCGCCGAGCCGGGGCCAAGCCCGGCGCGCTGGCGAGGCCGACATAGATGAAGCCGTCCGACACGGCCGGCACCGCCAGCACCGGGCCGCCAAGCCTGAGCGTGGCGACGACGCCGAACTGCCTGGCCCGCAGCGCGGCGGCGGTGATCGTGCTTTCGATGGGGCCGGCCCGGCCGGTATGGGCGGGATCGCCGTGATACATCCACCATCCGGTCGGCGCGGCCTCGGCTGCCATCGGTCTGGTCCTTCCGTGCCGATATCGCCTCCACCGGCCCCGTCACGCTCGATTCAGTTTGATATAAGGATGAGTTATTGCTCCGACGCTATCAGGCGGCTCCGCGGCATGACAACCCGGCTTTCCGATGCAATTCGACACGAAAAATAGCCCTCACCGAGTGCGCCCGTCCATCGTTGGCGCGGCCCCGGCTTCGTCGTCTGGTTGATCAAGAATTGCCCATTTTGCTATAACGTTGATCATATCGCGCATAGAAAACGGCCATTAATTTCTATTTGCGCTTCAGCATTGAGCTTGTGCTAGGATTTTGCCGGGCGTGCAGGAATGATATTTCTCCCCGATGACCAATTCCGCGTTCTTCAAGGCCGACAACACTGCGGCGCTGTTTGCGGCATTCCTGTCCTTCGACACGTCCTTCATAGAACTCGGCCGGCGCCCCACACGGCGCACGGCGCTGGGCTCGCCGCGCATCTGACATGGACACGGGCACGCAAGCGGTCGCCCCCGTTGCGACGCATTGCCCCTACTGCGCGTTGCAATGCGGCATGATGCTGTCCGAGACGCCGGAAGGCTGGACGGTGTCGAGCCGCGACTTCCCGACCAACAAGGGCGGATTGTGCCGCAAGGGCTGGACCAGTGCCGAGTTGCTGAGCGCGCCGGACCGCCTGACCACGCCGCTGATCCGCGAGGGCGGTGCGTTGCGCCCGGCCACCTGGGACGAGGCGCTGGACCGGATCGCGGCGGACATCAGGCGCATCCAGTCGGCACACGGGCGCGATGCGGTCGGCGTGTTCGGCGGCGGTGGGCTGACCAACGAGAAGGCTTACCTGCTCGGCAAATTCGCCCGCGTGGCGCTGCGCACCGCCAACATCGACTATAACGGCCGCTTCTGCATGGCCTCCGCCGCCGCCGCCGGCCTGCGCGCGTTCGGGATCGATCGCGGCCTGCCTTTCCCGCTGGAGGATCTGCCGGGCGCCGAAGCCATACTGATCGAAGGCAGCAACCCGGCCGAGACGATGCCGCCCATCATGCAGTATTTCGAGGAGCAGCGGCGGCGCGGCGGCAAGCTGATCGTCGTCGATCCGCGCCGGACCGAGACGGCGAAGGTCGCACACCTGCATCTGCAACTCACGCCCGGGACGGACGCGGCACTCGCCAACGGCCTGCTGCACGTCGCCATCCAGGACCGGCTGATCGACCGCGCGTTCATCGAGGCGCGCACCAGCGGGTTCGAGGCGGTGCGCCGCGTCGTCGCCAGATGGTGGCCCGACCGTGTCGAGCGCGTCACCGGCGTGCCGGAACGGCAGGTTCGGGAAGCCGCGCATCTGCTCGGCAACGCGGCGACCGCAATCGTTCTGTCGGGGCGCGGCCCCGAGCAGCAGAGCCATGGCGTCGACAACGTTCTTGCCTTCATCAATCTGGTGCTGGCACTCGGCAAGGCCGGCCGCGCGCATTGCGGCTATGGCTGCCTGACCGGCCAGGGCAACGGCCAGGGCGGGCGCGAACACGGGCAGAAGGCCGACCAGCTTCCCGGCTACCGCAAGATCGACAACGCCGAGCATCGCAGCACGATTGCCTCGGTCTGGGGCATCGCGCCCGAGACGCTGCCCGGCCCCGGCCTGTCGGCGCAGGAACTGCTGGAAGCCATGGGCGGCGCGGTGAAGGCGCTGCTCGTGTTCGGCTCCAACCTCGTGATCTCCGCCCCGGACGCGGGCCGGCTCGCCGAGCGGCTGGAACGGCTTGACCTGCTGGTGGTCGCCGACATCTTCCTGTCCGAGACTGCGGCAATGGCGGACGTGGTGCTGCCGATCGCGCAATGGGCGGAGGAGGAAGGCACGATGACCAACCTCGAAGGCCGCGTGCTGTTGCGCCGCCGCGCCAAGACGATGCCGGAGGGCGTGCGCACGGACGCCGACATCCTCTCCGGCCTCGCCGACCGCCTCGGTACGGCGTCGCCGATTTCCGCCGATCCCGCCACGATCTTCGAGGAAGTGCGCCGTGCCTCCGCCGGCGGTGTCGCCGATTACGCGGGCATCACCTGGAACCGGATCGCCGAGGAAGATGGCGTGTTCTGGCCCTGCCCGACGCCGGAACATCCGGGCACGAGGCGCATGTTCGCCGAACGCTTCGGCACGGAGGACGGGCGGGCGCGCTTCCACCCGATCGAATATCGCGGCGCCGCCGAACAGCCGGACGGTGATTTCCCGCTGTTGCTGACGACGGGGCGTGTGCTGGTGCAATACCAGTCCCGTACGCAGACAGGCCGCGTCGCCTCGCTGGTCGCCGCAGAGCCTGACAGCTTCGTCGAGATCCACCCGGACACCGCGCGCGACCTCCGCATCGCCGACGGCGCGCCGATGCGCGTCGCCACGCGCCGGGGCGAGGTGGTGCTGAAGGCGCGGCATTCGCGGAGCATCCGCATGGACACGCTGTTCGTTCCGTTCCACTGGGCCGGCGCCAATATCCTGACGAACGCGGCACTGGACCCGATTTCGCGCATCCCCGAGTTCAAGGTCTGCTCCGCGCGGGCCGAACCCGTTCTACTTCCTCCAGCCACATGAGAGTTCCATGATCGATTCGGTTCCCCAGTTCCTTCAGGGCGCCTTCAAGTTCACTGGTGCCGGCTACGAGTCGCCGGCGTCGATTGCCGGGGCGCCAGCCTATACCGTGCCAGGAACCAAGCGTGCGCAGTTGATCTATTTTCGCGGCGGCAATTCGACCGGCGATATGGTCGACGTGATTCTCTCGCGCGACGGCAAGCCGATGCGGCATTTCCCGATCGGCGCGCACGGCGCGGTGCATGTGCCGCTGGCGGTGGTGGAGGATCTGGAGCCCGACCAGAAACTGTCCTTCAGCATTCTGGCGCCGGCCGGAACCAGCGGCACGCTCGTGATCGATGTCGGCCTGATCGAGATCTGACGCAAGCCTATCGTGCAAGGGAGCAGGTGATGACAAAGAGCAAACTCGTCGTGATCGGCAATGGCATGGCGGGCGCGCGTGCCGTCGAGGAAGTGCTGGCGCGCGGCGGCGCGGAGCAGTTCGACATCACCATGTTTGGTGACGAACCTTACGGCAACTACAACCGCATCATGCTCTCCAACGTGCTCAGCGGCGCGCAGGATACCGACGAGATCTACCTCAATCCGCTGAGCTGGTACGCGGAGAACGACATCACGCTGCATGTCGGCGCGCGCGTGACGGAACTCGATCGCGCATCGCGCATGGTGCGCGCGGCCAACGGCATCACCGCGCATTACGACAAGCTGCTGATTGCCACCGGCAGCCGCGCCTTCATCCCGCCGTTCGAAGGCGTCAGAGGCGCCGACGGCAACTTGAAGGAGGGCGTGTTCGGCTTCCGTACGCTCGATGATTGCGCCGGAATGGTCGCGCGTGCCAAGAAAAGTCCGCGCGCGGCGGTGATTGGCGGCGGACTGCTCGGCCTGGAAGCCGCGCGCGGCCTGCTGAACCACGGCTGCGAGGTGCATGTGATCCATCTCGGCGCCAGCCTGATGGAGGTGCAGCTTGACGCGCCGGGCGGCGCCATCCTGAAGGCCGCGATGGAAAAGATGGGCGTCAAGATCCATCTCGGCAAATCGACCAGCGCGGTGCTTGGCGAAACCTCCGTGACCGGCCTTGCCTTCAAGGACGGCACGACGCTCGACTGCGACATGCTCGTCGTCGCCGCCGGCATCCGTCCCAACACCGAACTCGGCGTGCGCGGCGGCCTGACGGTGGAGCGGGCGATCGTCGTCGACAACCACATGCGATCGGTCGACGACACCAACATCTATGTCGTCGGCGAGTGCGCGCAGCATCGCGGTTTCGTCTATGGGCTGGTGGCGCCGCTGTGGGATCAGGCGAAAGTGTTCGCCGACCACGTCACCGGCACGAATGTCGAGGCCGCCTATCACGGTTCCAAGCTCGCGACCAAGCTGAAGGTGATGGGCGTCGAACTCGCCTCGATGGGAATCACCGATCCCAAGGAAGAGCGTGACGAGATCATCCAGTTCACCGAGCCGAGCAAGGGCACCTACAAGAAGCTGATCGTGCGCGACGGCCGCCTCGTCGGCGGCATCCTGATGGGCGACATCAGCAAGGCCGCGTATCTGATGCAGGCGTTCGACCGCGACAGCAAGCTGCCGGAGGAGCGCCTGTCGTTGCTGTTCGACCTCGGCACGCCGAGCGAGAAGGTGACGCTCGACGAGATGCCGGCGGAAACGCAGGTCTGCAACTGCAACGGCGTCAGCAAGAAGAAGATCGGCGACTGCATCACCGGCGGTGCCCGCACCGCCAAGGCGGTGATGACCGCCACGCGCGCCGGCATGGGCTGCGGCTCCTGCAAGGGCCTCGTCAACGAACTGGTCACCTGGTTCCTCGGTGGCGAGGTCGAGGAAGATCCATCCGTCCACTACTACGTGCCGTGCATCCCGATGCAGAAGGTCGAACTCACCAAGGCGATTCGCGCGCAGGGTCTGCGCTCGGTCTCGTCCGTGTTCAAGGCACTCGCGGTCGATGGGCAGGAGGATGCGCCGAGCAAGCCGGCGCTCGCGTCGCTGCTGATCACGATCTGGGCGGATCAATACGAGGACGAGCGCGACGCGCGCTTCATCAACGATCGTGTCCACGGCAACATCCAGAAGGACGGCACCTTCTCCGTCGTGCCGGAGATGATGGGCGGCGTCTGCACGCCGGCCGACCTGAAGCGTATCGCCGATGTCGCGGTGAAGTACGATGTGCCGCTGGTGAAGCTGACCGGCGGGCAGCGCATCGACCTCGTCGGCATTCCGAAGGACCAGTTGCCCGACGTGTGGCGCGATCTGGACATGCCGGCCGGCTGGGCCTGGGGCAAGAGCTACCGCACCTGCAAGAGCTGCATCGGCATCGACTATTGCCGGTTCGGGCTCGGCGATAGCATGGGGCTGGCGCAGAAGATCGAGAAGCGCTTTCGCGGCATCGACAGCCCGGCGAAGTTGAAGCTCGGGACAACGGGTTGCCCGCGCAACTGCTCGGAGGCGCTGATCAAGGATGTCGGCGCGGTCGCGATCGGTGACGGCAAGTGGGAGATCTATGTCGGCGGCGCCGGCGGCTCGCATGTGCGCAAGGGCGACCTGCTCTGCACCGTCACCAGCGAGGACGACGTGCTGAAATTCTCCGGCCGCTTCATGCAGTGGTATCGCGAGAACGCGAAATACAAGGAGCGCACCTACACCTTCATCGAGCGCGTCGGGATCGAGCGGGTGCGCGCGGTGGTGGTGGAGGATTCCGAGGGCATCGCCGCCGAGCTTGACGCGGAAATGGAGCGGTCGGTTGCCGCGACCAAGGACCCGTGGAAGGAAGCGGACAAGCCTGCGACCGAAAACCAGTTCGCGACACTGATTCCGGTCGAGGCGTGAGGCGATGAGCGAACATTCCATCGGCCCGCTGTCCCAGATTCCGCCGGGGGAGGGCCGCAACTTCCTCGTTGCCGAGCAGATGATCGCGGTGTTTCACACCCGAGAGGGCGCGGTGTTCGCGACACAGGCGGCGTGCCCGCATCTCGGCGGCCCGCTCGCGGACGGTCTGGTCGATGCACGCGGCGTGGTCTGCCCGCTGCACGACCGCATGTTCTCGTTCGCGACCGGCGCCGGGCTCGGCAACGAATGCACCGTCACCGTATTCCCGGCGCGCATCGCAGCCGACGGGATGGTGATGCTCTCGGTCTGAGCCTACCCCCCGAGGACGTGCCGCCGCAGGAATGCGTTGGCGAACTTGCCGACGGGGTCGTAGTCCCGTACCAGCGCGCGGAAATCCGCGAGGCGCGGATACAGCGGCGCGAGCGCGTCCGCGCCCGTGTGGATGATCTTGCCCCAATGCGGTCGCGCGCCGAGCGGCAGCAGCATCGCCTCGATCTCGGCCGTCAGCGCCGCCACCGCCTCGAAATGGCGCTGCCAGGAGAAATGCAGGCCGATTGTCGGGCCGCCGAACGCCGGGCTGAGCCACAGAGTGTCGCCGCGCATACTGCGGATTTCCGACAGCAGCAGATGCGGGTCGATCTGCGCGCCGATGCTGCGCAGCAGCGCGAACGCCTCGGGCGCCCGCGCGCGCGGCAGCAGATACTCGCTTTGCAGATGGCCGACGACGCCCGGTTCCACGTCGGGCCGGAAATGCGGCAGCCGCTCCGGCCACGGGCCGGGCACGCCGCCGAACGGCGTCAGCCCCGGCATGTGATTTGGCAGCGGCGAGGACGGCGCGAGGCCGAGCGGTGCCGCCGCCGCGTCGCCGATCCGGGTCTTCACCCACACCCGCGTCGCGTTCGCGGCACTCCACATCGTCATCACGCTGACGCTGTAGCCGGCCGACATCACCGCGTCCAAATCGCCGCCCAGCCGCTCCCACGGCAGATCGGCGAATGCGTCCTGCCGCATCTCGAACGTCGGCTGGATGTCGAGCGTGATGCGCGTGACGACGCCGAAGGCGCCAAGCCCGACCACCATCCCGTCGAAACCCGCCTCGCCCCGCCGCACGGTCACGAGGTCGCCGGTCGCGGTCGCGATCTCCAGCGCCGCCACCGCGCTCGAAAGCGTGCCGATCGCATCGCCCGAGCCGTGCGTGCCGGTCGCCGTGGCACCCGCGAGCGTGATGTGCGGCAGCGAGGCGGTGTTGGGCAGCGCCCAGCCGGACTCGTGCAGAAACACGGCGAGGTCGCCGTAGGTCGTCCCGGCGCCCGCCGTAACCGTTCGCGCGTCCGGGTCGATCGCGAACGCCGGCGGAACGCGGCCGAGGTCGATCAGGTCGCCGGCCGAATCGGCGACGCTGTTGAACGAATGCCGCGCGCCGATCGCATGGACATGGGCGGCGCCGGCAACGATGCGCCGCACCTCCTCCACCGATGTCGGCCGATGCAGCCGTGGCGCCGTGAAATCGTAGTTGTCGGCCCAGTTATGTTCGCGCGTCATTCCGCCGCCCTCCCCTGCTCGGCGGGGATGAAGCGCGCCAGGCAGTACGGGTCAAGCAGCGCGTCGCGATGGCCGGTCAGCATTTCCTCGGCGACGAAGCGGCCGAGAGCCGGCGCGAGGGTGATGCCGGAATGCGTGACGGCGGCATAAAGCCCGTCGACGCCTGCCGCCGGCCCGACCGCCGGAAACTTGTCGCCGGGCATCGGCCGATAGGCGACGGCGTGATAGTCCAGGCGCAGCGCCTCGTCGGTCGCGATCATCCGCTGCATCGTCGCGAACAGCGTCGCGGCGGTGGCGGCGCCATCCGGGTCGGCCTCGTCGTAGCCCCCGACCGCCAGGAACCGCCCCTCTTCGGTCTGCCGCAGTTCCATCTCGGGCGGCACCAGCATTCCGGTCAGCCGCTTCGCGTGCGGCCGCGACGCCACCACGACAGCCGGCGCGTGCAGCAGCGGCAGATGCACCCCCGCCGTCGCCAGCAGGTGCGCGGCGCCGACGCCGGCGGCGACAACCACCCTGTCGGCGTCGATCCGCCCGTTCTGCGTCTCCACACCCGTCATCCGCCCGCCGGACAGGGTCAGCGACGTCACCCGCGTGTGCCCCTGCACGGTCGCGCCGAGGCCCCGCGCCGCCGCCAGCAGCGCCTGCGCCGCCGCCAGCGGCCCGACGACGCCCTCGGCGGCGACATGCAGCGCCATCTCGGGCGGCGAGGCCAGATGCGGCTCGATCCGCCGGATCTCGTCGCGGCCGACGGCGCGGATCGGGTAGCCCCAGGCGGCGTGCTGGGCGCGAAACCGTTCCAGTTGCGCGGGCGGCAATTCCCAGAACAACGCGCCCGGCCAATCGACGCGCAGCCCCGGCACGTCGCGCGCGAGCCGGTGCCATTCCTCCATCGCGCGCACGCGCAACCGAAAATACGGCTCGGGGTTGCCCCAGCTCGCGTTGATCCAGGCCCAGGAATGCCGCGTCGCGAGGCCGCCCGGCTCCGCCGCGTCGAGCACGGTCACGCGGGCGCCGGCACGCGCCAGATGCCAGGCGATGGAGGCGCCGATGATGCCGGCGCCGACGATCAGCACATGCGGGCGGTCAGTCATCGTTCGCGTGATCCAGTTCGGGGTAGTGCCGGAAAATTCCGTCGTTGTTGAACGCGATCCGGCGTGGCGAGGCAAGATACGCGGCCACGGCGGGAATTTTCGCAACCGCGCGGTGCAGCGCGACGCAATGCGGCACCGATCGCTCCCACCCCGCCATCGCACGCGGAAACGCGAAGCGCAGGCCGGCGACAAGCTGGAACAGCGACAGGTCGGCGTAGCTCGGTGCATCGCCGACCAGATGCGCCGGGCCTGCCGGATTGCGCGCCAGGACCTGCTCGAACCAGCCGAGGAACTTGGCGGCGCGGTCGGCCCGGAACGCGCCGGCGCGGCGCCCCGCCTCGGCAAGCTGGTCCTCGTAATACAAGCCGCTCGAAACCGGGTGGTGCGTGTCGTGGATCTCGGCGATGAAATCCATCGCCGTCAGTTGCAGTTGGTGCGCCCACAGCCGGTCCGCCTCGCCCTTCGGCACCAGGCCGAGCAGCGGGCCGAGATACAGCAGGATGTTCGCGGTCTGCCCGATCAGGATGTCGCCATGGCGCAGAAACGGCGGCGCGAACGGCGGGCGTGCAGTCGTGCCCCCCTGCATCAGACGCTGCATCGCCGCCACCCCGCCATGCGGCCCGCGCCGGCGCGCCACATCCACGTAAGGCACCTCCGCCGCCTCCAGCGCCAGCCGCACGAACTCGCCGCGCCCCTGGATCGACGGCCAGTAGAACAACTCGAACGGGCGGTCCGTCATGGTCGCGCGCCTCCTGCCACGATACGCCGCGCATGGTGCGCAGGATCGTGCGGTCGCGCCAGGGCGGGGTCGCGGTCAGTACGGCCTGTCGCCCTTGATCGTGACCCGGCTGCCGGAGCGGACGCGCGGGAAATAGTCCCAGATCGCCAGATGCTGCACGCAGCGATTGTCCCAGAAAGCGACCGAATCCGGCTGCCACTGGAAGCGCACCTGGAACTCCGGCCGCTCCGAATGCTCGTAGAGATAGCGCAGAATCGCCTCGCTCTCCTCGTCCGAGACTTCGTTGATCCGGTACGTGAAGCCGCGATTGACGTACAGCGCCTTGCGTCCCGTCACCGGATGCGTGCGCACCACCGGGTGGTTCGCCTGCGGGAACACGCGGCCGCGATCGTCGATGCCGAGCAGCCGGTTGGTGCGGCGGTAGGACCGCTCGCCGGAATGCAGCGCCGTCAACCCCTCAAGGTAGGTCTGCAAGCGTGGCGACAGCGCCTCGTACGCCGCGTACATGCTGGCGAACAGCGTGTCGCCGCCGGGGGTCGGAACGGTTTGCAGATGCAGGATGCTGCCGAGCGGCGGCTCAAGATCGCAGGACACGTCCGAGTGCCAGTGCTCGCCGGCGACGCGCTTGGAGGTTTCGTCGGCATGGATCGGCAGGATTTCGGGATGGCCGTCCGGGCCGGGCGTGTTCGGATGGATGTGCAATTCCCCGAACAGGCGGCCGAACGCCTTCTGGCTGTCGAACGTGAAGGGCTGGTCGCGAAAGAACAGCACCTGATAGTCGGCCAGCGCCTGGTGCAGTTCGCTGACCTCGCGGTTGCCGAGCGGCGCCGCGATGTTGACGCCTGACACGTAGGCGCCGATTCGCGGACTCGCCAGTTCGATCCGCAGGGCTTCGTAGGACATCGGCTCGGCACTTCCGTTCGGGGTTCGTCGTCATTCGCCCGCGTGGCCGGCGAACGCAGGGGCGCTGCCGCGCGTGAGCGGCAAAAGGGCAGCGCCCACGTCATCCAGCGGATCGCCGTCGTCACCGCTCGGCAGGAGCGTGGCGGCGACGTTTTCGGCGACGCGCTTCGCCTGCACGCGGATGTCGGGCACCGCGATGCACTCCCAGAACACGCCGCGCACGATCGGGCCGAGCGCCCACAGGCCGGGAACCGGCTGCCCGTCCGCGTCCCGCAGCGCCAGGCTGTCGGTCACGTCGAGCCCGAACGCCCGCGTGTCGAGCCGCGCCAGGCCACGCGCGCACAGCGCCCGGATCAGCTTGCAGTCGGCCTGCGCCGCCGATTGCAGCCCGGTCGCGCTGATCACGCGCTGCACCGTCAGCGTCTCCGCATCCTCCACGCCGTGCCGGCGGATCGTCGCCACCGCCCGGTCCTGTTCGAACGCCATCGCCGCGACCCGGCCGCGCACCACGCGCAGCCAGCCGGAGGCGATCATGTCGGCGAGCCGCTCCGCCACCGGCTGCGCGAGGCGATGGCGATGAATGTCCCAATAGGGCCGCAGATGCCGCAGGAAGCGGTCGCGATCGGCCTGCGGCAGGCGGCGCCAGATGTCGGCGGTGACGGGGCGCAGGCTGTCGACGACGCCGCGCCAGTCGCAGCCGCGCGCCTCCGCCCGCCGCGCCTCCCACCGCATCCGCTGGAGCAGCAGCGACAGCGAGCCGCGCTCGGCGTCATCGAGGTCCGGCGTCGGCCATTTCCGCGCCGGTGCGTGCCGGTGCGGCAGCAGGCCACGCCGCGACAGCGCGATCACCGGCCCGGCAAATCCCGCGTCGCGCAGTTCCTGGGCCAGATCGACCATCGTCAGCCCGGTGCCGAGCAGCAGCACCGGCAGATCCGGCCGCAGCCCGGCGGTGACGCCCGGCGCCCACGGATTGGTGCGGTGCAGGTCCGTCCCGGTCGCCAGCGGCGGCAGGTTGCCGATCGCCAGCACCACCGACGCCGCGCGCAGGCTGTCGCCGCCGGCGAGGCGCAGCCGGAACTCGTCCCCGTCGCGCTCCAGATCGACGATCTCGGCCGCGATCTTGCGCAACCGCCCGCCCCCGCCGGTGACGGCGCGGTCCAGCAGGTCGCACAGATAACTGCCGTACAGACCGCGCGAGACGAACAGCCCCGCGTCGCTCTGCCTGGCCTGATCGGGCGGAACCTCCGGCTGGGCCGCGAGCCAGTGCTCGAAATGCGCCGGCCGGTCGGGAAACGCGCTCATGTTGGCGGCGCGCACATTCAGCAGATGGCCCGCGTTTCGGCTGGCGTAGGCGGGACCGCACGCGAAGGCGGCCCGCTCGCACAACAGCACCGTCCGGTCGGGCGGCAGCGTCTCGGCCAGATGCAGCGCCACCATCGTGCCGCTGAAGCCGGCTCCGATGACGGCGATTGGTGCTTTTCCTGGCATCGACCCCTCCCTGACGCGGCGCGGTTCAGCCCAGCAGTGCCTCCAATATCGTTTCCTCGAGCGCGCCCGCTTCGGCCGAGGCGCGGGTGCGCGGTCGGGGCAGATCGACCGGGACATCGAGCGCCACCCGGCCTTTACGTAATACCAGAATACGGTCCGACAACGCCACCGCCTCGGCCACGTCGTGCGTGACCAGCACGGCGGTGAAGCCGGCACGCCGCCAGATGCGCTCGATCAGCCGCTGCATGTCGGTGCGTGTCAGCGCGTCGAGCGCGCCGAGCGGTTCGTCGAGCAGCAGCAGGCCGGGATGGCGCACCAGCGCGCGCGCCAGCGCCACGCGCTGCTTCTGCCCGCCCGACAGCACCGAAGGCCACTCGCCCGCCCGGTCCGCGAGGCCGACGGCGTCCAGCGCCTGCATCGCCCGCTCCCGCCAGCCCGGTCCGCGTGCGATCCCGACATTGCCGAGCACGGTCTGCCACGGCAGCAGCCGCGCATCCTGGAACATGATGGTCGTCTCGGCGGACAGGCCGCTGACCGGCCATCCGTCGATGCCGACGCTGCCGGCGTCCGGCGCGTCGAGTCCGGCCAGCAGCCGCAGCAGCGTGCTCTTGCCCTCGCCGCTGCGCCCGACGACGGAGACGAAGCTGCCCGGCGCGATGTCCAGGTCCAGGTCGTCGAGCACGACGCGGCTGCCGAACACGCGGCGGACGCCGCGCAGCGCGACCAGCGCACCGCCCTGCCGCGATTGTATTTCCGACGTTCGCGCGACGATGTCGCGCCTCGCGATGGAATGGCCGAGAACGTCCGCCAGCATGTCAGTGCTCCGCCGCGCTGGAGAAATTGGGGTGCCAGGAGATGCAGATCCGCTCGAGCGCCCGCGCCATCATGTCGGCGAGCTTGCCGAGCAGCGCGTAGAGCAGCACACCCACCAGCACGACATCGGTTTGCAGGAACTCGCGCGCGTTCATCGTCATGTAGCCGATGCCCGCGTTGGCCGAGATCGTCTCCGCCACGATCAGCGTCAGCCACATGATGCCGAGCCCGTAGCGCACGCCGAGCAGGATCGACGGCATCGCGCCCGGCAGGATCACCCGCCAGAACATCGCGGCCGGCGACAGGCGATACACCCGCCCCATCTCGATCAGCCCGGCATCGACCAGCCGGACGCCGTGATAGGTGTTCAGATAGATCGGGAAGAACACGCCGACGGCCACGAGAAACAGTTTGGCCGGTTCGCCGATGCCGAACCACAGAATGACCATCGGGATGATCGCCAGATGCGGGATGTTGCGCAGCATCTGCAACGTCGTGTCGAGCAGGCGGGAGGCGACGGCCGACATGCCGTTCAGCAGCCCGAAGATCAGGCCGAGCCCGCCGCCGATCACGAAGCCGCCGAGCGCGCGCTCGCAACTGATGGCGGCGTTGCGCACCAGTTCGCCGCTCAGCGTCAGCGTCCACGCGGCCCGCCCGATCGCGAGCGGCGAGGGCAGGGTCCGCCGGCTGATCCACCCGGCGTCGCAGCCGATCTGCCAGATCGCCAGGATCGCGACCGGCACCAGCCACGGCACCAGCGGCCGAACATTGAAGCGGGGGCGCGGCCAGACCACCGGCGGCGCGGACAGCGACAGGCTCATGACGGCGGCGACCACAGCGCGTCGCGGATCGAGACCGGGACCGGGATCAGCTTGAGCGCGAAGAACGTGTCGGCGATGCGCTGCTGGTCGGCGATCGCCTCCGGCGTCATCGGGCCGACACCGTAGGCGAGCCGCCCGACGGCGGTGCGGACGACCGCCTCCGGCAGTTTCAGGCTCGGCGTCAGGATCGCCACCGTCTCGTCGCGATGCGCCTCGGCCCATTTGTCGGCGGCATAAATCTCGTCGAGCAGCGCCTTCAGCACCGCCGGCTGCCCGGTCGCGAAATCGCGGGTCGCAAGGAAATACTGCCGGTTCGGCGCGAGGCCGGTCGCGTCCGTCAGCACCCGCGCCCCGGTCGCGGCCTGCCCGGCGGCGAAGAACGGGTCCCAGATCACCCAGGCATCGACGGCGCCCTGCTCGAACGCCGCGCGCGCATCGGCCGGCGCCAGATACACCGGCTCGATGTCGGACGGCGTCAGCCCCGCCGCCTTCAGCGCCTGCACCAGCAGAAAATGCACGTTGGAGCCCTTGTTCAGCGCGACGCGCCGGCCCTTGAGGTCGGCAACGCTTTTGATCGCGCTGTCCTTCGGCACCAGGATCGCCTCGCCGGTCGGGGAGGGCGGTTCGACGCCGACATACAGCAGCGGCGCGCCGGCGGCCTGCGCGAACACCGGCGGTGCCTCGCCGGTGGTGCCGAAATCGAGGTCGCCGACATTCAGCGCCTCCAGCAACTGCGGGCCGCCGGGAAACTCGGTCCAGCGCACGCTCCAGCCGAGCTTTTGCAACAGCGGCTCCAGCGTGTGCCGCTCCCGCAGGATCACCAGCGTCCCGTATTTCTGCACGCCGATCCGCAGGACCTTGTCGGCGGCCTGCGCCGGCGGCGCGAGCCCGCCGAGCGCGAGCGCGAGCATCGCGGCATAGGCTGCCAGGGTTCGTCTCAACATCGTCATGATCCTCCGCACCGGTGCCGCACGTTAATGCCGGGATATACAGTCGGTCCACATGTATTATTCATTACCACGCCAGCCAAGCGCACTTTTTTGTCACGTGGTATGGGCGTCTGGCTCATGAGGCAACGCACAAAAATGAACGCTTCCGTCTCGTCAATCCGGCCAAAGCTCCGTGGCCCGCCGATGCGCAAGCGGACCACGGCTCGTAGGGCGGAAAAGCCCAGCGCCTTCCGCCGACGCAACCATCCCACGCGCGAACGGTGCCGGCGGTCGACGGCAACCCGTCACGACGGCACCTTGCATCGGCGGAAGGCGCTGCGCTTTTCCGCCCTACACGACAACCCGTTGATTCAATACGAATTCGTCATCGCCGGGCCCAGACCCGGCGATCCACGGGACCGCACCAAGCTGTAGGGTGGGCTTCAGCCCACCTAACGTGCGCCCGATGGTGGGCTGAAGCCCACCCTACGCCCAACATATTGATTCAACGAAAAACCGTCATCGCCGGGCGCAGACCCGGCGATCCACGGGACCGCACAAGGCGTCAGAAAAGGCAACGAACGAGTTAATACCACTTGACATCTGCGCGTCACCTACACTATCTTCCCGCCGTGACCGACGCAGCCCCACCCGCTCCCCCAATCCCCACAGCCGCCGCGCGGTTCTCCGTCGCGCTGTTCTACCTGCTCGGGTTCGTGACCCAGCAGATCTACCTCGGGCACGC